>ERZ1740058.447-NODE-447-length-31362-cov-28.983486_pt1 | contig 31362 bp, 31 predicted proteins | sample MGYA00581745_ERZ1740058 | MGnify/ENA primary metagenome ERZ1740058 (study PRJEB43018, sample SAMN04849742) | marine metagenome | isolation source: floating plastic debris | place: Pacific Ocean | collected 2008-08-30 | study: EMG produced TPA metagenomics... | reverse complement strand
TATAAACGATTTGTTTTCCAGTTTTAATCGTTCCTATTTTTGGGGAAGCTTACAGACGAACCAATTCTTAAAAGAATTTATGATGACCTAATAGAAGGGCAAACACCAGTAGATAATTATGTAGGGTTCAACCTCAAGTTTTTATTTCGTGACATAGACAATTTAACACAGTTCTTAAAGGATAATTTAACAAATACGAGCGAAATAAAACGATATCACAAGTATTTTTTCATTCCGATGATTGAAAGAATAAAAAGAGATAAGAATTTCAGTTTAGCTATCAAGGAACTATTGTTATCTAGTAACTCAATGGGTGAGAAAATATCTTATTACAATTTACTGTCACAAATTAATATGGTGGACGAGGATGTAACTTCTTGGAAAAACGGGATAACTAATTTTAAAAATGATTTTGGGTACGACATCGTCTCAAACAAGACTGTTCGACTTAAAGACGTTTTACATGACTATTACTACTAGACAGAATAAAACACCGAACCGCTAACAATGGGCATAAAACATGGGGTGGACAGGTACACAGCTCTGGAATGAGCTACGTTTTTATACCCGCCCGTTAAACTTATATGAATTAAAAATAAGTAGCGTAAAATAACTGTCTTCAGCGTAAGTGGATTAGTGAATAACCCGAAGTCCGAAATTGAAGGTTTGTCCGGCTCCTTCTCCGGGGCTACCCAGCCAGAAGTTGGTGTAAAGTAGTTCACCCTCCAGTAACCCAGGAATAAGTTGGTACTTTGCCCCCAAGCCAGCTTGAGAAAAGAAGGAACTAGCAAACTTAAAACGGTTGGCACTCATTCCATCAGTATCCTGAAAGTCTTCCACGTGCTTCACCCAAGCTTCCAGAGAAGTATATAGTGTTAGCCGTGGGTTAGGGAAATAGTTGAAAAATACGGTGATGGGAGTCTCCACAAAAGCCCGATTACGGAAAGAATCACGAGGAAACGATGTCCAAATTGATCCCCGAATGAATAACTGGGTGCTAGAGGATAGCGGAATATCATAAAAGATTTCATTAATCCACAAATATCGGTCAAACTCCAAAAATAAGAAGGGGTTGGTAGCAGTAGGCTCCCGGCTTTCAGTATCGCTCGAAACGGGAATCAGGAATGTACTTTGGATTGACAAACGGGAAGCGCCCTCAAACGGAGCAATCTTAATCTTGGGACCTACACCCGTCAGACCAACCCGGTCACGTTGCCCCTGGGTATCATTAAAGGTTGCATACTTTACCCACACATCTAAGCCCAACGAATATTTAGGGTTGATACCGTACATAAATTGATTGATCGCTGTGGCGAATGTTTGCCGCCCATCTACTCGCTGATCATCTTTCCGAAGCTCATCATCAAAGGCTTTGGTTTGAGTATAAACGTTCGTAAAGTGCTTAAACTCCCACTGGCCTCGGTTTAGCAGTATCGAAGGAGTATACTCTTGTAAATTAGTTTGAGCTTGAACTGCTTGGCAAGCGACACTAGTCAATATCCCAATGGCTATAAAATTGATAAGAGTTTTCATATGTTCAGATTAATATGGCCCTGATTGTAAGGCCGAAAGGGTTTTTATTTTAGAAGGTCTAAATCACGGATTAGAATTTTGCGACGGTCGAAATTGATAATATTCTTCTCTTTCAACTCATTTAGAATGGTGGTCACTGTTTGACGAGATGTTCCCGTAAGGCTGGCAATATCCTGATGTTTCAGGTGGTTTGGAATCATAGTTTCAAAACCTACTTTCCGGCCTTTTTCTTTCGCCATATCGCGTAAAAATTCTATCACTCGGGTGCGGGCGTCTTTAGATACCAGTAGTTCAATACGTCGCTCCAGTTTCTGCATTCGTTTGCCCATCATTTTAAAAATACTCAAGCTTAGTTCTTGGTTATCAGCCATCCGGGCTTGCAAGTCATCTAGGGTCATCGGACAAACTACGGTATCATTATCTAGCACTACGGCAAAATCGCGATGATTTTCTTCACCCGTCAGAGCCATTTCGCCGAACACCTCACCAGAAGTAAGAATAGTTTTCACGATTTCTTTTCCATCTTCCGAATACATTCCAATTTTTACTCGCCCCTGCTTGATGATGTATACATATTCCGACGGTTCGCCAATGGAATAGACATTATCTCCCTTTTGGTACTCCCGATCTTCAATTTGATTCTCTAGCTCTACAATCCGCTGGGGGCAGAAGATATTAACAAAGTTTTCTTCTTCAAAGAACCAATAGTTTGTTTCAGCATTCATAGTGTAAGTGGTCAGCTTTCTGTAAGTAAGCCGAACGTAGTAACGTCGGCTATTACACAAATTACCGATTTTTTTTACGAAGGGTTGCCTGTAATAACGTATGTTAAGGAAATGTAAATGGGCTGTGAGACTTTTGTGAAATTTATGAGAATCAACCTTACCAACCATTATCTGCATTAGCTGCCTATTTGATGATTTTAAGAATCTGTTGATTGACTGTATAGCTATTCCGCGAAATTCTTATGTTTGATAAATCATCTCAACTACACGCATCATGAATCTGCTCATAGTGTTATTTACGGCCTGGCTCTCAGTCTTTTCATTTCAGCCAGATAACCCGCCCGCCCCCTGTAAAAATAGTCAATATATTTTAGCGCAGAGCAAGTTGAAATATGACACTGACCAGCGATGGAAGCAGTCAGAATTCAGGTTACATATTCAAGAACCTAGGGTAAATAATCCCCAACGGTACTCACGAGTTGTGCTCAATAATGCTAGTAGCTACTTTGAGATCGAGCGAAATCGGAGTGAAGGCACAATCAAGCGAATTATCGATGAGCGAGGTTCGTTTCGGGCATTGTTTAATGATAATGCCAATGTCCCCGCTGAAATAATAGAAAAGTACGGGATAAACCAGCAACGCAGCCAAGGCTATCGCAATTTTTACCAAGCCATGTACGGATTGCCTATGTCGGTTACTAAAGAATTTTACGACAAAATGGCTCCAGCCGAACCAATCGTATTTGAAGGCAAAGAAGCCTATCGCATTTCATTAGAGCTAAAGCAGGAAATGATTAGCAAACACTGGCAACTGATCATTTCTATTGAAGATTATGCTTTATTAGCCTTGGAGTTTTACCACCCTGAAAACCCAGAAGAAGGCGAAATCATTAAGTTTGAGGATGATCTGCAAATAGATGGTATCACCCTGCCTAGAATGCGACATTGGTACAAGAAGCAGACTGATGAATACCTGGGTTCGGATATTATCGTAAGAGAAATGAATTAATATTCGCAAAAGCTCAACTAGGCAAACTTTATTTGTTGATCCTTATTTTTATAGAGAAACCACATAGAGAAAATTATAACCACACAGCTTACACCAAAGTAGATATATGAAGAGTGGAGGTAATAAGTAGTAAAAATTCCAGTCGTGAAGGTATCAAAAAAGATTTGCATCATTGCCCGAATAGCTACTTCGGATAGTATAAATAGCGTTGGTATTGCCCAGAGATGCCTGATATATGTTATTCTAACTTTGGTGAAGATTATATAACCTAAGTAAAGTAGAGCGATTATTACTCCAATACGAAATATCCAGTCACCTACATTTAGATAATTTTCAACTCTGGTCGCCGAGAATTCCCGCAAAGCAATCACAATTGAGAACGAAAATACGTTTGCCACATTCAAGACTAATTTTATTCCTAACACCAATACGACAGCTACCAAAACTATTTGGAGTAAGCTATTCCAAGGTTTGGCTTTAGCAAACTCTTGTTGAATAGTACTAGAATCGCCGAAGCGCATTTTAGCAATGAAGAATGCTTCTTCGGTACTCAGTCCTGAATCTTGTAGGGATGCTGCCTCACTACAGAAGTGGTCGTAGATTTGATCTTTTTCTTCTTCTGATAGAATCTTAGCTGAGTTAACCTGACTGATATACTGGCTAATCGCCGTATCTAGGTCAAACGAGTTTGCGGGTTCCATAGCGTTATCATTACTTGATTGATATTAGTCCATTCGTTCTTTAGCTCGCTTAAAGTGGTTTTTCCTGATTTATTGAGAGAATAATATTTGCGGTTTCTCCCATCCTCTTGCTTAATGTAGGATGATATCAACCCTTTCTTTTCTAGCTTTAGTAGCACCGGATAAAGCGAACCTTCTTTCCATTGGAGTGATCCACCCGATATTCGTTGAACATCCTTGATTAGCTGGTAGCCATAGTTATCCTTCTCTTTCAGCAAAGAAAGAACAATAGGAATGGTAGAAGCAGCTACTAATTCTTTAGAGATCATATATATTTTGAAGTTCTAGGTATGTTAGATACATAGAACTTCAAAGTATAGCAAGTAAATCTACTTTTTTTGTTTCTTTACATCATAAATCATAACGATGCCAATTACCGCAACCACCACCCAATTTACTTTTCAAGCCGTTCGTAGTAACGCAGATAAAGAAGCTTTCCGACAGCTTCCGTACCAAATCTATCAGAATGATCCGAACTGGGTTCCGCATATTCGGCAGGAGGTAGAAGCGGTTTTTGATCCTAATCAGAACACTTTTTTCACCCACGGACAAGCCGAACGCTGGATTATGCGGAATGCTTCGGACGAGGTAGTCGGACGGGTAGCGGCGTTTATTAACGAGCGCAAAGCGAATACCTTTAACCAGCCAACTGGGGGGCTAGGTTTTTTTGAGTGTATTGATGACAAAGAGGCAGCATTTGCTTTGTTTGACCAGTGCAAAAACTGGTTGAGTGAACGGGGGATGGAAGCGATGGACGGACCGATTAACTTCGGAGAGAATAATAAGTATTGGGGACTAATCACTGAAAACTACGATTTAAAACCCTACTATGGTCAAAATTATAACCCCGAGTACTACGTTCAGCTATTTGAAGCTTATGGTTTTCAGGTATACTTCAACCAGTATATTTTCCATAAACTGTTCGCAACTCCCCTACCCGAAATATTCCAGCGTCGCTCAGATCGGATCAAAGCCCAGCCTCAGTATGCCATCCGTACCTACGAGAAAAATCAGCCACTGAAGTACGCCCGCCACTTTATGGAAATTTATAACGATGCCTGGCAAACTCACGATAATTTTCGGGCTATGACTGAGCAACAGGCACTTAATCTACTAAAACAGATAAAACCGGTAGTGGACGAACTGCTGCTGCACTTTGTATACTACGAAGACAGCCCGATTGCTTTTATGGTCGCTCTACCCAACATCAACCGACTCTACGAAAAAGTGGGTGACAATATGAACCTCTGGGGCAAGCTAAAATTCTTATTCCACCAAAAAACTACAAATGTGCGCGATTGCTACGGAGTGGCCTTCGGTGTAAAGCAAAAGTACCAAATGCGAGGCATTGAAGGTTTGATATTCGACAACCTGCGAGAAGTTTGCTGGAACGAAAAAGAGCAACGCCACAAGTACGATACTTACATCGTCACTTGGGTAGGAGATTTTAATCCTAAAATGGTTCGGGTAATGGAAGCTTTAGGTTGCCAACGTGTCCGCACCATGGCTACCTATCGTAAACTATTTGACGAAAACGCCGAGTTCGAACGTTCGCCGATTATTGGCTAGCTTCAAAACTTTTATGGTAAGATTGGGACTAGCTTTTCAGGATCAATTATTAACCCAACGGTTTGATCTTTAACGATTGATTCACCCTGATGAAAGGCGGTAATTGTTTGCCCCTCTACTTCTACGTAAACTTCCTGATAAAAACCTTGATAAACTACCTGAGTGATTTTAGTTATCAACATACCAAGTTGATCTTCATCTTCTGACCACTTTAGAATGATTTTGACACTCTCAGCTCGTATTCCCCAATAATCGGAAGTACGGTTCAGTTCCGGAATGAAATGTTTCTGCCAAAAGTCTACCGGAAGAATATTGATCGAGCCAAATAGTTGAGCTACGTAAGCTGAAGTGGGTTGATCGTAAATTACTTCTGGCGTACCTATCTGAATAATCTTCCCGTCTTTAATTACCACGATGGTATCCGCGAGGCTTAGGGCATCTTTAGGATCATGAGTAACCATAACTACCGTAGAATCAGACTCCTCAAGAAAATCAGCTAGTTCAACCCTTAACTGTTGTTTCAGAGAAGTATCTACTTGACCAAAAGGTTCGTCCATCAACAACAAGCGTGGTTCTTCGGCCAAAGCCCGGGCTAGGGCGAGTCGTTGCTTCTCACCCCCTGAAAGAGTTTTAGGCAGATGATCTTCTAGTCCACCAAGTCGGCAGCGACTTATTAATTCCTGAACCCGCTCGGTACGGTAGGCTGGCTCGTATCTTCTCAACACATGATCGATATTATCGTGCACGTTCATATTTGGCGACAAACCAAAATCCTGAAAAACCATCCGAATATCCGGATGCCCCGGAACCAGGCGACGAGAAGGCGGCGGTAAAGGCCTGCCATCGAAAAGAACTCTTCCCTCGCTAGGCTCTAACAGCCCAGCCATTGTTTTAAGTAGCGTAGTTTTGCCCGAACCACTCTCTCCTACAATCACGACGATTTCCCCTTCGGGAATTGATAAGCCAATATGCCGTACCGCCGCCGAAGCGGTATCTTGATACTGAACCGATAATTCTTCGGTAGCGAGTAGTATACTCATTAAGCAATGTTTTGTACCTACTCGTAAGCAAAAAATGAAGAAGAATGTTAGCGATTAGCTGGGATTATGATGTAATATCAGCGAATAGATATGTGAGGCTGAAGTCGTTCGTTAGCGTAACGCACCAACCGAATCTGATCATCTACATAGCCACTGCGAAGACCATGTTCTTTCATATGATCTTTAACGGCGATGTTTTGGTTTAATAGCCAAGGAAGCACTTCTCGCTTGAACTGACGAGCCCGGATAATCTCACCATTTAACTGTACGTAATAATCGTAGCATACTACATCAGGGCTCGTTCTCCCACTTCTTTTTACCGCAAACCGACGCGAATCGGTAGCATCAAAGTAGGTCACTCCATTATGTTTCCGTAGGTAAGAGATATTTCCGGATAAGACCACCTCAAAAAATCCCGGACGAGTAATATAGTCGCTTTCCCGGTAGGTATACTTATGGAAATAGCGTACCCGATCTTGCTTTTCATCGTAGTAACGAAACGAAGTGATCTGATTTGTTGAAAAAGTTTGTAAGCTGGCATCAGCATTCTCGCGGTACATCACAATATCATAAGCGTAATTGTACCGAATTTCGCCTTGTAGTATTTGTTCATCAGCCGTAACAATCACTCCGGATGACCAGGCTGTTTGGGGAGCGGCGCACGTAAGACCGATAGCCCCAACCGCCACAATCGCGGTTAGCAATAATTTTTTCATATCAATGTACCTACTGGGCTGCTTATTCTGCAGCTATTAAAAAATAAAGCAAAAATGCCTACATGAGTCTACCTGCCTTTTTTAACGTGCTGTTTACTATTTTGTTAACTAACTGCTTATAAAGTAGCTTATTTTTACTAACTATTTATCTTATTAGGATTTATTGTACAAATAATGTAATAGATAAACAGATTCCTTAGGAGTATTTAATAATAAGATTAAAGTTGAGACTTTGACTTCTCAACTAGTCGCTTAGCTCTTTAGCTATCTCACTATTTCAAAAAGTTTTTAGGCATTTATTCTACTAAATAGAACAAATATGGAAAACGTTTTTATATTTGTTCTACTAAATAGAACAAATTAATGAGCAAGCAACATCTAGGCGAATTAGAAGAATTAGTATTGCTACTGATAATTATGTTAGAACCGGAAGATGCCTACGGTTTAGAAATCCGGCGAGCTCTCAAAGAACACGCCTCCCGAACCATAACCATTGGCGCAGTACATGGCACAGTAAATCGGCTGGAAAAAAAAGGATTAGTCAAGTCTCACTTAGGTGGAGCTACCGACGAACGAGGGGGAAGAAGAAAGCGATTATTTACTATAACTGCTCATGGCAAAAGTGTACTAAGGCAAAGCCGAGACGTAAAAGTAAACCTGTGGCAGCAAATTCCTGAACTAGCACTAAGCAACTTACGAATAACATGAAACCAGAAAGCAACGAGCCACCAAAGCAGGTAGAGCTATTTCTCAGTTGGCTCTGTAAGCCTGATGTACTAGAAGAAATTCTGGGTGACCTTGAAGAATACTACCTGGAACTCACGGAAAAGCCGCGCTGGCAACGATCTATCCTTTATTGGTTCCAGGTTATGCATTTTCTTCGCCCCTTTGCTCTCAAGAAAATTAGTACCTACCGCCCTTTTAATCACCCTCCCATGTTCAGAAACTATTACAAGACCTCATCCCGTAACTTAGTAAGAAACCCATTAAGCTTGTTCATTAATATTTTTGGCTTATCTATGGCTATCGGGGTCTGCATATTAGCCTACGGGTTTAGTCAATGGGTAAATAACGTTGACGAGTTTCACAAGAACAAACATTCGGTATACCTGACTACATTTTTCGCCGATAGAGACGGTACATTACAGCAAAATGGGCTAACCCCTCGCCCACTGGGCGAAATGCTACGGGCAGATTTTACTTCTATTGAGCGGGTCTGCCGTCTAGAAGACCGAAATGTAGTAGTGAAATACGAAGATCGGGTGTTTCATGAGCAGGTACGATTTTCCGATCCAGAGTTTCTAGATATGTTCACCTTTCCCTTGAAATGGGGTACGAAGCATTCTTTATCTGACCTGAATAGCATCATTCTAAGTGAAGAGATGGCCATTAAGTACTTTGGAACTGAGAATCCGATAGGCCAAGATGTACGAATAATCTTCGGAGAAAATAGAAGCAAAGTATTTACTGTGGCGGGGGTAGCCGAGCCTTTTCCTGATGCCCATGCCATTGATTTTGACTTCCTTGTTCACTTTGATAATCTGATTGAGGCGGAGCCAAGCTATAATTTCAACGATTGGGGAAAGTTTGTGAACGCCACTTTAATTCAAGTAAACAACCCAGAGAACATAAATACAATTGAACGAGGAATGGGAAGGTACAAACGGCTACAAAATGAAGCCGAACAAGACTGGGCTATTGCTACCTTTGCTTTTGAACCATTGGCGACTCTTTACCAACACTCTGGAGATATACGTAACACTATCTCCAGCCCTTACTATAGCAACAACTACCAAGCTCAAATTATCCTTTCTATTCTCGCTCTGATTTTACTGGCTTTAGCTTGTTTCAATTACATTAATATCGCTATTGTTTCAGCTGCTAAACGACTGAAAGAAATTGGACTGAGAAAAGTTATCGGAGCCAGTCGACAAATGGTTATTACCCAATTTTTGACTGAAAATGTTTTCGTTACACTTTTTGCACTACTGCTGGGGCTATTTCTAGCAGTTACAGTTATTATTCCCTGGTTTGAGCAAATAAATAGCTTCAGTATGGAGTTTAAGCTAATGGATCATGTATTGTGGGGGTTTCTGGTAGTCGTTTTGCTTTTCACTGGGGTAGCTTCAGGCTTATATCCCGCTCTCTATATCGCCAGGTTTAATGTGGTCAATATATTTAAAGGGTCTGTACGTTTCGGTCGTAAAAACCCCATCACTAAAGTACTACTGGGCTTCCAGTTGGTGCTAGCTTGTTTACTCATAGTGTGCGCTATTATGTTTACACAAAACAGCACCTACATTGCCAATCGTAGCTGGGGCTATCATCCCGAGGGCGCACTGTATACCAGTGTACACGATTATTCAGCCTTCGAGCAATTAAAAAATGTGATGATTCAAAATACTAATATCTTATCTGTCTCTGGCTCTACTCATCACCTTGGACGAGATCACACCACCACGGTTGTGCGTAATGCTAATCGTCAATATGAAGTAGATCAATTATCCGTTGATACCCATTATTTTGAAACGATGGGCTTAGAGGTCACATCAGGACGAGTATTTAATAATCACTCTGAGAGCGACCGGCTAACCGTTATTATTAATAAGTTATTCGCCAAAAACTTAAATCTTGAGAACCCAATAGGTGAGCTTATTGACATCGACAATACAAAATATGAGATTATTGGGGTAGTTGACGACTTTCACCCCTATAGTTTTTATCATGCTATACAACCTACTCTATTTAAAATAGCTCCCGAACAAGATTACCGCTTCTTATCAATGAAGGTACAAGTTGGTTCAGAAAATGAGACTTATGCCACTCTGCGTAATACATGGGCTCAGCTTTTTCCAGAGATTCCTTTCCAGGGAGGTTACCAGGAAGATGTGTGGGGAAACTACTTTGAAGAAGTGGCCACCCACGGTAAATTTTGGCGCATAATAGCATTAGTCACTATACTCTTAGCTGGACTAGGATTGTTCGGGTTGGTAACTCTCAATGTATCCGGGCGAGTTCGGGAGTTTAGTGTCAGAAAAGTGCTAGGTGCTAACCTGAAACATATCTCAGCGGTTATTATACAGCAATACATACTCTTATTTGCCATTGCCTTAATCATTGGTGCTCCTTTGAGCTACTTTATAGTAGCGTTCTTTTTCGATTCTGTATATACTTACCATATTCCTATGAATATACTGAGTGTCGCCTTATCAGTTCTAATCTTGATAATAGTATTACTGGCAGTGGTTTTCACTCAGATTGGTAAGATATCTAAATCTGATCTTGTCAGCGGGTTGAGAGTAGAATAGCGATAGTCACATCTAATAGCATTCTTTCACAAACCACAAAGCGTATTGTTCAACTAACCTGCGAACGCTAAGTGGTAGAAGCTTACTTCTCTGCTCACTTATTCCAAAGTCTATTTTAGAATAAATTTTACTGACAAAAGTAAATTTAATTCTAGAAGTTACTATATTACAGGCAAAATGAAATTTAATCATTATGAAAGGAACTCATCTGGGCGAGTTCGAAGAGCTCATTTTATTAACTGTGGGTGTACTGTACGACGAAGCCTACGCAGTGGCCATTGCCAAAGAAATTGAGGAGCAGTCAGGTCGCTCAATTAACGTAAGTGCGGTACATAAATCATTGTATCGCCTTGAAGAGAAAGGAATGCTAGATTCTCGACTCAGCGACCCCGAATCTAAAAGAGGTGGAAAGAGAAAGCGCCTATTTTCTATTACCGCTTACGGAAAGCGAGCATTGGATGAATCTATGGAACTCAGAATGCGCCTCAGAAATCGTATACCTAATATCGCCTTTAAATGGCAAATGAGCTAATATGGATCAGAAGATTAATGTACCTAAACTACCTCACATCTTTTTCCGGTGGTACTGCCGACCGGAACGCTATGAGGAACTTCACGGTGACCTAGAAGAACTCTACTACGAGCGAATAAAAGAGCAGGGTAGTACTCAAGCTCGAATGCATTACCTATTTGATGTAATCCGTTGCTGTCAGCCTTATGCCTGGAAGAAACTGAGCCTCCAACCCAACTTCAGCACTAATATGTTTAGAAATTACTACAAAACTTCCTCCCGTAGCTTAATGCGAAATCCGCTAAGCTCGTTCATCAATATTTTTGGCTTATCCATGGCTATTGGGGTTTGCCTGGTAGTGTACGCGTTCTTAAAGTACGACTACAGCATAGACCGTTTTCACGAATTCAAAGATGAAGTATACCTAATTACCTTTTCTGCCGACCGAAGCGGGACGGAAGAACAATATGGTCTTACCCCTCGTCCGTTAGGCGATATGCTACGAGAAGATTTTACCCACATTAAAAAAGTATGCCGGGTTGAAGACAAGAACGCAGTGCTAAAAAATGGCGATAAAGTGTTCCACGAAAGTGTACGCTTTTCTGATCCGGAATTTTTAGATATGCTCACCTTTCCTCTAAAATGGGGAGTAAAGCAGTCGCTAGCTGAACCAAATAACATTATTCTGAGCGATGAAATGGCCACGAAGTATTTCGGAGATGAGAACCCGCTTGGCCAGGATATACAAATGATTTTTGGGGAAGACCGAAGTAAGACATTCAAAGTAAGCGGAGTGGCTGAACCTTTCCCAGAAGCTCATATCATTGATTTTAGCTTCCTAGTCAATTTCGAGAACCTGCGAACTAACTTTCCTAATTATAATTCCCAAGACTGGGGAGAATTTGTAAATGCCACTCTGATTCAAGTAAGTGCCCCCTCGGATTTAGCTCTTATTACCGAAGGGATGACGAAGTACCAAACTTTACACAACAAAGCTCAAAATGATTGGGAAATTACTTCTTTCGGATTTGAGCAGTTGGCTAGTTTACACTTGAATTCGGGTAATATTAAAAACGATATATCTTACGATGCTTCTTCGGAAGGTCGTATTTCGCTGCCTATTCTTGCGCTGTTTATGCTTGCCTTGGCTTGTTTCAACTATATTAACATTGCTATTGTATCAGCCGCTAAGCGTTTGAAGGAGATTGGGGTTAGAAAAGTAATCGGGGCTAACCGGGGCAAAGTAATCACCCAATTTCTAGCCGAAAATATACTGGTGACTGCCTTTGCGCTCATCGTAGGATTAGTTTTGGCACTCACTATCTTTCTACCTTGGTTTATTCAGGTAGCACAACGCAACATGGAGCTGAATCTTATTGATGGAAATCTTTGGATTTTTCTAGTGGCACTCTTATTTCTAACTGGCATCGCGTCAGGTATCTACCCTGCTCTTTATATCTCAAAATTCAATACGGTCAAAATATTTAAAGGGTCGGTTCAGTTTGGTAAAAAGAATCCACTCACCAAGGTGCTACTAGGATTTCAGCTTATTTTAGCTTGTATTACCATTACTAATGCTGTTGTCTTTACCCAAAATACTACCTACCTGAATAACCGTAGTTGGGGGTACAATCAGCAGGGAACACTCTATGCCGACGTGATAGATGCCGTAGGCTTTGATCGCCTCAATGCATTAATGATCCAACATCCCGATGTTATGTCCACCGCTGGATCAACGCATCATCTAGGAAAAGAAACAGCCCCATCTCTGGTGTATCAAGCCAACCGTCCGTATGAAGTAGCCCAACTATCAGTCAGTGCCGACTATTTCAAAACGATGGAGCTACAACTTACTGAAGGGCGATTTTTTAAAGACCGTTCGGAAAACGACAAGCAAGCAATAGTAGTGAATGAGCTTCTGGTGAAGAATATGGTTTTAGAACAGCCCATAGGCGAGTTGCTCGAGATTGATGGTGCCAAGTACGAGGTAATCGGAGTAGTGAAAGATTTTCATGAAAAGAATTTTTACTACGAAATGCAGCCAACTATTTTCCGCTTAGCTGATCAGTCGGATTATCGCTATTTGTCAATGAAAGTTAGGCCAGGTACCGAACAAGAAGCCTACCAGGCACTGCAATCTGAGTGGGCGGCTCTATTTCCCGAAACTCCCTTCCAAGGAGGCTACCAAGAAGATGTGTGGACGGGATTTTTTGAAGAAGTAGATACTCAAGAACGGTTTACAAAAACGGTTGCCTTTATGGCAGTACTGTTAGCCAGCCTAGGATTATACGGACTAGTAACACTCAATGTATCCGGACGAATAAAAGAATTTAGCATCAGGAAGGTACTAGGCGCCGGATTGAAGAATATTGCTATCAATATTACTCAGCAATACATCGTCCTATGCCTACTTGCCCTCGTACTTGGATTACCCATCAGTTACGTACTTGCTAAAGCCATGATGGACATGATGTATCCTATTTCTGTACCGATTGGATACTTAGAGATTATGCTTCCCGCCATAATACTAGTAGTGGTCTTATTGGCAGTAGTGTTCACCCAAGTGGGCAAGGTATCTAAATCTAATCTAGTAGATGGACTACGTACAGAATAAGCCACATGAACTGCGGAAGTCAAATATTCGCAACAAGACAAAAAAAGCGGGATGAAGAATTCATCCCGCCTCAAAAATCACTCATCAACCTAAATGTTTCAAACTAGTACTCACGAATATCAATACGTTTCACATCTTCAGTCTCACCCTCGTTGAAGGGAAGAATTACCCGTAGATGACCATTCTCAAAGATGGCATCAATCTGCTCCCGGTCAACGTAGGGCGGTACATCAAATACCCGGTTGAACATAGGAACCGTATGTCGGGCAGCACGATCTAGTTCTTCATTTATTGCGCTAAAACCATTTAGTATCGTATACACAATCAATTGATTTCCTCGCAGGTAAATGTTAAATGATTCGCTGTCTACCGTAGGGGCATTTACCTCAATAATTACCCGATCCACCTCTTTTTTTACGCTTACCTGGGTAGCGGTAGTTCCACCACCAATCGTATTCATCGTATCTATTTGCAGGATAAAATCCTTAAGTATATTCTCCATAATAAACCTCCTCTGTTTTACTCAGTAATAACTTCGCAAACCGTATACCAAATCTATCTACCAGCCTATAGAAGCAGACAGAACGTCGGATATACTACTATTCTAACGACAAAATGACATATTTAGGTTATATATATCCTAAATTTTGTCATAAATTTTACACTAAAACGATGAATTAACGGAAAATCAGCGTCGTAATTGGTTGGAAATCAGTACGAAAGTGCTTAAGACAAGCAGTAGAAATAAATCGAGACGAAGTGGTCCAACCGAAGAGGGAATTAACCCTAGCAAAGACGACAGGAACGTAAGCAGAGCTAGTGCCGTAGCAAAGATAATTTCGTTTCCTAGCTTTTTACGAATAAGCACCGCCGATAGAATCATGGGGGCTAACAATGAAGTACCCGCAAAACTCACTCGCGCTAAGAGTGCCAATTGATCACTAGCCTGGATAGAGAAAATCAAAGCAACTGCGGCGAAGCCAACGATGGCTACTTTGGTCTTGGTGAGTTTAGATTTCTCACTTCCGGAGAGTAAGGATCGTAGTTCGGTGCCCATGGCAAAGATTTGGGAGTCAGTAGTAGATAGTCCCGCGGCTAACAATCCAACTACGGCTAAGGCAGCGATAATTCCTGGTTGTTCGTAAAGTAGTACCTGCGAGAGAAAGTCAGGCGTACTAGCATCGGGATAACGAACCGCTCCGTACAACCCAATAAAAATGGTAGGAATAATTACCAGAATAGCAAAAATCCCGACCGCTACGGCCATTAGATGGGTGGTTCGCAGATTCCGCAAAATCACTAGACGAATAGCCAATTGAGGTTGCGTAATCGGAATACAGAGAATTACCAAAAAAGAGGCAATGAGAAACTGAGGTGTGAACAATCCATTTGGTCCAGGCGTAGATAGTAATTCAGGATTACTAGCTTGCACTTCGGCAAATAGAGCTTTTAGATTATCAAAATGCTCCACGCAGCTAATGCCAATAATCCAGCTAACGATTAATAAGGTTAGTCCTTGTACCGCATCGGCGTGCATAATGGCCTTCAAACCGCCAATCTCACTGTAAAGCAGCATCACTCCCACAATTATTACCGACCAACCCCAAGGCGGCAAGGCTTCGGGAAAAACAGCCGTTAGGAAAATAGCAATACCCCGAATTTGAATAGCCACGTAGGGAACTAGAAAAACAAACATTCCCCCGAAGCTGACGTATCCGGCTAACTTGTTTCCGTAGCAGTCCTGCAATAGCCCTGAGACTCCCTGGAATCCTTTTTGTTTTACCTTCTTCCGTAGATGGTAGCCGAACCAAAGAATCAGAAAAATCATGCCCCCATCCGAAATTGCTAGGAAAATCCAGGCCCCGATACCATGATTACGGAAAAAGTCGGGCATACCCAAGATGGTGAAAGTACTAAACAGCGTAGCCGCAAAGGTGAGAAAGCCCAGAATCACTCCGATGTTAGAGCCTGCCATCAGATAGTCTTCGGCTGATTTGTTGCTACGGTAAGAGCGGGTTGCCACAAACGCGAGCATCCCTAGATAAAGAGAGCCAATAATAAAAACCCAGGTTGTCATAGTAGTAGTTAGCTTAGTCGGCGTCTTCGTCGTTACGTCCGGGATGTACCCGCGTACCGATATAGGTAATTACGACAAATAAAATCATAATTAGAAAGGTAACCCACAGTGTATAAGGGAGGCCGAAAAGCATCGGCTCATAAACCCCAGCTGGAATTACCAATGGAGTAAATGTTATTACTGAGAGCAGGACGACCGCAGCTACGCAGAGGTACCAGTAGGTTTTTTTAGGAGTGGATGACATGAATAAATATAGTGTTAGGGTGTGTAGTATTCAGGTGTTCAGGTGTTCAGGTGTTCAGGTGTTCAGGTGTTCAGGTGTTCAGGTGTTCAAATTATTCATGAATACCTGAACACATAAATACACGAACACACTATTATATCAATGTAAATAATCGTCCCCAGCGAATTCGGTTGAAGAAGTCGGCAGTTTTATCGTAAGAGAACCAAACCACTACAGGCTTACCTACGATATGGTCTTCAGGCACAAAACCCCAAAATCGGGAGTCTAGTGAATTATGCCGATTGTCACCTACCATAAAATAGTACCCTTGCTGGAATTCGTATTCTTCAACTTGTTGACCATCAATTAATAATTTTCCATCAATAAGTTCAGCATTTACATTTTCATAGTGAACAATAGCTGAGCCGTACAGTGCTAGATTTTCCTCAGTTAATGGAATACGGTCACCTTGTTTGGGTAAATAGATTGAGCCGTAGTAGTCAATCGTCCAATCTTTCTCTTTCTGTTGTGGATACAATTGCTCCCTCATTTCACCGGGCTGATAGATAATTTCTTCTACCTTCTGCACAAATGGTAACTCACTCAACTGTTTGGCAGCGTCGGCCTCAGCATTAATCTGATAACCACCCGAGCCAGTGTAGTACTCATCAATACCTAATCGGCGGAATACTCGCGGATGAATAGTTTGCTTAGATTGTACCCAATAGCTGGTTTGTCCGTGCTCCGGCTTTGGCAGTATTTCTTCATTGGCAATGATTTCTCCATCTCGTATTTCTAAGTTATCACCAGGTAAACCCACACAGCGTTTTACGTAAAAGGTCTTCATATCTACCGGACGATCCCACTCGGGCGGGTAATGAAATACTACTTCTTCATTTCGCTCTACTTCCCTAAAACCTGGTAGTCGATAATAAGGGAGCTGAACCCAATCCAGGTATTCGGGAACCTCTGTACCAGGTAAATTCTGGTGAATGAGTGGAAGTTGTAACAATGTTCGTGGAGTAGTAGCTCCGTAGTGCAATTTACTCACAAACAGATGGTCACCTACTAGCAGCGAGTTTTCCATAGAAGATGTGGGAATCGCGAAGGCTTCCATAAACAGGCTACGAATGAGTGAGGCTGCGACAACGGCAAACACGATAGAATGCAGCCACTCTTTCCAGACAGGTTTCTTAGCAGTTGCTTTAGGCTTGCTTGTAAAAAGTTTCATAATACTATGGATATTTGTTTGACTTAACTTCTTACTCAACGTAACTAAAGACGAGGAATTGTCAATCCGCCATCTACCATGATGGTTTGCCCGGTAGAGTATGGAAAGTAACCTTGAGCGAGTGCCACAACGGCTTTGGCCACATCGTCGGGGTAGCCCCAACGGGGTTGTACACATAGTCCTTCTTCAATTAGTTTATCGTATTTATCCGTTACACCCGAGGTCATATCGGTCTTGGTAACACCGGGGCGCACATCGTAGACCGGAATACCGTATTCTCCCAGACGAGTGGCAAACAGCAAGGTCATCATGCTCATACCGGCTTTAGAAATACAGTACTCACCCCGATTCACGGAAGCCACGGTAGCTGAAATAGACGAAATATTAATGATGTAGGCTGAGAAGTTTTCGTCAGCTTGTCGCTGATCAATCATCCAGTTAGCCGCTTGCTGAGTCAGAAAGTAAGGCCCTTGCAAGTTAGTCTTCATCACATACTCATAGCTTTCCTCTGAAGTATCCAGTAAATCTTTTCGTTCTTTCGGAGCCACACCAGCATTATTAACCAGCACATTTAACCGACCGTAGTGATCTCGAATCTGCTGAAGCATTCGCTGCCGAGCTTCCGTGTCAGCAATATTTCCTTGACAGTAGATCGCATCACCGCCGTGCTGTTTAAGTTGATCGAGCACATCGGTTACGGCCTCTTCAGGGCGCATCCCGTTGATAGCTACGTCAAAACCTCCTTTGGCTAAAGCCTCAGCAATGCCAAACCCAATGCCCCGGCTACCTCCGGTAATAAAAGCTACGTTATTCATAGAAAATACGAGATATGAAATGTCAAATATGAAAAGAGCGGCAAGTCTTGATCATCTGGTAAAATCATGTTCATCCTGATTTATTTTACTTCTACCACCATTTCTATTTCTACGGCGATATTGCCGGGTAATGAGCCCATTCCAACGGCAGCACGAGCGTGTTTCCCTGATTCTCCGAATAATTCTACCATAAAATCGGAAAAGCCGTTCATCACCTGCGAATGATCAGTAAAATCTGGAGTGCTGTTTACCATGCCATGTACCTTCACAACGCGGGAAATTTGGTCTAGATCGCCAATTTCTTCCTTGAGGGTGGAAAGCAAAGCGATAGCCGTGTAACGGGCTGCTTCTTTTCCTTCTGCTACCGATAGATCTTTACCCAGCTTTCCGGTTACATTTTTACCATCGGGCTTCATGGGACCGTGCCCGGCTAGAAATATGAGATTACCGGAGCGTACCGCTCGCACATAGTTGGCGGTAGGAGGGGGCATCTCATAAAGAGTTACACCCATCTCCTCCAGCTTCTGTTCAATATCACCGGGTGGATTAGCAAATGTTGCGTCACTGACCAATATGGTCAATGCCACTGTAAGTAGTATGGTTAAGGTTTTCATAAAAGTGTAGGTCAGTTTGTGGTGGTGAAGTTATCGCTTTCTGAAGAAGTAAGTGCGTGTTTGAATCTACTTCTCATCATTTTTTTGAGCTACCATTATCCTAGTTCTAAGCTCCTAGCCTTCCAGATCAGGAATATCTACCCAGCAACGTTTCTCCCAGCTTTCCAGACCTTTTTCGGCCAATTGGACTCCCTTGGCTCCTTCCAGCAACGTGTAAGGGAATGGCTCATCCTTCACTACGTGGCGCAGGAACATTTCCCACTGAACTTTAAAAGCATTGTCGTGAAACTCCTGCTCGGGTATTTTAGCCCAACCGTCGTAGAAGTCAATGGGTTGTACAATATCTGGGTTCCAGACGGGCTTAGGAGTATTACCGTAGTGCTGAATTCGGCATTCGCGCAGACCAGCTACCGCAGAGCCTTTGGTTCCGTCAATTTGTAATGTCAGCAAATCATCACGGCGAACCCGCACTGTCCAAGATGAATTGAAATGGGCAATTACCCCACCTTCCAGCTCAAAAGTAGCGTAGGCCGCATCATCAGCCGTAGCTTGATAGGTATTTCCTTGTTCATCTACCCGCTCGGGAATATGGGTCGCTCCGAGGCAAGAAACTGCTTTTACCTTTCCGAATATTTGATCTAACACGTAGCGCCAGTGGCAGAGCATATCAACGATGATTCCGCCGTCTTCTTCTTTCTTATAGTTCCAAGAAGGTCGTTGAGCCGGAATCGTATCACCCTCAAATACCCAGTAACCAAACTCACCTCGTACCGACAGAATCTTACCAAAAAAACCGTTTTCAATCAGTCGTTTTACTTTTACTAGGCCGGGTAGCCAAAGTTTATCTTGCACTACCCCGTTTTTTACACCGTGCTGCTGGCATACGCGGTAAATATCCAACGCAGTTTCGGTATCGGTAGCGGTGGGCTTTTCACAATAAACATGCTTTCCAGCAGCAGCAGCTTTTCGTACGGCTTCCGCCCGTCGCCCAGTGGTCTGGGCATCAAAATAAATAGAATATTGATCGTCTTGTAAAACTTCGTCTACATTGGTAGTGTATTTTTCAACACCGGACCGTTCGCAGAGTTTCTGAAGCTTCACAGCATTTCGCCCTACCAAAATAGGGTCAGGCATAATTACTTCGGTAGGACTAATTTTTACCCCGCCCTGTTTGATAATCTCCACGATGGATCGCATTAGGTGCTGGTTGGTTCCCATCCGTCCGGTTACTCCATTCATAATGACGCCTACGCGATGGGTGGTTAGGTCAGTGCTCATAGCTTTTGCTAATAGATTAGAATAAAAATAAAGTAGGCTTTCAAGTTAATGTTCTTAATCTTCTCTGCCAAAAATTAATGCAACCGATAACAAAAACTAGTTCTTTTGATGGGGAGTGTATTTGGAATCTATGGTACCAAACAGAAAGTGACCGTCCAAATGAACGGCCACTTAGTTGTACGCTGATAACCACCTTTTGCGTATTGTATACTAAATTTCTTTTATTGCCAGAGCGTGTGGTCTACTAGCGTTTGTACACTTGAGGGGAACCTATTTACGATTCCTATGCCTTAGCTTAAAGGTAATAGGAAGTACCATCCGAACCTTTACCGGAACTCCTCGCTGGTTTCCAGGAATCCACTCAATAGGTGACTCTTTTACTACGCGTAATGCTTCTTCATCGCAACCGGCACCAATACCTTTGATCACTTCAATTTCTTGGATTGAGCCATCGGTAAAAACTATAAATTGTACGAACACTTTACCTTCTACACTCATTGCTTGTGCCCGATTAGGGTACTCCAAATTTTCCTGAACGTATTTATAGAAGGCAGTCATACCACCTACTGGCTCAGGAAACTTTTCTACTACTACAAATATTTCGTCGGTTTTCTCTTCTTCAGGTTCTTCTATTACAGGAGAATATTCCCGTTCTTCAATAACAGTAGACTCATGTATTTCTATATCCAATGAGATTTCTAGTTCATCAATGTCAATTTCGTCAGCAACAGCAATAATCTCGGGCTGAATCACCTTGGGCGGTGGTGGTGGTGGCTGATTAGTGGGGGGTATTTCCATAACTTCTTCGTACTGATCGGTCATATTTGATGCTAGTTCAACCAGTGAAGCGTCTTCGTAAGTCTTCCATTCAAAAGCGACAGTAACTAATAGCATACTAGTAACTAAACCGATGCTGAGAAACATGGGTCTCAGGTGGTTGTAATCAAGAGCTGGATTTTTTTTAGGTAACATGGCTTTGGTGGTTAAAGGGTGGTAAATCAGATAAACTTTGTAGTATTAAGTTCCCCCTTTTATTCCCTAATAACCATGAGCGCACTCAGCCCTGGATATGATTTATATCAGTTTTCGTAATCAAACGACTCTATTACCTCACTTAGAAAGTAATTCTTATCAAAATTACCCCTAGCAGTAATGCCTAACCGCACAATTACCAGCTTGCGTTTGGGTAGAATAAATATGCTCTGCTCATCAAAACCTTGGGCAAAGAACAGCTCGGTAGGCACATTAGGAAACTCTCGCTGATCAAAACGATTACGTTCCCCGGCATTGAGCCAGAACTGAGCACCGTATTTCCGAAACGGTGCATCATCTACTGGACGGGTCGTATACTTCACCCAGTTTTCGGGTAAGATTCGCTGATCTTGCCAAATACCGTCGTGGTAGTACAGTAAGCCAAACTTTGCCCAATCGCGAGCGGTAGCTAGCATATACGATGAGCCAACGAACGTACCGGATAAATCGGCTTCAATAACTGCGCTCTGCATTCCGAGTGGTTGAAACAATTGCTGGTAGGGCAGCACATAGTAATTGTCATCCCCCCAATACTGCCGCAGCAAAAACGAGAGAATGTTCGTAGTACCACTGGAATAGTACCACTCTTCACCCGGTTCTTCTTTTAAGGGTTGATGAATTGCCACATCAGCCATATCTTCTGACAGATAAAGCATACGAGTGACATCACTTACTCCGAAGTAGGTCTCATCCCACTCCAGTCCACTACTCATTCGCAGTAAATGGTTCCAGGTAATATTTTTTCTTGGGTCACCCTCTTCCTGCCAAGCGGGAATAGGGGCAGGTTGATAAATATCCAGTTGAGATTGATGGACGGTAATCCCTACCAATGCATTCACGATACTTTTAGTCATAGACCAGCCGGGCATTGGTGTTTCTGCCGAGAAACCCGAAGCGTAACGTTCAGCTACTAGCGTATCGTTATAGATAACTACTATTGCTTTAGTATTCTTCAGATGCTCAGCATCCGGTTCAGAAAACGCCCAATCAATAGCCTTCTTGAGTTGAGTGTAGTTTACCCCTGCCAAGCTTTGTTGGTTCTGCGGAATTTGGTACTGATTGGTGACTGAGTTGGTCAATTGAGCTAGTTGAGGAATTGAAGGTGCTTCTTCCTGATCTACCAGCAGTACACAACCCGCCCCCTGACGATAAACCGCTCGTTGACTGACCATTCCGAATATGGAAGCCGTTGCCGAAGAATCAACATCATTTACTTCGTAATCAGCCAGGTGATAGGGAAAGCGGACGAGTTCGTTAGCAAGCACCGAACTATCCGACCGATGAGCTACAAAATGGCAGGAACAAAGATGCTTGGCGCCAAACCCAGTGAGAATAGGTAGTGCTCGGAAAATGTAATAAAGTGAGTACCCAACCCCCACTACCACAATAAGCAAGAAGATGTTTCGGAGAAGTCGCCTACGCGACCGTAATTGCACCAATACTGTTGAATTTTTGTTCTTCACCCAGCTAACACAGCAAGATAAATTTTCGTCGTACCATAAAAAAATATTTCAGTATGTATATTCCTTTTGATGAACTACCTGCTACTGCCCGCGCCTGGGTCTACCAAACCAATCGCCCGTTAACTGAGACAGAAGAAAGCTATGCTTTAGAACTAGGTCAGCAGTTTACTAATCAGTGGGCCGCACACGGCAACGCACTTCGGGCTTCGGTGAAGGTATTTCATCGCCACTTTTTAGTGGTAGCAGTAGATGAACAGTTCAACGCGGCCAGCGGCTGCTCTATTGACAGTTCAGTAGCTTTCGTTCGGGAGTTGGAGCAAAAATTCACTAGTGCAGGTTCACCCATTAGCTTTTTTGATCGTACTCAGATTGCCTTCTGGCAAAATGATGACATACAGCTACTGCCTATGAACCAAGCCAAGAAGAGAGTAAAAGAAGGAAACATTTCGCCAGATACCATCACCTTCAACAATTCGGTGACAACCCTCGGGGCTTTTGAAAACCAGTGGAAGATTCCGGTGAAAGATTCCTGGCTAACTCGCTATCTACCTCAATCAGCTAGTGTGTAAAGTGCCCTTTGGTAAATATGATGAAATCTAAAGGTAATCTTGAAAACGTTTTAGTTGGTTTAAGTTTTTCACTTTTTTTCCTAGTTGTTGGAATAAAAATGATTGTAGAGGATAAGGTAGCCTTTGGGTATAACAGAGCACTTCAACCTTCTGGTTATGGGGGGCACTTTCTTATACTAATTGGTATCATAGGTCTTGTAGCGACTTATTTTAATCTTTCACCTTTCGGCAAGTTTAGACAATTTTTTGAGGGTAGAGTAAGAGTCAAAAAGAAAGATAAGGCTAAGAAAGAAAGACCTAATAAAAAGGTATAACCCTCAGATTCTAAAGAAGCAACATGGTTTGAAACATTTTTCAAGCTATCCATTGAGAATGATGAATATTGGTACCCATATTAAACCCTGATAACCAATTTATATCAGTCACGTTAACTGTCTGAATAAATTACCGAAGGGAATGAAAATAGTCGTTACTGCTCTCGTGCTAAATCTGCTCGCTGGCTCGGTTTGGGCTCAGTATACCCTCGCCATTGATAACCCTGAAGTAAAGCAGTTAATTACGCAAAACCTCGAGTATCTGTACAATACCAATGTGGCTGAAAGCAAAAAACTGAACCAGCGCATTCGTCAGCTACTACCTAATCATCCAGCTAACCCATTACTCGAGGCACTAACTGTACGGGCGGCTCACCATCCCATAGAACCCGAAAGTCCGGAGATGGATCAACTGAAAGACTATCTCTACCAAACCGTAGAAACCGCCGAAGCAATACTAGACGAAGATGAAGATAATCCGGAAGCCACCTTCTTTATGATGGCCGGGTACGGATTGCTATCGCTATACGAAAACGAAAGCGGGAACTATATGAAAGCCGTAGGTCTTGCTCGGGACGCTTACAGTTCACTCAAGGCAGGTATGGAGATGAAGGAAGACTTTGCGGAGTTTTATTTTTCTACCGGATTATATAACTACTATCGGGTAAAGTACCCAGAGATGCACCCGATCTACAAGCCCTTCATGTGGTTTTTTAAGAGTGGCGATAAGGCTCTAGGACTAGAGCAAGTAAAAAAAGCCTACCGGGAATCTATTTTTATGGAGGCAGAGTCAGCCGATTATCTCGCCCATATCTATTTGCACTACGAAGACGATGCCCAGCAAGGTCTAAAATACGCCCGCATCCTCACCGAGAAGTATCCTAACAATGCGTACTTCGCCACCAACTTCCTAGATGCTGCTCTAGCCGTTGGGAACTACCAAAATCTGGAGTCTCCTATTCGTAGGTTACTGAATAATCCCCGACCCTATTACCGGATGGGAGGCCATTTATTTCAGGGAATGCTATTAGAAAAGCGGGATAAAGATTTTACTACTGCTGAACGTCAGTACATTAAAAGCCTTGAGGTAGGAACTAGTCTTAAGAGTGAACAGGCAGAACACTATCGTAGTCATGCCTACGCCGGACTAGCTCGAATTGCCCACCAACGGCAAAAATACACTCAGGCTCGTCAACTGTACGAACGAGCACTTGCCTCAGCCCAGTACGATATCGTTAGAAATGAAGCCGAGGCGTATTTAGATTAGATTTCACTAATGGTAAACTATAAAATCGTAATTCTCAACACCTCACCCTCAAGCCGGGAGGCTCATACTTTTTCCATCGATGAAAAAGTATGCAAAAAATCTAGGAAGATTTGAAACTCACTTCGTTCAAACAGCAAATCTTCCCTTAGTCAGTTCTTACGTCGAGTATTCAAATAAGTCGGATTACCCATCTTCCACTCCTTTTGATTTGAATTCCATAAAAGATAGGGCGGGTCAAACCCCTCAACAAATATGAGTTCATAAGTAGTGTCATTCAACTTAGAATATTCTGGTCTCAGAAAGTGATTAGCTGTATCAAAATTCATCTTTCTCAAACTTTGCCAATCGTCATCTTCAGGCAAACGATTATTTCTAGATTGAAATAACTCTATGTCCTCGATAATTTTACGCCCTTGTTGTATGTCTACATAACGATTTACCTTCACAGGTAAATTCCACCAGATAATGTATAGTCCAAAAAAGATAAATAGACCGACCACTACTGATGTCATAATCTTTTTTATCATGTGAAGGATGTACTCGGTTGAATCACACACCAACTCACGTCCCTAATCACTTCCGAGCGAGAGTCGGATCTTCTATCGTTTCTCCAGCGGCAAAGCGTTTTTTGCCTAGCTCTAGAAAATCTACAAAATTGGTTACGCTCAGATCATAAGCCTTAGGTTCGGCAAGTAGCTCGCCCTGGCTGTTCAGCAACACGTAGTAGGGTTGAGCATTGTTGTTAAACCGTCGGATCTGCAAATCGGCATTCTGCTTGCCAATGGTCTTTTTTACTTTACTATCGTAGTCTGAAGTATACCATGCCGATTCAGGCAATTCAGTTTTCTCATCTACGTACAGAGCCACTACCACAAAGTCTTCTTTCAAGCGTTGCAACACCGCCGGGTCAGACCATACCCGGGCTTCCATTTCTCGGCAGTTTACGCAACCGTGCCCGGTAAAATCAATAAACAGCGGTTTATTCTGCGCCTGAGCACAAGCCAACGCCTGATCGTAATCAAAGTAACCCTGGATGCCGTGCGGAAAGTGTAGTAAATCGCTGTACTTAGGTTCATCGCATAAAACTTCTTCGTTACTAACCAGCGTGGCTCCGCCGCTAGCTGACTGTTGCTGGGCAATCAGCAATGGCATATTAAAATCGTGGGTGTGCATGGGTGGCAAGTAACCTGCCAAGGCTTTCAGTGGTGCACCGAACAATCCAGGAATTAGGTAGACGACAAAAGAAAAAGTAGCAATTGCTAGTATCAATCGAGGCACCGGAATTGTCTCCAGCTTACTATCATGGGGCAAACGTAGTTTTCCTAATAGATAAAATCCTAGCAAAGCAAAAATGACAATCCAAAGGGTGAGGTAAACTTCGCGATCGAGAAGATTCCAGTGGTATACTTGATCGGCTACGCTCAGGAATTTTAACGCTAATGCCAACTCTAAAAAGCCTAGTACTACCTTCACCGAATTGAGCCAACCGCCTGACTTAGGCAAATTATTAAGCCACTGCGGAAAGGCGGCAAATAGCGCAAATGGAATAGCAAACGCCAGCGAAAAACCTAGCATCCCTACAATAGGCTTCACAAATTGCCCTCCGGCGGATTCTACCAGCACACTACCTACAATAGGACCCGTGCAAGAGAATGACACCAGTACCAAAGTAAATGCCATGAAGAAAATGCCGTAGTATCCGCCCTTATCGGCTTGTTGATCTACTTTATTGACCAGTGAGCTAGGTAATGTAATCTCAAATAGCCCCAAGAAGGAAAGGGCAAAAAAGATAAAGATCGCGAAGAAAAATAGGTTAGGTAACCAATGCGTACTTAGCCAATTGGCAAACGCTGGCCCGAAAATTACCGAAACCAACGTTCCGACTACGGTGTAAATAGCGATAATTGACAATCCGTAGATGATAGCTTCACGAATAGCCGCGGCGTTACTAGAGTTGCCCCCGGTAAAAAACGTGACCGTCATCGGAATCATTGGGAAGACGCAGGGTGTAAGCAAAGCGGCTAGTCCGGCTAAAAAGGCAATAAAGAAAAAAGTGATTAAGGTATAAGGAGTGGTAGATTCACGAGCGTTCGCATTCAAATCAGTGCCTGGAATTGATTGGGTAATATTGGCATCTGTTTCTCCTAGGGAAGATTGACTTTTACCAGCCAACGGTGCTGCCAGTGTAAACTCATCGTCAAAAGGAATACAGCGTCCGTCTACATCGGTACACACCTGATAATTATACGAGCCACTGACTTTGCCCAGATTTTCATTTAGCACTTTAACCGTTTGCCGGAACTCAGCTTTTTCAATAAAGTAGGTGTAGTTTCCTTCCCAAAGTTCGTCGTACTTCTCTTTAGCACCAATGGGCTTAATCTCCCCTACTAATTCGTAGCCACTACTAGGTTCAAAGGTAAACTCCGTAACCATGGGACCCAGGTCAGGGTCAAAATCAGTAGAATAGAGGTACCAATCTTTATCAATAGTGACTGTGAAGACCACATCCACTTCTTCACCAACCTTCATTTCTTCATTTGACCAAGATACTTGCCAGGTAGCCGGAGTCAGAATCTGAGCGTATGCTCTAAAGCTAATGACTAATATGAAAAATAAGGTAAAGAGATATGAGGTAGAGCGAATAGACATAATCATTTAGTAGCGTTCTAAGCTAGAAAAACGCTCACACATCACTAAAAGTTGCTTGAGTAATCTAGTCTATAACTCAACGAGCTTTATAGCCGATAAGAAAACGTAAAAATAATCGCGTGCCGACAAAAATCAGGCGAAGACTTCTTCTGGCTCTGTAATACGGCGACGGTGAATAGGGCGATCATCGCCATCGGGTAGGGTAACACCAGGGGGCAAATCAAGATCAGGTGTGGGGGTCATGGTAATACCACCATCATCATCATCGTCATCGTCGTCGCGGAAGCGAAAGTTACGCTTCTTCATCAGGACTACCATGAAGTAGACCATGATTACGTACGCACCTCCCATAAGTAGCAAATCAATCATAAGACGATCCTCCGATAAAAGTTTAAAATGTGTTCTATAAATCTATAAAAAAAACGCGGGAAATACGTATTAGTTCTGGAAAATAAAAATTTGTTAGTCGTATTAGATTTTTATTAGGGAAAATTGAAAATATGTCTTCTCTTCGTTATATAATTTCTGAGAATATCCTTAAGATTATTTATGCCAACGCCCGTTTTTGGTTTTTTCGCAGCAACATTAGTGCCGAAAAGGTGGTGAATAAGCTCAGGATAAAGTAGGCAAATACCACGTTAGAACCTACCCCGAAGAAATGAGCGGAGAACAACATGATAAAACAAACCCGCATCAGCACGTTCAGGATACTAAAAATGCTATTGACCCTTCCGATTACTTCATTGGGAATATATTTGAACAAAAACGCCAGCCGAAGCACCCGCGTTCCAGCATTGGTAAAGCCAATCAGTAAGCCTACACACAAAAATAAGCTGACTGACTGAGTAGTGGCACTCAGTAACAGCGCTCCGGTAGTGATCGCCATCAGTATTGCAATAGCGTATACCGTGTGTACCGACCGAAACAAACGGCTCACTCCAATACCTGCTAAAAGAGCTCCTACCCCGTAAAGCATCTCTACTCCGCCGAATACGTGTCCACCTGCCCCCAGGTGTTGAGAAATATACAGGGGCATTAAGGCGTGAAGCTGCACCAGCATAATTACGAAAATACTGTGCGAGAAAAAGCCAAACTGAAAGATAGCCGGGTGCTGCCGTAAATAGCGAAAGCCCGAACGCAGCCGCTTGATGAATGAGCCTCGCTCGATTTTATCTTCAAACTTGGGCACGTATCGAATAAAACCGATGAGAGCGATAGACATCAGATAGGTGATGCCATCCATCAGAAAAATCTCATGCATACTCCAGGCTTCAATCGTGAGCGAAAAACTATACGTATTTCCGGCTAGTGCGATAGTTGGCTGCCAGGATAATCCCTCCAGAAGTAAAGCAGCAAAAGCCCCAGCAATTACATTGGTAGACTGCCCCACAATCTCAATGGCTGATGTCACCTTGCTATACTCTCCCTCGGTACTAATTTCGTGGGCAAAGGCGTACAAATTAGGGTAGTGCAGATAGAACCCAAAAATGGTAGTAGCAAATACTCCGATGATTAACCAAGATGAAAGTTCACCTGAGAAAAAACCGTAGCCTGCCACGAGTAGCAAAATAGCGGCTTCTATCGTATTGGTCAGCAGAAAAACCCTTTTGCGGTTAAAGCGATCGACAATAGTTCCAGCCGTCAGTCCCCACAGTAAGGTAATGAAGGTAATGATCCCGTACAGCAGATTAAACTGCGACGACTCACCTTGCTGAGCAAAGTACCAGGGTACCGCTAACATGGTAATTCCTTGGGCAAATCCTGAAATTCCGTTAGCGGTAAAAAGTAATAAAAGAGTTCGCCGATGAGACCGCAAGAGCTACAAAAATTAGAGGTAACTATTTTGTGAACGCTTATCCGGCGGGAGGGTTTAGAGAAGGTTAGTACTAATGGGAAATGAGTAAGCGGGAATGTCCTTAGGATGGGTAGAATTAGTAGAATCTTACTTTTCCTCGTTAACTCGGAAAAAAATAAAAAGCTGCTCAACTAAGGCGCGAACAGCTTTTTTCATCGTAACAGCTACCTAACTAAAACTCTATTGTCCGAATTTGAAAGCGACACCAATATTGATTGGCACAAAGTTAATATTTTCACTCAGTGTTATTTCTGTGAGAGGGATTGACTCGTTAACAAATATCGTATGGTACTCAACGTTGGCATGTATATCAATGGCCTTGCTCACCGGAATTAAAACACCCGCAGTAGGAGCAACACCAAAATAAGTGCGAGAAACCTTGAAGAACGAACCAAGATCTACTTGGGTATCATAAATTCCACCTTTAATTCCGATATAAGGAGTAATGCCTTCGGTCATGGGAGTGAATGCTAATGAGGCAGTAATTGGACTAATTGTGAAGTCCACCCCGGGAATATTGATCCCTAAGGCATTAGCTCCGTAGGAGAATCGCTGAAAAGATAATCCCGCCATCACGTTTGGGCTAATTTGGTAGCGAGCATCTACTCCTAGACCGTAGCCATTGTCAATAATATTAGATGAATTTCCAGTAGAAAAGGCTGGACCTCCGGTGACTCCGATGGAAAACTGAGCCTGCGAAACGGAATGTAATGTAACTAAAGCAAATATGGTTAATAATATCTTTTTCATAAGATTGGTTGATATAGTATTGAATAATGATTTCAATCTTACGTAGGCAATTTCTGTGCAGAAAATGAGTTGCAAATAAAAAATGCACGATTTTTGCTAGCAAAAATTCTTAAACAGCTGGCTATCAAATAATTATAACGAATAAATATTCTTATATTTATTTTATATCCGTAAAAAGTTCAGCAGCAATACCATCGGCTAGTAGTTTTCCCGCCTGAGTGAGCACTAATTGCTGGTTTTCTAACATAGCTTTTTGCTCAGAAACTAAGTGATTGGCATACGCTTGATGTTCAGCCAATAAATCATAACCAAATTCTTGCTTCAGAAACTTCAGATCACAGCCCCATTTGGTGCGTAACCCCGTCATTAGGTATTCATTAATTCGGTCGGCTCGGCTTAGTTCTTCTCGTTCGCAAGGAATTTGTTTCTCAGCTAATGCTTTTAGGTATTTTCCGTTATTAGCTACGTTGTACTGCCGGGCATTTCCATCAAACGAGTGAGCTCCGGGCCCCACTCCCAGGTACAGTACATTTTTCCAGTAATTACTATTATGCTTTGATTCCCAACCGGGCTGGCAAAAATTAGAAACTTCGTACTGCTCGTAATCTGCCGCAGCCAGAGTACTAACCAGTAAATCAAACTGGGTGGCAGCGAAGCTTTCATCTACCGGAGGAATTTTCTGATGGCGCAACCAACGGCCAAACACTGTTTTTTCTTCAATCGTCAAGCAGTACGAAGAAATATGCGGCGGAGCTAATTCCATTGCAGTAGCTAAATCGGCCTGCCAGACTGAGTGATTCGGGTGGGGAATAGCGTAAATCAGATCAATACTTAAATTGTCTAACCCAATGTCTTGGGCGTGCTGCACACAACTCCTTGCCTCTTCGGCTGAATGTGCGCGGTTCAGATAGCGCAGGTGTGGCTCGTAAAATGACTGAATTCCGATGCTAAGACGATTGATCCCTGCTTTTTTAAGCATTCGTAGTTTTTCCCGAGAGAGGTCATCCGGGTTAGCTTCCAGCGTAATTTCAGGATTTACTGAGACTGAATAATGAGCGTACACCGCTTCCAGCAAGCTTGATAGCTCCTGTTCAGTTAGTAAGGAAGGTGTTCCTCCACCAAAGTAGATTGAATTCAGGGTTTGACCAGACAGATACTCCGTTTGTAATGCTAATTCCCAAGTAATTGCCCGTACCATATCAGCTTTACGTTGTTGATTGGTACTAAAGTGAAAGTCGCAGTAGTAGCATGCCTGCTTACAAAATGGAATATGAATATAGATACCTGCCAAGTCGTCGGTGTTAGTCCGTAAATAACCAATTATTGTGTAGATATAGTTCTTGATTTTTATGTATTCGGGTGTTAGAGTGTTCACGTATTCATGTAATTTTGAACACTTGAACACTTGAACACTTGAACATTATTACATGACGGCCTAAATACCTGAACACATGAGTACC
>ERZ1740058.446-NODE-446-length-31404-cov-7.078918_pt1 | contig 31404 bp, 31 predicted proteins | sample MGYA00581745_ERZ1740058 | MGnify/ENA primary metagenome ERZ1740058 (study PRJEB43018, sample SAMN04849742) | marine metagenome | isolation source: floating plastic debris | place: Pacific Ocean | collected 2008-08-30 | study: EMG produced TPA metagenomics assembly... | reverse complement strand
ACCTCAAGGGCGGAGATTCTCAACGCGGTGAAGTTGATAGGCTCGCCAACGCTGCTCCAGGTTGTTCCATCCCACCTCGCAACTCTCCGCGCGCTCACTCCACCCATGCTCTCCATGTCGCCGCAAGCGAATAGGACTGGGCCATCGCCTTCATCGAAGACTTCGAGATCAAAGACAGTCTTGCTTGACACTCCCCCGGGAGCACCGACGGTTGACCACTCAAGGCCGTCCCATCGTGCAACCAGTATGCTCGGGCCTGCTCCACCAGCTGCGGCAAACTGGCCGCCTACGAATAGCGCCGGTCCCGATCCATCATCATGACTGATCAACGCTCGGGCGGTTGTACTCGTGGGGGAGCCTTGCAACCCATCGCCGAGCGGCCACCATTGGCTGCCATCCCACCGGGCGACACGATTTGCTGGCGTGTCACCGATCATCGTGAAGTCGCCACCTGCATAGAGCTCTGGTCCTGAGCCAGCGTCGTGCAACGCAAGGGCGAATACCGGGCCGTTGAACATCTGTCCTAGAGCCGTCCAATTCTGGCCGTCCCACCGGGCGATGTATTTTGGAAATTCGTCGAACTGTGGGCCGACAAGGGTGAAGTCGCCACCAACGTACAACACTTCTCGATCGGTTTCGCGAGCGGCTAAAGTAGCGTTCACAGGGCCGGACACCCCGGCCTCCAGTGACCGCCATGCCTCAAAATCCCACCGCATCAACCGCGAGCCTGCGGCCCCGTTGGTGATGGTAAATGGCCCGCCTGCAAACAGCTCGATACCGGACCCACCGTCGTACAGACCGAGCGCGTTTACTTCCTGTGGGCCTGCCCCATCGCCTACTGCTTGCCAGCTATCTCCTTCCCAGCGGGCCAAGCTGAGCGCAGTTTCGGTACCAGCCATCGTGAAGGAGCCTGCGACGAATATCTGCGGACTCAATCCATCATCTAGGAGCACCATCGAGTTGATACGACCATTTACGCCCTCGGCGAGCGTGGACCATGTTGTCCCGTCCCACAATGCAATGGACCGGGCATCGACTCCACCCGCGTCCGAGAACTGGCCAGCGACGTAGAGCGACGGACCGGACCCGAGGTCGAAAACGTCCAGCATCCGAACCGGGCCATCGACCCCCTGGCCCGGACTGGTCCCTCCCACGGCGGACCAGACAGCACCGTCCCACTTTGCGATGTTTCCTGCAGAAACTGTTCCCGCGCTGGTGAATTCACCACCGGCGTAGAGCTGTTCGCCAACTCCATCATCAAAGACCACCATGGAATTGACGCTCACAACCCGAGAGCTGCCAAGACCGCCATCGAGGGCTATCCACTCACCACTCTCGAGTCGTGCAATGGACTCCGCAGAAGAACCCGAAGCGAAGAACGAGCCACCGACAAACAGAGACGGACCGAAGCCATCATCGAAGACTGCCATGCAGTAGACTGTCCCGGTAGTGCCATCACCCACGGGCGACCAAGTGCTGCCATCCCATCGAGCAACATCGATTGCAGCATCTCCGCCAGCGGTGCTGAAGTTACCGCCGACGTACAACGCTTCGCCAAGACCATCGTCATAGACGATCAAGGCACGGATACTGCCGTCGGTACCGCTGCCGAGCGATGTCCATGTGCTGCCATCCCATCGAGCAATGTTGGACGCCTTGGCATCGCCCGCTATGGTGAATGTGCCAGCGACGTAGAGGGCTTCACCCGTCCCGTCGTCCCACGTCAAGAACGCGGTTACGGGACCGTCAATCCCTGGAAACGCGAACTGCTCCGCTTGCCATCCCTTGGGAAGTTGTCCCACGGCGACGGCCGCCATGCCGTACACTAGCAGTGCAACAACGGATAGAAGAAGCGGTCGGCGCATGCGCTATCTCTCCCTTCGAGGAATTCCCACAAGAGCCTGGCCTACCGAGGTATATACAGGACTACCTCGCAATTGGTGTCAAATTTTCGGTTGTTTCTCATCCGTCATCTGAGGGTTATGGGCTCGAGAATCGGCTGTTCGTCGTCTTGTGAAACCACCGCCCGACAGGCGCGAACTGACAAAGTCAATTCTGGACTCCGAATGCCCGCCGCATGGCACGCTGGGAGTCCTGTGGCAAGCACCTGCGCGGCATTCCGAGAGCCTGACGGCCAGAATGCGGGATACCCCTAGATCTCCGAAGCCGTTATGACCTTTCCAGGGATGCCCGCCGATGCCCACAACGGGCAGTTCTCCACACTGGTTTTGCCACGCGCCGTTGGATGCACTTGCAATTTGGGATGCGAGTCATGGTTGCATGTGCTATCCAGAGTGCCGGCCACAGGAACACGAAACGTCATTCCGTGGGTGTAGTTCGAGCCTTGCACTCGTGCGTGGCTGCGCGCATCTCCGACCTGCCGCGTAACCACCACTGGACGTGAGACCGCAGAGCATATAAACCAGGAGCATTTCCTCGTTCTTGTTGCAATGTGCAACGGAGAGGATGAGGATTCGAGACGGGGGGCACTCCCTATCGGCGTTGAGGTGCTCCAGACGTGGTATGTGCTGTCGCCGCAGGAACTTCCCATTCTGGTTGTTCACCGGAATTTGCTGGTTCTTGCCGGTCTTGAGGCGCATATCTGGAACTCAAACGGGAACTCAGGGCGAAGCGCAATTGTCCGTCACACGTCAAAATGCATTTGCCCCTGGCATTTCAACAACTGTTGATAACCCCACACTATTTTAATCAACATGCTCTCAGTGTCGTGATGCTCTACCGGGCGTGGGAGCGTTCTTTTCGGCCAATACCCCTCGATCTAGGGATGGCTAAGCTCCGATGGATGGAGCACAACTCCGCTTCCAGGCATAAATTGTGCCATGGCCAAACAACAAGGCTGTGAGCATTTGTTCGAGCAACGCGCTGTTGGCACGTAATGCCCGCCAAGGAACTTGAAGGGAGACGTAGTCGATGTCCCACGCACAATCCAGGCAATCACGAATCCGCGCTTCTATTGCAGTACGGACCGCCGCCGCCCAAGCAGCCGCCGATCGTCCACACCCGATTCACGTCGCAAACGGTGACGAGCAGCGTTACGCATCAGCCAAGTACCTCATGAGCTTCACCAAGGGCCTCGAGCACGACATGAACGGGCTGCTCGTGAGGGGGGAAGACTTCGAGGCCTTCCGATCGGCCATCGATAACGGCCGGATCGATGCCTTCAGCACCGATGTTCCCTCGGCGCCAACGCGTCAACGCCGCTGGGAGGCGCCGACCGCGGGCGTCGTCTTTGACCTCCAGGGCCCCGACGCCCAAGCGGTCACTATGGCGCCCGCGCCAGCGCTGGGCAGCGTAGAACTCGCGTACGAATTGGCAGAGGTCTACGAACTTGCCGCACTCCGCGATGAGCCTTTGTCGACGTTCGAGGGAGCTGGCAACGGGGCCGTTCGAGCGTCCGTGGGGCGTCTCAACGCGCTGCCCTACAAGTTGGACGGATCGGCTGGTCGTGCGCGCACAAATTCGAACGGGCAGCTCAATGCACAGAACATCTTCCGTGGCTCGTCGCCGGGGACGGATGTCGGGCCCTACGTCTCACAATTCATGTTGATGGGTAACGACGTGCCCGGTCTGAAGATCGCTTCGGACGGCTTTATCCAGTACGGCGCGCAGCTGATCGACCAGCGGGTCCCGATCGCCCTACCGACGGACTTCATGATCATCGATACCGACTATCTGAAGGTCCAGAATGGTGAAAACCCACGCCCCGATCTCAAGGAATTCGGACCAAATCCCGGGCGGCGGTTCATCACCACACCGCGCGACCTCGCAACTTATGTCCACATTGACCAGCTGTATCAGGCGTATCTCAATGCCTGCTTGATCTTGCTCTCGATGGGAGCCCCGTTCGACCCATCGTTCAACAACCTTTCCGGACGGGGCCCAATCGGAGCAACCCGGCAGGATCGCGCGGCCGGCGGGTTCGCCCTGTTCGGCGGGCCGCACATCCTCTCGCTCGTGACCGAGGTTGCCACCCGAGCGCTCAAGGCGGTGCGCTACCAGAAGTTCAACAACCACATCCGGCTCAGGCCCGAAGCACTGGGTGCTCGTATCCACTGGGCGGATGAGATCGAGCAACGGTTCCCATGCCTGGAGGACAGGTTGTCCGGCCTGCGAAAGATGATCGGTCCCTCGATCAATGCCGCGCGCGCGGCGAGCGGTTCGAGCACCGACCTGCTCCCGATGGCTTTCAAGGAGGGCTCGCCGATGCATCCGGCGTACGGGGCCGGGCACGCGACGGTCGCGGGGGCGTGCGTGACCATCCTCAAGGCGTTCTTCGATACCGATGCGGTGCTCGTGATGGACGATGCCGGCCGGTCGAGCTTCCGTCGCGTCGATAGCCAGCCACAGTCGAACGCGAATAGCAATAGCGAGTCCTGGATGACGGGTTCCTTCCGTCCCCGCAAGAACAAGGACGAACTCAAGTGGGTTGAGGGGCCGTGCCTGACCGTGGAAGGCGAGTTGAACAAGCTCGCCGCCAACATCTCGATCGGTCGGAACATGGCGGGCGTGCACTACTTCTCAGATTACTACGACAGCGTCCGGATGGGCGAGGAGATCGCGATCGGGATGCTCGAAGAGCAGGCTCTGTGCTATCCGACCGATTCGTTCGTGCTTTCAGTGCCAACGTTCGACGGCGGTGTTCGCCGGATCGGCGCACGATGACTCTCCGGAGTCTGGCACACTCGCGACAGACCCTGCCGTACGCCTGGGCACCAGATGGCTGAGGATTTCGACATGAGACACTTGTTCGTATGCTGCGACGGCACGTGGGCAACGCCTGAAAAGGAAACCGATGGCGTGCTCACCCCGACCAACGTGGTTCGCTTTTACAACTCGATCGCAGAGACAAGCTCTCTCGGAGTAACGCAGCTGAAGTACTACCACCCGGGTGTCGGGACCGATGGCACGGTGATCGACAAGGTCGTCGGCGGCGGCATGGGTGTCGGACTCGGCAAGAACATCATGAGCGCCTACCGCTGGCTTTCGGATCACTATCAGCAGGGCGATCTACTGTTCCTCATCGGCTTCAGCCGCGGTGCGTACACGGTGCGATGCCTCTCGGGCATGATCTCGAAGTGTGGGTTACTCAAGCCACACGCGGGACGGCCAGAATCCGAGACCTGGGATGCCATCGCCGCGACCTACAAGCGTGGGTATCGCGATGGCAGGCCGCAAGATGGCTGGAAGCAGTCAGGTTGGCGATACCACGAACCCGAAGACCTAGAAATTCGGTTCCTGGGCGTGTGGGACACCGTCGGTGCCCGGGGCGTCCCGGACCATCTCGGCGTCGCGGACCTGCTCGATGGAACGGAGAAGTATCGCTTCGCGGATAGCAATCTTGCAAGCCGGGTCAGTTTCGCGCGGCACGCGGTTGCCATCGACGAGCTACGTGCGAGCTTCTTCCCAACGCTCTGGAAGGAAGACGCCGGCGACACACGCGTCGAACAACAGTGGTTTCCCGGCGGACACTCTGACGTTGGTGGCGGCTGGCCTCAAACCGGGCTCTCTGATGGTGCGCTCAAGTGGATGATGAAGGGTGCCAACAAGGCCGCGAACTCATCGGGCGATTCGCGTGACGACCTCTTCGAGGGTTGGGCTCATGAGCAGATCAAGCCGAACCACTTAGACCAGATCCACAACAAGCTCACGGGCGTCTGGGCAAAGCTGCCCGCACACCCGCGCGGCGTGCCGAATTTCCAGGAGGACTCGGGAAGGTTCCACAAATCGGCGCTTGCCCGTCGGCAGTCGCCGCCGATCTTTCAAGCGCCCTATTGGAAAACGCACGCCTTACCCCCCGGAGGTCGGGTGACGATCCCGATCTACGCCCGTGATCCGTGGAATGCGACCGGCGTCTGGGTCGAACCGAACGTCGAATACAAGTTTACGGCCGAGGGCGAGTGGGTTGATAAGTCGATCACGTGTGGGCCCGATGGCTGCCGTGACGGCGATTTCCAGGCCGGCGAGGTATTCCACCTCTTCGGCTCACTGATCGGCGCAGCCGAAGGTGTGTTCCGCAGGGTCACAAACAACGACAAGGCCGACTTCATCGCTTCCAAGCGAGAAGAAGATATGCCTTGGTTTACGCTCGTTGGGGCTATCGCAAACTCGACCACCGGGGATCACGACGGCACCCCAGACAGCCACGAGACGTTCAGGATCGGCTCGAGCAACTCCTACCCGGTCACCCGCGGCGGCTATCTCTACTGCTACGCGAACGACGCCTGGGGCTTTTACGAGAACAACCGAGGACAGATAAGCCTGACCATCGAGCGGCCATGATGGTGACTCTCCGCGTAGGAGTTGTCGGACCCAGATTGGTGGTCAAGACGCGTCGCGGGACAGCGTGGCCCTAGAAGAGCGGAAAGGGGGACCCGAAACAAATCGATGGGTGTGTTGGGATGAATTGCTACAAGCGAACACATCGGCTCGCTCAGCGAGTCCACCGGAGTCCTGGCAACTGGAAGCCCTCCAACGCGATCAGCCCATCCCATGCCAGATCGACGTACAACAGCACCATACAGAACGTCGCGACCGCCGTTGCCAAGCCGCGAACGAGGAGCAAAACCCGAAGCATCGTGAGGCTCCTGAACGCGGGTTCGCCGGACGTGGAATTCTGCTTGGCTTCGTCATTCCGAGCGTACGGTTTACGCCCATCAACCTTCCACACGATGCCTGCAAAGACAAAGGTAAGGCTCGCCGAACAAATCGCTGCGATGACCCAGATGCCAAGCGTGCCGCCCGGAAGGAAAGCTGCCCGAGCACGCATCGATGCAAGTTGCCACGGGGCCGAACCAGCCCCGTCGAAACGAGCCATCGCGAGAAGCATAGGAAGCAGTACAAGTCCAGCCACTAAAGTCGCCCCGGGCAGCTTCCAGCGCTCCGCGGTCGAGTCGCGCAGATACAACCACGACTCCCCACGGTCGTGCGAAAAGCCTGGTAGTCCCTCGCCACGAGTACGATCGGGAGGAACACGCGCGTCGCGGATTTGAGTGAGGCGCGATACATGAGCGCGGGGATGATGGCCGCCGGGATCGCAACCACGGCGGAAAGCGTGAGGCCGACACGGCCGCCCGGATGCGATTTCGCGTCGGTCGGAGACCGCAGCAGGTGGCGGGCGCGATCCAGCGTGTACTTGGACGCCGCCTGGGTGTACCGCTCGGAGTTGGGCGCACCCGGCAGAGCCGAGACGCGACATATTCCTGGAACGACCTCCAACGAGTCAAAGATGCTGCCGCGAGCCGCGATTCTGTGGAAGTTTGTCGGGATGGACTCCAGCAGTCGTGACGGCCGCAAAGCCACCAGCGTTGCGATGAGATGGATCGCAAACATCGACGTGCATATGACGATCGCAAAGAGCAACCAGCCGCCCGGCCGATCGAGCACGTGCTGGCGCGTCTAGCGATCGATGCGGAGAAACGGTACAAGCCCGAGCCGGACAGACGCCTCGGTCCGAAGCAGGGCCAGAGGTGCGATCTCAGCCATCAGCACCGAGGTGCAGGACTAGCCTAACTCTGTGAAGCCACGATAGCGAGAAGCCCGGCTGCGAATGTCTCACTCAGGCCGCGCCAGGAGCCGACGGCTCCGTCGCCGCACTCGTCGACCAAGTCAAACAGTACCTCGTCGCCAATCTGTGACGAAGTGGCACCCTCACGCTCGGCGGCATGTGCAGCGACCCCTGCGGATTGGGTGTGATCTTTCGCGATGCAGCGGCTCCTCCCCAGCGGCGTAGGCCAGTTTAGTGGCGGCCCGCGGTGAAGCGGCGGTGCCATGCACCTCGCTTCGATGGTGCGAAGGCAGTGTTTGGCACGTCTCGTGAAGCGTACGTCGTCTGGATGAGGCGGCAGATGCTCAGATGGGGATGGTTTGTGAGTGGAGGTGGTCTGATCCGAGCTCGGATTCTCCGCCTGATCTTCGTCCGCTGAGGTCGCGGGACACGCTGCCACACGACTGTGAGTCGCTGGCAACCGAGCCTGTTCAGGGCGGATTCAGTTCAGTCTTGAGCGGTGTTGCACCCGTTCGCAACCAACGAATACACATGGCCTGCTGGCTGAGTATCCAGCGTTGTAATATGTCTGGCACCTCACAAGCAACCGGCACAGACGAATCCTCTGAATGAGCTCATCCCCACTTAAGGAGGTGCGCGATGACTCGCTTGGGCATCAAGGACGCTACGTACCAACGTCATCGAGGCTACGAGTGCGTCCTGCCCAAGCGGCATACGCTCTGCTTATACTCTGGAACCAGCACTCGAACAGAAAAATCAGAAAGGGACGTCATGTCTTCGGCTCCACAGCTTCGATTCGGCACCAATAAAGCAGCAGTCCACGTCAAGTCACTCGGGACACCGGGCGACGCTCTCAAGACCAGCGAGCTGGCCCTCATCACGCTTGAGGGATTCTCCGTGGACATGGCCGGGCTCTACTCCAAAGACCCCGGCCGTCGAGGACGCGAGGGCACCCTCGTCATCTCGATCAATGGACAGCCCACATCGCTCAGCTGGGCTGAAGGGCCCTCCCAGCTCAAAAACCACGAGAAGTTCCAGAACGCGGTGCTGTACCTCGGTGGTCACACCTCCGGCGTCGATCTCGATGTTCGGGTCATCGAGCACGACGAGGATGCCAAGAAGCGCCTGGAACGGGTCAGCGGTGCCCTCTCGGTGATCGCCCGCTACGCAGGGCAAGTTCCGGTTCACGGCACCGCCGTCGCAGCCGGGGCTGCCCTGGGCGCCGGTATCACGGACACGATCATCGAACTCATCGGCCCCGAGCTCGAACTGAGCTACTCGGGCGCGCTGCGACCGTCCAAGGACGACGACCCAAGCCACGAGCTGCGCACGGGTGAGTACACCATTGTCCGTCCATCACGAGACGAGACAAGCAACACCACCGACGAACCCAAGCACGATATCAGCATCAAGCTGAAGGTCACCCCGCTCCCTGCGCCCGACAAGACGCCCGTTGCCATCGAGATCGCCGAGATCCATGGAGACCTATTACGGGGCATCCGGGGCTGCGACCTGTTCTTCGAATCGACGTTCGGATCAGGGAAGCAGCAGAAGACATTCTCGTTCCGGGAGTCGCTACGCCAGACTATTGACCGAGTCGGGTTTGATGGCAGCTACCCGCTTGAATGGGTCATGAACCTCGCCGGCAAGCGGGTGTACCACGGCCCGATGGGCTCTGGCGTCCCATTCTCGCTGACGGCCGCCGCGGTCGACGACCAGGAGGAACTCAAGGCCCTCGGCGGCCTCATCGACAGCACAAGCCAGTTTGTTCAGACGACGACGGGAGAAGATCCCACGGATGTCACCAAGGCGATCCAGAGCGCCCGTTCGACCCTAATCGAGTTCCTGCCAGACAAGGTCGGCATTGGCACACGCAGTGGGATCCTGTGGCTCGGTCAGCCTCCGCAAGACCTGCCAAAGTGCTTTGTACCGGTCGCACTCCCAGCCACCGTGGACGCCGGCTGGGGTCCGAAGTCCGATCCGATCGTGCTCAAGTCGGAGAGCGGTGGCAAGATCGACGTATTCCTGCGGGCCCGTCGGCTTGCGTTACCGTCCTAACACCGCCGACGCCATCCCGACGCCCCAGCGAACGCAGCAGTTTCATGACTAAGGAGGGGGGATTCGAGACGAGGGAGGCTGACGTGCCCCCGGTGTTTGTACCAATGACTATGTTACTCTCAGTGCGTCTTGCGCTTGTCCCCGTTCCTGTACCATCTTGAGGTTTAGGGATCTGCATCATCCGGCTAGGTCCGCCTGGCCGGATGATGCAGCAAATTCCTCGGGGGCCAGGCTTCCCAAGGCGCTGTGTGGTCTGTCTTCATTGTAATGCCGACGCCACGCCGCGATCTTCTGCTCGGCGTCGTTAAGCGAAAGAAACCAGTTCTCGTTGAGGCACTCGGCACGCAGGCGGCCATTGAAGGCCTCGATCAGCCCGTTGTCTGTAGGCTTTCCGGGCCGGCTGAAGTCCAACCGCACACCGTTCAGGTATGCCCACTGGTCGAGCCGCTTGCTCGTAGACTCGCTGCCGTTGTCCACTCGGATCTTCACTGGCAGCGATCCTCGCTCGGCTTTGATCCGATCGAGCACCCGCGCCACATCATCGCCACGCAAGCCCCCGGCCACTTCGATCGCCAGGCTCTCGCGTGTGAAGTCATCGACTATTGTCAAGAGCCGGAATCGACGCCCATCAAAGAGTTAGTCCGACATGAAATCCATGCTCCAGCTCTCATTGGCGTGAGTCGATCGGACCAGCTCGGGCCGCGTCACGTTGCTCCGATGGCGACGTGGCTTGTGTCGCCCGACGCAGAGCCCTTCCTCCCGATAGAGCCTGTAGACCCGCTTTCGATTCACGAGCCATCCCTCCCGACGGAGCTTAATCCGGATCCGCTGGTACCCCCACGTCACATGCACGCCCGCGATCTCCCTGATCCGACTCCGCAGTGCGGCCTGATCGTCGTTCACGCTCTCATACCGATGCGTGGCCCGGGGATGGCGGAGCACATCGCACGCGCGACGCTTGCTCACGCCGTACGCCGATTGCGTCATCTTGACCATCTCCCGGCGACGACCAGGCCTTACAGCTTTCCCTTGAGCGCGTCCTGCAGGATCTGCCGGTCGAGACTGAGGTCCGCGACCAGTTGCTTCAGCTTCCGATTCTCCTCCTCGAGCGCCTTCAGCTGACCCACCTTCGTCACGCCCATCCCGGCGTACTTCTTCTTCCAGCGGTAAAACGTCTGCTCCGAAACGCCCATCTTCCGGCTGACATCCCGAACCGCCGCCCCGCCCTCGGACTGCCTGAGCGCGAACGCGATCTGCTCCTCAGTGAACCTCGACTTCTTCATGCCATCGACCTCCAAACAGAGGCCAGATTCTTGTCGAATCCCTCACCCTACGGATGGATCAGAAAACGGGTACCACCGCAGTTGCACCGGGCTCGAGGGCTTGGCGTAAGCGCTGTCGCCGCCACGTATCAGCTTGAACCACTACGCATGATCCGCGGTGTTACCTGACCTTTCGCCCTGTCTTCCGGATCTCCCCGTCGCGGTTCCACTTCACATGCAAGTCCGCATCATCGCCAGCGTGGAAGCGGAACACATCACTCTGCGGCTCGCGCGGGATCACCACCTCTATCTGGGTAGTGCGGTTGTGTTGCAGCAGTTCGCGGAGCTTAGCGCCCTTGGCGTAGACTTCGACAGTCTTGTAGTCGACGATGTCGGTGCCGGTCGCGGCGACGACACGGACGCCATACGAAGCCGTGTCCACCATGCGGTGGCGATTGAGCAGCAGGGTGATGTAGCAGGGATTGAGTTTGTTCTTGTGCAGGTGCAGGACGATGTCCGAGGGCTCTTCCGAGGCGTCGGCTTTGCTGGGCAGGTACAGGATCTCGACGCGGTAATCATGCACCGGCTGGCCCACGTCGTCTACCATTTTCAGTACGAGCTGGCTGCACACCTTATTGGTCTTCGTGCGCTTGCCCTCCTTATTCGTGAACTTGGTCCGAGTCGTTCTTGCGTATTTCTTCGCCAACGCTTGGTACTCGGCCTTTGTCGATACGTCCAGACACTCGGCAATCGCAGCGAGGCCGGTGTGCGTCGAGACCGTGTCGCTTGACCTGATCGAGCCCATTATCCCCCTTTTGCCGGTGTGCCACTTGTCAGGCAGCACGAGGAAGGCCGAGTCCTCGAACGCTCCCGTCTGCCGGAAGCTGGCCGAGCCGTTGGCGTTGAGGCCGAAGCGGTACCGGTGGACGTTGAGGTTCCCGGCGGCAACGCGAACAGTGCCGTCAGACCCGTACTCCATCGCCCCAGGAACGATCTTGCGGGCAATGATGCCCCGATTCTCGAACGAGCCCCCGATTACACTGAACGCGAACGGGCGCGTCGACGCCTTCGACCAGGCGCCTGTGAAGAGATCGTCGGCCAGTTCCCACTGAAAATCGCTGCCGAGTTCGAGCTGCTCGAGCACGCGATCGCCAGTCTCGCCCCCCTTGACGATTCCAGCCAGCATGCCTCGCCCCTGGTGCGCCAGCCGGCTGCCGAAATGGGGTGACGCGAGGAAGATGAAATTGCCGAGCCGGCCCGGCTTCTTCGCTGGCATCCACTGCCGCCGGAACCACTCGCGGGCAACCAATCCGCCGGTTGAGTGGGTGATGATATGAAACCTGCCTGAGAACAACCTCCCGAGCTGATCGATGATCGCTTTCTGCATCGCCTTTGCCAGATCCTCAACACGGACGCGATCGTCCATAGAGACATACCGGCCCAAGTGGACCTGCTTGATGTTGTAGTCGAGCCCCGCCAACGCGTTGTGGAGCCCGCCATAGGTCTCGGTGGATTCGACGGACCAGCCGTGGACAAGGAATACGGTGTCTGGCATGAATTACCTCCGGTTGAGTGCCGAGAATATTCGATTGCAAAGGACTCAGATCGGTGTGGTGTACTCGGCCATGTCGTCTCGGCGGAGCCTGAACGAGTAGCGTGAGATGCGCGAGCTCCACTTCTGAAGATAACCGCTCGCTCCCAGAAACGGGTTGTGTTCCGCCTCTAGCCACTCTCGCAATCCCGAAGCATCCGTGTCGGAATCGTTGAGCGTTCGAACGACCGCGTTCAGATCCGCTGGTTCCGAGGCTAGCGCTTCGTGAAAGCCGGGGGCTGAGTTGGGACACCCCTGTTCCAGCGCGAGCAGGAAGAGCACGGCCCCGTAGTCGCTAGCGAGTCCATGGCCGTCGAAGAACTCTCGACGCTCGGCATCTGTGAGCCCGGCACGCACGAGTCGGTAGAGGTTCACGAACCGTTTGATGGCCCGCGGACTCCGGGCGAGGATCGGTGCGAGCTGGTCGCAGACCTCGATCTCGCTCGGCGTGATGGCAGCGCTCGCTCGTGAGACAACGACCCGCGTGATGTCCCGTGGGCCGTCCTCGTTAACGATTGGCACGATAGGGTCAGTCTTGCCGCGCAACACATCCGGATCCAGCTTGTCACGCAGGAGTTCTCGAGTCATCTGCCGCGCGCCGGCCGTCTCCACTCCGTCGATCCAGAACGGCACCTGGAAGATCTTCTCGAGATAGTCCTTCGGTTCCGCGGCTGCGCCACCACCGGAGCTGACGAGCAGCCCGGGGTAGTGTTGCTTGAGGGCGGCGGACATCCAGCGCGCGTCCACCGCCACCACGACGACGAAGAGTGGGAACGCGAGGAGCAGGTGGATCGCCTGGAGCACGCTCACAACCGTCTCCGCATCGCACCGATCGAGATCATCGATGTACAGGATGACTCGGTTTACGAGCGTCTCGTCGACATGCTCGGAGTCCGATTTGGCCGACAGAACCGCACTGTTGTTCCGCTCGATCAGCTCGGACAGCTTATGGAAGTCGGCGCGAATGTTGGCAAAAATCCCGAGCCGGCCACGGTAGTCGTCACTCGCGGCCTTGGACCTGATGAAGTCCGAGAGCATTCGCACCGGCGTCAGTCGGTCGATTTTCTCGGTGAGCTTGGCGACCGCTACCCTCTTATTCTCCTCGTCGGCCGCGGCGGACTCGGCCTGGGCCCGGAGTCGGTCAACCACTTGCACGAGCTCGGTGAGCTCGGCGTCGGCTAACCTTTGCCGTTACTCAACGCTCACGTCGAGCTTGGCGTTGACATCCGACGCCTTCGACGTCCACTTCTTTACCCAAGCTGCTTGCGACCGGATCCACCCCGCGACCGCGCTCACACCAGCGAGCGATGACGTTACGACCCAGGTGATCCGCTCCCAGACGTCGGTCCCGCCGCCCTCTACGACGATCAAAGAGACGAGCCACCCGGTCACGGGCGTGCCGACGACGATCAGAACCAGCCACGCGATCCGCTTCCACGGGTCCTTCGCGTGTATCAGAGGGGTGAGGAGAGCGCCGAGTCCGCCAACGGCGTTCCGCCCCTCCTCAATGGCGCGGCGGATCTCGCGCACACCCTCCGACACCGGGTCCAGCCCCAGGTCACTCGACAGCGAACGCGCCTTATCCATGAGCTCGTCGGGGATCGCCACTGTCGAGAGCACATCGCGAACGGACACCCCAGCGAGTTCGTCCTGCTTGGCATCCACATCCGCTCGCGCCTTCTCGAGCGTCGATTCCGCGTCCTGCAGCTCGAGCTCAGCCTTCGACTTCTTGTCCTTCGCCTCCTTCTGTCCGAGCTTCGCCAGGTACAGCTCCTTGTTGATCAGCTCCCGGGTCGCCTCGAGCTGGTCGCCGTCAGGCTCCCCTTCGCAGAGCCCTTCGAAGATCCGTGCCACGAGGCTCGCCCAGAGCTCCCCGCCTTGGTAGTGCCAAGCATTGAACGTGATCTGACGGATATGCCGGAAGTGCGCCAGTTCTCCCTGCGGTCGCACGTCATTCTTCGCCCTGTCGGTGACCACCCCGATCTGCTCTTGGACCGTCTCCATGAAGAACGACTTGCCAGCCCCCCAGTTCCCGAATATCCCGATCGATAGCGGGGGCTGCACCTCGACCGAGGTAATCAGCCGCGCGAACGCACTCGCATCGTTCGTCACGCCGAGCAGGTCCGTACCTTCTGATCGGTCGTTCGTAAACATCGCGACGTCGCCCTCGGCGCGCAATGTGGCGACCTTCCGCCGCCTCGTCTCCTGCCTCACCGGTGCCGACTTCTTCTTCGTCGGCTTGCGAGGGGACACGTCGGCGGATCGGCCGGCCGCGCCGGCGAGTTCGGTCCAGGCCCACTCGAGATCCGAGACCAGCGCCTCCGGGACCTCGGTACCAGATTGTTGAGGGCTCCAATGCACCTGGCTAAGCGTCTTCGACAACTCGAGCAACTGCTCGACCGACACCGGACGCCGGAGCAGCCGATCGAACTCGACGCGCACCCAGGACCTGGATGGATTCCTTTCGTCAGGCGAAGCGTCGGTGATGGCGAGACCCGAAGCGATCAGCCCGCGCGACTCGTCGCCCTGCTTGAGCAGGTACACCCGGCTCCCTGCTGGCAGGTCCTTGCGCCGGACAGACCACGAAGTCTCAAGGCGATCCCCCGCCTCGATGGTCTCGATGTCTTCATCGAGCGTCGCCCAGTCGTAGAGCTTCGGATTCCAAGTGAGAAGAAATGCTCGATTTCGGGATACAGACACTATACGAGCCCCCAGCCTCTTGGCCTAGATGCGACAGAACGCCTCACGAGTAGGTGCAGAATGCGCTCGCAGGCGCAGCGTGACTCATCTGATGCGAACTCATCGAGTCAAGCACCATGGTAAGGGATTGCTGTATGCCCAGCATAACGAGATGCGCACGTATGCGAACTCCTCGGGGAACAGGAAGTGCTGCCGAGGCGGAGGCTCGGGCACGGACTGGACGTACGGCGGATGGGTCAGGAGGCCCTCTCGCCACGCGTCGTTCAGGGCGGCCCTCATGACCCGGAGCTCGCGGGACAGCGTGCCGTTCGATCCGGTGTAGCCACGAGCCTTCAGGTCCTGTTGCCGCCACTCTATATAGCGTTCCTGGGCTGACCGCGTGAGTTCGGCCACTGTGGCGATGTCGTGGCTGGCGAGGAAGGCCGTCCAGTGCTTCAGGGCTGTCTCCTCGGCGGTTCCCAGACGCTTGCCACGGATCGTGCGTTCGACGTAGGACTTCAAGAGGCCGATCAGGTCGAGTTGCTCTGGCGGTGTCGGCCCGAGCGAGATCCTCTGCTGGACGAACTCGACCAATCGCTGCTTGGCCAGGTCGACGTTGCTTGTCTTGGTGCTCCGCTTCTTGGGCCTTCGAGAGCCCGGCCGGCACCAGGTGATGTAGAGGTTCTTGGAGTCCGGCCGCCTGACCAGCTTATGGCCCTGATACTCCCAGATGGGTTCGTAGAACATGTCGAAGATTCCTGTTGTTGTTCGAGATAGCGGTTCAGGATGGCCTCGGTGAAGAAGACCCGAGAGCCGATGCGCAGGCAGCCGAGCCGGCCGGTCTGGCGTTCGCGATCGATGGTGCTGCGGTGGACGCGAAGCAGCTTGGCCGCTTCGGTCGCGGTTAGGAGCCTGGGGAGTCCAGTCCGTTCAGGATCGGTTGTGACCCCGCGTGCGGTATCAGTCCCGCCACCAGCATCTCCGGCTTGATCCGGAGGACCGTGGCGAGCCGCACCATGAAACCCACCGTCATCGGGTCGATGCCCGTCTCGTGGTCGTCGAGCTGGTCGGTCGAGATGTCCACCATCGAGGCGACCTGGTGCTGGTCGAGATCGAGCAATTCCCTCGCCCGGATCAGGCGTTGGCCGATCCTGTAGTCGAGGTCCTGTTCGAGTTGGTGTTCCTGCGACAGTGGGGCGATCGTCATGATCATGTCTCCTTTCGTTGGTCCCATGACGCGCACGCCCGAGCCCAATAGTCAATCGCAACCGGGCTATGAAGGGTTGTTTTGTGCAACCTTGTTGCGCCGAATCTACGCTCAGGCTCAGATCGTTGCGCTTCACGATGCGTCCTCCACGCCCGGGTACGCGATCGTGGGCTCGCCACGTCGACGCAGCACCTCGTTCGCCTTCTGCACGATCCGTCGTACGTCGCTCGACCGGCCGTCGAGCAGGAACACGCCCGAGCGTGTGAACCGGGCCCGGCCTCCGAGAACATCCAGGGCCCGGACCACGGGGGCTGTCAGCGGGCCGTTGTCGTTGGAACCGATCGACTCATCGTCGGGATAGTCTGGCGACCACGGCAGCACCATCCGCCGTCCGTACCTCGGGTGCGGGATGTGCCTCGCACACTCGGGCGGTGACGTGTCCAGGAAGTCGGCCAGCGTGACCTGGCCGCCCGTGAGGTCGAGGATCTTCTGGAGGATCGTGGGTTGTGGGATCCGCTCGCCGGTCAGGTATCGCCAGACCGTGGAGCGGCGTTGGACGCCGAGCATCCGTCGGAGCTGCGTCGGCGTCTGGGAGTTCTCAAAGAGATAGCCTGCGAGTTTCATGCCCGCAGCGATACCGCAACCCGGGATTGTGCTCAATCACCCGTCGCCAACTGAGACGGGTATCTGATTCAAGCGGACGTGTAGATACCGCGAGAGACCCGCTTGAAGCGCGTGTCCTTGGTCAGCGTCTGGTTGACCATCACGCGGAAGTTCTTCGCGGACGACTTAGTCTTGTAGCCGGACTTCAGGAGCGAGTCGGCGATCTCGGTCACCGAGAGTTGCTTGCCCGCTAGCTTTGACTGCAATGCATCGGCCAGCAGGACACGCTTGCCACCGCTCCGCTTTGTTGACGCCTTCCGCCGCGACTTGCGAGGTGCCCGCGACGCCGGCAGGGCGGTCGAAATGTCCTCCAAGTGGGCGTCGATCTCCTCGATCTCGGCCAGCAACGCCTCGCGTTCCTCCTCGAGGACCCCGCGACGCCGGTCAAGTTCCTTCAGGAGGTTCGTCGTGGTCGCGGCCTTGAGGGACGGCTGGCGGGTGGGCTTCTTCTGGGTCTTGGCCAAGCGGATGCTCCTTGGGTAAGTTTCTTGGAGAGACATCGGGATTGTACTACACCCTATTTAGGGGATATCAAGTCCAGGACGAGACGCCTCGTCGAACTGGATCGCGTGTATTGATATTTCGATTGTCAATCGAGCCGGTCAGAGAGGCCCCTCGGGCTCAACCCGTCCGGCAGTGTCGTGGAAGGCTTCGCGATCGCTGGACATTCGGATGAAGCCGGGGTCGTCCGATGCCGCCTGCACGTGATCGCATCGGGGCCCACACCGGGCGAGGCCCCGACGGCGATCCCGCTCCGGCAGATCGAATCAAAGCAGTGTTATGACTTTGCCAACGATTGCTGCGAGCAGAGGAGCTGCCAATTCGGATCGAACGCGACGCGGGCCTCCGAGTCGGTCGGATTGTCCACTGCCTTCCAAAGCTTGCTGGGCAGTGTGTACTGGCGAGGATCATCAAACGGCAAGAACGGGAGCTGGCAGGACAAGAGCGTCATGCCCGTGTCTGCCGTACTGAACGTGTGCACAACCCCTCTTGTGAAGGCGAACACGTCACGCTCACGGGCCGGAACGGTGCGAACGGCTGTACCAGTGAAGGCTTCGATCGGCTCGTCGGTCACGTGGAAGTAGCCGCGGCCTTCCAGCACGATGATGAGGCGGTCCGAATGCTCGTGCGTGTGCATCGGCAGGTCGAGGGCCCCTGGCTTCCAGTGCAGCTTGGCGAGGGCGTCCCGTCGCTCTGGATCGATGATCTGGTCGCTCCGCCAGACAGCGCCGCCGACGTGTTCGCTGCCCTCGAATGGGAACCGCAGCTCGATCGGATGGTCGGCTTCGAGCTTGGCTACGAGGCGAGAAAAGGAGACGCCCCGACCGGTGCCGCGGATGCGGCCGAGAGCGGCCGATGGGCTAGTTGATCGCGATCGGAGCGTGCCGATGGCCTTCTGTGCGGCCAGCAGCAGGTCTCTTGGCATCCCACCGCCTGAAGCATCATCAGGCAATGCAGAACCCAAATGAACCCCGTCTATCGTGAGCGTCTTGTCATCCTGGACCATAATTCTCCCCAGAAATCCAGCAGATATTCTACGTTTTGTATGTAGACGAATCGTCTGCGTCATTGGACCGTGAGTCCAGTGAGCCGCAACGCTTTTGTGCGAGATTTTGGGGAGCGGGTCCGCGAACTCCGGACCGAGCGCGACCTCTCCCAAGAAAAGCTGGCCATGCTGGCCGGACTGCACCGCACGGCTGTGTCGTTCATAGAGCGGGCTGATCGATCGGCGAAGCTGGAGACAATCGAGAAGCTGGCACGGGCTCTCAAGGTCGAGCCGGCGGACTTGATGCCACCGCTGCGAAAGTAGCGGTACGTTGCGTCCGACTCAGACTGCTACACGGCAGAAGCTGGATTGCGATCGATCACGAAGTGTGTTATCCACTCTCTTGTGAACTCAAACCGACTCTGTATCGCAAAAAGAATCGACGTTCTCCTCGAAGAGTACCGGGCCCTCTACGCTCTGGTCCAGTTCCGCATGACCGCGCTTGACCGTCGCGTTCCCTTAGCCGGATCGACGCTCGCATTTTCGCTCGGCGGAGCCTTCATCGCACCCTTACATGTCCAGATCGTTGTGCTGGTCGTGCTTCCGCTCGCGGTACTGTGGCTCGTGCGAACCACAATCAACCATGCCAGATCGTTCGAGGACGCGTTACGTCGAATCGAGCAGATCGAAGTCCGTGTCAACGAACTCGCAAGCGAGGAACTCATGGCGTTCCAGTCTTGACATCCGAGCCGGCAACAGACGGTTGGCGGCCGCACCGGCAAGGAGTCCGTCCTTGCGGCAAGCCTAGTTGCCGCGATCACGCGCGTTGCGTGTCTGGGACTCGTTGCGTCCCAGGTTGATCACTCAAACTTGGCCCGGCTGACTTACCTTCTGCTGCCAGTTGCCGTTGCCGGCGCGATCTCCTACTCGATAACAGAGTGGGATCGATACAAGTACTGAGAGCATTCGAGCGCAGGTCACTCACGCAGTCATCCCATGCTTTTCTCGTGAAGTAGCCTAGTACATCACTCGACAATGCTGGCCGCTCCGCCAACGGTCATCAATCTGTTCCGTAGTAGAGAACCTACTTCGCACGATCGCGCCCGTGTACGTTCTCCCGAGCCGCACACTCCATCTCACTGGCCCTCGACGCCCTCCTTAGCCGACTCGGCGGCCATCGCTGGAAGAAGACATGATTCGCGACGCAGATCTTCTTGCTACAAATGAGCCCTACGCCACCTCTGTCACACAGCGCTCAAACTCAAGCAGCATCGCCTGGACAATACCCATCTGTTGGTACTCGGGTTTGTTGGTCACTATGGACTCTATGAAGTCTGTCTGTGCGATGATGTCGCTGTGTGGCTCCCATGACACCGCACCCATGCTCCAACTCTGGTATGCACGCTCAGCTGCAAAGCTCTCGTGAATGACTTGAACACGGCTGTGGCGAAGGTCTCGCCGAATGTGTTCCAATGTCGCCTGCACGCTCGCCCTTGGCCCTTCGAGCAACTGAATGAACATCCCACGACCGTACAGCAGCACGCCACTCACGCCCAACTCGCGATTGTGGCGCGACGCAGCCCGCTGTATCTGAAGTAGGTCCTGCTCCGCAACGTGCACGGTAGCTTTGCTGCAAAACACTATCTGGAACACGTCGCTACTGTTCATGCACTGGACATCGACTGATGAAGTCGTAGTACTTAGCCATAGACGAATTGCTCTTGGACTACTTTGGCTATTTGAGGGCCATGGCCGCATACCACCTGATCAGGTGACGATCACACGTCTTACATCCACCGACGAACACCACTAGCAGTGAAGTCGAGCAACGTCACGCGGCACACGAGCCGATATCGATACTGGGTCGCCCGACTACGACCCCCCTTAATCAGGGGGATACTGACTCGCACAGAAGCGAGCCATACGTAGTAGAGGCACAATGGCAAAGCGACACTCACAGATGCACGTCTTGGCAGCAGGCACAGGCGCAGCGCGACCGTTTCCTCTCGGCCACGAAGCCGTGCAGGAGCTCCTCGGGAGTGCTTGGCCCCCTGGCCCTTCTCTTGGAGGAGACAAGACCAGAGAATCGCCTCGTGTCAACATGTCAGGGAAGCTCGTTGTCCTGAGTGTCTTTCATCCCGGTGGCACACACTCGTCATCTGAGGGCCTGCTACTGGATCTCAGTGCTAGAGGGGCTGCTGTGCTGTATCCGGGATTTCTCCACGCAAGCACTGAGTGCATTGTCCGTATCGAAACGACATCGGGCGTCCCTGAGTGGGTAGATGCCTCGGTAGCGGGCTGCTCGATGCTCAGCAAGGGCATCCATCGAGTGAGTCTGCAGTGGCTGGAGACACTCGAGATCAGGAAGTTCGTACCAGCGAGTGAATGGGGAAAGCTTGGTGGACGAGCCGATGTCACCATGAGCCAGGTCGCGTCCGGAAGGGTGTTGGCGGTTGGCATTAATGACATCGAGGTTGAGCTCGTCCGGGTGCTTCTCAAGGACTTGCCACTGGAGGTCGACGTCGTTCCATTTTCAGGAGCCGCTATTGATGCTCTCCACGAAACGGCTTTCGATATCCTGGTCGTCAACGGTGATTGCACAGATCTGGATGCTCCAGGATTTATGCTCAAGTTGCGCGAGGAAGGGTTCGACGAGCCCGTGCTCGTACTGATTGACACGCACAAGCTGCCTCGTACGAGCAGCGAAAGCCAAAAGGTCCGCTACTTGGCGAGACCCCTGATCGACGAGGACTTTACCGCGACGATTCGCGAAGTACTTCTCGATCCCGCGCACACCGCCGGCGGTAGCAAATCGATCGTATCAAGTCGAGCCGACGAACCAGGAGTGCGCAATTCGATCGAGACGTTCGTTCGACGCGTACGCGAACTACGCGCGACACTTCGAGCCGCTAGTCAGTCAGACAACACAGACGAGGCTCGAAGGTGCCTGAGGCTGTTGCAAAACACCGGTGCTGGATTTGGCTTCCAGGTGCTCACAGATGCCGCGTCTGAGACCCTTACCCAGCTTAACGCCTCGGGGTCAGCCCAAGAAGCCTCCCCAGCCATCAAGAGACTCATCCGCATCCTCGATCGGGTCCGCAGCCCCGCAGGAGCACAATCAGCCGATGAGTCCCAATCGGCCTAACGCCAGCCATTGCTACCTTGGGCGACGCCGGAGAAAGAGCGACAACAAACCCGAGTAGTAAGCCGAGCTACACGCCGCCATCTCTGGGGGAGCACAAACCCTGATGAACGCACCCGTTGAACCGGTGACTATTGCAATCGCATGGCTTCAGAAGGCCTGCCAGGCTGCCAAGAAATATGTCCCACGAGTGGCGCACAACTCGAGTTAGATGACGGCAAGACCTGGGTGAAGTTTGCCCGGGAGCTGCCGTCCATGCCTCGTCGTACCGATCAGGAAGAGCCCCTTTCAACTGACTCTATTTGGCCTGTCGGACCTCAGGCTCTGGAGCGCGGCGGAACGGTGATTGCTGAGCTTGCTCGCGTGCCTGTTCTCCCTACGTGGCGAATCACATGCGCTATTGCGGCAGCCATGAGTCGCTTTCCGCTCAAGCCCAGTCGAGTCTCGTTGGTCCTTGGAACCGCAACTGGAGAGGGTGAGTGGCACCCCATCGTCGGAGGCTCATCATCAATCGGCACAGAAAGCGGGACCGTCATGTTCCCCATGGAGGACACGACTACCGAACGCCTGCCCGTATCCACCGAGCCCATCGCGCCGAGCTCATGCAGCCGCTTGGCGTCAGCACTCCTCGATGGAATGCCTGAAACTTCGAGTCTTGTCACCAACTCTAGTGACGTCCCGACCACACTCGCGGTGCGATCTTCCAGGTCACCCAGCTCTATCGTCGAGGCCACTTGGGGTGTAGCCTCGAACGATCTTCCTTCAGAGACTGTGCTCCATTTGGAGTTTCTGCTGCGATGCGCTACACGGACGATCGATCAAGCCTTTCCCAGCGGAATCGAGGATACGCCAAGGCTCACGGTCACCGAATTGCGCGTCGTCCGAATGCTGCTCGATGGCTACAAGACTCCAGAAATCGCTGCTAAGAGTAAGTGCAGCCCACATACAGTACACGATCACGTAAAGAGTGTGTACCGCAAGCTCGACGTGAATACACGTGAACAAGTTTTCTCGCGGGTGTTAATGCCGAATACAGAGACGCTTGCGTAGATCTAGCCTGGTGATCCCTCCGTGGTATTGAGGCCACCTACGGCAACAACCCTGCATGATCGCCGTACGCAAGTGATAGCCCCACCTGAGCGATGTCGACGCCGTTCATGTTGATCATTCCAGTTGGACTTCCCGCCGCATCGACGAGTCCAAAGTCGCTATAGCACACCCGCACCCACTGCCCCGTGTTGGCATCCTGTTCCCACACGTAAATCGCATCGGTAAAGGTGCCGGGAACTGCACGAGCCGGAGTAGCCGTCCAGTCACCCACTGCGGGATGGGCCAGCCCGGTTCCCGAAGCCGTACTCCAGCCGCTCGCCGTATCGACACCGTGGAGAAAGAACACCTCGGAAGTGGCAAGCGCGTAGGCAGTCTGGAACGCAGCGATGTCGTACGTGCCGGAGACAACAGCCTGAGCAACCGCCCAATCGTGATGGGGCTTGAACGGCACGTTCTGCCAAGCCGACTGCTTGGCGAGCGTTGGATCGAATTCGAGTACCACTGCCCGAAACGCGTCCATGACCGCCGGGCGGTTCTGAGACATGTTCACCGGGTCAAGGACACGCAATCGAAATGAGAGAGTCGCGCTGTCTACGTTGGGTATCGACATGTACGTATTCCTTTGAAGTCACTGGCACTACGGATGTATGCTCTTGGCACATCGGAATCCAAGCCCAATCAGGCGGTCGCCGACGGGTTGCTCTTGCAGAGAGAGCCCAGGCAGATCTCCCGCCCGGAACAGTGGATTGTCCCATGCGTGCCCGCAAGTGGCACGGACCGCGAAGTTCGGCTCGCCGGTGGGCGCAAAGACGGTCTCGGTCCACTCGCGTACGTTGCCGTACATAAAGAGCAGCCCCTCCGGCGTGCGATCATCGCGGGCAGCCTCTGGCAGCGGCCCACGCGTGGGCACGACCGAGCGAACGTACCAATCCAACGCACCTGGGTCCGAAATCGGTGTATTCGCCGCGGTTTCGCGGCCCCTGGCTTGGCGAAACTGGACATTCAAGCCCGGCTTACCGGACTGTGGCTCCCCAGCCGGATAACGCCGGCCGGCTGGACCTCGTGCCGCATAAATCCACTCTTGTGCAGTTGGGAGACGCTTGCCAACCCATGCCGCGTAACCCTGTGCCTCTTGGAGCGTGACGCCAACCACGGGCAGGTCGCGGAGCTCAGGCGGGCAGCGATCTCCGCCCCACATAGCAGGAGCGGGCACATTGGAGTCGGAGGCGAGTACATACGCCTCGTACTCCGCGTTTGACACCTCGTACCGATCAATCAAGAAGGGTGCAGGAGCAACTGGCACGATGCGTCTATAGGTTGCGGGTGCATCCTCGAGAATCGGGTTCGCAATCGGATCGAATCGAACCATGTCTTGTTCGACATCTGCGGTCCGCGTCGGATTGACGAAGACTTCTCTAGATGCATCGGTCTCCAGATACAGTGTGGCTTCCGCCGACTGCCCGTTCGAATTGGTGACCACTACACGGTAGTAGCCAGGTTCTACTCGGAAGTCTCTGTCAACCTGGCGACGATCATTCGACACCGCTCCGGTTGTCACGTCGATGGCACTCAGATAGACACTGGCTCCTGACGCGAGATTAGCGATGCGCACACGCGGACGATCGTCGGCCAGCTGGACTGCCAGCGCAGTCGCCCCAGTCCCTGCGAGCAGGGCCGCAACCGCTGCTGTCGCAATCGTCCGGTGGCGACTCACGTACCGGTGCGCCCTTTGGCTTATTGGAGCACGCCGAGCAAGGATTGGAGCGCCTCTCATCCAACAGCGAAGCTCGGCCCCGAACTGAGCCGCACTCTGGTACCGGTCACTCGGGTCCTTTTCGAGCGCTTTGAGGCAGATTACCTCCAGATCCCGCGGGACGCCGCGCGACCGGCGACGTGGAGCGACCGGGGTGGTGGACTGAATCGCCTGGAGGATTGCCTCCTGATCGCTCCCCGAGAACGGAAGGCGGGAAGTCAACGCTTCATACAACACGACCCCAAGCGAAAAGACGTCGCTCCGTCCATCCAATGCGGATTGCTCGATAAGCGCGTGCTCCGGGCTCATGTACGAGACACTTCCGGCGGCTACCGGGGTAGCGAGCGACGGGCTACCCGAACTGCGTATGGCGATTCCGAAATCCAACAAGTGGGCCGTGTTCAATTGGGTCCACATTATGTTGGACGGCTTGATATCTCGGTGAACGATGCCGACGCCGTGTGCCTCCGACAGGGCTTCGGAGATCGTCGCAAGCATGCTTGCGACGCAACGGAACCAGTCCTTCAAGTCTCCCTGTCCTGCTTCAAGACCGGGCCTTGTTTGTTCATCGATGAGGTGACGCAAGGTCTGACCTTCGATGTACTGAGACACTATGAAATGGAAACCGTCGGACCGACCAAACCGATACACCGGCACGATCGCGGCGTGTCGTAGCTTCGAAACATGCACCGCTTCTTGCTGGAATCCAGCGAGGAGACGGGTCGAACGAGACAGTCCCGGGGACAGGACCTTGACGGCCACCTCACGCTGTAGAATTGTGTCTTTCGCGAGGTACACGATGCCCATGCCACCACGACCGAGCTCCCGGATGACCTTGAATTCATCGAGATCGAATGGAGGCTCCGGCTCAGCAGCATCAGGGGGCTCGCCCTCTTCTTGACGCCGCAGGAATTCGATGGTGCCCTCGTCGTGCCGTCGGAGCAGGGCATCGATTCGCACCCTCTGCTCCGAGTCTTGGCATGCGCCATCCAGAAAGGCGGATCGATCATCGTGGGAGAGAGCCAGCGCCGCAAGGAAGATCTGCTTGTCGTCCTGATGCTCGGCCATCGGAGTCTCCTGAGCTCACGACGCGCGCTCACCTCTTTCCTCTGCCGCCAACCGATGGCATGTGTGCGCGACAAGCTCGAGCTTGCTCGTCATTCTTGATCTTGCTTCGCTCGCTGCGAGAGCCAGGCCCTTGCATAGGCCCAGTGCGCGCGTACAGAGCCCAGCGTGATACCGAGGTCGGAAGCCGTCTGACGCATTGACCTGCCGGACAAGAACAGCAGCCGAACGACTTCGGCGGCGTCCGGGTCCACGGCCTGGAACTCCTGGAGTCGGAGCTCAAACTCGCTGAGAGTCAATTTCGGCGGTTTGAAGTGGACCTTGCTCGGTTGAGTCCGGAAGTACTCGTCCGACGGCGATCGCTTTTGCCTTGCCGCCCGCCGAGCTTCTTCGACAACCACGTCGTGCATGGCGCGGCCAAAGATGAAGAAAAACTGCCTGCGATCTTCCGCGTCTAGATTCTCCCGGCGGAGCAGTCGCTCGCATGCAGCGTTCACGAGTGTCCCCGGATCCAGATCAGCATGCGCCGGAATGTTCGTGGCGAGGCTCCGCGCGATCTGCCTCAGCTCCTCGTACACTCGATCAAAGAGGTCTTCCTGAGCCGCTTTGTCACCGCTTCGCATGGCTGCTAGGAGATTGGTGAGCGTACCTGAGTCTGGAGTCTGGAGCGGCATGGCGGTGAATACTAAGCCAGATGTAGTCCGTACACGCTCCAAAAACGGGTGTTGCCGGCTCGCTTCTTGGGCCCATAGAGTGCCAAGGGAGTCCTCACTGCCTCTCGACTCGCAAGATCCGGCGCTGGCCGTATAGGGAATGCTCGGATACGGGATCTACCAGCGGTGGTGAAGACGCACGCTGATCGTGTCGGATGCTTCCGCCATCCAAAGGCGGCTGGACGCGTAGGCCACTTGACACAGTCTCTCTCGCCCCCCGCGAGGCTCTCGGTAGAGTGTCACCAGCTGAATGGCTTGGGGAGTGAGCCTTCCCAAGCGTCTGAGATTCATAGAGGTAAGTGAACTCGAGCCGGCCATCCGCCTCAGGCGAGAACACGTGGGCAATGGCCAGCGATTGTGCTATCCGGTAGTCCAGGTGGGGCCGAAGCATCGTTCAACGCAATAGACGCTGCCAGGCGGAGCACAACAAACTGCCGGCTCGCCGCTTTGGGACACTTGAATGTTTCGGACACTCAAGGCTGACCTATGGAGTCCAGATGCTGATAGAGGGCCGTAAAGATAACTCTACCGCGTTCGTTGTATCGGTCGAAACAGAAAGAGAAGCCCTCAGAAAGCCGCACTCGTACGTCTACAAGGTCGAGCACGGCGAACGGCGAATCGACCCGGTCGAGTTTGTACAATGGTGTCGGGCCTGCGGCGTTGATCCGGCAGACGAGGTGGATCGGATCAAGCCCTAGGGCATTCTTTACAACCGAGCCTCCATTGTGGTAGACGGGTGGAATGAACGTTCCGTCTTCCTTCGAACCCCAGGCCCGCATCCAGGTGCTCTTGGAGGAGTATCGGGCCCTGTATTCTCTAGCCAAGTTCCGCGTGGTGGCACTCGATCGCCGAGTCCCACTTGCAAGTACCACACTTTCGTTGTCGCTGGGCGGAGCCTTCGTCGCTCCCGTGGCAATTCAAGCAGTGGTTTTGATGGGTCTACCGATCGCGGTGCTCTGGCTCGTCCGCACCACGATCAACCACTCACGGTCGTTCGAGGATGCACTTCGTCGGATCGAGCAGATCGAACTGCACGTGAACGCCATCGCGGGGGAGACCCTGCTGGCGTTCCAGTCTTCGCATCCAAGCCGGGGTGAGTCGGTCGGAGGCAGGACCGGACGCGAGTCCGTGCTCGCCGTCGCGCTGGCCTCAACGGGATCGCTCGTAGCTTGCTTGGCGCTGGCGGCATTGCTCGCGCAACAAGACACTGCGCTACGGCTGTTCTACCTGCTCCTCCCGGTAAGCACATCGGCCCTGATCGCTCGGGAGTTGCACCGACTCGATCGATACCGATACCGTGCACGCGAGACCGAATCCCCAGGAGATCGCTAGCGGCCCCCGCGATCCTCGGCCATCCTGAGCATGGCCGCCTCGCTCTCGGCATCGTGGAGGTGGTAGTAGAGGTCGAGGATGCTGCTCGAGCTATGCCCCATCCAGGCCAGTGCCATGCGGTAGGGGATTGATGAGTTCGCGCACGTGCTGGCGAAATGGTGGCGGAGCGAGTGGGTCTTGTAGCTGCGGCCGTAGCCGAGCTCCCCGCATAGCCGCTTGATCCGAGCGAGCAGCGTCCGGGCCCGCAGATTGGGCAGGACCAACTCGCCATCTCGGGGCAGGGCATCCAACACCGGCCGCACCTTCGGGTGCACCGGGACGAACCTCGCCTCCCGGTCCTTGGTCGTCCTGGCCGAGCCACCACGGTGCACATGGATCATGCCGAGCTCACCCATGTCCAGGTGGACATCCGCCCAGTGCAACTGCTCCAATTCACCAACTCGCAATCCTGTGTGCGCCAGGATCGCGATCGTGGCGTGGGTGAGTCCCTCAGTCCTCTCCAGCATCCGATCGACCTGGTCGGCGGTAAAGCACGGCTGCGGTTTCGGTTTCGCCGTCGGCAGTCGCGTGCTGGCCAGCGAGGTGGTGGGGGCGAGGCGCTGCCGCCAGGCCCACTTGAACATCTGCTTGCATACGGTCAGCGTCGTGTAGTTGGACTTGGCGGAGTACCTCGTGCCCTGCTTGTGGGTTTGCTCGCGGAGCCATGCTCCGAAGCGGGCGTAGGCCGACTCATCGAACCGATCGGCACGCGTGAAGCCAGCCTCCCTGCAGAACCGTCGCAGCTTGTCGAGGTCGGCCCGGTACTTGGCCAGCGTCTTTGGTGCCAGATCACGATCGCTGTTGAACGCCTCATAGCGGTCGATGAGTTGGTTGATCGTCGCTCGTGCGGGTGGCGTGCGCTGCTCGCCCGCGTCCAGCCGCTGCTGGATCTCGATGGCCCGCCGCCGGGCCTCGCGCTTGTTGGGCGTGCCAAGGCCCTGGAAGCGACGCGTGCCCGCCTCGACAAACTCGGCCGAGTAGGACTGCGAGACGCGTTCCTCGCGTCCCGTCTCGGTTTTGCGGTACTGGACCTTGCGGCCGATGGTCACGGTCGTGCCATCGACCACCTCGCGATCGACGAACTTCATAGCGTATCCGTGGTGGTTGAGCAGGCGTGTTTGAAGCGACCCGAGCATGCCAGCGGGTTCGCGGGATGTGAAGGGCACGTCGCCTACCGGACGATCAGCTCCGAAAGTACTCGCGGATGAGCCGATCCCGCCAGAACCGCAGCGGCTTGCCGCGCTTGACCGAGGTTCTGAGATTCCCCCGGCTGACCATGTGGTAGACGGTCGATTTGCTTACGCGGAGCAGCCTCGCGGCCTCGTTGGGCGTGAGAATCGCCGGAAACCGATCGCCATCGACGGCTGACTCGATCTCATGACGCCCGATGGGCCGAGGATGCGGCCCGCCTTGCTTGCCATGCTCCTGGGCCATGGTCACCACCTCAGGATCTGCGTCGCGACCGAGTCCCGCTGGTCGTTCGCAGGGATCTGCGAAAACCCCTCGGCCTCACGCTCCTGTGCGGCGCTGCGCTCGCTAGCCATGGTGTCCGCGATCGATTTTTGCTCGAGCTCGCGGTCGGTGAGCTGCATGATCTGGAGCCGATCCCGGGCGAGAATCAATGCGGCATCGACGACCATGCACAGGGCGATGAGCACGAGCACGCCGCTGATCGCCCAGCGGCCGTAAGGCGCCGGGAGCACGGTCCGCTCGATCGCGAACACGATGATCGCAAGCACCAGCACGAACGCCGGCTCGCCGACGAGCGCCCTCCAGAGTCCGGGGCTCCGCGTCCTCTCGAATAGCCTCTGCCACAGCGGGGCCAGGACGGCGTGCGCCGAGCCGAGGTCCTGCGAGTGGATCGGCAGCTTCGAGCCCCGGAAGAACCGGACGATCGCGACGATTGCCTGTCCCACCACCGACAAGAACACGACATTCAAGAAGATGAGCACCGGGGCTTCCCAGCGTGTGTCCTGGTAGGCTCCGGCTGCGATGCTGAGGATGATGTACGCCAGCGGATAGCGCCAGAGCGCCACGGCGACGCCCACACGCCATCGCATCAGGCAGAGCACCCATGCCCCGGCGGATGCGGTGAACAGACGGAAGAGCGAGATGATGCCCTGGCCGAGCGCGAAGACGGCCCTGCCCGCTGCATTGATCGCTTGCGTATTGCTCTGCATCTCCTTGAGCGATCCCATGACGCTGAGTTCCTGATTCTCCATTGCGCTTCTCCTGAGTCCTGTTGGTGTGAATGTTGTGATTCCTTCGACCGCTCAAGCGGGCCGGTACTGGTTGAACGCGACCTTGATCGAGGGGCGGCCGGTGGCCCGCCACGTCCGGCCCGAGACCGAGCAGAAGGCCTCGGTGTGCCAGTTGGAGGCCGGCCCACCGCGAGCAAGCCGCAGAATCTCGATGGCCGGGACGTCGTCGTGCAGGTCCAGCGAGAAGTTGGCGTTGCGGCCGCCGGAGCCACCGCCTGGGCGGCCGTCGCCGCCCTCGCGTTCGGACATGCCATGGCTCACACGCGCCTGCCACGACTTGGCGAAGACCTCGCCGGCGTAGCGCAGCGTCTCGGGATCCGACGTCGCGCCGAAGAACTTGACCGCCGGCAGACCGAGGATGGCCTCGGCTGCGGCGCGTGGATCGCGTCCGCCCGAGCAGGCCGCGCGGATGTTGCCCACGCACTGGGTGGCGAGCACCATGCACCCCATGCGATCGCGTGCGGTCCGCATGAAGGCCGGGTCGTCCTCGGGATCGAGGAACTCCTGGAACTCGTCGGCGACCAGCACGACCGGACGCGACGATTCGTCGATACTCCTCCGCAGGATGGCCCGCTGGATGGCGGTGAGCCAGATGCGCTGGATCGTGGCCCCGACCGCGCCGAACGTCTGGAGTGGTGCATCCAGGATGAGCACCGGTGAGCGGGTGAAGCACTCGTGGGGTCGCCACGTGTCCGGGGCCCCGCACAGCGCCTCGCCAATGGGGCCACGGATCAGCGGATCGAGCGCCGACGAGATGGTGGCCACGGTCGAAGCCCGCGTTCGATCTGGCGTGGTTGGTACGGTCGAGAGCAAGAACCGGCCCGCCGTGTCCAGATCCGCCTCTTCGATCGCGGTCAGCGTCTTGCCGTTGGCCACTTCGCGCGCACCGAACGCCGGGCATCGCTGCTGCCATTCGGGATCGCCGACTTCCTCCGGGCTCGCCGGCAGCGTCTGCAGCGTCTCGTAGATCAGGCGATAGCTGAGCGGTACCTCAGCGATCGTGAAGATGGTCACGAGGTGCCGCACGTACCGCTCGGCGTCCGACCGCCAGAACCCGTCCACACCGGAGCCGCCCGAGCCACCCTGCCGTCGCAGCGACAACGTAATGAGCCGCGTGAGGTCCTCGACCAATCCGCCACCGTCGTCGGTGCGGAAATGCTCGTAGGCCAATGGGTTGAACCGGTCGGTCCCGATGCGCACGCGTCGCACCGGTCGGCCCCAGCTCTCGGCGAGAGCCGTCCAGTACGCCGGATCGGCTGGCTTTACGGACACGTGGATCAGCGAGCATCCCAGAGCGTGGGTCGCCCCAACGAGGTGTGCCAGCACGCCCGAGGTCTTCCCCGAGCCGCTGTCGCCCAGAATGTCGCGCACACTCAGCCCGTCCTGGCGGCGGTTGAACTGGAGCAATGAGGTGTCCAAGTCGAAGCCGGAACGTGGAACCGGGATCTGCTTGCGACGACGCCAGCGCATGTGTGGTGGCTCCTCGTGCTTCCGGAGCGTCAAAGAGAGAGCCCGGGGCGGGGAGAGAAGAAAACAGACGCCACCGAAAAAGAGAGCAGAGAGGGGGGGGGGGAGGAG
>ERZ1740058.445-NODE-445-length-31435-cov-7.560198_pt1 | contig 31435 bp, 25 predicted proteins | sample MGYA00581745_ERZ1740058 | MGnify/ENA primary metagenome ERZ1740058 (study PRJEB43018, sample SAMN04849742) | marine metagenome | isolation source: floating plastic debris | place: Pacific Ocean | collected 2008-08-30 | study: EMG produced TPA metagenomics assembly... | reverse complement strand
TGATATTGAATCTCTTTAGGCTCATTCCCCGCTCCTCGGGCGAGATAATAGCTAAGGCTGCTCTGGCTTGCTCTATGAGTTCATACCCCTATGAGTTCATACCATTGATCTGCTTGATAAAGAAAAGCGCTTCCCCGAAGGAAAGCGCCATATAGATAACAACAGCAAGGATAAGCTGCAATTTGTGACGATTCAGAAAGCTGTATTAAGCTTCGATGCGGGGGGCGCGCATAGCCACATGAACGGACTCTCCGCTGGCTAAATCTAGCGGAAAGTTGTGTGCGTTGCGCTCGTGCATAACCTCAAAGCCTAAGCTGGCACGGTTGACGACGTCTGCCCAGCTAGGTAGCACTCGGCCTTGAGAGTCTAAGACGGAGTGGTTGAAGTTAAAGCCATTGAGATTAAAGGCCATGGTGCTAATGCCCAAAGCAACAAACCAGATGCAAATCACTGGCCAGGCGGCTAAAAAGAAGTGCAGCTGTCGGGAGTTGTTAAAGCTGGCATACTGGAAAATCAATCGGCCAAAGTAACCATGAGCGGCAAGAATGTTGTAGGTTTCTTCCTCCTGTCCGAACTTGTAGCCTTCGTTTTGTGATTCTGAGTCGCTGGTTTCTCTGACCAGGCTAGAGGTGACTAGCGAACCATGCATTGCACAGAACAAAGAGCCGCCTAGCACGCCTGCAACACCCAGCATGTGGAATGGGTGCATGAGAATGTTATGTTCTGCTTGGAAAACAAACATAAAGTTGAAAGTGCCACTGATACCCATGGGTAGACCATCAGAGAAGCTGCCTTGACCGATTGGGTAGATCAAGAAAACAGAAATCGTGGCAGCGACGGGAGCAGAGTATGCAATGCAAATCCAAGGACGCATGCCCAGGCGATAGCTGAGCTCCCATTCTCGGCCCAAGTAGCACAGCAGCGCCGGAATGTAGTGGAATGCAATCATCTGGTAAGGACCGCCGTTGTAGAGCCATTCATCTAGCGTGGCGGCTTCCCAGATGGGGTAGAAATGGAGACCGATGGCGTTGGATGTAGGGACTACAGCTGCTGTGATGATGTTATTCCCGTACAGCAGTGAACCGGAAAGTGGCTCACGAATGCCGTCAATATCGACCGGCGGGGCAGCAATGAAAGCAGTGACGAAAACGGTGATGGAAACGCCGAGAAGCGGCAGCATGAGAACACCAAACCAGCCGATATACAGCCGATTTTCGGTACTGGTAACCCACCGACAGAATCGCTCCCATCGGTTGATACTGGGACGTTGAATGTAAGTAGTCATTTGTTTTTAGAATGTGGTTATTTGCATGAACCAGCTCTATTGGAACAAAACAAGGTGGAGATGTGATGAAGAGACCCTCTCTTCGTAGAAAATTCAGCCAGGCTTTCAGCCAGCTGGCGTCTTTCATATCTCAAACTTATTCTTTCGGTTGAAGATTACTATGGTTGCTCACACGACTTTCGAACACCATGTAAACAGCTCTTGCCGTGACTTACTCACAGAATTGTTTGCTAATAACAGTCTCTGCCGCGATAGCCATCACTGCTCCTTTGACTTGCTGGTGAATTGCTGGTGATTCATCGGCGGTGATTCATTAGCGGTGATGAGAGTAATCGTGAGCATTGAATTATCTCTTTGTAAGGCCGCATATCTTGAAAGCCGCATATCTTGAAAATAGAAGGACATCACCGTGGATAAAACAAAAACGAACCCCCTGCCTACAAAAGAAGGGTGGGCTGTGCATGTTTACGATAGCGATCGCCACTTGCGGTTCACGTTAGAGCCTTCTCATCTTTGGGCATTCAGCTGGGGCATTGGGATAGGTATTTTGGTGGCCATACTGTGGTCTGCGCTCCACAGTATGTCTCATAGTGCGTCTTACGGTGCGTCTTATAGCGTCTCTAATACGACAGATCAGTCACCCCTTGTGCCCAATTCCGAAACTACCTGTAGAGAGGGCTTTTCTGCTGAGCCTGCGCGTTCCTTCCCCTTCGGGATAGATTGATTAATAGTCACATTTACATATAATTTAGGCTTAAGCTATAAGCCTAAATTATCAGTTGAATAGAATAATACATCCAATAATTCCTGTAATTTGGTCAGCTTTTGCGCACATAGTAGGATAGAGTTAAATCAATGAGAGATGGGAAAGCGATTGATTTGTTCCTCAACCGCTTGAATGACTCTTGTGAGGTTCGAAGCGTTTCAACAATCTTCTATACACGTTTTAAAACCCTAATTAGCGACGGTCCAGCGTTTGTTGCGCTGCGCCGCAAGGAGCTGAAATGACTAATTTCTTTAATAAGACCCGACTGAGGAGAATGACATTATGAATTTTTTGTCCGATTTCTTTGCACTCTTTCTGGATAAGTTGCAGTCCCCGACACTCGGCTTTTTGATTGGTGGTATGGTCGTTGCCGCCGTCAATAGCCGACTGGCAATTCCAGATGCGATCTATAAGTTCATCGTCTTCATGCTGCTCTTAAAAGTCGGCTTAAGCGGCGGTATCGCGATCCGCGAGGCCAATCTGGGAGAGATGCTGTTGCCCGCGCTTTTCGCCATGGTAGTCGGCATCCTGATTGTGTTTATCGGACGCTACACTTTAGCCAAACTGCCAAATGTCAAAATGGTGGATGCCATTGCGACTGCGGGTTTATTCGGTGCGGTCAGTGGCTCTACTCTCGCGGCTGCCCTGACGCTGTTGGAAACAGAGAGCATTACATACGAGCCTTGGGCCGCTGCGCTCTATCCCTTTATGGATATCCCAGCGCTTGTGACAGCGATCGTTTTAGCCAGCCTCTACACCACTAAGCAACGCCACGCCGCAGCTGAAGACGTAAGCAAGCCGCAGTATCCCAACAAGCAGCTTGTTACTGCAGGCGGCTATTCTAGCGAGATAGGGGCCGAAATCGGGGGCAGTGCAGAGGGCTATTCTGGCGGGTCTGCGGGTAGCTCAGGCGGATATCGCAGCGAAACAGGTATTGTTGCAAGCGGATATCCGAAGCGCGAAGATACGGACAAGGTTAAGATATGGCCTATCGTGCAGGAAAGTCTTCAGGGCTCCGCGCTGTCGGCACTGCTACTAGGTCTTGCGCTTGGTATCCTAACTCGACCAGAAAGTGTCTATGAGAGCTTTTTCGATCCTCTCTTTCGAGGTCTGCTTTCGATCTTGATGTTGGTGATGGGTATGGAGGCTACGGCAAGAATTGGGGAGCTGCGTAAAGTAGGTCAGTGGTACGCGCTGTATGCGGCGATCGCACCGCTAGTACATGGATTGATTGCTTTCGGTTTCGGTATGATTGCCCATGAGCTAACAGGGTTTAGTGCGGGTGGTGTTGTTATCCTAGCTGTCATTGCTGCTTCTAGTTCAGACATCTCGGGGCCTCCGACGTTGCGAGCTGGCATTCCGTCGGCCAATCCTTCTGCCTACATCGGATCTTCTACAGCTGTGGGTACGCCGATTGCTCTGGCTGTCGGAATTCCGCTCTTTATCGGCTTAGCCCAAGCGCTGATGGGTGGTGGCTAGTTTGAGATGAGCTGCGTGACCGATGACGTATCACGTGGCTAGTAAAATCAAAAGGTACAGCTTTAGTTACAACTCATGGTCCAATTTTAGTGACTAAAGCTATCGTTCAATCGTTCTTGTTCAATTGTTATTTAAGTGGAGAGGTAACCAGCATGACTCAGCAAGCCAGCAAACTCGTCATCGTTACGGAAAAGTTGCTGCTGAAAAAGATCGCTAAAATTATCGACGAGGCCGGGGCGACCGGTTACACCGTGGTGGATGCTGGTGGTAAAGGCAGCCGTAACGTACGCTCGTCAGGACGACCTACTGTTTCTGAAAGCTACTCGAATATCAAGTTTGAGATACTTACCCCCAATCGAGATATGGCTGTAAAGATTTCGGATGAGGTCGCAGCACAGTTTTTCGATGATTATTCGGGCATCTCCTATTTGTGTGATGTGATGGAGGTTTTGCATGCACATAAGTTCTGATACACGGGTTCTGATTTAGAAGTTAGCTTCAGAAGTTCGCTTCCGAACTGAGTCTGTCAAACCAAAAAGCCAGGTCATGACCCGGCTTTTTGGTAGCCGTGCTTTGTAGGGTCTTATTTTTTGAGTTGCAATGAAACAGTGAAACTCGTTTCAAAATTGCGTCAACAGCGCTCTTCTTCTTTCCTAAGGAAGAGCGTTTTTTTGTCGCTTGTAGTTAGTTTCAAGCGGGCAGCGCTGATGCAATTTGATCCGAAATGGTAAGCGGGTCGTAGGGTTTTGTAATAACGGCAGCTACTTTAAGCTGGTCAAAGCTTCTTTTCTCACTTGCCTGTGCTTTAGCCGTTAAGATAACAATCGGAATTTTCTGCGTATCGGGATTTTCTCTGAGCTTTTTGAGGATTGTCATGCCATCCATGCCCGGTAGCATCATGTCTAGCAGAATGACGTTGGGCTGTTCGAGCTGTGCGATCGCTAATCCTTCTGGCCCGTTACCTGCCATTAGCACCTCCCACTGCCCAGTAATTTCTAGGCAGAGCTGAGTCGCTTCTCTGATATCTGCGTCATCATCAACCATCAATATTCGTTTGGTTGCCATCATAGTGTCTCTTTTGTAGCTTTTGCCTGGTCGTTCAGGACATTCTTAATCTCGACTGATATTGGTAGTGTAAAAAAGAACGTACTGCCTTTACCTATCTGACTTTGCGCCCATATCTCACCCCCGTGCCGTCGCACGATGCTGCGGCAAATAGCCAACCCTAGTCCAGTTCCGCCCTGATGTTCTCCATCTGAGGTATTAAGCTGTTCAAACTGGTCGAAGATAGCTTCTAATTTGTCTGCTGGAATGCCTTGACCGGCATCTGTGATGGCTATGAGCAGCAGCGATGGATGCGCCTTGAGTCCTTCTGCAACGGCCTGCTTTCCAGCCTCACTCAAAAGAGTTTCAATTTGAGCAAAGCCTGAACGCTTAATCTGCTGGGCTGATATGTCTACCGTTGAGTTTCTGGGAGAAAATTTGATGGCATTGCTCAACAAATTGCCAATCGTTTGAATAATTTTATCTGGGTCTGCATAGAGCTGAATACGCAGCGGCGACACTTCGAGATTAACGCCGTACTTTTCTGCCATTGCTCGCATCTCATCGACAGCCTGCGCTAAGAGCACGGATAGATCGCACGGCTGTTTATTCAAGACTGTTTTGCCCAGCTTGAGACGCTCAACATCCAGAATGTCGCTCACTAGCCGAACCAGACGATTGGTGTTAGAAGAGGCAATTTCTATCATACGGCGCTGCTGCTGGGCAGGAATCTCGACTCGATTTTGTGCTAACAGTCCAAGCGCTGCTCTGATTGAGGTCAACGGTGTTCTGAGCTCATGACTGACAACGGCGATAAATTCGTCTTTCATCGCATCGACTATCTGTCGTTCGGTGATGTCTTGAAAAACAATCACAGCGCCGATAATTTTTCCCTGTTCTTGAATAGAGGTGCTGACGTACTCTACAGGGAACTGAGCGCCATCTCGCTTTTGGAACAGGTCGCCGGTTACATGATGCGTTTGACCATGTCTGAGCGTTTTGAAGATGGGGCTTTGTCGCCAGCGATAGGCCCTGCCGTGAGCGTTGGTATGTCTGAGCAAGTCGTGCATAAAGCAGCCCGTGAGCTCTTCCTTTTTGTAGCCTAGCAGGCTAGCTGCTGCTGGATTAGAAAACACAATCTTCCCTTTCGGATCGATGCCGTAAATTCCTTCTCCTGCCGCATTGAGGATCAGTTCGTTTTGATGGCTGAGCCGCTTTAGAGAATCTCTGGCAACGTGAAGCGCTTCTAAGGTTCGCTCTCGTTCAGAAATCTCTTGAGTCAGGGTTTGATTTATTTTGTTTAGCTCTGCTGTTCGCTGTAGCACGCGCTGTTCTAAATCGGCATTTAGGCGCTGCACTTTTTGATAGAGCTGCGTTTGGTAAATCACAGAAGAAAATCTATCGACTAAATCTTGGGCTAGTCCGACTTCTCTGGGTAGCCATTCACGCGATTGCTCTTTTTTCATCTCGTGCCACGCCTCAAAAGACTGACGAGGACGCTGCTGACGACTATCTGAGTCATCTAGTTGGCCGGCCCATACGGTTTCAACATCAACAGATTGTCGAAACAAGCTGAGGTAGCCTAAGAACTGATTTTGGTGCACTAGCTTTGCGACTAAGACACTGCGAATATCGGCGCGTGTCAATGCCTCTGAGATAATCGGTAGCAGCTGAGCCTGTTTAATATCAGAAATTGCCCATAGGTTGGCCATGACCTGATTGGAAGACTCTTGTCGCAACCAGACTCGCCAAGCGGAATGTTGTTCTAATATTTGCTTGCCAGCAGGCTGTTTGCCAGTGATAATCAGTCGTCCCTTGGTGTTTGAGTCCGGGTTAAAGAGATATAGCCGTCCTCCGACGCACTGTAGTGCGTTAGTAACGTGCCAGAGAGCTCGTTTCAGCGGGTCTTTAGCTGAGGAGTACAGGTAGGAGACTGTTTGGTTGATAATAGATTCATGCTTGCCTTGCAGGCGGGTAAGCTGCAATAAATTAGCATGGGAGATGGCAACCGTGACCTGATCGGCAATTAGCTGAACAATTTCTAGCTCTTTGTTCCCAAAGCGCTTGGGCAGGCTGTGATGGGCAACTAGCAGCCCCCACAGCCGATGTCGGTAAAGTATAGGCACTACCAAAGACGCCCGCACGCCCATGGCCGTGAGATATTCGACATGGCAAGGATCGACACTGCGAAAAGAGAGTGCCGTGAATTGATCGCTCAGGAGCGATTCTTTCTCAGAACTAGTTAGCAGCGGGCTGATGCCAATTTCTTGGGTTGCTACATTAACAATGCTGCGCTGCCTCAGCTTCAAGAACAGCTCTCGGGCCTGCATAGGAATGTCGGCTGCTGGGAACCTTTGCCCGAGCAGAGAGGGCAGCCGCTGCTGATTGATGGCTTCTGCAACGACTTCACCGCTTCCGTCTGGATGAAACTGATAAATTTTGACCCTGTCGGTTTTGAGAAAAACTCTCATTTCATCGGCGGTTGCCTCTAGGATTTCAGGCAGCTCAAGCGATTGCCGAATACGATTGGTCATTCGGTGTAGGAGATCTTCCAAGTTTCTGACGGAAGTGGGAAATCGCTGGGCCATAGAGAACAAAAACCATGAAGATCAATATCATGGAAAGCAGGGTAAAGGGCGATTGGCCGCTGTAGCAATCGTCTGTTTTATAGACTGCCTAAGGTGCGATCGCTGAATTTGGTGACTAATATGGAAAAATAGCTGAGCGTCGGGCGTTGATTTATCGATGAGCTTGTCAGCGCCAGCGGTCAGCGCAACCTGCTGAATTTGTATGTCGGTGTGCGAGGTAAAAAATACGACGGGCAGATGGCTCCAGGTAGGCGCACGGCGAATGGCTTTGCACAGCTCAATGCCGGTAAAATCAGGCATGGAGATGTCTAAGAGTAACAGGTCGGGCGTTTCTGCCTGGAGGGTCTCCCAAAACGTGACGGATTTATCTAGGGTGACAATTTGATATCCCTGTGGAGCTAAGCGGGTGCTCAACGCCTGGAGAACTGCGGGGTCGTCGTCTACTGCTAGAATTTTGATCGTTTGAGGCTGAGTGTGCGATCGCAATAGCGAAATGGTTTCAATTACACTATCAACCTCTGGATTGTAGAAAAAGGGAAAGTCTCCTAGTCGGGCCGCCTTGACTCGGCTAGGCAACGACCCATCAGCGCTACAGATCAAGGCCGCCAAATTAGGCGCTGACTGCAATAAGTCTGCCATCTGCTTCAGTTTCTCGTTCTCTGGAGCGGAAGACAATGGGGTAGAAGACGATTCGGAGAACGAAAACCTATGCAGAATCACATCTGGAACCGTGCTACGTTCTGTAGCGTAACCCGCCTGAACTGATGTATTTATCTCTTTAGCTATTTCTGTATTTATCTGGTCAAAGGCTGAAGTCATTGCAGAGAGCGCGTCCATGCATTGGGAGATTTTTACTGTAAATCCTGCTGCCCACAACGCGCTTACTAAAGCTGATGTGATATCTAAACGAGGATCGATCAGCACTAATAAAGGTAGTTTTAGCGTTTTGATCGCAGCTTTGGTATGGTCGTTTCCAGCTTTTTCTATTGTTGCTGTTAGTGCTTGAACAAGCGCTTTGATCTGAAGCGCGTCTCTTTTGGAAATAGGCTGCTCGCCCTGTATAAGCAGCTGAATTTTATTGGCAAGTTCCGAGCCTTTTGATAGCGCAAAAATCCCCAAGACGCCAGTAAGACTATGAGCACTACGATAGGCTGAGCGCCTTAAGTCTTTTGAAAGCTCGCCTTGCTGTAAGTGTGAGACAGCCTGCTTCAATATCTCCAATCGATCGATTTGCTGACGCTTTACCGATTTCCAAAGCGTTGATAGCGCAGCTTTGGTGCGCTTCTGGCGGAGGTTAACTAAGTTTGGATCAGCATTGGCGGTGGCTGGATCGGGAGATGATGAATCAGTCGGTAAAGATTGTTTTGATGAAGACGGCTTTTGAGTCAACGGCTTTAGCCGATATCCCACACCGTAGACAGTTTCAATAAAATCAGTGGGTGCGCCTGCCTGTTTAAGCTTTCGTCGCAGGCCCTTCATGTGAGAGGTGACAGTCTCTTCGCCAGGTGCTTCGCTCAAGGTCCAAAGATTATCAATTATCGCTTGGCGGCTAAACGCCTGGGATGGGTTTCTTAAAAACAGTTCTAGTATGGCGTGCTCTTTCGGCGTCAGGGAGATTTTGTTGTTGCCATAGCTTACATCTCTGCTATTGACATCTAAACGTAACTCTCGCCAAACTAGTGAGAGCACCACAGATGTGTTGACCCTTCTAAGCAGCGCCCGTACTCGGGCCAGTAGCTCTTCTAGCTCAAAGGGCTTGGTGATATAGTCGTCGGCACCTGCGTTTAGCCCAGCTACTTTTTTACTGCTTTCTCCCAGCGCAGTTACAAAAAGGACGGGCATATTGTAGTGATTCTCACGTAGCTGCCGACAAAACTCCAAGCCATCTAGCTCCGGCAATAAAACATCGAGAATTACTAAGTTGTACTGAGAGACATTGACAAGTTGCCAGCCGGTATATCCGTCGCTTGCAACGTCAACAACATAGTTTTCCTCAGTCAACACCTTTTTAAGGATTTTGGCGACTGATTCATCATCCTCAACAAGTAAAATCCTCATTTTATAGCCTGATTTAAATTGACTTAGACTTAAAACACTTAAACTTAAAGCACTTTGCTATTTTTGTGCGGATTTGACGGAAGTGCGGCTCAATGTATGGCTTATCGTAATGGTTGGACAGTCCTTCCGAGCAGTGCCTCCGTAAGAGCCAGCTACTGTCTTTAAATCTGTTATCTTGAAGTTTTCTTGAAACTACAGCTTGGCCATTCTAAAAATTGTTTTTCCTTATCAAAGAGATTGTAGCAAATGCCTATTTAACTCTCAAGAGAGTATATAAAAGTTGAAAGTCTCTTGACGTAGCAGCTTTTAACGTAGCCATCTTTAGCGTGAAGAGACTTTCTGCTGTATGAGTCCTGCTTTAAGACTCTGCGCTGATCAATAGAAGACCCCATTTGACTCTATTCAAGGCAGACTGCGGAAGTATGTTCCATACTGTAACCCTGGAAAGATGTGGTTTAGCTCAATCAATACGACGGATAGAGACACTAGAGCCGCAGTCGCCATGATGGGCGCGCTGGTTAGGTATTTTGCAAGGTGTTTCATTCGATTTCTCCGGTGAACAGTCACACAATATCAACGGCTTAATTATCGAGGCGATACAGACACTTCGCTTGGCGGCGCTGTTAGCTCACTGGTTGTCAGCTCTTTAACAGCGAGCAGCGGCCACAGCAATCCCTGTGTGAAGGCCTTGATTGCGAGTACGATGTCGATGAAAATTTCTGCTTCTTCTGGCTTAGCTATGCGGTTGCTGCCAATTAGGTAGGCTCTGCCTGACCAGCCAATAAAGCCCGCTACATAAAAGAATAGTCCGAATGGAATAATTACATCTAGGGCTTTGTCAAACCGAAGCTGTAGGTGGGGCAATCCGTCTGCGCCGCAGAGCAAGTTGGCAGCGTAGGACTGGTAGGGTGTGTTGAAATAGTAGTTGTCTGGAGCGTTTTGCATTCGTTCGTTGAATGCGGGTGAAGATGCACAGGGGACTAAGTGAGTATCTGCGTATGCTTCTGAAGCAGCTATGGCAGGAGAGGCTACGCTTATCCAGAGTAGACCTGCTAGTAAAATCGAAAAAACTTTGCGCATAAAACGTTTCTCCTGATTTAAAGTTTTTAGTTTTTTAGTTTTTTAAGATGAGACATCTTGGCCCATCAGTTCGTTGCTTATTGGACCCTCATCACGATCTTCTCTTTCAATCCATAGAAAGGCGATCGCAAATATTGGGAAAGGAAGAATGTAGGTAATTAGTGGAATCATAATCCAAGGAAGCCAGGATGCGGCGTAAGCACCTTCAAGCTGAGTAGCTTCTACCATGGTTAAATCTCCTTACTATACTGTAGTTATCTGCTGCATTTTTCTGTTGCATCTTTAGAGGGCGCACTTTCTATCCCACAGCGCCAGAGAAAACGAGCTGGCTAATATTGACAGCGCCTCTGAGGATGCTATCGAGCAGGTCAAAGTTTTCTAATAGTGCGTAGGCAAAGACGGCGCCGCCCAATGAGCCCATGAGAATGCCGCCGCTGAGCTGGTACCAGTCTTCTTTTTTTCGTAAGGGGCGCAGGCGATCGCGCGAGTGAGAGTTATAAGTTCCGCGTGGGTCGCCTTGAAAGGTCGCGAGGGCGAAGATGGAAATTCCCAGGCAAGCGGAGACGGTGATATAGATAGCTGTGATTAATCCGCTGAGGTTGGCACCATGCGAACCCTCTTTTAAGGGGCCAAAGACGACTTCTGGGCCAACCAAGAAGTAGCCGTGGGCCATGCCAATTTCTAGCCCTCTTAGAAAGGGCGTCAGGCCGGGGCGGTAGGCAGGCAGGTTGTTGATATAAGCTCTGACAAGCGCAGAGCTGTTGATTGGGGTTGCTAGATTACCCAGCTGAGGATTGCCCTGGTAGGGCTGGATCGGATCGGTGCTGATATAAGCATCGCTGGTAGGCATCGAATGACCTCACAGTGTATAGAACAGACTGGTGTACAGAACAGACTGGTGTACAAAATAAAATGACGATTTTCACGGGCGAGAGGAAAGAAGAAAGTTCTGACCGGTCTAGCAGTCAGAACCTGTCTGGGACAAGGAGAGTCACCAGAATAGAGCTGGGGGATGCTGTATGAGTGAGCTTGCGATCGCCCCAGCAATGTTGAATGTCATGGGAAGCGACTACTGGTAGAGGCGATTAGAAATGCGCCGTAGGTAGCAATGTAGCCAACGGTGAAATGCACCAGTCCAACCAGCCGAGCTTGAACAATCGAGAGAGCAACTGGCTTGTCTTTGGGATAGCCAAAGGATAGCGGTGTATTCTCATGCGCCCACATCAAGGTCTCGATGAGCTCTTGCCAGTAGCCTCTCCAGGTGATGAGGAACATAAAGCTAATGGCCCATACCAGATGACCAAAGAGAAAGATCCAGGCCCAGATGGCAAGATTGTTGGTGCCATAGGGATTGTATCCGTTGATCAGCTGAGAAGAGTTAAGCCACAGGTAGTCGCGGAACCATCCCATGAGGTAGGTTGAGCCTTCGTTGAACTGGGCAACGTTGCCGCTCCAGATAGCCAGATGCTTCCAATGCCAGTAAAAGGTCACCCAGCCCAGGGTGTTTAGCATCCAGAAAGTGGCCAGATAAACAGAATCCCAGGCGGAGATATCGCATGTGCCGCCACGGCCAGGTCCGTCACAGGGGAAAGCATAGCCAAAGTCTTTTTTGTCGGGCATCAGCTTGGAGCCGCGAGCATCGAGCGCACCTTTCACCAAGATTAAGGTGGTGACATGAAGACCGAGTGCGATGGCATGGTGCACCAAAAAGTCTCCAGGGCCAATTGTTAGAAACAGTGAGTTGGTTCCACTGTTAATGGCCTCTAGCCAGTTAGGTAGCCAGACGTTGGCATGGTTTGGCCAAGCCGTTGTGGCAATGCTGTCTGGGTTAGAAAGCAGTGAGTTAATGCCGTAGAGCGCCTTGCCATGTACAGACTGAATCCACTGGGCAAAGACAGGTTCTACGAGGATTTGCTTGTCGGGGCTACCAAAAGCAACCTCACAGTCGTTATGGACATACAGCGCCAGCGTATGAAACCCTAAGAACAAAGAAACCCAGCTTAGGTGAGAGATGATGGCTTCTTTGTGATCGAGCACTCTGGCGAGTACGTTGTTCTCGTTAGCGACCGGATCATAGTCTCTTACCAGGAAGATTCCACCGTGTGCAAACGCGCCGAGCATCAGGAATCCAGCAATGTATTGATGGTGTGTGTACAGCGCAGATGTGGTTGTGTAATCTTGAGCGAGGAAAGCATAGGGCGGCATGGCATACATATGCTGTGCTACCAGAGAACAAACCACGCCTAGGCAGGCTAGATGCCAGCCCAGCTGGAAGTGCAGCGAGTTGTTGTAAGTGTCGTAGATTCCCTTGTGTCCGCGTCCCGTGTTGGGGGCGATAAAGAAGCCGTTCCAACCGGGGCCTTCTAGCGATTCGAGCATTTCTTTGATGCTATGACCGATGCCGAAGTTGGTCCGGTACATGTGGCCGGCAATGATGAAAATGACTGCGATCGCTAAATGGTGATGCGCCATATCGGTCAGCCACAATGACTGCGTTTGTGGATGGAACCCACCTAAGAAGGTCAACATCGCAGTGCCCGCACCTTGAGAGGTGTTAAATACGTGCTCTGCCGTATCCGGATTGAGCGCATAAGTGCCCCAGCTGCCAGTAAACAGCGGTTTTAACCCAGCTGGGTGAGGCGGCATAGAGAGAAAGTTATCCCAGCCGACATGTACACCGCGTGACTCTGGAATCGCTACATGCACCAGGTGGCCAGTCCAGGCCAGTGAGCTGACGCCAAACAGGCCCGCTAGATGATGATTGAGACGAGATTCAGCGTTTTTGAACCAGCTTAAGCCTGGTCGGTATTTGGGCTGTAGGTGCAGCCAACCTGCGTAGAGCATGACAGCTGCTAGCACTAAGAGGAACAGTGCGCCTGCGAATAGGTCACCGTTGGTGCGCATACCAATGGTGTACCACCAGTGATAGACCCCTGAGTAGCAGAAGTTGACCGGGTTGCCCGCATTGGCAGGCGTAAACGCCTCCATGGCTGCTGGGCCGAACTGTGGGTCCCAAATTGCATGTGCAATGGGTGTTGTATTGAGCGGATCTTTAATCCACTGCTCGAAGTTGCCTTGCCAGGCGACATGAAAGAGAATGCCAGAAATCCAGAGAAAGATAATGGCTATATGGCCAAAATGAGAGGCAAAGATCTTTTGGTAAAGTCTTTCCTCGGTCATTCCATCGTGGCTTTCAAAATCATGGGCGGTGGCGAGAGAATAGAAGATCCGCCGAGTAGTGGGATCTTGCTGCAACTCCTGACTAAATTTTGGAAATTTTGTCGCCATGAGTCCAAATCTGTAATGAGTTTTGCATGATGTTTGTAGAGATGAGAGACCCCCAGCCCCCCAGTTCGGGGGAGCATCTTTAGAACCCTAAAGTTGTTAGGGACGAGGATCTCTGTTAGCGAGTGAAAACAGAACTTTGCTATCCAATCGCGGCCATCCTCGCTAAGAAGAACGCCCAAGTTGTGACGATGCTGCCAAGCAGATAGTGCGCTGCGCCCACCGCGCGGCCCTGAGTAATGCTCAACGCCCGAGGCTGAATTGCCGGGGTGATTCTTAACTTGTTGTGTGCCCACACAATGGATTCGATGAGCTCTTGCCAGTAGCCTCGCCCGCTGAATAAGAACATTAGGCTAAAGGCGAAGACAAAGTGTCCGGCTAAGAACATCAGACCATAAGCAGATAGCGCGGAGCCGTAGGAGCTAATGACCTGAGTCGCCTGTGCCCACAAAAAGTCTCTTAACCAGCCGTTGATGGTGATAGAAGACTGGGCGAAGTTGCCGCCTGTGATATGGGCAATATTGCCATTGGCATCTACTGTACCCCACACATCCGACTGCATTTTCCAGAAGAAGTGGAAGATAACAATCGCGATTGAGTTGTACATCCAGAACAGACCTAGAAAAACATGATCCCAAGCAGAGACCTGGCAGGTGCCTCCTCGGCCAGGACCGTCACATGGGAAGCGGAAGCCTAGCTCAGATTTATCTGGAATTAGCCGGGAGTTGCGAGCAAAGAGTACACCTTTTAACAGCACGAGCACGGTGACGTGAATCGTAAACGCATGAATGTGGTGTACGAGAAAATCGGCAGTGCCCAAAGAGATCGGCATCATGGCGACTTTGTCGCCCACGGCGATAACACCGCCACCAAAGGCATAGCTGACGGGGCTAGTGAGCCCTGGCGCCGTGGTGCCAACGCCCGAAAGCGAGATGTCTCGTAAGCCGCCTAGCGCGTTGCCCAAAGGCTCGGCAGCCTGCATACTGCCAACAGCCATGGTTTGGATGTGTTGTACCCACTGAGCAAAAATAGGCTGGAGCTGAATGCCCGTGTCAGAGAACATATCTTGAGGACGACCAAAGGCTCGCATGGTGTCGTTGTGACAGTAAATCGCAAAGCTGTGGAAGCCTAAGAACTGGCAAACCCAGACTAGGTGAGAGATAATCGCATCGCGGTGACGCAGTACTCTATCTAAGACATTGTTGACGTTTTCAGCAGGGTTGTAGTCACGAACGAGGAAAATGGCTGCATGGGCGGCTGCTCCTACAATCATGAAGCCACCAATCCACATGTGGTGGGTAAATAAAGAGGTTACCGTACCGTAGTCTGTTGCCAGATAGGGATAGGGCGGCATGGCATACATGTGTTGAGACACGATGATGCTGAGTGAGCCCAGTAGCGCCAAGTTGATAGATAGCTGAGCGTGCCAGGAGGTAGTGAGTATTTCAAAGAGGCCTTTGTGCCCCACAGGTCCGATAAAGCTGAGGAAGGGCAACATTTTAGGATGCCTGGCATCTTCGAGCATCGTTTTGATGCTGTGGCCAATGCCCCAGTTGGTGCGGTACATGTGGCCTGCAAAGATGAAGAGAACTGCGATCGCCACATGGTGATGCGCAATGTCAGTCATCCATAGCCCTCCGGTGACCGGGTTTAGTCCTCCTTTAAAGGTGAGGAAATCGCTATAGGCTCCCCAATTCAGCGTAAAAAATGGTTTAACGCCTTGGGCAAAGCTAGGATATAGCTCGCTCATTAGGTCAGCGTTAAGGATGAATTCGTGCGGCAGTGGAATATCTTTTAGCGCTACGCCTGCATCCAACAGTTTATTGGTTGGAAGTGCGACGTGGATTAAATGACCTGCCCACCCTAAGCTGCCTAGACCCAAAAGCCCAGCCAAGTGGTGGTTGAGCATAGACTGCACGTTTTGGAACCATTCCAGTTTGGGCGATCGCACATGGTAGTGAAACCAGCCTGCAAAGAGCATCAGCGCTGCCATCGCTAGCGCACCCATTGCCGTGCAATACAGCTGAAACTCGTTGGTAAAGCCTTCTCCTCGCCACATTTGGAACAGGCCAGAGGTAATTTGAATCCCTCTAAAGCCACCGCCCATATCGCCATTGAGAATGTCTTGTCCTACCAGTGGCCACACCACCTGAGCGCTGGGCTTAATGTGAGTAGGGTCGGCCATCCAGGCAGAAAAGTTGGAGAAGCGAGCACCGTGAAAGTACATGCCGCTTAGCCATACAAATACAACCGCTAAATGACCAAAATGAGCAGAGAATATTTTTCGTGAAATATCCTGTAAATCGTTTGTGTGTGAATCGAAATCATGCGCATCAGCATGCAGGTTCCAAATCCAGGTGGTGGTTTTTGGACCTCTCGCTAGCGTGCGATCAAAGTGACCGGGTTTTGCCCACTTCTCAAAAGAGGTGGGTACCGAACTTTTCTCAGTCTCAACGCTAGCCGGACGCTCCCTTTTCGGAGGACTGGCGGTCATGAGAACTCTCCTAATGTGACATTAATAGATTTTTTTGGCTGGCTTGATCTATAACAACCCACTGAACATCGCTTGCCTGTTGGTCTAGGTTCGAGTCCAGCTCTGCAAAGTGCGGCTGGGCTTTTTCTGACACGACATGAATGCCAAGATTTGCCTGACCAACAACGTCAGACCATGTAGGGACCACAGTCTTTTGATAAGAGACTTGTGGCAGTGGGTTGAAAGAGAATTTATCGAAGTCGAATGCAGCGAGATCTACGCCGAGCGCTGCTGACCAGATACCCGCAACCGGTAAAGCTGCCAGACAAAAATGAACAGCTCTAGAGCTATTAAATCTTACTCCTTTCCAGAACAGGCTTTGTTGGTAATTTTGAGCATGCTCGAAGCTGTAGGTTTGGCGCTTTTTATCAGCTTCTTTTTTGTCTTTTTTGCTAGCAGGGAGGGGGGCAGAGGGCCGTAGCCAAGTTGAGGTGACTAAAGAGCCATGAACGGCGCACAGCATAGCACCTCCTAAGACACCGATTACACCCATTTGGTGTAGCGGACTTGCGAGAATGTTATGGTCGGCCTGAAACTGCATCATAAAGGTGAATGTGCCTGAGATGCCAAGCGGCATGCCCGACGCGAACCCACCTTGCCCAACGGGGTAAACCAGCAGTACCGATACAGAAGCCGCCACAGGCGCGGTAAACGCCAACGAAATCCAGGGACGCATCCCCAGACGATAGCTCAGCTCCCACTCTCTGTCTTGATAGCTAATGATACCGATGATGAAATGCAGCACAATTAGCTGGTAAGGCCCCCCATTGATCAGCCATTCATCTAAAGATGCGGCCTCCCAAATGGGGTAAAAGTGTAAGCCAATTGCGGCTGAAGTTGGTACTACCGCAGCCGTGATTATGTTGTTGCCCGCTAGCAAGGACCCTGAGACCATTTCTCCTGTCCCATTCATATCAACAGCGGGTGCGGCAATAATTGCCAGCACAAACACAATGGCCGCTGTTGATAATGTGGGAATGGCCAAAACGCCAAACCAGCCGATATATATTCGATTGTTGGTGCTGGTAATCCATCGGCAGAAGCGCTCCCAGGGGGATAGCGGGTTTAGCGCTTTGTGGGTTTGACCGGGGATTTGACCAGAGGTTTGATCGCTTTTATCGGTATTTGTTAAAGGACTTTTGAGACGGGGCGTCTGGGTCGGCTCGAACGGGGGTTCAAAGCGCTCCCAGCTGCTGGTTCTACCAAAGCCGGTTCTTGTCATTTAAGTTTCCTTTTAAGTTTCTTAAGGGTCGTTGAATGGTTTATCAACCTATCCCGATTGATGTCGTCAACTTAAAAAACAAAAATGGAGAACTTATGGAGACGCTGTGGCCCTTTACCAAAAGTTACAACAGAAGCTTTACAGCGTAGATGATTGCACCGATTATGGCGTCGCCACTTTATCGACTTTGGCGGCGGCTGAGGCAGCGGGTGGTTTAGAAAGGCGACCGTCTTCCATATAAACAATACGGTCGGCAATGTCGAGGATGCGATTGTCGTGAGTAACGAGCAAAATGGTACAGCCTTGATCTTTGGCAAGATCGTGCATGATGTTGACGACGTCGCGGCCTGATTTTTTGTCAAGGGCCGCGGTGGGCTCGTCTGCGAGCACAATCTTGGGACGGCTGACTAGAGCGCGGGCGATCGCAACTCTTTGCTTTTGCCCGCCCGATAGCCCTGATGGCAGATAGTGAATGCGATCGCCGAGTCCGACCTGCTCTAGCATTTCAGCAGCCTTTTGATGGCGGGCTTTTTTGTCGAACAGGCCGTGTACTTCTAAGCCCATTTGTACGTTCTCTAGCGCGGTGAGGCTACCGTGCAAGTTGTGCGCCTGAAAAATATAGCCATTGCTGCGTCTAGCTTTGACCAATCCGGTATTACTAATACCGCTGAGCTCTTTTCCGAGCACCACCAAGCTGCCAGATTGAGCCGAGCGTAAGCCACCCATCAGCGTGAGCAAAGTTGTTTTCCCAGAACCTGAAGGGCCGGTCATAATCACAATCTCACCCGCAGAAATCTTTATGTTGATGTCGAACAATACTTGCTTACGCAGCTTGCCTGAGCCGAAGTAGTGATTGAGGTTTTGAGATTGTATGACGGGTTGTTGTGTCATGGTGTCTATTAAATACCTACTAAAAAGCGACTGGGCTAGCGACCTGATGAGAGATTTTGTTTGAGGTGAGGTGAAGAGAGCAATAGACTTGGAAGCTTACGAGAAAATATCGGCTGGGTCGGCAGACTGAAGCTTTTGTGTAGCGATCGCGCCCGAAGCGCCGCACATCACCACGGTGAGCACGAATACGACAATTGCTCTACCGACGGTCATCGCCATCGGCAAAGATGTTGCAGCAGATGTTAAAGAATAGATACCGATGCCAACCGCTAAGCTAGGAATAAAGCCGCATATGGACAGAATGATCGCCTCTTCGAACACAATGCCAAGCAGGTAGCTGTTGCGATAGCCCATCGCTTTAAACGTAGCGTACTCTGAAAGATGGCTGTTGACATCTGTTGAAAGCACCTGATAAACAATCACGATTCCAACAATAAATCCCATTGCTGACCCTAGGCTAAACACGAAGCCAATAGGAGAATTACTTTGAATTTCGTTGAGCTCAAAGTCAACATAGCCTTCCTGAGTTAGAACCTGAATGTCACCGGGCAAGTGCTTGATAAGATCGGCCTGAACAGAGAGAATATCGTGTCCAGGTTCAACGTTAATCATACCCAGGTTGATCGTGCCAGCGTCTCGATTGGGAAAATGTCTAAAAAAGTTTTGATTAGTAGTAATCAGGGCACCATCGTCTCCAAAAGAAGCACCCACTGTGAAAAGACCTGTCACCGTGACGGTTCTAACACCAATCTCTGTTTGAGCTGTACCGGTTTGCTGCACTTCTGCAATCATCTCTTCATAGTCACCGCGAGCCGCTTGGTCAAACAAAAAGCTATCGGGCAGGCGAGTCCGCTCAATCTGTTGATTAATCTCAGGTAAATTGAAAGCCGCTCGGTCAGGATTTTGACCTACCATCATCAACGAACTTTTTTCTCGGGTTTGCGGGTTACGCCACACTTTTGAGCCAATATTCACAGCGTCTGCTGTGGCTACACCAGGAACATCTAGCGCCTGATAAAGCCGACGCTTGGGAAAGGTGCGCAGGTTTGAAAAGTTTTTGGCTTGGGGGCTGATCAGCACTAAGTCTGCCTGGATTGCCCGGGGGTATTGCGTATTACTTGTAAACAGAGCATCTGCAAAGCCGAGCTGCATAAAAATCAGGACGTCAGCAAAGGTAATGCCTGCGATCGCTGTTAGCAGACGAAGCCGATCGTGCTTGAGCTGAAGTAATCCTAAGGGCGTGCGATCTCGCAGTGCTCTGAATCTTTTAGAAGCGTTAAGAAAACCAAGCATATGACTATCTCCTGAGAGTTGGGGGAAGGAGCAAACTACTCGAACTGAATGGTGGCCGTGATCTGTAAATTGGTCAGTCCAGCAACTTTCTGGCCGTCTTCTTCATCCAAGCGGATGTAAACATCGACGACTCTGGCGTCGATGTTTGCGGTGGGGTCTTCATTGACGACCTGCTGCTGGTCAACTTGTAGTCCGATGCGCTCTACGATGCCCTGGAGGGTTTCTTCGAAAACGGTGGCGGTTAGCGTAGCCGGTTGGCCAGGTTCTATCTTGCCAATGTCGTCCTGGTAAACTTCAGCAACGGCCATCATTTGTGAGGTTTGGCCGATGGTGGCAATGCCATCACTAGAAACAGTTTCACCGGGGAGAGAGTGAATTTCTATAATTTGTCCAGCAGTGGGCGATCGCACATAGGCCTGGTCTAGGTTTGCCTGCGCTTCTTCTACTGATGCGATCGCTGAGTTCACTTCGGCGCGGGCTGCGTCAACGTCAACGGGGCGAACCTCTTGAATGCGATCTAGCGTTGCTCTGGCCTGAGAAATTTGCTGCTGGCTGGAGCGCTGAATGCGGCCGAGGGTCGCTTGGGCTTCGGCCAGGCTTTGCTCAGCAGTGGTGAGTGTAAGCCGGCGGGCGTCTCTATCAGAAGCGGAAATGCCGCCTCGTTCATAGAGCATGTTGTAACGCTGAAAATCGGCGCGAGCGTTGTTCACTTCGGCCTGAATCCGCGCAATCGTCGCCTCTTGGGTCTCTACGTTGCCCAACAGCTCTGCTTCTAAGCGTAAAATTTCGGCCTGCTGAGCTTCAATATCGCCGGTTTGTGATCCGGCTTCTATTTGAGCGAGCTGGGCGCGGGCGATGTTGACCTGTTGCTGGGCTGTTTGCAAGGCAGCTTGAAGGCGATCACGGTTATCTAAAATGGCGATCACTTCACCTGCGGCCACGCGATCGCCCTCTGCTACGGGCAGCTCATCAATTCGCGCTGATTGAACAGAGGTCGGCGCTGTTAGGTTAATTAATTCTCCCTGTGGCTCTAGTCGGCCAAGGGCTGTGACTGTTGTAATTTCGGGTGACTGGGCTGCGAGTTCTGCGGCTTCTCGCTCAGCGACTCGGGTCTGGTGCGATCGCCAAGCAGAGAAGCCGATTAGCCCCAACACTAAAACACCTGCAATCACTATCCAACGCCGAGAAGCGCCCCAAGACTTATCATTTGTTTTTCCATCTAGCTCGCTGCCTGGAGAAGGCCCAGCAGCACCCTGACTACTCAATATGCCTAATACGTTCATACGATCTCTTACCGAAGTGGAGGTGGTAGCAGACTGACTATCTACATAATACTAAACTGTTTAGTAAAGTCAACTGCTCGATTGTATATGATAGGTATTGTGCAGAGCCATTTATGCTGCTTTTGCCTTTCCCTCCTTTGATGTAACCGTCACAATTTATGGCACCCAGTCCTGTTGACCCCACAGAAACCTCAGCCCGTAAAATGGGTCGGCCTAGCCAAGGCAAATCGGCAGAAAAAGCGCAGGCAATTTTGGTTGGTGCTTTGGAGGTGTTTACAACCGAGGGCTACGCAGCGGCCACAATGGATCGCCTCGCGGCTGCCGCAGGGGTTTCCAAACCTACGATATACAGCTACTTTGAAAGTAAAGAGGGGTTGTTCGTTGCGCTGATTCAATATCTTGTTAGCGACGACGACATGTCTTTGGAAATGCTGCCAGAGGCCATTCGCTTACAGCTTCCCCCAGAAAAAGTACTGTTTAAGATGGGCACATCTGTACTAGAAAGTTTTGCAGTCGATCAGCCTCGGCTGACGCTGTTTCGATTGATGATCGGGGAGTCTGAAAGATTTCCAAAGCTGACCAAAACCTTTGTGCGCGAAGTCCAGAAACCTCTGCTAGAGAATGTCTCAACATATTTAGCCGCCCAGCCTCATCTTCACTTTTCAGATCCTATGGTGGCCGCTCGTATGTTTGTGGGCTCTATTGTGCACTACATCATCACTCAGTACGTTATGCACGGAGCCAATATTTTGCCGATGGAGCGTGACCACATGGTCAAAGAGTTGGTGCAGCTAATTGTGCAAGCGGGTCAACCTCAGTCCGTTTGATGAACTATCAGGTCTTTTTCTGGGCTGTCTTTGATGGCATGTCTTTAGTCATCGTCTATTGAAGAGGGCCAACCGAGCTGAGCACGGCTTTCGTGAATCATCTTTGCTAAGAGTCGGCGTAGCGCCAGTACACCCTTAGGAGATTCTATAAAATCGATTTGTACGGACTGTACCTGATTGGCACCCCTGACGTTAATTGTCATACCTGTTGATTTTAATTGGGTAAGACTTGCTTGTTTGGCCCAGTTCACGTCTGCGGCTGTTTTAGCGCAGGCCAACAAATCTTCTTGGTGATCCTGATTTAAATGTCGGCTAATGGCTGTCAATAATTTGTCTGTCAGCGGTGCGCCTTCTCTTTTTGACGGCTCATGTGATGATGGAGAATTCTTCTGATTGTGCTTCATTATAATTTCTCTTTTAATCAGTCTGTTTGAACAACTTGAACAACAGTTTGTTGCGTACTGTCAGCTCGCTTCAGATAGCTTATGTCAGCCAGGTGTTTTCAGAGGACTTATTCAGAGAGCCTGTTCAGAATTGCGTTCTGACTTTTGGACAACTTTGGCAGCTAGCCAAACGCTCATTAAACAAACTAGAAATCCGATGAGGAATACGCCTGTATAGCCCAGCGCTGCTGCAATAAATCCGCTGAAAGCAGGCACGCCTACGCGGTGACCTAGAACGTAAACTGACGATTGCAGCGTGTAGTCGCTGCCTGCTGTATCTGAGCGGCTTTTATCCATCATCACTGTGAAGAGTGCGGTACTCGCGACGCTGCGGGCGAATACTTCACCGGTGCTGACAATGTAGAGAACAATCGGATTGCGGACGCCGACAGCCGGTAGGGTCAATGCAGCGACGGCGATTGCCTGCAATACACCAAACAAAATTAGCGATCGCCTGCGACCTATGGGCTGCACAAGGCCGCCTGCTAGCAGCGACCCGGCAATGGCTACGCTCGATCCAACAATGCCGGTCATCCAGCCGATATCAGCCATTGAAAGGCCTAGATCTACAAGCAGCGGGCGAAACATGGTTGCGGCCATACTGCTGCCTGTGGCATAAAGCAAGATAAAAAGTAGCCAAATCAAAGCGCCCGGCCGCTGGAGAAAACTTAGCAAGGTCTCGAAATATTTCGAGATGCTGTGAGTAGCAGATGCTTTTAGAGCGTGAAATCGATGGGTTGTTGGTGTTGTCAGTGGCTGAACAGGTGATCGCACAGCAGCTTTTTGAACGGCTGTTCCATTATTAGAAACGCTGTCTGGCTCGTGGTACCACAGTAGCGGTAACAAGGCGAGCATAACGCCTCCGGCTAATATCCATACGCTCACCTGCCAGCCCAGTCGGTCTAGTGCCAATAGCATGATGCCGCCGCCTAGCAGGCCACCGACTGCTCGCGCTGCGCTCTGAATGCCGTTCCCCCAGCCTCGCTCGCTAGGCAACAGCATTCTGACTGCGATCGCATCGGTTGCAATGTCTTGCGTCGCTGCTAAAGTTACGACCAAAAACACGCCTTGAAATAGCACAAACGCATCGCTGCTGATCGAATCGATAGAAGCACAGGCGATCAATGTGAGACAGAGCAGGCACTGGGTAACCACAATCCAAGATTTGTAGTGTCCCCATCGGCGTGAACCGTAGCGGTCAACTAGCGGTGCCCAAAGAAATTTTAGAATCCAAGGTAACGTCAACAAGCTCAACAGGCCAATGACTTGGAGTGACGCGCCCTGTTGGCGGAGGAAAATGGGCAGCGCTTGAAAGAAGAAAGCAGCGGGTAGAAATTGAGAGGTATAGAGACTGCCTAGCAGGATAAACTTGGTGCGCGATCGCAGTATTTTTTGAGGCTTTAGCTGGGTATTTTGCGTCATGAGAAAGAAGCGTCCGGAATGTCTTTTCGCTGTCAAACTGTTAGCTAGCAAACTGTTAACTGGCAGACTGTTAGCTGGCTAAATAGAGGGTTAGACTCTATGACTAGAACTGATAGCTAACAGAGCCCAGCACTGTGAAGGGATCGCCTGGTTCGATGCCTCGGGTGCGGGTGCGGGGCGTACCTTGAACGTAGTTTGTGTCGAACAGATTTTGAATGTTGAGTCCGAACTGCCAGCTGTCTCGCTGATAGGAAAGCGCGGCGTTGGTTAGAAAGTAGCTATCTAGACCGAAGCTGTTGTTTAAGTCGCCCTGACGCTCACCTACCCAATTCACGCCTAGGCCAAACCCTAATCCAGTGAGATCGCCCGATTGAATTTCATAATTTGTCCATAGGCTAGCGCTGTGTTGAGGGATGCCCGGCAGTCGGTTGCCTACGTCAAAGCTGTTGTCTTCTGTGATGCGTGCATCAATGTAGGCATAGGATGCACGCAGATTCCAGCCAGGTGAAATTTCGCCAATCACGTCTAGCTCTATTCCTTGACTTTGCTGTTCGCCGGTGGCAATTGCAGCGCGAGGATCGTTTGGGTCGGCGGTTGCGACGTTTTGCTTGGTGATATTAAAGTAGGCCAGGGTAGCGAGTAGACGACGATCTAACAGCTCTGTTTTGATGCCAACCTCGAAGCCTTCACCCGTCTCAGGCTCTAAGGGTTCGCCATCAATCGTGAGGTCGGCGCTGGGAAAGAACGATTGAGAATAGTTGGCGTACAAAGAGAGTGATTCGAGGGGTTGATATAGCATCCCAACGCGGGGGCTGAAGGCGTCTTCGTTAAGAGTGGTTTCGGTGACGCTATTACCCCTACTGGCGGTAGTTGTTTGGGTGAGGGTTTCGTAGCTGAAGCCAGCGAGCAAGCTTAAATTGTCTAGCAGCTCAATTTGATCTTGTGCGTAAAACTGAAGACTGTCGGTGCCGATTTGTTCTTCGCTAGTAGGTGTGCTGTCGCGCTCAGGTCTGGGCAGTGCGCCGTAAACGGGATCGAAGATATTTAAGGGCGATCGCACCGAAAAGTCGGTAAAGGAGTCTGAGTCTAACGTATAGCGAGCCAGATCAAGGCCTAAGAGCAGCGTGTGGTCAATCGATCCGGTTGAAAATTCGCCGACAACGTTGGTTTGTAGTGCCAGTGTCTCATTATTAACGATCTGTTCGGCAAAGACGCGGTTGAGGGACCCGGTGGTTTCATCGAGGCCGCCGATGAATGGAAAGCTAAGCGCAGCGCTAATATCATCGGTTTTGTCGAGATAGCGAAAGGCGTTGCGCAGCGTCCAGCTGTCATTAAAACGATGTTCTAAATCGTAGCCAATGCTCAAGAACTCGCTGGCGATGCTGTCACCCGGTTCACCTAATAGGCGATCGCGTGGAATATCAGCGACTGCTTCACCTATTGCGACCAGTCCTGGATCGAAAGGGCGATCGTCGTTCAGATACTCTACTTGAAGGTTGAGATCGGTGTGATCGCCAATCTTCCAGGTCAGCTGAGGTGCTACAAAAAACCGTTCAGCGGCAGCGTCAAAATCCCGAAAGCTTTCCTCGTTTTGGTACAAGGCGTTGAGTCGATAAAGCAGCTGACCATCCTCATCCAGCGGCCCTGACATATCAATTCGCGGCCTGAAGCTGCCTCGGCTATCTGCCTGGAGCGCTAGCTCATAAAACGGATCATCCAGCGGTCGTTTAGAAACAACATTGACCGATCCGCCCGGCTCAGATTGGCCAAATAAAACAGAAGCGGGGCCTCTTAAGACTTCAATGCGTTCAATATTGGCAATTTCTGGAAAGCCCTGTCCGGCAGCATCTCCATTGTCATTAGGGCTGTATAGACGAAAGCCATCTCGAAACACAGAAGCCCCCTCAAAGCCTCGCAGGCTGACCTGGAATCCTCTACCTTCTGTTGAATTTACTGACGTGCCGCTGATATTTTGTAGCGCGTCGCCTAAGTCGAGTGCCTGCTGGTCGATTAGCACCTGTTGAGGAATCACCTGAATAGAAGCGGGCGTTTCTAGAATCGGTGTGTCGGTGCGAGTAGCACTGGTGGCGTCTGGCGTAAAGTAGTCATCTTCGGTTTGGTCGCCAGTAACCAGTAGCTGAATCCTATCTTCAGGGGCACTTTGCTGAGATTGTTCGAGCTGTTGTGTAGGCTCGTTGACCATGACATTCACAGTCAGTTCTGTTGCGCCTGTTGAAACCGCTACTGTCGGTGGCGCATCGGTGCCGGTAATCGCAATACGGACCTGACTATTGGGCTGGTTAGCGATGTCAATCAGGGCGATTCCTGCGGCGGGGGCGGCGGCAGAAAAAGCTTCTTCTGTCGGTAAGTTCAATCGAGCGTTGGCGATATCTGCAATTGCGGCACTGCCCGCTATGGACGTCTCAGCGGCTGCTAACTCGCCTGTTGCTTCTAGTCTTAGCGTTATGCCTGCCGACGTTTCTTCCAGCTGAATGCTGGTAATTTCAATGGGTTCGGCAGTTATTGCTTGCGCAAGCCACTCATGTGGGGCAACAACATGCTGCTTCGGTAGTGCTTCGGCTGCGATCGCAGCTTGGCCCAATAGCAGCCACAATCCTACGAGTAACTGAACTGACCAACCGCCCCGCTTTACCCAGATCAAAATCATGCCTAGTCTCATCGCGATAAATGGGAGCTATTCCCAATATTTTTGATGAGCCGATACTACCGGGCCAGATTTGTTGTTTTCTTTGTCAGCCGGACTTTTTTTCTGTCTCCGCCGGACTTTTTATACCACAGCTTTCTGCATGATACGTAGTACAGATAATTGCTTGTTAGCGCAGTCTCATCTGATACGCTTTGGGGCTAATATCAAACGTGCGGCGAAAAGCCACGCTAAACGATTCAGGATTTCTGTAGCCTATTCGCTGAGCGACACTGGCAATTGTCATCTGGGGCATCTGTAAAAGCTGCTGTGCCTGCTGCATTCTGTACTGGTGTAGATAGCCGAACACGGTGGTCCCAAAGACCTGGCGAAAGCCTTGCTTTAACTTACGGTCATTGAGCCCAGACTGATGAGCCAAAGCTAGCAGGCTGGGTGGATTTGTTACCTGGCTCAGTAAAATGTCTCTTGCGTAGACGATACGATCAACATCGTCTTGCTTTAAGTCACCAGCGCTGCTAGCCAAAGATCGCTGTGGCTTGTTACGCCTTGTGCCATAGTTTGATGACAGCTGGTCGAAGTACAGGCTAATCAGCTCGACGGCTTTACTCTCTAAATACAGGCGCTTGGATAGACCCTGATAAGGGCAGCTCAACAGCTGTTGAACGGTTGCGTTCATGACCGTGGTCATGCTGTGTGAGTGAAAGTAATCGGTCTGATGGCGATTAGCGATCGCATTTTCTAATGTGTCGGGCAGCTGTTCTATAGCTTCTGGATCGTTGAGCCCGATAGCTTCTGGCTGAATGTGTAAATGAACTAGCAGCAGCGGTTCGGCCGCGTATTCTATAGTTCTGCTCTCACCTTTAAGCAGGCCTAAGCTCACTTGTCCAGCCTGGAGATGGAAAGCCTTTTCAGAATTAGAGCTGCGGCCTTGAACATGACCTGATAAACAAAAGCTCATCCCCAATGGTTGAATAGGCGTTGAGCTACCGGTTTTGACAATCGCACTTTCCTGGTGCTGATGATTCTGAATCATCAGGCTGAGGCCAGGCCGCAGCTGCCACCGTTGGTTTGGCCTGCAAGCTATAGATGCAGGGCTCTGGGTAGCTTTAGCGGAATAATTTGCCTGCATACGCCCATCTCAATAGCTTGTGTACTCAATAGCTTGTGTAACTGGGTACTGCGTGGTTAGGTACCAAAGACCGATTCGTATATTTCAATGATTAGCTTAAAACTAAATGACATTAATTACCATTAACTTATCCTTAAAAGAGCCTTACCTTTCATTAGAGTTGTCTTGAATCTATTTTTTCAACAGAATCTCAGCAAGTCGTGGCGGCCTGTGCCGTTTTTACGCACACGTGATTTCCGGACATAACGTAAGAAAAGTAAGAATTTAAGTGCCATACGGAGATAATCTGCCAGGTGAGAGCGGGCACTGTAATCCTGTAGAAATAGCTGCTGTCAGGTGAGCTCGGCTTTATTTAACTCAAGCTTTTTCAGCTTTTGACCGTCAGAAATTACAGCCAAGAACTGTAATATTTGTCTGTGATTTCTGTTTGGGGAAGCCTGAGCACTTATGCCAAAGCTAATTTCTATAAGCGTCACGGTTGACTTGGTAATGAAACACGTTTTATTGATTGAAGATGATGAAGGTAAGCGGACAATAGAACTACAAAAAGACTCTAGTTCTATTGGAAGAGACCCTCGAAACTCAATCGTTTTAAATTCTCGCGAGATTTCGCGTCAGCATGCTGTTCTACTGCGCCTGCCTCAAAGGGGAAAATCTGGTCATCAGTTTCGGATTATTGATGGAAACTTTCAAGGAAAGCCGAGCACAAATGGACTGTTGATCAACGGATGTCAGAAAACGTCTCATAATCTATCTCACGGCGACGAGATTATTTTTGCAGCAGCGGTGGGTGTTCGCTATTTCACTTTTGAGGATGGGCCAAGCTCTGACTGGCTATTAGCTAATGATGAAGCTGTTCTTGATCATATGGAGACCTATATCGCACCGGCTATCGGAATATCTGAAGATCAGACCACTGCCACTGCTATAGACGACGCCTCACTAGAGCGGCTAGCTTCATTTCCTGAGTTGTTTCCACATCCTATTATTGAAGTTTCAATCACAGGAGAGCTGACTTACCTGAATCCGGCTGTTGTAAAACAGTTTCCAGAGATTGAATCGCAGAAATTTACGCATCCTTTGCTAGTAGATGTCATTGATGTTGTAAAGGGGCATTCGTCGCAGCAGTTTACCCGAGAGGTGACTATCGGGGAGCGCACGTTTGAGCAGGCTGTGAACTACATCTCGCAGAGCGAGTTGATTCGCATGTATGTGCTGGATATTACCAGCCGCAAGCATGCAGATGATGCGATGAAGGCGCTGCATCAGAAGCTAGAAGTGGAGTTTGAGCTTAGAACACAGCAGCTGAATGAGGCGAACGAGCGGTTAAAAGAAGAAAAAATGGCGCTGAGCGCTAGCCATGCTACGAACCGGGCACTGCTGAATGCAATGCCCGATCCAATGTTTCGGGTAGATAGCCAGGCAAATATTGTGAACTTTAAGGTACCGCAGCAGCATACGCTGCCGTTTGAGCCAAAATCTTGCTTGCACAAGCCGCTATCAGCCGTGTTTACGCCCAGTGCAACTAAGGCTATCAAAGCCTGTATTGAGCAGGCGTTAGAAAAGAAAGAGATTCAGGTTGTCGAGTTTCAGCTGCCACAGTCGCAAACGCTTTTAGATTTTGAGGCGCGGATTGTGATGAGTGCGCCGGAGGAAGTAATGGTTGTGTTTCGCGATATTACGGAGAGAAAGCGAAACGAGGCGGAAATGCTGAGCACCCTGGATAGAGAGCGAGAGTTAAACGAGCTAAAAACAAGATTCGTGGCGATGACCTCTCATGAATTTCGTACGCCGCTGACAACAATTTTGTCTTCAGCGGAACTGTTAGAGCACTATAGCGAGCGCTGGGATGTTGCTAAACAGTCTCAATATTTAGACAAGATTAAAACAGCTACTCAGCATATGACTGAGCTGATCAACGATGTGCTGCTAATTAATAGAACAGAGTCGGGAAAGCAAGGTTTTCATCCGCAGCCGCTGGTCATCAACGAATTCTGTCAGGAAGTTATTGAAGAGCTACAGATTACAACAGTAGAACATAGCCTGGTGATGCGATCGCGTATCCCTAATATAGCCTGCTTACTAGATAGCAAACTAATGCGACATATTCTGACTAATCTGCTGTCGAATGCCATTAACTATTCACCTCAAGGCGGTGAGGTTTTGGTCGAGATTGATCAGCAAGGCGATGAGATGCGGCTGTCGGTAAAAGACTCGGGTATTGGCATTCCTGAAGAGACTCAGGCAAGACTGTTTGAATCGTTTATTCGAGGGAGTAATGTGGGCAGCATTTCTGGAACAGGGCTGGGACTAGCGATTGTGAAGCGATCGGTAGATCTACATCAGGGACGGATTGAGTGTGAAAGCGAGGTTGGTGTAGGCACCCGGTTTGTTGTCTCTCTGCCGATGATGGTTGTTCAAGGTGTTACTTACGATGTTGAATAGTGATTCTAAATAGAGAGATTTTGAGCAGAGTGCTATCAGCAAGATTAAGATAAATTAGGAGAAAAGATGACTAAAATTTTGGTAATTGAAGACGAAACAGAAATTCGCTCGAATCTCATTGAGCTGTTGAAATTAGAAGAGTATGAGGTGATGGGCGCTGATAGTGGCGTAACCGGTCTGATTGGGGCGATGGAGTATCAGCCCGATTTGATCTTATGCGATGTGATGATGCCCGAGCTTGATGGTTACGATGTCCTTAGTGCCCTACGGCAAGATCCTAAAACAGCGCTGATTCCTTTTGTTTTCTTGACTGCATTTGCAGATAGGGGGGATATTCGACAGGGTATGGAGCTAGGGGCGGACGACTACTTAACCAAGCCCTTTACCTGTAGCGAAGTCATTGGCGCAGTAGAAACCAGGCTGAAGAAGCAGGCTTTGATTGAGGAAGATTATCGGCTAAATCAGGCGCAGGTACTTGCAAAACAGAGGCAGCAAGCTAGACAGTTTCGAGATGGCTTAGACCAGGCCGACGTTAAACTAATGGATGATGTTCGCCAAGAGCTCAAGCGTACGGTAACCAGCCTAACAATTGTTACGAATGCGTTGCGGTCACTTCCTGAGAGTCTAGAGCGTAATCAAGGGCTGAGTCTGATTCAAAGCGTGTGCGCTGGTGAAATTAAGCTGCTGGCCAGAATTCCTAACTTTGAGTATCTGGAAAATGAGCATCTGTTGAACTCATGAGATAGCTTTGTTGGCCGTCTCTATCTGTTGTTTTGCGGCTGCCACTTTACGCTCACTGTAGCGGCCTGTGAGTTTTTCTGTGCGCTCTCACAGGCTATGTGCTCTCATAGGCTAATCAGTTGGTCGCGCAGAAAATCGACGAATGCTTTTACGCGAGGAGAGTGTCTTCTGTTTGGCAAGTAGAGCGCGTAGATGCCACTATCTACTTCAACTTGAGGTTGCGCCTGAAATGCGGTAAGAACAGGTTGCAGCCGCCCGGTGCTGATATCTTCACCGATTAGCCAGGTGGGCATGAGGATGATACCCGCACCGTCCAAACAAGCCTGTCGTAGCAGCGCGGAATTATTAGCACACAGAGCACCTCTCACGCGCACGCTGTGTGTTTTTCCTTCTTTTTCAAACCGCCAGGTACCGTATCCGGCGGTGTAGGCGAAGAGCAAACAGCTGTGATGAGGTAAGTCGTCGGGTGACTCGGGCCGTCCATATTGCTCAAAATACTCTGGACTGCCGCATACTAACCGTGTGTAGGAAGCTAACTTGCGTAGAATGAGGCTAGAGCTAGAGTGCTCCAGATTGCCGACTCGGATAACTAGATCTAGATCTTCTTCAACCAGATTAGACAGGCGATCGCTAAGCTGTAGATCGAGCTGGACTTCTGGATAACGAGATAAAAAGTCTGTGAGCAAAGGCGCGATATGCAGCTGACCAAAGGCGACTGGCAGACCTACCCTCAGTAGACCATGCGGAGTGTCTGCTTGTTCTACGACACAAAGTCTTGCTTCTTCGACGTCCTGCAGAATTTTGACGGCTCTGTTGTAATATTTTCGCCCGATAGTCGTCAGCGTAACGCTACGGGTAGACCGATTGAGCAGCTGAGTATTTAACGACTGTTCGAGACTATTAACCCTGATTGACTGACAAAAGTTTAGTCAGGAAGGAACTTGACGGTGATCGCC
>ERZ1740058.444-NODE-444-length-31639-cov-7.382504_pt1 | contig 31639 bp, 24 predicted proteins | sample MGYA00581745_ERZ1740058 | MGnify/ENA primary metagenome ERZ1740058 (study PRJEB43018, sample SAMN04849742) | marine metagenome | isolation source: floating plastic debris | place: Pacific Ocean | collected 2008-08-30 | study: EMG produced TPA metagenomics assembly... | reverse complement strand
TATTCCCTGACGGTATTCCCTGACGGTATTCCCTGACGGTATTCCCTGACGGTAGAGCACCCAAAAACTACGTAGACTGCGAGCAGTTTTCAACACATCATAGAGGGTAATTACTTAGCTCTCTAGCCTAACTCCTTACAAAGGACGATGCTTGATTGACAGGTTAAATACTTTCTATTCAATGCATTTGTCAGTTCATCAGGCCAATAACTAGACTGATAGCGCCGATTTGGTCGCGCCGAGTAGCCGCGTAGAGTCAACCTACGTACGCAGGCAGGGCCTCAATCAAGAGCACCAAAGGATTCTATCTGCGAGAAACCGCTGGTGAGTGGGTTAAATACCAGCGCCAGGGAATATCCATCCCTTTTGATAAACCAACACGAGTGGTCTGCGTAACTTCTAAAGATGCCTCTGATTCTTTCCGGGGCTCCACCCAGAGTCCTCTTTCGGGATGAACAGGTTTGCCTCTTAGCGACTCGTCTATTCGTAGTTCGCGGCAGAGCTTTCCAGGGCCAGCAGCAACTTTTTCTAGCTTGTCTGGATTTTTCTTGGGCACGTGCCAACTGGGCAGCTGTTCTAAATGGACAGCGCGGATCAAAATAGTGCTGGCGAAGCCGTCTCGGTCAGTAACGATGTTGAAGCAGTGATATTGGCGGTAAATGCGATAGACATAGGCAAACCCCGCCGGACCAAAGACGACCGCATTGCGTTCGGTCTTTCGCTGGTACTGATGCATGGCGGGGTCACCGGCTTCGTATGCCTCGGTTTCCACGATTTGGCTGCGGGTGATGGCCCCACCGATTTGCCGAACGAGTGTGCAGCCTAGCAAAGCTGGAGCGACTTCTGTCGAAGGACGATTGAACCAATCTGCGGCAATGAAGTCAGAAATATTAAGACCTCTTGATGGGTTTACTTAGGGTTTACTCAAATATAGATTGATAAAGAATGTAACCAAGTGTAAATAAGATGAGAGACTAATAGTAAGCAGTCGTAGTTATCGTGCCAGAGGTTATCTACCCATGTCCCGAGCTTACAAATTCACCAATCGTATTCATTTTAGAAATATTCGTGGCGATTTGTTTGGAGGGCTAACCGCTGCGGTCATCGCCCTACCTATGGCCCTAGCGTTTGGTTTTGCCTCGGGGGCGGGGCCGGAAGCGGGGCTGTACGGCGCAATTATCGTCGGCTTTTTTGCCGCCCTGTTTGGAGGCACGCCAACGCTCATCTCTGAGCCAACGGGCCCGATGACGGTAGTCATTACTGGCGTTATTGCCAGCCTAGTGGCAGCTCAAGGCCCAGAAAAAGGTCTTGCCATGGCGTTTACCGTCGTGATTATGGCAGGTATTTTTCAAATCATTATTGGCTCGCTAAAGCTGGGCCGGTACGTGACTCTGATGCCCTACAACGTGGTATCGGGTTTTATGTCAGGGATTGGTTTGATTTTGATCATCTTGCAAGTCGGGCCAGTGATGGGACTAGAGAGCCCCTCTGGCGGTGTGCTTGGAACGATTAGGGAACTACCTACTCTGCTAGCTGGCATTCAACCAAGCGAGACGATTCTGGCGGCGCTGACGGTTGCTATTATTCTTTTCTTTCCCAAGGGCTTACGAAAGTTTGCACCGCCTCAGCTAGTTGCCATGGTGGTCGGTACGGTCTTATCGCTCACTGTGTTTGGCAGTGTTGAAAGTATCGACCGGATTGGTGCGGTTTCGCTGGGTGTCCCTGAGCTGACAGTCCCAACGTTCACTGGCGAGCAGCTGCAAATCATGCTGGTTGATGCGGGTGTGCTGGGGATGCTCGGTAGCATTGATGCGCTGCTAACCTCTGTGGTCGCTGATAGTCTTACCCGCACAGAGCATGACTCTAACAAAGAGCTGGTAGGTCAGGGTATTGCTAATATTGTGTCTGGCTTATTTGGTGGTCTGCCCGGTGCTGGTGCCACGATGGGCACGGTGGTGAATATCAAGGCGGGCGGAAAAACCGCGCTTTCGGGTTTATCGCGAGCGGTCATTTTACTGATCGTTGTGTTGGGTGCGAGCTCGTTAACGCAGCACATTCCGCTGGCGGTACTGGCCGGCATCATCATTAAGGTGGGCTTGGACAATATTGACTTGGGCTTTTTGAAGCGCGCGCACTACATCTCGCGGAAGTCTGCGGCGTTTATGGTTGGTGTGATTTTCTTGACGGTGTTTGTAGACCTGGTGATTGCGGTGGGTATTGGCGTGTTTGTGGCCAATATGCTGACCATTGAGAAGCTGAGTAAGCTGCGTTCAGATAAAGGCGTGACGGCAATTACCGATGATGACGATACAATCGTGCTGAGCGCTGAGGAGAAGTCTTTGCTGGAGCAGGGGAATGATCAGATTCTGCTGTTCCGTTTGAGCGGTCCGATGATTTTTGGTGTGGCAAAGGCGATCGCGCGGCAGCGTGAGGCTGTGCAGAACTGCAAGGCGTTTATTCTGGATATCAGCGAGGTGCCACACCTGGGCGTGACGACTTCACTGTCGTTAGAGAATGCCATTCAAGAGGCGGTAGACGGCGACCGGGCTGTTTACATCGTGGGTGCTAAGGGGCAAACATATAAGCGTTTGACTCGGCTGGGCCTACTCGATATTGTGCCTCCTGAGCGATTTATTAAAGATAGAACGACTGCCTTGAAGCAGGCTGTGCTCGCCGTCAATCGAACAGACGGTAAGCCAATTGCTAGTGCTCAACCTTCTATGTCAAACGCTTAGGACTCAAACGATTAAATGCCAAATAGTTAATCGTCAAACAGTTAATCGTCAAACCTTTAATCAAAGTAGTTTGAACATCAAAATAGCTTGAACCCAGCTAGTGTAAATCTGACTGGGTTCAAGCTATTTTGAGTTGAAGCGCCGCTGATACAGCGCTCCAGTACGACTAGAGCGTGTGGGTCTTGACTGTGGGTCTTAACTATCGACTTAGGTGTAGGCACTTACGAAGCCACTCAATCGCTCCATACCCTGCTCGATGGTGTCCATGTCTGTGGCGTAGGAAATGCGTAGGGTGCCTTCTGCACCGAAGGCAACGCCGGGAATAGTGGCGACGTATTTTTCTTCGAGTAGCTTTTGGCAAAAGGTGGCTGACTCTATGCCGGTCTGGCTAATATCAACCATGAGGTAGAACGCGCCTTTGGGTTCTACGTAGCTAAGGCCCGGAATGCTATCGATCATTTTCATGATGGCAAGGCGTCGTTTGCTAAAGGCTCTTTTCATGATGGCGAGGTCGTCGGTGGGACCGGTGAGCGCGGCGATCGCACCATACTGCGCAAACGTGCATACATTAGACGTACTGTGACTTTGCAGCGTATTTACAGCTTTGATCACAGGCTCGGGCGCGGCTAAATATCCTAGCCGCCAGCCAGTCATGGCGTAGGCCTTGGCAAATCCGTTGCTAACAATCGTACGGTCGAATATTTCTGAATTTAGGCTGCCGATGCTGCAGTGCTCAGTGCCTTCGTAGAGGATCTTTTCGTAAATTTCGTCGGAGACAACTAGGATGTCGGCTTCTACAATGATATCTGCGATCGCCCTAAGCTCCTCAGTCGTGTATACCATCCCAGTTGGGTTAGACGGTGAATTGAGTACAAACAGGCGAGTGTTGGGTGTGATTGCCTGTTTAAGCTGCTCAGCCGTAATTTTGTAGTTCGACTCGGCAGTGGTGTTAATAATTACGGGCGTGCCGCCAGCTAGCTTCACCATTTCGGGATAGCTCACCCAGTAAGGAGCCGAAATGATCACCTCATCACCCGGATCGAGCAGGGCCATCATTAAGTTGTACAGCGAGTGCTTGCCGCCGTTGGTCACCATAATATTGCTAGCGCTGTAGGCAAGCGTGTTATCTCGCTGCAGCTTTTGTGCGATCGCTTCTCTTAACGCTGGCTCTCCTGCTGCCGGACCGTAGCGTGTTTTCCCATGATCGATGGCTGCCTTAGCGGCTTCACAGATATGCTTTGGCGTATCAAAATCAGGTTCTCCGGCACTAAAACTGCAGACATCAAGCCCGTCCTTTTTCATCGCCTTGGCTTTTGCAGAGATGGCCAGGGTCATAGAAGGAGTAACCCTACTGATTCGGGAGGCGAGCTTCATGGGTAATAGCAGGTACCGGTGCCTGTATAGATTGGGTAAAAAAATGGTTAATACAATACCGTAGATCGATTTTGTGATTTCGCGATTGCGAAATAGCCGGATAAGTCAAATTTTTCGGATATTTTTATATCTTTTTTTGGCTTTCCTAGGCGGCAGTATTACCGGGCTGTAGCTATTGCCTATAACTGTCTAGAACGCTTTACCCATAGCCTTTTACTCGCAGCCTTTTACTCGCAGCACGCTCAGTGATTCAGTCCGCCTGTCGGATCGGAATCTCAATACAAAACTCTGTATTCTGTCCAGGCAGAGAATAGCAGCGCATTCGTCCGCTGTGTCGGTCCACCACAATTTGATAGCTAATTGAAAGCCCTAGCCCGGTCCCTGAGCCAATCGGTTTGGTTGTGAAGAAGGGATCGAACAGCTTATCGCGGATATCGTACGGAATGTTGGGGCCGTTATTAGCGATGCGGATAGAGATGTAATCATTAGGCAGTACTTCGGTATGTATCTCAATCTGAGGGATCTTGTCACTATCCGGTTCTCTCATCTCTTGAACCGCATCTAACGCGTTTGCCAGCACGTTCATAAATACCTGATTGAGCTGCCCGGCATAGCACTCTACTTGAGGCAGGTTGCCATAGTGTTTTTTCAACTCTACCCGCCTTTGATTTTCGCCTGGTTTGAAGCGATGCTTTAAAATTAGTAGCGTGCTTTCTATCCCCTCATGGATGTTAACTTCTTTCATATCGGCCTCGTCGAGCCGAGAAAATATTCTAAGCGAGAGAACGATCTCTTTAATTCGGTTAACGCCTAGTTTCATGGAACTCTGCGTTTTTTCTAAGTCTTCGAGTAAAAACGTCAGATCAATCTCTTCGACTCTCTCCTTAATCTCTTCTGTAGGGTTTGGATAATACTCCCTGTACATCTCTAACAGGTCAACAACTTCTTCTATGTAGTTCTGTACGTGAGTGATGTTACCGCTAACGAAGTTGACTGGATTGTTGATTTCGTGGGCGATGCCTGCTACGAGCTGGCCGAGTCCAGACATTTTCTCGGTTTGTACCAGCTGCGTTTGCGTGTCTTTAAGATCGGCGATCGCAGAGGCCAGTCGATGGGTTTTCTCTCTCAGTTTTTGTTGAGAGGCTTGAAGTGCCCTTTCTGCCTGCTTGCGCTTGGTAATATCTCGAACAATTGCAAAGACCTGATCGTCTAAGAAAGGCAGCAATCGAACTTCATAAAAGCAGGTATCTTCTGCTTCACCTAGCTTATGGAAAATACTGACTTCTGACAGCATGCCTTCGTCGAGATCGACAATCGCTGCCATAAATTTTTTTCCTGTCTTTTCTGGTAGAAACCGACTGAGTGGTTTGCCCCTTACTTCCAAAGACGACAGGTAGGGCCGTTTTGATTGACTAAGCTTATAGTCTAAAATCATGCCTTGCTTATCCAGACGCAAAAAAGTGTCTGGAATCGCTGCTCTCATTTGAGAATTCAGCGTTGATAGCTCCTCAGCATGGTGCTGCACAATATTCTCGTATCGAGAGCGATCGATGTCAGCCTGCTCGTAGGTGTGATTGACAGCATCAAGAAAGTCTTTCCAAGAGTCTGGTAGAGTTGCCTGTTCGGCTTCTTCGGTTTCCAAATACTGACTTAAATGATCTGGTAAATGACGTTTTAGCTGGCGCTGAAGCAGGCGATGCATAAAGTCTGTAGCAAGGTTGGCCTTACCCGCAGGAATAGTCATAGAGTGCCCATTTCAACAGCGAGTTCTAGACTGCGTACATTTTCGGAGCTTTTGGCAGTTATTCAGAGTTCTAAAAGCGATACGTTGGCCAGGTAAACTGTGAGGACTTCACCGATTGATATGAATCACTCCCGTTTTTCTGCGTCCGGGTCGGCGTCTGAGGCTGCATCTGGGCCATCGGATTTTTTTGCTTTGTTTTCGGCGCTCCGCGCTGCTGGCGAAGTCATGACTCGAAAAAATGAGCGCTCGGAGTTGCTCGATGGCTGGTCGTTAGACGTTCGTGACCCCAGTGTGCTGGCTCGAATGATGCCTTTGATGCGGTGGTTTTATGACTATTATTACCGGGTGCGCACAGGGGGCTGGGAGCACATTCCTGCCGGTGAGCCGGTGATGTTTGTCGGCTCGCACAATGGTGGCCTGCCCGCGCCAGATATGCACATGCTGCTCTATGACTGGTGCGATCGCTTCGGGACTGAAAAGCCGCTTTACGGACTAATGAGCCCTAAAATTTGGGACGTGATGCCCCCGATCGCCCGCGTGGCTGCTGAAATGGGCGCAGTGCAGGCGCATCCCAAAATGGCTTTGGCCGCGCTAAACCGACAGGCCAGCATTGTTATTTATCCGGGCTGTGTTCAAGATGTCTTTCGCCCTTACCACCAGCGTCATCGCATCTACTTTCACAACCGCAAAGGGTTTATTAAGCTAGCGATTAAGAAAGGCGTGCCGATCGTTCCGATGATCTCTTACGGCGCACATTCGACATTTGTTGTCTTGGCAGATATTTATCCCCAGATGAAATCTCTGCACGAGTGGGGAATGCCCTGGATATTTGGGGTGGACCCGGAGGCTTTTCCTATTTATCTAGGCTTTCCCTGGGGGTTAGCCTTCGGCCCACTGCCGCACATTCCACCGCCGCTGCAAATCCACACGCGCATCTGTCCACCGATTCGATTCGAGCGAACGGGAGCTGCTGCTCTAAAAGATAGTAGCTACGTAGACGCTTGCTTTCGTCAGGTTAAAAGTCAGATGCAGCGGTCGTTGGATGAACTGGTTGCTAGCTGCCAGAGCGGGCTATCTGTAGGCCCTTGATAGGCCCTCGATAGGCGCTTGATCTGGAGCACTTGATTGAAGCACCTGATCTGGGCACTCGGTCTGAGCACTGGCCTCTAGGCACTGGCTTCTAGGCAATAGTGACCTCATCAGCAAGGTACACATCCTGAATTAGGTGAAAGAGTTTGACACCTTCTTTGAAGTCTTTCTGAAAGGTTTTTCGGCCAGAGATGAGGCCGCAGCCTCCTGCTCTTTTGTTGATAACCGCTGTACGAATGGCCTGAACAAAATCGTTATCACCCGATGAACCGCCCGAGTTAATCAGGCCAGCGCGTCCGGCGTAGCAGTTGAGAACCTGATAGCGCGTTAAGTCAATGGGATGCTCGCTCGATAGCTCAGAATATACTTTGTCGTGGGTTCTGCCGTAGGGTTTGCCGATAGCGTCTGCCACTGCCTGATAGCCACCGTTAGTTTCCGGCAGTTTTTGTTTAATAATGTCGGCTTCGATGGTGACGCCGATGTGGTTAGCCTGTCCGGTCAGGTCAGCCGCTAGGTGATAGTCTTTGTCTTGCTTAAAGACATCGTTGCGCAAGTAGCACCACAGAATGGTGGCCATACCGAGTTCGTGAGCTCGGGCAAAAGCTCGGCTGACCTCTTGGATTTGCCGGGTGGATTCTGTGGAGCCAAAGTAGATCGTTGCGCCAACGGCAACCGCGCCCAGGTTCCAGGCTTGATCTACCGAGGCGTACATTGTTTGATCATATTCTTTGGGATAGCTCAGCAGCTCGTTGTGGTTGAGCTTGAGGATAAAAGGAATGCGGTGAGCGTACTGGCGAGACATCATGCCAAGGACGCCAAGGGTGGTGGCAACCGCGTTGCAGCCGCCAGAGATAGCAAGGTTGATGATATTTTCAGGATCGAAATAGATTGGGTTGGGCGCAAAGGCGGCTGCGCCCGAATGCTCAATGCCTTGATCGACAGGCAAGATTGAGAGGTATCCGGTGTTGGCTAATCGGCCATGGCTATATAGCTGCTGTAGGCTGCGGAGGACTTGAGGGGTGCGATCACTCTGCGCAAAAATCCGATTGACCCAGTCTGGCCCTGGTAAATGTAGCTGACTTTTGTCAATTTTTGCCTGATGGTTTAACAAACTGTCTGCTTCTTCTCCCAGCCAGTCGGCGATGGAGCGATTCGAGCTAGAAGCAGCGGTAGGTGTAGCAACCATAGTAGTCTCCTCAAACAGTTTCCAACAGTTTATTGGTGCGTTTTATGAGTGCGTTAGAAGCAATCGATCAGACGATCAGATTAATTCAGTCAGTAACTTTAGCGGTCTCATTCTTGGGTCTATATAGACACACCCAAAAGTCACAAAGAAACGCTCAAAAGAACCTGATGATAAATCTATCGTAATTCTACAAACGCAGCCTTAATCTTTAGTTAGAAAGCGGGGTCTAACCCCTCATACCTATTGCTAAAATCAGCAGTTTTAAACCATTAACCACTTCTAAAAGTGGCACATACTGTTCCGGACGATTTGAGCTAAATGAGGATTTTTCCCCTTTATAGCGGGCTTTTCTAGAACAGCGTCACTCAGGTGGATTGCTTGTTCTGTGTCCGTAGTTACCCGTAGAAAATTTTGGGTGGACTAAAAAAAGTTCCAAAGTAGACACCTATCTTTTCGTCATTTTCCTGACGAAGGGCAAACGCCTTGTTTTATGAATTAGCTGTTAAGAACTTCCGAGTAATATGCTTGATTCTGTAAAGAACGATTCTTTCGTAGGCTTCAATAATTCAAACAAGTCAAATGCAGCAAAATGGGACGCTACTGGCTCGGGCGATACGTCTTTAGAATCGATTGGTCAGCTAGGAAGCAACTTTGTACAGGGGTTGCCGACTCAAGAAATTGCTGACCCCATGGATTATTCAGCCGTCGATTTCTCGGCCGAGGGTGAAGCGTTTGGCCAGTCAGGTCTGGGTGCCTCTTCGGCGCAGGCACTCTCTACTGATATCAGCCGTTCTATGACCAGTGAATCGAACGCCTGGCAGGGTGGGCTGCTAGGTAACGAACCAGCAGCTGCATCCGAGAATTTGATCGCAGCGCCTGCACGGGCTCGTCGTGCCAATCTCACGGCGTCACAATCAGCGTCACAGTCAGTTTTAAGCCAAAGTCAGCTAGATAATGCCACAGGCACTTTTGTCGCAGGATCCAACGGTAAAGTGCAAATTGATTATTTGTTTGACGGCAGCCGCAAGGAAGGCGAGCTAGCTGTCTTCAATCTAGAAGGCATGGGTGGACTTAACAGAAGAGCGTTTGCCAAAGAAGCCGCCAAGCGCGCACTGAGCGGTGGGCAAGATGGCCAAATTGTCATCAAAGATCAAACCGAGGGTGCCCAGTTTGATGGACGCCTGGCTGAGAAGAGTCGGAATGAAGGACGCACGGCCAGCACTCAAACGGTTTCCTTTGCGCCCGGCACGCGATTTGGTGTGATGCTTGTGCCTAGAGGCACGGTCGCTGATGCGAGAAAAGGCGGCAAGCTATCTCTATTCTCTATCCCGGATCTCAATCCCCGTGGGAAGGCTCGTTTAGGTGAAGCGGCCAACGGTGTATTTGCTATGGAAGATGGTCTTTCTAGCAAACGAGGCGCAGACTTTGACGATGTTGTCTTTCGGGTTAGAGGTGCCAAAGATAATGTCACCGATCTCTCTGAGCTAATTTCTCCGAACCGAAACTGGCTGAAGAGTGCCGATCAGCCTTTCTTGGATGGTTCTGACTCCAGTCCATCACCAGAGCCTGAGAATCCGATTGAGCCTTCCAATCCAACGCCTAAGCCCAAGAATCCGATCGAGCCATCAGAGCCATTAGAACCATCAGAGCCAACGCCAACGCCAGAGGCAGGTCCGGGCGCTCCGCAGGAGCCAGTTGAACCGACTGAGCCAGTTGAACCGACTGAGCCAGTTGAACCGACTGAGCCCAGTAAGCCGAACGTCGTTAGCAGTGTTTCTACCAGCGTGAGTAAATTCAATCCGGGTAGCAGCGAGGCTGAGATTATCGCCAGCGGTGCTGAGAAGATCGAGATAGGCAGCCAGCGAATTTATATTGGCACCCAGCAAGTGACTAGCATTAATCAGAACCCGATTATGCGGAGCTTTGATGACAAGAACCCTAAGAACAACTGGACTCGTACAGACATTGAAACAACGGGTACAGATGGTCGCGGTTTAGGACTGCTTTCAACGGGTAAAGACCTCTACGGTGTGTTTAGCGTAGACGGTACTCAAGGTGACAAAAGTGAAGACTTTAGACGCGGTGCGTCAGGGGTTGAGCAAAGCTGGCTGAAGAGCTATGGCGCTGGTGGCGGTGCTCAAATTGGGGTGATCGCTCAGCTAGATCCGGCGACTGGAAAGCTCTTGAACGCGGCTCACCTGTCAGCTGTGCTGAACGATGGAAAAACCAATTCTCTGAAAATCACAGGCGCAACGGTTAACAGTGCAGGTAATGTTGTTGTTAAGGCTCAGTCTTTCTTCAACCCTCGTCGTCCGGACGGCTCGGCAATGACCCAGAATCCTGGTAACAATGCTGGCTCTCCGTTCGACTACACGCTGGAGATTACGCCCGATCTTAAGAAAGTGGTGAAGACCTCGGCTAAAGGCTGGTCTTAGAGACTTTTTTATTCTGGAAAAGAGCTTCTAGAGAGGCGCGTAGGGTGATAGGACTTTAGAGATCTTTTCACTCTATTGCCACAGCGCTTCATCCACAGCGCTTCATCCAGAGAAAGCTGAGCAATAGATGAACTGCGCTAGCCTGGTTGTTGCAGTTCATCTATTGTTGTTTTTATGGCAGTCAGCGAAATTTGTTGTGCGGACGCGTTTGTGACTTTAGCTAGCACTCAGCTGCCGGTACAGGTTGACTTTTATCGCGCGTTTCTGCTGCTGGAGCCTAGTTTGCAGACTGCTAGCTATGCTGAATTTTCTCTGCCGGGGTTACGCCTGGCTATTTTTGTTCCTAAATTAGATAATAAGACAGACAATGTTTCTGTTTTTTCGGCAGAGAGTAGCGGTGCGATGAGTCTGTGCCTGGAAGTTGAAGATTTAAGCGCTGTGATCGCCCGCCTCAGAAAATTAAACTATCCACCTGCTGGTGACATCATTCACGCTTCTCACGGTCAAGAGATATACGCCTATGACCCGGACGGCAATCGGCTAATTTTGCATCAGGCTGTTGCTAAAGCAGTATAGTCGCTAGAATTTAGTATGTAGCGTGGTTAACTCTGCTTGTGTAGTGCGTTTAACTTCGCTGCTGTAAAAGCGTATCTGCTTAAGCACCTCTAGCTCAGACGACTGTTTTATCGTGGTACTAAAACCTGATTGCGAAGACCCAGGCTACACGTTTGAAGGCGGTGGCAACCTATGAATAGTTTGTCAAATGGTCTATCGCTTAACTCCTCTACTTCAAGCTCTTCTGCTTCGAGCTCTTCTACTTCAAGCTCTTCTACCGCTCCCTACATGCTGGTTGTCGAAGACAGTGATGAAGACTTTGAGACCCTTCAGCGTGTTTTGCTGAAAAACTGTGATGTCGATGTGCCGGTCGTCCGCTGCTGCGACGGTGACGAAGCACTCGACTTTTTATATCATCGGGGCGAGTTTGCGACGCAAAGCAGAGCTCATTTTCCCAGTTTGATTTTGCTCGATCTAAATTTGCCTGGTTCAGATGGCCGGGAAGTGCTACAGACCGTCAAGCAAGACGACCGGCTAAAAGTCATTCCTATTACTGTTTTCACAACCTCTTCTAATCCTAAAGACGTTGAAAGCTGCTACCAGTACGGCGCTAATAGCTATCTCGTTAAGCCAATGGACCTACAGCAGATGAAAACCTCTGTGTGCCGGGTACTGGACTATTGGTTTGAGTTGATGCAGTTACCCAATGCAGTGCTGTAGGCCGTCTTAATGACGCAAAATCTCAATGACGCAGAATCTTGATTAAAACCCGCATTTTTTCGCATTCAGCGTTTCTTCGTATTCGGGTAAAGCTACTCGTGAACCTGTTAGTAAGCTGAAAATGTGTAGTACTCTTAATAAAGATGAAAAAAATATAAAATTTAATCATGTTCTGAGTTTCATACGCGAGTGATCTCCAACGCCTGTTGGCACTCTCACAAAAGTAGGCTTTGACAAGTCCTTAAAAAATTACGTTGTCTTTAGAGCTGCTGACTCGTTTGGCTAACAAACACTCAGCTACCGACAGGCATAAGTACAGTCGGCATCGACACGACCTCCTATGCAGTAGCTTGCAGCTTGTGTTGATGCCCAACGTTACGCTTGATAGCACCGATTGTCCTCACTCTCGTCGATAGTATTTTGGTATGTCAGTATTTGACGGTTACGACGCCTCCTCTTCTGCTAGTGAGCAGCAAAAGATTTCAGAGGCTCGTCAGAAAATTGCGACGACCAACGCGCAAAATGCGACACTACTAGAGAACGTCCCGAGAAATATTGTGCCCGTCTCAGGTGGTCAATCTGGCTATGCGCAAGGCGACTACGAGCCAGGTGGCGCTCAACAGTCAGCCTACACAGTGCTGCTGGTGGATGATTCTGAAAGCGATCGCGCTATATATCAGCGCTATTTGCAGGCATCCGCGACGACTGATTGCGTCATTATTGAGGCAGAGACTGGCGAACAGGGCTTAGCGCTGTGCCAATCACACGCCCCAGATTTGATTTTGTTAGATTACGTTCTGCCCGACGCGGACGGGCTGGAGTTTTTGCAGGATCTGGCGGCTATCACAGCGTCCATACCACCTGTCATTATGCTGACGGGTGAAGGCAATGAAAAAGTCGCTGTCGAGGCGATGAAAATTGGCGCTCGTGACTATTTAGTTAAGGGCGATTTGAGCGCCAGTAGCTTTGCCCAGGCAGTGCAGCGAGTGCTCTCTCAGCAAGCGCTAGAGCGACTCGTGAGTCGGCAGCAGCGGCAGCAGCGGCTCACGGCAGAAATTGCGCTGAGGGTTAGTAAAGCTAACGATCTTGAAGGCATTTTGCAGACGGCCGTAGACGGTATGCGAGAGCTGCTGGACTGCGATCGCACTGCCGTCTACCGGTTTGAGACCGACTTAAGCGGAACTATCTTAGCTGAGTCTGTACTGCCCGGCTGGCGAGTTTCGTTGGGCGACCAAATTAAAGATACCTGCTTTCAAACAACCGACAGCCTGGACAAATATCTAGATGGTCACAAGACAGTGATTAGCGATATCCATCAGTCTGCTCTGTCGCCTTGCCATATCGAAATGCTAGAAGCGTTTGAAGTCAAGGCCAACTTGGTATTGCCGGTTGTGTTGAATGAAACAGAGACTCAAAAGACAAGAGTGTGGGGCTTACTGCTGGCGCATCACTGCCGTTCGACGCGCAACTGGTTAGAAGACGATCTGACGCTGTTGGATGATTTGGCTGTACAGATGGCGATCGCCATTCAGCAAAGCGAATTTTTAGTGGCTATCAAGTCACGCGCTGCCGCGCTTCGAGCGGCCAACGATAGATTGTCAAAGACCGCCAGACAGCTGAAAGAACGCAACCGGGAGCTAGATGAGTTTGCTTATATTGCCTCTCACGACTTACGCGCACCGCTGCGAGCGGTGTCTAATTTAGCTAGCTGGTTAGAAGAAGATATCTCAGACAGAATTCCTGAAGAAAGCAGAGAGCAGTTAAAGCTCATTCGCAGCCGAACGGAGCGTTTAGACGGCTTTATTAATGGACTATTGGACTATTCTAGGGCGGGCCGTGAGAGTCTAGAGGTTGAACCGGTCAATCTCCACGCTCTGATTGGCGATGTGGTGGAAGCTTTAGCGCCTCCGGCTGCTTTTTCCATTACGTGGCCCAGCCAGATGCCGGTTGTTAAAACCTATAGACTTCTCCTACATCAGGTCCTCAGCAATCTGATTGGTAACGCTATTAAGTATCACGACCGAGAAGACGGCAAGGTTGAGATTGTGCTGGAAGAGTGTGACGCTCAGCTGGTTTTTCACGTCATAGATGATGGTCCAGGTATCGACCCGGCCTATCATCAAAAGATTTTTGGCATCTTTCAGACGCTGAACAGCCGAGATACGATAGAAAGCACAGGTATTGGGCTTAGCGTCGTTAAAAAGCTGGTAGAAAAGCAGCAAGGCACCCTTGCTGTTGAATCCGCGCTGGGTGAAGGCAGTAAGTTTACCTTTACTTGGACGCCTCAGCCTTAACTGGCTTAGCTTTAATGAGCTCAGCTGCACCGGCATCATTCCTTCTATCGTTATTTTTAAGCTGCTGCGTGGCTGCTCTGAAACCTAAAACAACCAAAATATTAGAGAGGGTCAGAAAGACCTCAGCGCTGCCGTGCAGCCAGTCTACGTTGGCGAGTTCTTGGCCGTAGGTCTGTTTGGCATAGATGCCAGCAGGAATAGTGACTGCAACAAAGATCAGCAGTACGTAGAACCCAATTAGGGCCAGTCGGGGCGTCTGTTGGCTTTTGGTTAAAAACCACAGAAATCCCAGATAGGGAAATAGGGAAACGGCGAAGAGAGATTCTTTGGTCATGGGTTGGTGCTGGCCTCATTGAGGCTGGCTTTATGGATACTGGCTTATGAGTAGCTGGCTTTACTGGTCTGATGTGGCTGATGTGGCTGATGTGGCTGTGGACTGCTGCCAAATCCACCAGGCCGATAAACAGACGGTGCAGTTGCCTACAACCGTCATAGCTGCTTGCAGGATAACTAGCCAATTAAGGGCGATCGCATTGTCAAAGAAGTGCCAGGTACAGGCGCACATAGCACTTACCAAGGCCGGTAGCATTGCAAACGACATTGTGCGCCATGCGCGGTAGCCGCTGACCTCGGCATATTGCCAAATGAACCAAATAGCTGCGATCCATTCGATCACGCTAGAGACATGGACAATCCAGGTCGGAATTGATAAAGCGTTCATAGGCAACCGTATTCGTTAGTCTGTATTCTAAAGACCTAATTCTAAAGTCCTATTGAGAGCCGCGAACGAAACGGCAAGAAAACTATGCGAGCGGTGCTATGTGGCTACTACGGAATGGGCAACGGCGGTGACGAGGCGCTTTTAGCAACGCTATTGCAGATGCTGCCTGCTCACGTCACGCCAGTAGTGCTATCTGGCGATCCGCAAGAGACCCGCGATCGCCATCAGGTAGCGCATGCGGTGCCTCGCAAATCTTTGGGGGCGGTGTTGAATGCTTTGCGCGGTGCTGATGCGTTTATTTGGGGAGGCGGTAGCCTGATGCAAGACGCAAGTAGTACGCTCAATCCTGTTTATTACGGCGGGCTGATGCTACTCGCTCAGCTGATGGGGCTGAAGACTATTGCCTGGAGCCAAGGGATTGGTCCGTTGAACAAGAGGTTTAGCCGATGGCTGACGAGAGCTGCGTTGAAAAACTGTGATGCGATCAGCGTGCGCGATCGCCATTCAGCCACACTTTTAACCGGGTGGAAGCGCTCTTGTTTGCTAGCACCCGATCCGGTGTGGGCGTTAGATTCTAAGCCAGTAAAGGGACTTTGGGATTTACCTGCGCCCCGTGTGGCCGTAGCCTTGCGGCCGCATCGTCACCTGAGTGAAGAACGGCTAAAATCAATTGCGATCGCGCTCGATAGATTTCAGCAGGCAACCGGTACTTGCCTACTGCTGGTGCCTTTTCAACCGGTGAAAGATTTGGCCATTGCCGAGTTTATTGCAACGCATCTCAGCGGCCCTCACCATATCTATAGTTTGAGCCAGCCCAAGGAATTGAAGGGATTGTTCCGCGGGGTCGAAATGACGATTGGTATGCGGTTTCACGCACTGGTGATGTCAGCAGCAGAAGGCTGTCAGTGTTTTGCGATTAGCTATGACCCAAAAGTAGATGCGATCGCTCAGCTCCTTGATTTGCCTGGTTGGGACCTGGCCCCGGCCCCGGCGCACTTACCGCCCCTGCCACAGAACCCGAGCGATATTTGTAAGACGTGGCTAGCTACATTTGCCAACAGCGAAGGCTTCAATGCTGACCAAACTCAATCTCGCGTTGACCAGGCGCTAATGCACAGAGATCTGTTGCATGAAACGCTTGCTGTAAGCCGCTGATAGATCGCTGTTCTGGCTGTTTTTATTGTTCGATAGGTCGTTTCAATGGGCTGTTTAGTGAGCTGTTGGACAGGCGATTCTATGGGTTAGCTGTCGTTGTTTTCACGGAACTTATAGATTTTTCTTGTTTGTTGTGACTTCAAATTGTTTTTTTGTGCTAATACATTAAGGAACTATTGTGCTAGACCTGTTTTCTGGGCCTGGTTTTCGAAGCCCGGTTTTCGAAGCTAAATCTTGTGTTCCTCGTCCTGTACTGTTTGTACTCTCCCTTTTATGAGCGAAAACCTGAGCAAAAATCGGTCACCTCAAACTGCGCACAGCCCTGACAATACAACTGCTCAAAATAGTACTATGGACGACGACCGCACGCCCTTAGCTGACAATCCGTCTGAACAACAAATGACTATCGAGCCGCTCCAGCCTGAAGCCACTGCCTCTAAAGCGACTGCTTCTTCACCTAATGCTGAGGAGCCTGCAGCACCTGTAGACCCTACTACTAGGGAGACAACCAACGGTGAATTAGCTAGTGCTGAAGCAGACGGTGACCGTTGGGAAGCTGTTGATTTGCCAGGTACAGTATTAGACGCAGACGATAGCGTTTCTGTTAATACCGCTGACACAGCGCCTGGGTCTGCGCGTGAGAATGAGCTGCTGACGCTAATTCATGAGTTGAACGAATGCAACGACGTTCTCCTCGCTAGAGTTTCACAGCTAGAGACTGCCGTTGAAGAGTCACATCAGCTGTTGAAAAGTGAACGAGAAAGCGCGAGAACTGCTCAGGCAACGCTCCAGGAACAGGCTAGTGCTCAGCAGGCATCCGCTCAGCAAATTTCTCAAAATGCGCAGCAGCAGGTTGCTAATGTCGTTGATCAATTGGAAACAGCTGAGCAAGGTCTTCAGCGTCAGCAGCTGATTAACGAAACGCTCCTTTCAGAATTAGGCAATGCCCAAGAGCGGGTGACGCAGCTGGAGCACGAGTGTGCGCTCAGTGCGCAGCAGCATGCAGCAGAAGCTCAGGCCAGGGTCAAAGCAGAAACAACAATAAGAGATTTGCGATCGCGCCTTCAGCGCCAGCAGCGCTACACCCTTCAATTTAAAGCCGCTCTAGAAAAGTCGCTCACCGTGACGGCTCGCACCGCAAACGCTCGTGTTAGCCAACCCACCTTGCACCCAACGGCCCAGCCTATCCCTTCTTCGCACCGACCTTCTTCGCACCGACCTTCTTCGCACCCATCGGTTTCTGAGCCGTTTGCGTTTGCTTCAACAGCTGCTCAGCCTTCAACTTCTGGTGCTGACAATGCACACAGCGGCGTCACAATGCCAAAAGCTCAAAGAATCATGCCCTGGGCAGGCTCAGTGACTTCTCCTTTTGAAGGTATAGATCCTCATTTGGAGAGTCTGATTCGGAACGCAGGTAAGGTTCAAGATGCCCAGGTTCAAGACCCTCGCATTAGCGTATCTTCCTCATCGGCTAGTTTGAATAATTCGGCTCGTGCGGCGGCTTCCGTTAATGAGGGCCCGGCTGATGCCCCCTTGTCAGTTATCGATTCTGAGGCTGAAACTCAGCTATGGCAAGATTTGGAACGTGTGATAGATCATGCGGAAGAGACGCCGTCTGACCTGTCAAGCAGTGATGATAAATCGGCTGAGATGAGTGATTCTGTGTCGAGCCCTGCCAGTGATACGGCCAGCGATGCAGTCAGCAATAGCAGTGGCGTGGAATCATCGGCAGATGCTGTTAACGGTGCTAATGGTGCCCCTAAGTTTAACTGGCGGCAGGCAGCACCGAAGTCTTCTCCTGTGACCGAATCAAGCTCACGTGCAGGAAAAGAAGCACTAGGGCCTGCTCCTACACCTGCGGAAGCATCACCCTCTATCCAGGCAGCATCCGACATAGAAGAAGCGCCTGACGAGAAAGTCTCAGAAGAGAGAGCTTCAGATATTCCCTCTATCATGATTGATCCATACACTGTCCCGGCGGGTCAAAAGCCTGCTGCGGAAGTTGGCTTTACTGAGCCTTCTCCATGGGGGCCTTCTGATTATTTGCCTATTATTGATAGTGAAAAGACGGAAGGGGCTCCTGTCGTTAATCCACTGCGATCGCAAAAGAAAACTGGCTCTAAAAAAATCAACTCTATGGCATCCGTTCAGCTACCCACCTTTGAAAAAGCAAAGGCGGGTAGCTTTAAGCGCTAGTCTATTAAACCTATAGATATAGATAAGATTAGATAAAAAGAGAAGGACTGCTGAAACTCAGCAGTCCTTCTCTTTTTGACTGACTCTTTTTGACTGATATCCAGTAGCTCTCTCGTAGAGCTACTGGGGAGAGTCGCTATCGCCCATTGCCATTTGCACGACGGTGGGCTGACCACTTTCCATGTGGTATTTGTTTGCCCACTCGCTGATGAGCTGGTCTAGCTCATCGAAGGCTGCTTCACGATGCTCTTTGGGAATGTTCAATTCCTCAAGGATTCTGCGTGTGCCGGGCTTGGTATCAGCCCACTCGCGCATCAATCTGAAGTAGCGAGCCGTGTCTTCCATCATGGTGTAGGTTCTTTCTTCCTCGCAAACAGGAGAGTAAGACGCTCTTGTTAGTGCATAGAAAGGCATTCCACCGATGGGAGAGTCGATTCTGGCGACTGTGCCAGCATAGATGAGGCGACGACGGATATGCTCAGCGAGGGCGTCGCTAAGGGCCATCCGACGACCGTCTGGCAGGTTCTCTTGGGAGCGTGAGTGTAGAAACTCAATCAGTTCCATGAACTGAAGACCGTTGAGAACCTGCGCGTCGGGCAGCGTATCGGTCAAATTCGCGGCTTTGAGCTTTTCTTCCACCTGACGCTTTTCTGAGGAACTCAGGCTAGTACCCGGTACTCGGTAAGTTCCAGGCGTCCAGGGATGATTCCGTAGCCAGATGTAGGGCAGCTGAATCAAATATCCAGGTTCTTGAGAACCTAGCATCTTTAGGATTCTGCCTTCGGTTAGCGCGGCCTGCATCTCTTCAACAATCACCTTTACCCGTTTAGGCTCAATGTGATGAAGATGGCCGGTCATGCGAAGATTTTTGCCCTGCTCTACATAGGTCGTGTAGATGGCACATTTGGCTGCTGTTGCCGCAGCATCTAGGAACGCACCGTGACGATGCCCCCCTGTACACATGGCGCTAAAGGCCAAATGCATCATGATTTCATCAATTGCGCTAGGTTCTAGCTTCTTTACTAGGTCGGTGTTATTGGTCATTAAAAACTCAATCAAGCGAAAATGCTTAATACATAGAATGCACAGAAATCAAATAGAAGATAACAGCTCTATCTATTTGCAGGTTTATTTACAGGTATAAAATGCTGCATGAACACACCATCATGAGCACATATGGAGCAGGCGCCTGATCTTAAATGGCCTTTTATGCATATGTTTGCACATATTTTACACCTATGGGCAGACGTTACCCTATTTACACGTTCCACATTTTCAACAGGTCTATTCCCTTTCATGGGCAGGTTGACTATATATTGCCTACGTGGCGCGCTGGTCTAAAGACACCTTTACAGGGGTATAAAGGCTGTCTGGGTCTGCTTTTACTCGTTTTTGTTCGTTCTTTGTTGGGATTACAAAAGGGACGGACGAACGCGCCCACTACCTCGATGAGACACTAGATCTTTTCCTCCGGACGTACTGCTATTGGATGCACCGTTTGATTCAGCAAGCTCTGAATCAGACATTTCCATAGAGGTGCCGTTGATGTCAGCGTTTTCTACGTAAAGGCTATTTTGAGCTGAAGAATTATTGAGGTCGTTAGGTGTGCTTTCGCGATTTAGACGACCGCTGCCCCTATGGGCAACTTCGACAGTCTTGCTGACAGATGATTCGATGGTTCTGTGCGGCTGGTATGCACTTTCAGTTACAGAGGTCTGTAACAGTGCTCCAAGGGCACAAGAGCCAGCTAAAAGGCCGCCAAGCAGATAGTGAGAAGAATTCAGCATGATTGCTAAGTGATTTCCAAGTCGTTATTCAGTGTTACGTTTCTGGGACGTAAAGTCAGGAAGATATATGTGAAGAGTTGACTTAGTTAATGGGCTTTCAAATCACTGCAAAGTAGCCATTTACCCGAAGAATTCCACGTACCTAAAACCTGAACTTGCTGGTTGCTTTCTAGATGAGAAAAAATGTCCGTAATTTCCGATCTAATTGTGACTAGCCTGATGCATTTAGGTAGGTTTTCTACCGTGTTTTGATAAAGATTGTATTCGTTTGCCTCATTTTCTCTGAATTCTCCTGTTATCCAAATTGACTCAAATTTATCTGTCTTACGTAGATTTTCTGCGTTTTCAGTAAAAACTTCAGTAGTTGCTTTACTAACTTTCTGTGATGTTGCGAAGGAATGATGGCCACTGGCTGGATATTCATCCGGATGGGTGAGGTAAAAGTGCTGTAAGGAATGCCAGTCAGGATGCTCTGGTGGCAGATTAAACAGCGGAACGACGGCAGCAGGCGCTGTTGGATCAGCGATTAAGGCTGCTTGGAGTGATCGCACGTCTAGTTCTCTAGGCTCACATTTTTGCAATATGCACAGGGCAGCCGCCGTGCCAGCTGCCTGCCCGATGCCTAAAACAACCGGCTGTAAACGGGTTGCGCCGTTAGCGATGTGCGATACAGAAATATTTTTTTCGCAGGCGAGCAGACCGTCGATGGTCTGGGGGATGAGCGCGCTGTAGGGAATCGTGAATGGCGTACCGGTCCAGCGCCCGCCCCAGCGAATAGCTTTGGGGGCTAGCGGCATTTCAAACCCAGGGTAGTGATGATCGTTTGGATAGTTGCCAAGGGCGATCGCCTCTACCTGTTCTTTGTGATTGATCGGTAGCTGAGCGGCCTGTCTATTTGCTTGAGGCAAAATGTCGTGCTCGCTGACGGTTGTGATGCCTACTAGTCGTCGGCTCTCACGGTAGTAAGGCATCAGCGCGAAGCCGCTACCTGGAGACTGCGCTGTTTTGGGAAATATATTCTGCGCTAGGCCGTAGCGCCGATCGCCAATTTCGTTTTGAATGTAGTGTGCAAATGCCTGGCTATGCTGCTGAGCTTCTTTGCCGTACTGCGCACGCGCCTTGTCTGATTCAACTAATCGCTCTAGCCCAACGCCGTAGTCGTTGCCTTTGTGGGGCCAGTTGATCATGAACAGATCGCCCGGCAGTCGCCCGTAGTTCAAGCAGGCTTCGCCAGCAGAGGTTTGTGCGTCGCCGTAGTTAGCCCAAGCCCCTGCGAATAGGTCAGTTAGCTGTGATGTAGATACAGAGGGCGGACGACTAATGTTAGGTGCTTGACCCTTGCCGTAGTCTTGCATGATTGCCACCCAAGTCGGCGACTGCACGGGGTAGCGCTGGGTAATAGCAAACAGAGGGTCTTGAGGATCGCTCAGCGAGGCAGGTGCGCTGGGTTCTTGCCACATATCCTGCGTTTCCCAGCCCCACCGGTAGGGCACATTTCCGAGAGCTAAGACGTCTCCTAGTTCTGTGCCGTCTATTGTAAGGGTGGCCTGAACGGTGATGTGATTGAAGCGAATACCTGCGATGCGATCGCCGCTTCTCAAGACCTCTTGCGGGCTCTCGCCAGAAATCCACTGTAGATTTGGCAGGGCGCTTGTCCAGTCGGCAAATATCTGAGCGCCGATAGCTGGGTTGTAGGTAAAGAAGCTAACCCAGCCGTGGCCTAGCCCTTCTGAATGCTTTTGTCGCAGCGACTTTAAAAACGCACCCCAGAGTCCGGTTTGAAAGGCGGCCAACTCGTTACCGTCTGGTGCTGAAACGCCTGCTGAGGTGAGCATTCCACCTAGCCAGGGAAGCTCTGAAACCAGGACAACGCGAAGACTTTTATGGTGTCTGGCAGCTTGAATCGCGGCAGCTGTTCCACCGGCGCCGCCACCGACGACCAGGATATCTGCCGTGATGTTGTCCATAGTTGTGTGTTTTACAGGTAAGGCGTGACGTCTTCTCCAATGTCGTCTGCCAGGTAGGTTAGGGCTCTAAACCTTAGCCCAACCAGCTGTTCGTACAGCGGGTTGATTTTGCACATGGGTGGAATGTGAACGACTTTTTTGCCAAAGAGCTTTACATCGCGCTCGAACGGACATTGGGAGGGTACTAGCTTACACACAAACCGAGCAAGGCGAGGATCTTCCACACTGAGTTGATCCAGCCATTCGCGGGCAGGCTTAAGCGGATCGATCTTGCTGTCATCGCTGCTTTTGGGTGGCGTGAGTGGACTAGCTGCTGAGCTGGCTGCCGAGCTGTTGGTGTTAGAAGATTCGGTGCTAGAGTCGGCCTGTGCAGTGGCCTGAAGCTGAGTCGAGGTGAGCTTTTCAAGGGTGGAGCGCAGGGTCGCAAGGGCTTCGGGTTCGGGGGCGATCGCTTCAGCAAACGCCATGATTTGCTCGTTTTCAGCCTCAGAATAGGTGCCGTTGGAGAGGGCCACCATGACCGCCATGCGCAAAAAGTTTTGGGCCGCCGCGTCGCTGAGTTCTAGTGCTAGCAGCGCGGCGGGCTCAATCGGCTCTAAGCTTTCGAAAGCTACATTAGGCGCAAATTCAGAGTCCACCATGGTGTGGATGATCTGCTTTTCTTCTTCATCGAAATGACCGTCGGCCCAGGCGACTGTAAGTAATCCGCGCAGCCAGATTTGAATTTGCTCAGATGTATAGGTAGAGGGGACGTTTGTGGTGGCGATTGTCATAGGTTCGTCGGTGTAGGGTCATCTATTTCGTCGATCTTTTCGTCATCGGCCAATCTCAACACGTCCAAACTTATAGCAAAGCAACCGGGCGTAAACCGTCTTCCTTATGACTTTTTTTGAAAGGAGTTTTTCCATTCAGAGCCGGTTTGCCCGGTGACTACCCAGAGCAGTGATCGAGCCCCATCTCTGACTTCTCTGACCATCGTTTCGGGTCTCTCGGGCGGCTGTTCTGTTGGAATTGACACGGGTTTGAAGTTAATGCCACGGCTGCCCAATACGATTTGAGCAATCACGCTTGCTCGGCGCATATGGTAGTCCGAGGTCAGCAGATATACTTCGTCAATATTCCTGGCATCTAGCTCATCAATCAGTGTGGTGAAATTAGTTACTGTATCAACGGCCCGGTAGTCTAGATGCCATTGTTCGGTTGGAACCCGCGCCTGGTCGAAGACCCACTGGGCATATTCGGGGTTGCTGCCAGAAGAGACCCAAATTTCTACGGTGGGATGAGCGAGGGCAAACTGAGCCGCATAGCGTTCGCGCTCGGGTGCGCCCCCTAGTACTAGGGCTACAGAAGGCGTTAGAAACTGCTGCTGGTGACGAAGATAGGTCAGGCTAGCTAGCAGGGTCGCCAGTGAGAGAAACGTTGTCCAGATCAGCACAGAAAACACCGATTTCCCAACAGCGAGACTTTGCTGTCGGATTCTAAGCTGGCTCATGCCAGAAGGGTAATTGGGAGAGAGGCTATCAAGCAGGCCAAGTGAGCGCCGATCTGAATAGTCTGGTGGCGTCTGCACTGGTGATTTAGTTGGCACTCTTTTTGGGGGCATAAGTTGAGTGTATCGGGCTTGATACTTGGCCGTTGGGGCTGATGAATGCTGCTGTGATGAATGCTGCTGTAGTGCTCCGTAGAAGATCATAGAGCAGTTTATGTTGCTAGGGCACAAATTCTCTACCAAATTAATCTATAGCAATCTGCACTAAGATCTAATCGCAATCCGCACTCAGCTTTTGACAGACTAAGCTTCTGCCACACTCAGCTTTTGCCACTACGAATAGCTACAGCGCTCGTTTTGTAAAGCTTAGTCTTAAAAAAAGCAGCAGATAGCCTCGCTAGGCTACCCGCTGCTGCAATTGATATATCAAGCCTGGTTGAATAGCTTTCGCTATGTTTTTAGCTATATCCCTACAGCTATACTTCCATAGCTACACCTCCACACCTATACCTCCACCATGTGCTGCTCTCGTGTATTGGCTTTGGTGTCAGTGTCTTGCTCGGCGTCACCGAGTTTGACTGCTGCTAGCATGGTTCGCAGGTTGTCGCCTTCAATCACTTCTTCAGCAAGCAGCAGCTTAGAGATTTTCTCCAGTAGCTCACGGTTATTTTTCAAAATGCTGAGTGCTCTTTGGTGGGCTGACTCTACGATGCTCTTTACCTCTTCATCGATGGCTTTGGCCGTCTCGTCGCTGACTAATCGGCGGGCGTTGGGCATGGTGCCATTATCGAGGAAGGTATTTTGCTTGCTGCGATCATACGCCAGCGGGCCCAAGACTTCGCTCATGCCGTAGCTAGTGACCATTTGCTCAGCGACATCGGTTGCTCGCTGCAAATCGTTCGCTGCGCCAGTGGTAATCGAGCCGAAGACTACTTCTTCAGCTGAGCGACCGCCAAGCATGGTAGCAATTTGACCTTTGAGTTCAGCTTCGTCTCTAAGGAAGCGATCTTCAGTCGGTAGCTGAAGCGTGTAGCCTAGTGCTGCCATGCCCCGGGGCACGATAGAGATTTTTTCAACCTGGTCAGAGCCTGGCATAGCCGCGCCAACTAGCGCGTGGCCGACTTCGTGATAGGCAACGATTTCTTTTTCTTTGTCGTTGAGCACTCGGCTACGTTTTTCTAGTCCGGCAATGACGCGCTCAATAGCTTCGGCAAAGTCGGCTTGAATGACGGCTTCGCGGCGGTTGCGGGCGGCGAGGAGCGCCGCTTCGTTGACGAGATTGGCCAAGTCTGCACCTGCAAAGCCGGGTGTGCGAGTAGCGATCGCACCCAAATCCACCTCATCCGATAGCTTCACTTCGGTGGCATGAATTTCTAAAATTGCCTTCCGCCCTTTTAGATCTGGCCGGTCTACTAGCACCTGCCGATCAAATCGACCGGGCCGCAGTAGGGCTGGATCTAAGGTTTCCGGTCGGTTTGTGGCCGCGAGCACAATAATCGTGTTTTCGCCCGCGCCAAAGCCATCCATCTCAGCAAGGAGCTGATTCAAAGTTTGCTCTCGCTCATCGTTACCACCGTAGAAGCCACCTGATGCCCGGGACTTACCAATGGCATCTAGCTCATCAATAAAGACGATACAAGGCGCTTGCTTTTTGGCCTGCTCGAACAGGTCGCGAACGCGAGAAGAGCCTACACCGACGAACATTTCAATAAACTCAGAACCCGAAATGCTAAAGAAGGGAACGCCTGCTTCTCCGGCAACCGCTTTGGCCAGCAGCGTTTTACCGGTGCCCGGTGGGCCGACTAGCAGTACGCCTTTAGGAATTCGCGCGCCAAGGTCAGTAAAGCGCTTGGAGTTTTTTAAGAAGTCAACGATTTCAACCAGTTCTGTTTTGGCTTCATCTACGCCAGCAACATCGGTAAACGTTGTCTTTGTATCTTCGTCTTCAACGTAGATTTTGGCTTTGCTTTTACCAATAGAGAACACGCCGCCCTGGCCGCCCTGGCTACGTCTGAGGAAAATGCTCCAGATACCAACAAAAATGAGCGGCGGAATCACCCAGCCCAGCAGACTGGTAAACCACTGATTGGCTGCTGGCGGCGTAGCCGAAAACTCAACGCCATTTTCTTGCAGTACGGTTGGTAAGTTGAGGTCAAAAACAGGATTGGTCGCATATACTGCGCTCCCATCTTCTAGCTGATAGCTGATTGTCTTTTCGCCCACCGAGGCACTCGCAACCTGGTGTTCTTTGACCTGTGTAATAAACGTGCTGTAGGGAACTTTTTCCTGCGTCTGACCAAACGACTGCGGTATGAACGTGCTGATTAGTAGTACGGCGCTAAGGATCAAAAACACCCAGTTGGTCGTCTTTTTATTCGACGACTTTTTATCCTTGATTGGCATAGTGTGACTCTCTTGCTCTTCTCAGATACGTCTTCATTTAATACACATATCGTAACAAGCTCAGTCAATCCTCGGTGCGCTGCCCGAAGGTGTAATTGCCGTAATATCGCTGTGAGCCATCCGCGTCACGAATTGTGCTTTCTAAGCTATGAGTGAGTTATGTAAGGGATTTTACTCTCTGCTACGATGACCTTTTCACTCACAAAACTGCTGACGTTTGATGAGTTTATTGCCCAGTATGGTGATGATTTTCGCTACGAACTGGCCGATGGAGACGTCATTGATATGGAGCCTAATGGATTACATGAAGCCGTAGGCGGAAAAATTGCAGCTCAGATCAGCGGCGCCGTTGCAAGCGCTGATCTCCCCCGGTTTATTCCCCGCACTTGCTTAATTCGGCCATTCGATGGTGTGGCAACAGCGCGTCGCCCGGATGTGGTTGTACTTGATGAAACGGTATTGGTCGATGAGCCCAGATGGGAGCATGAGCCGGTGATTACGCTGGGCCGTTCGATTAAGCTAGTCGTAGAAGAGGTAAGCACAAACTGGGAAACCGACTACGCCAGGAAAGTTGAAGAGTATGCGCTGTTAGGTATTTCCGAATATTGGATCGCTGATTTTCGGGGGCTGGGTGGGATGGCTTTTATGGGTAAGCCCAAGCGGCCAACGCTTACGGTTTGTCAGTTAGTTGGCGATGAGTACCAGCAGCAGCAATATCGCCTGGGAGAGACGATTTTGTCACCGCTTCTATCATCCCTTCGATTTCAGCTAGACTATTTGCTACCAAGGTAACTATCCGAGTATTTAGCCGCTGTTTTTGGCCACTTTCTCTATGCAGTGTCTCTATGCTGCTTCTGCTCGTTTACGGGCCGCTGTTTCAAATACCTGACAGTACTGTTCGTGGCCGCCTGGGAAGGCCACGTTTAGTTGGAGTGGATCTTGGGCGTCGCCGGGGCCTTTGACTACTTGTTTAACGCCGTCTTGCTCTGCTAGCTCTAGGGGTACACGATTGTCTAATTCGCCGCCACTGCTGTCTACATAGACTGTCAGATTGCCTTTGTTAAAAGATTGGTTGAGGGCCTGGATGAGCTGTAGGAAGTTGCGATCGCTTCCCCCTCTTTTAATTTGCTCTCCCTGCTGCTGACTGGTAACGGTATCCCCAATCCCTACAATCGTCGGCATGAGAGTTGGATCAAATGACGCTGAAACCAGTTTGACCAGCTGGTCTATTGAGTAAGAAGCCTGCCGTGCGTTAAAGCCCTCTCCTAGCGGATATTGTCCTGTTTTTTGAAAGGTGTAGTGATTTAGCAGGGCAAGGACGCCTGCTTCTTTGATAGCACCGCGCAGCATGAACTGAAAGTCTGTTGTTCCTGACTGCTGAGCATCACCAAACCAGACGATTTCCTGACCGCTTTCTTCTCGGCCTAGATTGGGCGCATAGTGGATGAAAAAAGAGTCTTCTAGACCCTGGGCGATCGCCTCATTCAGCAGCGACTCAAACCGTGACTTTAGCGCTTTTTGCAGGGCAACGTAGGTATCAATATCCTCAGAAAATAAAGGATACAGGCTGTTTAAGTTAGCAGAGGGAGAGGCCATATTCTCCAGCGTTGCTGTGGCTAGATAATGGTCAAAGTTTTGCGCTAGCTGCTCGGGGCAAGGATGCGTTTTGAAAAAGTCTCGCAGACAGTCTTGAATATGTCGTGGTACCTCTTGTAAGAAGGCCAGTTCAGCTTCAGATACGCCCGGATGAGAACATTGTCCGTCGCGCGTTTGCCACTGTACGCCGCCTGCCGCTAGGCCTGGCAGATAGCTGTTTTTAGCCTGCAAATCTGCTGGCTTTGAATCAAAAGCTCGCTCCACCAACTTATTAACCCCTCGCCTGCCGGTATGCTCACCGTTGGTTAGAACATAGAAATGAGGACCAAACGCCTGTGTGGCTGTGACATAGTCTGGGGAAATTTGGCGAGTAATCGGGTCGTTAACCAGCTGCATACAGACACCATCTAAGTCTTGAATGATTAGCAAATTGTCGGTGCTAGCTAGCGTTTGAACAAAAGCGTCGTGATCTAAAGAGAGTATTTGCTGATGGAGGGGCGACGTCATGAAAGAACTCCCTAAGAGCATTAAGAGAAGAGCATTAAAAGAAAAAGAAGAGCATCAAAGGAACAACACTAAACCGCTCATTGCCAGTAAGTTATGTCAGCAAGTTATCGGCAATGAGCGGTTCGCTAGAGGAAGCTATGCCCAGTTCTTTGCTCTAGAAACGGCTTCAGACCAGGTTGCAAAGTGATTAGATAGGTCAGCTTCTGCCTGAGGCTCAAAGACGCGATCGACCTTGCGAGTAGAGACAATCGTTTGATAGTCGCTCCAGAATCCGATCGCTAATCCTGCGGCAAAAGCTGCACCTTGTGCTGTGGCGTCTAAAATTTCTGGCCGCTCTACAGGCACGCCCAGAACGTCTGCCTGAAACTGCATTAAAAAGTCATTTTTGCAGGCACCGCCGTCTACCTTGAGTCGGCTAATCGGCGTCTGGCTATTGGCGTTTACCGCATCGACGACTTCTTTGACTTGGAAGGCGATCGCTTCTAAAACCGCCCGGACAAGATGCGCCCTTTGTGCCCCGCCTGTCAGTCCCAAAAAGGCCCCGCGCGCCGACATATCCCAGTGAGGCGCACCGAGTCCACTGAGCGCTGGAACAAAGTAGACCCCGTTGGTATCGGGTACAGAGCGAGCTAACTCATCTGTCTGACCAGCATCGTCGATAATTTTCAGTCCGTCTCGCAGCCACTGAATGCAGGCCCCGCTCGTAAACATCGCGCCTTCTAGAGCGTAGCCGACTTTCTCTGCTCCTTGACTCCCGCTGTCAGCGCTACTGCCTTCACTCCAGGCAATGGTGCTGAGCAGCTGTGGGGCTCGTGCCACTTTGCTGCCTGTATGGGCGACGAGAAAGCTGCCAGTGCCATAGGTGCACTTGAGCAGCCCGGGGCGATCGCCGCCGTGGGCAAAGAGCGCTGCCTGCTGATCGCCCAAAATTGCCGTAATTGGAATCTCTACTCCTAAAATGCTTTTGTCCAGTAGGCCAAACTCACTGAGGCTCGGCTGCACTTCAGGCATCAGATGAGCGGGTATGCCAAAGAGATCGAGCAGCTCTTGATCCCACTGATGGGTGTCTATGTTTAGCAGCATGGTACGGCTGGCGTTGCTGTGGTCTGTGGCATGAACTTTTCCGCCGGTTAAATTCCAAAGCGCCCAGCTATCGACGGTGCCTGCCAGCACGTTGCTAAAGTCGCTCACGCCTGATTTCTTGACTGCATCAATTAGCCAATTCAGCTTAGTAGCTGAAAAATAGGCGTCTAAAATAAGCCCAGTTTTTTTGGAAACTAGCTCGGCTTTGCCTTCTTTTCGCAGGCGATCGCACAGCGGCGCTGTCCGGCGATCTTGCCAAACAATGGCCCTATGCAGCGGCTCTCCGGTGGTTTTATCCCATAGCAAACAGGTTTCACGCTGTACCGTTAGGCCAATTGCGGCAATCTCGGATGGTTTAATGCTGGTTTCTGCAATCACTGTCTGTAGCACCCAGCGAATCTCTTTCCAGATCTCAGTCGCATCGTGCTCTAGCCAGCCTGGCTGAGGGTAATGCTGTGTGAGCTCTCGGTAAGCTTGACCGACGATTTGACCTTTTCGGTTGAACAAGATGGCGCGGTTGCCGGTTGTGCCTAAATCAAGGGCAATGATGTAGTCAGGTTGGCTCATGGCAAGTTAGCGGTAAGAGGGCAAGGGGTAAATAGCTGGGGTGTAAGTCTGGAGTGTGAGTTTGGGGTATGAAGCTGGTGTGTGAAGTGGTAAAAGGACTATCTATGCTATCTGTCTGTCTATCTATCTGACTGGCTGGCTAATCAATCGGGTCGATGTCTTTCTAATAGAACAGCTTGACCGTCTTTTAGCGTTAATCCCTGTAGATCCGCTGTGTCATTGATGTTCAGATCTGGCGAAGTGATGGCAATAGACCACTCGTTAGGGTCTAGCTGCAGCCAATCGAAGAGGACGGTTTCGGCTGGTTCACCTTCCATGTGGGCGAGCATGGCGACTTGCTTGTCGCCTTCAACAGGTCCGGTCTCGGTTTGACTATATTGAGTGCGCATTCCGTAGAACAAGGTATGGCCAGACTGCGAGATCCGATTGAAGCGATCGCTGCCAGAAAGATTTTGAGCAAGCCATGGATTGGCCTGACGGTATCTGCGTAGTGCGAGATTGAATGCCGCACGATTGCCAGACGGTTTTTTAGGTGGATACTGGTTAGACGGTTGATCTGCCGCTGTGATGTCCTGGTTGGACTGGTTAACCTCATCAAAGAAGTGAGAGACCCGGCTAAACTCATGGCTGTCTTCCATAAAGGCGATCGCAAACTCCTTTAGCCCAGTTGCCGTGAGCTCGTTAAAAAATTGCTTGAGGGGTTTGCCGTTTTGCGCCGAACCGTTTTTTGCGACATTCTTTACGACATTTTTCTCTGCGACGTCTTTCTCTGCGACGCTTTTTTCTGTGACATTGTGTGGATGCTGTGAATAATTTCTTGGCACGCCGTCTGATTCTAGGGCCCATTTGCGGCAGGCTTCAGCCACTAGCTCTAAGTCGTACTCAAAAGTAGCCATTGTTTTATCAAGCACTGTTGCAAAGCGTTTAAGCACGGCTAGGCTTTCGAAGCCTATCTGCTTAAGCTGATGAAAGAACTGAGGCTTGTCGTAAAACTCAGCGGTGACCTGCCAGTCTAAAAAGCCCAGCTCTTCTGCGGCAACCTTGACCCCATACAGGTCGTCTGTATTACGGAAAAAGCCCCAGCCGCTGTGCATGGCCGCATTGAGAAAGTCCATCGGTAGGCCAGGGCTAAAACCATACACCCACAGCGTCGTCGCCGGATTATCGTAGGCGTTGTTTAGCACTTCTGGAACGGTTTTTCCTTGGTTCCAGTTAATGTTGGTATCGAGAGCAATCTGATTGCCTCGGCGGACCGTATCGTGGTTGCCGCAGCCGGTAATCCAGCGATCGCCCTGATACATGACCTCGCATACGCGCGGCCACTTGTAGTCCCAAAACCCTTTCAGCGCTGGGGTGTTGTGCGCAAAGATAAGCGGTCCCCACTGAAAAGAATCGGGCCGCAGATCGATCAGGTCTCGGTAAGTTGAGCTCGTTTCCCAGCCATCTTCTGGCCAAGGACGACCGTCTTCAAAAATGGTAAACATGAGTCGCTGATGGCCGTTAATGTCCTGTATGACATCGCTCATAGCCATTAAATAGTTGTCGTCGTATTCCAGTCGCCCTGAAAAGGGATTAAAAAACTTAAAGTCTTGTCCGCCATCAATTCGCGTGCCATCAACACCTGTGTTCATTTTGCGCCGCTGCATTTCGAGTAGGGTGGCTCGCACCATCGGCAGGGTATGGCTTAAGTCCTGACCATACATGTTCGGCCCTGCAAAAAACTGGCGACTCAGCAGATCTAGTGCCTGATTGTCGGAATGGCCGTAGACCAGGTCGTAAATTACCTGTATTGGCTTGCCGGGAAAGTTGTGCATGTCGGCAATAAAGTCGATCACTTCATCAGGCCGCAGCGTGCTGAGTAGGGCTGGATTGGTGGTAGAAGAGCCGATAATCGGCACGTCGTAGCCCCAATTTTGGGTGTCTGGCTTGCGCAGCTTTACTGTTAGTACCGTCTCGCCATGGGTGCATACCGGGCCGTCGGTGCCATAGCCTTCTAAATCAACGATTGAGAAAAAATCTCGGCTGCCGTCTTCAGC
>ERZ1740058.443-NODE-443-length-31661-cov-8.985288_pt1 | contig 31661 bp, 23 predicted proteins | sample MGYA00581745_ERZ1740058 | MGnify/ENA primary metagenome ERZ1740058 (study PRJEB43018, sample SAMN04849742) | marine metagenome | isolation source: floating plastic debris | place: Pacific Ocean | collected 2008-08-30 | study: EMG produced TPA metagenomics assembly... | reverse complement strand
TCAATCACGAGCGGCCCGTCGTTTGAGCGCAAGATGTCGACGCCGCAGAGCGACAGGCCAGCCGCGCGCGTTGCCCGTCGTGCGAGGGCGTGTTCGGCCGGTGTGATGGCGACGGGCTTGGACACGCCGCCCCGGTGGAGGTTGGAGCGAAACTCGCCTGCCTCGCCGGAACGCTCCATGGTGGCGACGACCTCCCCGTCGATGACGACAACGCGGATGTCGCTGCTGGCGGCTTCTTCGATGAACTCTTGCACCAGCACCCGCCGTTTGATGCCGCGGAACGCTTCGATCACTGAGCGGGCGGACTGCGTTGTGTCTGCCAAGACAACACCGACACCTTGGCGGCCTTCGGGCAGTTTGACGATTGCGGGCGCGCCGCCCACCAGCTCGACCGTGTGCGCCGCCTGGGAGCGTTCGTGCGCCATGGCTGTCGCGGGGACGGCCGCGCCGCCTTGCACCAAGAGCTGAAGGGAGTGGAACTTGTCGCGCGCGGCTGCGACGGCGTGCGATGGGTTGAGGGGCAGGACACCCATGCATTCAAACTGCCTGAGGACGGCCATTCCGAACTCAGCGGTCGATGCCGACAGCCAGGGAATGACGGCGTCGTAGGCCTTCATGGGGCGCCCCTCGTGGTAGAGGGTGAGCGCCTGGTCTTCGATGGCCATCGTGCAGCGCAACGGGTTGATGGCGTCGAGGTCATGTCCCCTGCTTGCTGCGGCTTCTTGTAAGCGGGAGTGGGTATGCTCTCCCGCTCGGTTGGTTAGCATTGCGATCCGCATAACTGTCCCGGCTCCTGTTCAACGCCGTCTCGACGGATCGGCGACGGCGTGGCGTGTGTTGGCTCGACAAGGCAAACGGATGACGCGGCGGTTTCTTCCGCTGGCGCAATTGTTTCTTGCAAGAGCTGGTCTGACGCGTCGGACGGTTTGCGTATGCTTCGCGTGTCGAGGGGCGGTCGGGACGTTGGTCCCGTCGGTACCGCTCGTGACCACAAAATCGCCATACTGTGATTGACGTCACGCGATGATGATTAAAGGATATCCATGTTTTGGGGCGGCATGATTAGAACGGCTCAGGACCTTAACATGACTTACTGGATGATTCATCAAGATGAGACTGACGAGGATTATTGGATAGTTCCTGACGAAGAGCCAGAGGCAGACGGTGATCAGCCACACGATGGCGACCTTAATCTATATGATAAGCATGCAGAACCCATGCCGATCAATGCTGAAAATGATCTGCCATGGGGCACTGATCACGTCTTCTTCGGGACGGATGACGCGTCTGGTGATAATATTCAAGGATCAGAAGACGACGATTTGATCTTTGGTCTTGAGGGCGTCGACACACTGAGGGGTGCCGGCGGCAATGATACTGTCTACGGCAACTCCCATGACGATATAATCTACTTGGGATTTAAAGAGCACGGCGATCAGGACACGTCAGATCTGCGCGACGTTGGGCATGGTGGCCAAGGCAACGACACGATTCACGGCACGGACGCCTCCGACGAGCTGAACGGCGGAACCGGCATTGACCTTCTGGTCGGCAACGCCGGCGATGATGTGATCAACGGCGGCTCGGAACGCGATACGGCGAGTTATGAGTTCGCCACCGGCAGCGTTGAGGTAAACCTCACCACTGGCCGGTCGAGCGGTGCGGACGGCAACGATACGCTGGAGAGCGTCGAGAATGTCCGTGGCTCGCAACACAACGACACGCTGATCGGCAATGATGAAGACAACAGCCTTATTGGTCTTGGCGGCGACGATGAACTGCGAGGCGGCGATGGCGGCAACAGCCTCCACGGTGGCGAAGGCAACGACACGATCTATGGCGGTAAGGATGACGACTTTATTTCCACCGGCGCTGGCAATGACTCGGTCGAAGCGGGGGCTGGCGATGACATCATCTTTGTCGATACTGGCAATGACACTATTTTCGGTGGATCTGGCGCGGACAAGTTCGTGTTCCGCAATGAGCAGTTCGGCGTCAAAACAATCAAAGACTGGGAGGCCGGGATCGACCGCTTCGACATCCGTGACCACCAGAGCGATGTGGCCATCCAGATCGGCTATCTGGGGAACGATGCGCTGATTGTGATGGCCGATGTAGCGACGAATACTATTTTGGGCGCGGTCGTGGTCGAGAACGAGCGCGGCAACATTTCGATGAACGACTTCGATTTCTTCCTGTGACGCATCGGGTGCTGAGGTTGGCGCGGCGCCCCGGTCTTACCCGGTGCGCCACGGTCCAGACATGGCGGTCAGCCTCCGCTTAACGGGTGTCGCACAGCCCGGGCCGGCTTATGACTGGCACGCGACGGCGCTCAACCCTCCGTCCGCACCCCGATCCACACACACTGTCTTCAGATTTTCGATGTTGAGCCGCACCCGCACCTTGTACTGCTCGTCGGCAAACCAGGGTTTGCGCTCCGTGGTGGCGTGCCGGACATAGGCTGGGGACCTCTCCGCCCCCCATAGATCGGGCCGGAAGATCCTCGCGAGGCCGGCCGCGAAGGTGTCGCCTTCCTCTTCTTTCTCCACGATCTGGACGGTGTGGAACTTCACATTGAAGTTGAGGTCGAACTCTAGAACGTCCGGCAGGGTGCGCAGCGGTGTGCGATCCAAGTTGATCAACCACTGCGTGTCAGTGTTGAGGATTGGCATCGATACCGACAGGACATCGAGCGCGCGCATCCGGGCTGTTGTCGGATCGTACATGTCTTCGGGCTTTCGGTAGGAGCAGTTATCGCGGCTTACGCCTTCGGCGGACAAGTCGCACGAGTCCCACCGGTAGCGCACGGCGCCGTTCCCAAGGTCTGAACCGGTCGGCGTGTAGGTTTCTGCGCTGGCGCTGACGGTGGGCGAGGAGGACGAGCCGAGCTCCATGTTGCCGCCGCGCGCATCTGCCGGCACCATGCCGCCGCCTTGGATTCCCGGCAAGCTGCTCGCGCCAGCGCTCGACGACAGGCTCGCGCTGAACGAGGACGAGTCTGTGAGCGAGACGTTTTGGTAGCTGGCTTTGTTTTGCGGGAACTGCTGGTCGAGAACGCCGCTGAAGTTGACCGGGCTCACGGTGAGCTGGACATCGTCCACCCAGAAGACGTCTTCCGGGTTGTCGGCAAGCTCGGACGAAGGAACGCCCGCCTTCATAAGTTCCAGGCTGGTGCCGTCGACGGTGGCAAGGCGCACTGCCAGCGCGTTGCCCGCGTCCATGAAGGCCACGTAGGCGTCAAGCCGCACCACAAGGTCGGCATCTTGCTGAGAGGCGCGCATGGCCTCGCCCAGAACCCCCGTCAGCGGCATGTTCAAGCGCCGGGCATTGCCGAGCGAATCCCATGAGTGACCCCGGAGCCTGACATTGGCGGGCCGTGCAAAGAAGGTTTGGTAGATGGAGCCGGCCTCTGAATAAAGCAGGACATCGCGCCCCAGCGTGACGCTGGCTTCCGTGTCGCTGGTTTTGCGCACGATGGGGGCGCGGCGGTCCCTTGCCACGCGGACCGGTTCGACGGGCGGCGCGACCGGTGCGGAGGTGCTCACATCGGTGATGGTGCCGATGACGTTCAGCTGACCGTCCTGCCCAACGCGCCAGCTGACTCTGCCGCCGGCGATATCAATAACCACGCCGACATTCCGCCGCTGGTCGAACAGTGCGATGGCACCAGCACTCCGACCCGTTTCGGCGAAGGTGAACAGCCGTTCGTCCGCCGTATCGTATTCGCCCCACGTCCCGTCGGTGGACTGCTTGAAGCGTGCATTGCGCAGCGATGCGCTCGTGACGGCGCTGAGCTCGATGTTGGTTGGGATAGCGGGCGGCGGGGCGGAGGTCTGCGGGACGGGCGCATCGCTCACCGCGATGATGGCCCCCATCCGGTTGAGGCTGCCGGTTTCGCCGACGCGCCAGCTCGCCGACAGCCCGTCCAAGTCGAGCAGGACACCGACGTTGCGGCCGTCATCCAACAGTTCGATGGACCGCGCGCCACGCCGGGTTTCGCGGAACGTGAACTTTTGTTCGCCGCTCGCATCGACTTCTGCCCAGCGCCCATCGCCCCTTTTTTGGAAGGCAAACCCGTCGGCTGCAACGCGTGTGATCGCCATGATGTCGAGGTCGGCGCCGGGCGCGTCCGGTTGCGGCGTGGCCCCGTTTTGGGGGGCTGGCGCAACGTTGGTGATGGCGGCGAGCCGTTGACCCGCGCTGGTGCGGTCGGTGCGCCAGCGCACCTCGCCGCTCGCAATGTCGATCACCAGGCCGAGACCCCGGCCATCGTCGTGCAGCTCAATGGTGAGTGCATTTCGCCCGATCTCTGCGAACGAAAACACGGGGTTGCCGTCCACATCGAACTCGCGCCAAGTCCCGTCGCTGCTTTGGACAAGCCGCATATTGGCCGCTTCGACGAGGCCGATGGAGGCAACATCTATCCCCGCCGCGCCGCCGGCCGTATTGGGCGGCTGCGCGTTGCCTGGGTTGGCACCATCGCGGGACACCTCATCGATGCTCGCAACCCGTTCGCCCTGACCTTCAAGTCCCGTGCGCACAAAGATCGCGCTGTTCTCAATATCGAGGATGACGCCGACATTTTGGCCGTCGTTGTGCAGGATGATGATCTGATCATCCCGGCTGATTTCGCGGAAGCTGCCCGCCGGCTGTCCTTGCGGAGTAAAAGCCTGCCAGATCCCACTGGGGTAACGCATGAGGCGGATTTCGGCGCTCAGAACTTCGGTGACGTTGCCGACGACGCCAGTGTCGGGTTCGGGGGCGACGGGGCGAGTGAGGTCGGTGGGTTGTTTGGCGCTTGCGGCTGTGATCTGGCCCAGCTCCGCCCATTCGCCACCCGAGGGCGCTTGTCGCGCAAGGTTTTCGGTGAAGTTGAAAGCGTAGGTGATGCCGGTGGTTGGGTCGAAGAGGGTGAGGCTGCCCGCGGCCCGCTCTACGATGGTCAACTGTACAAGCTCTGCGCCGCTTTGCGCGTCGTAAGCGATGAAGCCCTTGCCGCCTTCCACAAGCCGTGTCGATCCGACGGAGAGGTCTTTCACGGTCTCACCGGTGACCTGCGCCGTCTCGGTGCCGTTGAGGGGCTGCTTGTTGATCGCGGGTGCTTGGGGGTGAGTTTGGGCGACAGCGGCCATGCCGAGGCCGAGCACGGGAATCATGGCGCTCGCCATCAACCAAAGGCGCGTCTTGCCCGTCAGGCCTTGTCGCATCGCAAGCCCTCCCGATGGCTTGTGGTGGTCCTCGCACTTTTGCCACCGGCCAAGGTCCGTGGCCACCACCACAAAGGGTGCCGCAGTCAGCGCGTCAGCGGCACCCTGAGGGCGTGCCCTACGCTGCGAACTTGTAAAAGTCGATCAGCGAGGAGCCGACAGCCGCGCTGTCGACATTGGCGACCCCGATGCCTGCGTCATGGTCCGGGCGGCGCACGGTGCGAAAGTCGACGCTGAAGCGGGTGCGATTGGAGAGGTTCCGGGCGCCGCCGTGGAGGTGTGAGCCGGAGAAGACTAGGGTTTCCGCGGCATTCATGGCAAAGCGCTGCTCGTTGCTCATGTCGAACGGCTCGGTGGTGGTGGGCGCGGTGACCACCTCTCCTTCGGTGTCCTGGAAGAGGGTGCGGCGTTTGATCTCCAGATAGTCGAAGCCGCTGGAGGAGTTGGCGACGGCGGCTTTGAAGTAGGCTGGGAAGATGGGGAGGGCGGCCTCGCGGGGCAGGTCGTAAAGCGGGATCCACCAATTGACCTGCGCGCCGGAGTGGGCGGACCATGTGTCGCGGTGGGCGGCCGGTGCGTCGCCAGAGCCGTCGCCGCTTTCCACATCGATCGGTGCGACCCGCAGGTGGGGGGTGTCGAAAATGACGCCTTCGGTATCGTACCCTTGTTCTTCGAGGAGCTGTTTGACGAGAGCGTTCCAGCCGGTCCACATCCGGATTTTCATGCGCAGCGGCATCACCCGTTGCAGCATGACTTCCTTGCCGAGCACATGTTCTGCGTCGCCGGGATGCTCCGCCTCGGGGAGGAGCTTGCGCAAAAGCGGGTCCATGGCGGCCACCATCGCTTGGCTGGCGGGCGTAGCCGGCTTCACCGAAACCGCGCCATGATAGATGTCCTGAAATGGTGATGCGGTCATGACGATCTCCGATGACAGTGTGGTGTTGGGCGCGGGCGGTGTCCGGCGTTTGGGCGGGCGTTCGCCGGCATGAGTGCGACGCACCGGGTTGTTGACGCGCTGTCGGTCCACGCGGTTGGCGAGACGCTTTTGGTGTTGTCGGGGGAGCGGCCGGCGCGGGTGCTGCGCAAGGCGGGGCTTGCGGCGGCGATGGGCGTGGCTTGCGATGGGGTTGGCGTGTGTGAGCCGGGGCTGGTGGAGGCGCTCACCGCCCGCGGTATGCTGGAGCCGACTGGTGGACGTGGGCCGACGGCTGGCCGTGCGGGTCCTATGCGGGCCGTTCCGGCTGATGCGGCAGAGAAGCTCGTGCGGGCGGCGCACCATGCTGAGGCGTTTGCTTTGGAGCACGCGTCGCGGAGTTGGGGCGCGGCTGTGACCTTGCCTGCACCGCCCGATGGGCTGGTGTTGCCGCGGGCGGGGGCCGATTGGGCGGACGATCCGCGGTCTCTGGTGGATCCTCTCGTGGGGCCGGTGCTGTCGCTGGCGGTGCACCGTCCGATTCGCGGCGAGGGGGCGCCAGTGCTGGCGGTAGCGCGGTATGGCTGTCCGGCCGAGCCGCTCAGCGAGGCGGCGCTTCGGTCGGTGGCGGCAAGCGGTGCGTCAGCTGTTGCCGCCGATGAGAGGCTTGCCGTGGTGAAGGCCGTGGCCGAGGCGGTGGAGAGGTTTAGCGCCATGGCGCCTCCGCCAAGGGATGCCAGCAGGAAGGTGCCGGCGGTGCGGCTTGCCGATGGTGCCGCGGTGGCGCTGCCGGTGGAGGACGCGGCGATTGTGTTTGACGCGCGCGCCCGGTCGCCGGGGTCGAATGGGCTGGCTGCCGGGCCGACCTTGGAGAGGGCGATTGAGAGCGCGTTGCTGGAACTGATCGAGCGCGATGCTGTGGCGCAGTGGTGGCACGGGGCGCGGCCGCCGCGCTTGGCGAAGCTGCCGGAGGGGGCCGAGGCGCTCGCCGCGCGGGGCTGGCAGGTGCGTGCCTTTGCGCTGGAAACTGAGATCAAAGTGGCGGTGCGCGCCGTCGAAGCGAGCCACCCTGACCACGGCGTTGCGCTGGGGTTTGGGGCGGGTGGGGACGCTGGTCGGCACGCGCTTGGGGAGGTTTGGCAGTCTGTGGTGCGACGGCCTGCGGCGGTGGATCGGCCGGTTCCGAACCTTGCCGCACCCCGGCCTGCGGATGAGGCGTTGCCGGAGCCTGTTGCGGGTGAGGCGCCAGAGCCTGAGACGTTGCCCTTGGATGAGTTGGTCAAGCGGGTCAGTGCGGCGGGGTTTAGCGCTGTGGCCGCCGACCTAACGCATCCGGCGATTGGTGTGCCGGTGGCGCGCGTAGTGGTGCCGGGTTTGGCGCTGCCCGGGTCGGGCGTTGGCGCTGAGCGGGCCGGCGGGGCGAGGCGCTTCAGCGTGCCGTTTTTCTTGTGAGGTCCGAGAGCGACATCGCCTTGAGCCCATCGCGGCGCGCGGTGCCATGGTCGATGCGGCTTGCCGGCGTGGGCCAGGGCGAGGGGTTGGGTGGGGAGGACGTTGATCCGTGGGCGGCGGTTTTGGGCGGGGAGGACGCGCTGAGGTCGCGGCTCGATCTTGCCGGCATGAGTGACGGCGCGGCGTGCGAATGTCTCGTCCCGGCGTTTGCTGGCTGCGATGTCCCGCTCGAAGGGCTCTGCGTGCTCGCGCCGTATGGTGGCGCGGAGAAGGGTCCGCTTGCGCCCTTCTGGCAGGCGGTTGCGGCTGAGATCGCGGCGGCTGCGGAGGCCGCGCATCCATCCTTCGCCGGGTTGAACGCGGGTGTGCGCGGGGCGTTGGAAGTTGCGCTCGCGGAGCGTGTGCGTGCGCTGACTGAGCCCGTGCTGCGTGCCCATTTCCTGCGCGATGGCGGTGGTGATGCCGCCGCCTTTCTGGGAGGCGTTATGGCCGATGGTGGCAAGCTGCTCACCCGGTTTTACCCTGTGTTGATGCGCAAGCTTGGTGTTTTGCGCAGCGACGGGATCGCTGCGCTGGGGGCGGTGTGCGACGCTGTTGCCAGCGAAGGGCTCTGTCCGGAGACGGCGGGCGCTGGCCTTTCTGATCCGCACCAGGGCGGGCGCTCGGTGGTGTCGCTGACCGAAGCGGGGCGGACGCTCTACTACAAGCCCCGGCCGCTCGCCATCGATGTGGCGTTCGGCGGCGTCGTGGAACGGACTAACGAGCTTGTGGCACTGCCGCTGACGTTGGCGGACATCGCACCGCGGGATGGGTTTGGTTTTGCCGGTGATGTGAAGCGGGCCGACTGCGAGGACCTGTCCGGAGTGGCGCGATTTTATCGCCGGTTGGGGACGCTCATTGCAGCCGCGCAGGCTCTGCGGATGGGGGATCTCACGTGCGATAACGTGATTGCTGCCGGCGACTGTCCGGTCATCATCGACCTTGAGACTGTGCTGTTGCCGCGCCCGCGTTGGCAGGCCGTCGACCCGGATCCCATTGGGGGGTCGTTCTTGTTGCCGCTCGACGCCCCCAACGGTGCGGCGATCAGCGCTGTGACGGCCCGCAGCGGCCCCGATGCCGCCCGGGCTTCGATGCCTCAGCTGGCGGGCGTCCCGGTGGGGGCTGTCGACTTCGTGGACGAGATCGTGGCTGGGTACAGCGAAGCGATCGCCGTGCTCGGCGCAGAAGGTCCAGGGCTCTTGGACGCGTTCAACGGGGTAGTGAACCGCTGGCCGCTGCGTCCGACACGGCTCTACAACGCGTTTCTGACACGGCTTGCCCAGCCGGTCGCGCTCACCGATGGCGCGGCCGAGGGGCTCGCGCTGGAGCCCTTGGCGCGCGGGCTGCTCCCGTACGCTGACACCAGCGCCAGGCCGTTTCTGGCGCCGCTTCTCGTCGATGAGTTCCGCCAGCTGGAGCGGGGCGACATCCCGTACTTCACTACGTTTTGCGACAGTCGCGACTTGGTGTTGTCCACCGGTGACCGGCTGACCGACTTCTTCGACAGAAGCGGTCTCGAGACGGCGGCGGCCGAATGGCCGGTGCTGGACGCTGACGTGCAAGATGCCGGTGCTCAGCGCATTAGGCAGCTGATCGCGGCTGATCTGCGACGGGCGCACAGCGAACCCTCTCAAACAAGCCGGCCTTGATGAAGCGCCTGGCGAGCGTTGCCTTGGATTGGGGGCTCAGCGGGCCGGGCAGGTCGGCAATGCGCACCGGCGTGTCGGCGGCGAGCATCCCCTCCAGCGCTTCGCGGGCCTTCGCCGGCACATTGAAGGTGCCGAACGCGCTGGCGGAGAGGCAGCATTTATCGTCGAACACGCCGACCACCATGTGCGCTCCCGGCCGGCGCACGATACTATCGTCCGGCGAGACGTCCGCGGCGTCGCTCACACCTTCCAGCACGCTCCCATGGGGCGGGACGGGGAGGTTCATCTCGCTTGCGTAGAGCATGGCGCGCACGTCGGCCGGTGTCAGTTGGTCGACCATGGCGTGCAGCCGGCCGATCATCGCTTCAATGTCGGCGTCGGACAACGCGGTGCGCGGCTTCACCGGGAAGGAGCGGCTGAGGTCGGCGTCCCGTACGGCCTTTTCGTAAATGAGGTTGGTCATGCTGCTGAAGGCGAAGGACTGGAACGAGATGGCGAGGGAGAGGCTCACCTCATCGTTGGATACAACGCGGTGGGGTACGCCGCGCGGGATGTAGAAGAGGTCACCCGGCTGGAGCGTAAAAACCTCTTTCACGGGGCCGAGCTCTTCGGGTGAGCGTTCGCCTGAGGGCAGGAGGTCGGGCGGGGTGGGAGCGAATGTTTCCCAGCGCTTTTCGCCCGAAATTTGTAGGGTGATGATTTCGATCTGATCGTGATGGGCGGGCAGCGCTTGCGCGTTGGGCGGGGTGAGAAACATGCTCACGGTTTGGATGGGATGCTCCAGCGCGCGCTGTGCATCGTTGACGATGTCCATCACCGGGTGGACTGGCGAGAGCCAATCCTCGCAATCGACCAGTTGGATCGAGCCGCCGGCGGCGAACGCGTCGTAGAGATCGCCTAAGCTACCCGGTGCTTGCGCTGTTGGCGGGTTGCCTGTGCGCAGCTGAACATTCGCGCGTGCCAGGAAGCCCGGGCCGACCAAGGTGCGCTCCACCTCGCTGAGGTCGATGGGCGGGGCGCTGGTGTCGAACGCGGACTTTACCAGCATCGGGGTGGCGGCCCAGTGCTTGGCAAGAGCGTCTAGTCCCCCGGCCCCCAACAGGGCCGTGAATGCATTGTGGCTCATGGCAACACCCCACTTTTCTTGCAGAGGAGGACGGGCACCGAAGCGCCCGGCCTAGAAGGCCTGAGTTAGCCCCAGCTCCACTTCTGACCGAACGGCAGCTGCGGTGCGAATTGCTGGTTAATCTTGTTGAGGTTGAAGCCCATGTTGGTGATGGAGCCGGCGGTGGTTGGGATACACAGCACCAGCGCGACGCACATTCCGCCCGACACTTGGTCAAGCTCGGCCTCGTCAAGTTCCATGGTGTCCGTGGATGCGACGAGAAGTGAGGTCACTTCATCCTCGGTCATCTCGTAGCCACGGGTTTTTCCGATTTCTACAAATTTTGCGGCGAATTCTTCGGTGGGGACCGAGAGCAGTTCTCGTTGCAAGTCTTTGTCAACAAGCATTTCTTTGTAGAGATTAGAGATCGCTTCAATCGACATGTAAAATCGCTCCTTGTCGCTTGGCGTCAGCCGCCAACACAACGCTATCGGCCAATACTTCACGGTTCAATGCACAAGCGACAGGTCTGTGATTTCGATCACACTATTGGCCGAATTTGCCGCAGTTTAGGCCGTTCCACCGATCAAGGACTGAACCAAACGGCGAAATCGCTCACCGCCGTGTCCTGTGACGTTCAGCAAATCATCTTCCATTTCGTCCGGGTCGAAACGGTTTTCCTCGCCGTATCCGAGCTGCGTCACTGTTGCCCGCAGGCGGCGCGATAAGAACACGGCGATGGCGCGGTAAAAGCGGGCGGCAAAGGCGTCGTCGTGGGCGATAGCCTGCGTCAGCGCGGCCTGGTCGATGGAGAGGACCCGTGACGGCCGGGCGGTGACCACGGAGACTGACGGCGGCACCGATTCGACCAGCGACATTTCGCCGAGGACTTCGCCGGTGAGGACTTTGGCGATGATCTTGCCGTCGCGGGCTTCGATGCGGAATTCGCCGTCGAGCACGAGGTAAATCGCTGTAATGGGCTCGCCGGCTTTGATGAGGCGTTGTCCGGCCGAAACCGACAAGACTTCGCCGAGCCGGACCAGTGCGGCAACGTCTTCATCACGAAGCTCGCCCAGAATTGTGAGTGCTTTGGTCATCGGGTGTCCGTGCTGCGTTCCGCGCTTTGGCGCCGCGCCAGCGCTGAGAATGCGCCGTTCTTTGCCATCAAGGTGTCGTAGGTGCCGACCTCCACCAGCCGGCCCCGCTCCAGGACGGCGATCCGGTCGGCGTTGATCACAGTGCTCAGCCGGTGCGCGACCGCGATGCGGGTGGCGTTGAGCGCGTCGAGCGCGGCGGAGACCTTGGCCTGATTGCGGTTGTCGAGCGCGCTGGTGGCCTCGTCGAGGACCAGGATTTTGGGCTGCATGGCGAGCGCACGGGCGATCAGGACGCGCTGGCGCTGCCCGCCCGACAGCGTGGGGCCGCCTTCGGTGAGCGGGGTGAAGAGGCCCATGGGGAAGGCGCGCAGGTCTTCTTCCAGCCCGGCGGCGATGGCGGCGTCTCGGATGGCTTCGTCCGACACTGTGCTTGCGCCGCGGATGTTGTCGGCAATGGTGCCGGAGAAGACGCGGCCGTCCTGGAGGACGACGCCGATTTGGCGGCGGACGGCTGAGATCTTGAGGCCGGCAAGGTTGTGCCGGTCGAAGAACACCGCCCCGCGCTCCGGCGTTTCGAAGCCGAGGAGCAAGCGCAGAAGCGTTGATTTGCCTGATCCCGAGGCGCCGACGATGGCGATGTGCTCGCCAGGCTCGATGGCAAGGTTGATGTCCTCTAGCACCATCGGGCCGTCGGGATCATAGCGGAAGGTGAGGCCGGCGAACTCCACGCGTCCGCCGAGCGGGCCGGGGTGGATTTTTGTTCCGGTCTCCTCCAGCGGCGTGGTGATGAGGGGGAGGGCGCGCTCAAACTGGGGCCGGGCCTCGGTGTAGGACAGGAGCGCTGTGACGGCGCCGGTGGCCGCGGTTTGAAGGGTGCCGAACGCTGCGATGAAGCCGATGAAGGTGCCGGGCGAGAGGTCAGTCTCGCTGAGCGCTGCGATGGCGCCGAAGACGGCGGCCATGGCGAGGATCGGATAGCCGCCGAGGAGCGCTTCGCCGACATCGCCGACGCGCCGCGCCCGGGCCATGGCGGAGCGCTCGCGGGCGTAGACCCGCGCCCATCGGCCAAGGGCGCGCTCTTCGGCAGCTGCGACGCGGAGTTTGGCGATGCCTTCCAGGAATTGGAGCGTGAGGGCTGATGCGGCGCCCTTTTCCATGATGGCGTGCTCAAGGTGCGGCCGGCGAAACAGCGAGACGCTGATCACCAGGATTGCCAGGACGAGCGTGAGCGCGATCGCGACCAAGGCGAGGCGCACATCGTAGAAGATCAGGACTGCCGTGGAGAAGGTGGCGAGGACGAGCGAGAGGAGTGCGCCGAGGACGACGTTCACCACGACGCCGCGCAGGGCTTCTAGGCCCGCGACCCTCTCGGACAGATCGCCCGCGCTGTAGCCGCGGAAGAAGCCGGCGGGGAGGTTGACGATCCTGTCCCAGATCGCGGTTTGGAGCGCGTAGGAGGTGCGCCCGTCGAGCCGCAGCGTGAGCTGGCTTTGGGAGACGCTGAGCGCGAACTGGACGAGCGCGACGAGGGCGAGGCCGGCGGCAAGCTGTGCCAGGAGAGGCACGTTTTGGGTGGGGATGACGCGGTCGACGATGTAGCCGGTGGCGAGCGGCAGCACGGCGGCGAGCGCGCCTTGCAGGAGGACGCAGACGAGGAGCGCTGCGACGATGCTGTGACCGCCGGCGATGGCGAAGCGGCCGAGGCCGAGGAGGCTGGTGGTGCCGGTCGGCCAGCGCCTGGTGAGGGAGAGGGCTTGGAGTTCGAGCTCGGCCTCGATGTCGTCGTCGACGGGTGTCGCGTGGCCGGTGATGGGGTCGATGGCGACAACGCGGCCCTGGCGCGGCAGGAGGGCGATGGCGCGGGCATCGCGCACCCGCCGGCCGATGAGGGGATCGACGGTGTGGTCGCGCCAGCCGGGCTCCAGCGCGATGGTGCGGGTGCGCAGCCCGCACAGTCCGGCGAGCGCGCTGAGGGAGGTGTCGAGCGCGGCTTCGGGGCTTTCCAGAATGCGGGGGTCGCCGAGGCCGAGGGCGGTGAGGACGTGGCTGAGCGCTGCGGCGTGGCCGTGGGGATCGGTGGTTGAGGTGGGGCGGGGCGCGGTGGATGCATTGGCGTTGGCGATGCTGCCAAAGACGGCGGCAACGTCATCATCGACCCGCGCCGCATCGCGAAGCGCCGCCTCGGCGCGACGCTCGCGCCGGCGGGTCGTGCGGTCGCGCTCGCGGGCGTCGAGCGCTGCGGCGAGCCCGTCTGCGAGCGCGGCGAGTTCGTCGTTAGACGTGTCGGGGGGCGCGCTGCCGTCATCCTCGCGCGGCCGAAGGAGGCCGTTGGCGGCGAAGAGTTTTTGGGCCGATTGGGCTTTGGCTGCGCGCTCGTCGCCCGCGTAAGAGGGCGTCGCCGGGGGGAGCGGTTTCAGCTCTGCCGGCGCATCGCCGACGGTGACGGCTTCGATGGCGAGGGTGCCGACCGGGACCACCTGGCCTGGCGCCGCGCGCAGGATGAAGCGGCGGCCGCCCTCGATGACTTGAAAGAGGTCGACTGCGCCGCTCACCACCTCCCACGCGAAGGCGCGGGGCAGAACCGATGGGGGGCCTGCAACCGTGACGGGTCCCTCCAGCGCGGTCGGGGCCGGCGTGGCATCGGCGGCATCGGCGCGGTGGGTGGGGTGGTCGTTCATGAATTGAACAGCGCCCAATAGGCGCCGCCGGCCTCGTAGAGTGCGTCGTGGGTGCCGCGCTCGACCACGACGCCGCCGTCGAGGACGATGATCTCGTCGCTGTCGCGGATCGTGCTCAGCCGGTGGGCGATGACGATGAGGGTGGCGCCGGTGGCGCTGATGCCCTCCATGACGCGGGCCTCGGTGGGCGGATCGAGCGCGCTGGTCGCTTCGTCGAGGACGAGGACGGATGGGTCGCGGGCGAGGACGCGCGCGATTTCCAGGCGCTGTCGTTCGCCGCCGGAGAAGTTGCGACCGCCTTCGCTGACGCGGGTGTTGAAGGCGGCTGGGCGGCGCATGACGGCAGGCAGGACCGCGGACCGTTCGGCGGCGAGGACGAGGTCGGCTTCGTCGATGCTGTCGTCGTCAAACAGCGTCAGGTTTTCGCTGACCGTGCCGTCGAACAGCATGATGTCTTGGTCGACGTAGCCGACGCGCTCGGAGAACTCGGTGCGCGACCAGCTGGCGTAGGGGCGGCCATCGAGCGTGATTGTGCCGGCCGATGGTTCCAGGAGGCCGGCGATGAGTTTGCCGAGCGTGGATTTGCCTGAGCCGGACGCTCCGACGAACGCAATGCGCGCGCCGGCGGGGATAACGAGATCGATGTCGTTGAGGAGCGGGCGCTCTAGCGGCGCGTAGCCGAAGGACACACCGCTCAGCTGGATTTGGCAGGCGGGGGCGCTGCGGTCAGTGGGCGCGGTTGGTTTGACGTTGTCGGGCTCGGCTTCGGCGAAGCGGCGGTCGGGCGGGTGGGCTTCCACGTCGCGGACCCTGGCGAGTTTTGCTGGGGCGGCTTGAAGTTCGGCGAGCGAGCCTGCGAGCGCCGCGACGGGTGCGGCAAAGCCTGCGCTGAGGCCCTGGAAGGCGACCAGTTCGCCAAGGGTGAGCGCGCCGTTCATGACCAAGTAGCCGCCAAGACCCAGGATGGCGGCGAGGGTGAGGGCGTCGCTGAGTGCGGGTAAAGCGGTGACGGTTGCAAGGCGGCGGCGCACCACCTGCTCTGCCGATAGCGCGTTGGCGGCAAGGCCGGCCCAGCGGCGGAAGAAGGCGTCCTCCGCGCCGGCGGCCTTAAAGGTTTCCATGTCGCGAAGCCCACCGGCGGCGGCCGCGCGTGCTTTGCCTTCCTCCGCCGCGATGGCGCGGTGGCCGTCGGCGAGCATGCGCGTGGAGGCCATGATGGCGCCGATGCTGATCACTGTCCCGACGAGGGTGACCGCGGTCAGGATGGGGCTGAACAGGAGCATCACGAGGAGGAAAAAGGCTAGGCTTGTGAGATCGAGCGTCGCCTTCGCCGCGTCCCCGCCCATGACCTTTGCCAAGTCATCGTTGAGTTCGACACGGGTCATCACCTCGCCGGCGTAGCGCTGGGCGAAGAAGGCGATGGGGAGGCTGAGGACGTGCCGCAGGAGGCCGACGGCACCGCGGGCGGCGGCATTGAGCTCGAACGCCGAGAGGCAGCGGGCCTGCAGGTAGGTGAGGGCGATGCGCAGGACCGCTGCGGCGAGCATTCCGCCGATGAGGGGCGCCATCCATCCATCGAGCCCGCGCACGAGCACATAGTCGACAAAGACGCGGTTGAAGACCGGCATCACCACACCGGGGACCACCAGAGTGACGCTGACGAGGAGGGCGAGGATGCCGAGCCCGCGCAGGCCTTCCAGCCTGCGGCCGAGCGTTTTGGGGGAGGGGCCAATCGTCTGGCCGCGCTGGAAGTTTTCGCCGGGCTTAAAGGTGAGGTAGATGCCCGAAAACATCTCCTCGAACTCGCTCCAGCTGACGCGGACGGGGCCGCGCGCCGGGTCGTTGAGGTAAACGCCGTTGCGGTTGAAGCCCTCGACGACGACGAAGTGGCAAAAGTTCACGAAGGCGATGGCGGGAAGGCTGAAGTCGGCCATTCGGCGGGGTTCGATGGAAAAGCCCCGCGCCTCGAGGCCATGGTGGCGGGCAGCGCGCAGGAGGGCGCCGGCTTTGCTGCCATCGCGCGAGACACCGCAGCTGCGGCGCAGCACCTCCAGCGGCAGGCGCAGCCCGTGGCGGGCGAGGATCATGGCGAGCGCGGCGGCGCCACACTCGGCCGATTCGTGTTGCAGGATTGTCGGGACCCGGCGGCGGCGGCGCGCGGGCGGCAGATCGAGTGCGAGCGGGGGAAGTTCGGTGTTTCTGATCGGTGCGGTGTTCACGGCTCCGCCTAGTCGATGAGCCGTTGCAGCGCGGGCGCCAGGAGGCCGACCACGCGCACCTTTCGCACCGTCACTTCCCCGTCGAAGATTTCGCCCGCCGTGATGGGGGTGTCCGGCCCATCGCTGGCGCTCCAGCGGAAGCCCGAGGCGTTGGCCGCGTCGCGCTCCAGCCGAATTTGGGCTTGGAACGGGGCCCCGTTGCCGGACAGTTCGGACACCAGGGCGTCGTTACGCAGGACCTCGCGCATGCCGCCGCGGGTGGCAGGGGCTGCGGAGATGCTTTCCACTTCGCCCATGATGGCGCCGAACTCGGAGCGGCGGACGGTAGTTGGCGTGACTTCGACGGTCATCCCGACGGTGACGCTTTTGCCGCGATCGGGGGGCACGAACATGACGGCGTAGATGGCCGCGGGCGCATCGTCCCCTGTGGGGGTGAGGCGTGCGATGGCTGTGCCGGCTTCGATGCGGTCCCCGACCGCTACCGTGACCTCGACGACCTCGCCGGCGACGGACGCGCGGATGACGGCGCGGTCGGTGAGGGCGCGCTCCAGCCGCGCGACGCGGCGTGTGATGGCGTCCACGCGCGCCTCTTGCTCGATGAGCCCGATCTGGCGTGCTTGCCCGCGTTCGACCCGCTGCAGGTCGAGCTGGGAGAGTTCATTGCGCAGATCGAGGAGGCGCTCGCGGGTGTTGGCGGCAGAAATGCTGGCGTCGAGGAGGCGTGCGCTGGTGGCGATTTCGCGCTCCACCAGCGCGGACACGGCCTGCTCGCGGCGTTCCTGAAGGGCGAGGCGTGCTTCGAGCGCGGCGCGGACGGCCTCGATGGCGGCGGAGCGGCCGGCAAAAGCGCGCCGTTCCTCGCTGGCGGCTTCCTCGGCGTGGCGGCGCTCGTGGGCGAGCCGCTCGCGCGCGTCTAGGAGTTCGGCGCGGGCGTCATCCAGCTCGCGGGACAACTCGCTTTGGTTGATCCTTGCGACCACATCGCCTTCCTGGACGAGCGTCCCCGGCTGGAGGTCGAGCGATAGGATGCGGCCGCCATTGCCGCTGACAATTTCGCTTAATCCTCCCTCGGCGAGCAGGATGCCGCGGCCCCGCACTGTGATGGGGGCTTCTGCGACAATGGCCCAGACAACCGCTGCGATGATGAGGCCGACGAGGAGGAGCCAGGCCGTTGTGAGCGAGGCCGTTGCGATGCGTGGGCCACGATCCAGCCGGTCGGGTGAGGCGAGCTTATCGAGTGCGGCTTTGCGGTAGATTTGTCGGTTCATGGCGCCCCGCGGCCTCAGCCGATTGGGCGGGTGCTTGCCAGGACACCATAAGTTAAATTCTGCGCGGGACGGCGCGACATCAGCAACCGTCGCCGTTTGAGTAAAACTCGCAAGATGAGCGCAGGTCCATTTGCCATAAGCTATTGATTGCAAATCGACGGTTAGGTGTCCAGTCCGGCGGGCTGTGGCAATTTTGAGCGCGTTGCTCAGACGAATTTGTGGACATCTCACCGCTCGGTACCGCCGGCGCTCTGGCCGCTGTCTGTGATGATGCGCTGAGCGGCGTCATCCGATCCGGCGGACTGCATTGTGGTGTGTTACAAGGACGGCCGCGCTCTAACGTTTTTGGTTTTTCGAGTGGTCTTAGACTGGAGATCCTGTGTTGAGATCTGTCATGATGACTTTGCGGTGCCTATCTGCACTTTTAGTGAGCGCCTTATTTATTTGTTACTACTCGGCGGTGTCCGGCGCGGCTGAACGCGCGGGGGGAATTCTGACGACGGGTTGGAACATCAACCCGCCTTACTCTTACACTGTCGACCTCGAAGGAACGCGACGATGGCGCGGGTTTGATGTTGACATTCTGCGCGAGATTGGGAAGCGCACGGCCTACTCGATCGACGCCGTTTCGATGGATTGGGATAGGCTTGTGCAAGACATTGAGGCGGGCAGAAAGGATCTGGCCGCAGGCGCGACAATAACGCCAGAGCGCCAACGCTTTGCATACTTCTCGATCCCGTATCGATCTGAGCGAATTTCACTGATCATGCGAAAGGGCGACGCCGATGCCCTTCCCGCGAAGAATTTGGAAGAATTGATTGCTGGATTGACGGCGCAACGACTGAAGATTGGGCGTCGGTCTGGGACGATGTTTCCAAGCGAGCCGTTGAATAATTTTCTGAATGATCCCAATAACGCGAGCCAAATCCTAACGTTCGATCGGCCCGACTTCATTTCGCTGCTGGTGGACAAAGAAATCGATGGCTTTTTCGCCGACCAGGTGACCGCCGCGCGTCAGATCGAGGCAAACGGTGTGGCGCGCCTGGTGGAGGAACACCCGGTCACGATCGATGGTCGCCTGCACATCATGTTCAGCAAAGCGCGTGTGTCGGAAGAGGTGGTTGCAAAATTCAATGAGGCCATCACTAGTATCCACCGCGATGACACATACCGCGAACTGACGGCGGCTTACACGTTTCCGATCTTGGCCCGCCTCGCACTTGACGGTGGCTGGTTTGAGATTGTGGATCTGATTGGTACAGCGGCCTTTGCACTGTCCGGCTTGCTGCTCGCCATCCGATACAATTACGATATCTTTGGAGCGCTCGTGCTGGCGTCGTTGCCGGCAGTGGGTGGAGGGGTGGTGCGAGACCTGATCACCCGGCGTGATGAACTCGCGGTATTCTCGTCCTCCATCTATGTGTTCATTGTTGTTTTGGTCGTCGCAGTGGGTTTCCTTGTGGTGAGGGTTGCTGCGCGGTCCAAATCGTGGCGGGCCGATGAAGGTGTGTTTTCGCGGCTTCGCCTGCACGCGCCTCGGCTGAGTTATGCCGTCCAGGTGACCGACGCCATTGGCCTTGCGGCGTTTACGGTCACCGGGGTCGTCGTCGCGCTCCTCACCCAGTCCGATCCGCTTTGGCTTTGGGGGCCGATCCTCGCCGCCATCACAGCCTCCGGCGGTGGTATTTTGCGCGACGTCGTGCGGTCTGACCCGGAGGTGCCGCATCTGAAGGGTGAGCTTTACCCCGAGATTGCGCTTCTGTGGGGCTTTATACTGTCGGTTTACTTTATGTGGGCTGCCAGCCAGATCCAGCTGGGGCTGATTAGCACCGGTATCCTTGTCACGTTCGTGGGGGCGTTCGCGACCCGAATGGCAACGATCCATTTTGGGCTCAAGAGCCTGTTTATCGGGATCAACACTCCAAAACAGTGAGGACCAGCCGCCTAGAGTGCCAGGTTGAGCTTTCTGGCGAGCGCGCGGGTGATCGCGACGCCGGAGCCGGCCGAGACCGATGTCAGCACCGCGCCCCAGGCCGTGTCCAAAACGACCATCTGCCAGGTCCAGCCCTTCAGGGTGGCGTAGTTCGTAAACTCGTAGGTTCCGTAGGCGGCTGCGCCGAAAATGGCGGCGTTGAGCATCAACTTGCCATAGCCGCCGCTACGCAGCGCGGGCCAACTGACCAGCCACAACAGTGCTGCGGTGTAGAATATGAAGAATATGACGACAGCGCCGGGCTTTAACTCATCGACCATGATGTCGCCGATCTGCTCGATGAAGAACGGGACCATGAATTGGGTCAGCATAATGGAATCGAGCGCAAGGAAGACCAGCGCGGTCGACACAAACAGAATCAGGAAAGTCATAAGTCACCTTCGCGCGTCACACTGAGGCATACAGATGTCGCACAGGGCGCAAGGCAAGGCCGAAGTCGGATGCGCGGTCGATGCCGCATCCTCATGATTGGCGTGGCATGCGCGAGGCCGGTTCTGTGCGCCCCCGATGGCAGGCCGTCGCTTCGGATTGGTCACAGGTGTGTGGACGACCCACAACATGGTCAAGATTTGATCGAATATTGATCGCATTCCGCCTGTCTATAGCGGTCCAGCGCTCAGTCGCCCATAAACAAAGATATCATCAGCTTAAATTCTTGATGAATTTTGAGCTGAAACTCGAATGTACCATAACTCGAGCGATGATTCACGCGTGAATTGTTGCTCGGCCTGAAATAGCGCGAGGCGATCGGTGGTTTTCCACGCGCTGGATGCCGATCGCACAAGGTATGGTACCAATGAGCAACGGAACATTCGACGACTTCTTGGGCGCACTGCTCGCCTTTGAGTCCGGTTGGGATCGGGACCGCTACGACAACGGCATCATCGCCGATTGGCAGCTGGACCAGTGGGCCGGCGGACCCGTCCAGTCGTTCTTTCCCCAGTACAACAGCTGGAGTGATCTCAGCGACGCTGAGTGGGAGGTCATGGCCTATCGGTCGATGAACAGCCTTGGGTTTGTGGGCTTCCAGTTCGGGGAAGCGCTGCTGATCGACCTTGGTTACTACGACGCAACGACGTTCTACGGAAACGGCGCCGCGACCAATGCTTGGAACGGGAGCTGGACCGGCAAGAACGGGGCGACGTCGCTTGAGGCGTTCATGACCAAGGAGGTTCAGGACCAGGCAATTCTGGACGCCTTTGGCTACAACTTGCAGGTGATCGAGAATGGGCTCGCGCGCCAAGGCCAGAGCCTGGAAGACATTGTCGGCAGCAGCGGCACATACGGGCAGAACGGGGTGACGGTAACCGTGGAGCTGCCGCTCACGGGTATTATGGCGGCGGCGCACCTTCGCGGCGCGTGGGGCACGCTGGCGCTGTTGCAGGGCGGGGCGGTGTCGGCGGACGAGTATGGCACGTCCATTCTCCAATACATCGAACAGTTTGGCGGCTATGATGCGCCGACGGCGGCTCAGATGATTGCCGCATGGGAGGCGGGCCGCACGGGCGACGAGGGCCTTGGGGGGCCGACGACCCCGCCGGGCAATGTTACTCCGCCGGACGATACGCCAGGCGCTGGCGATAGCAGCGGTCCACCTGCAGATGTCAGCGATCCTGCTCCCGTTCCGCCGCCGGTCGCCAGCAATGGCGGTCTTGGGACCGCTGGCGTGACAGCGGCGACCGCGGATGTGGTGATCGACTGGGCTTGGGGAGCGGCAACGGTCATCACCGATTTTGATCCGGCGACGTCCACGATTTTCGTCTCCTGGATCGGCGCCGACCATATTGAGGTGTCGGAGACATCGGCCGGTGTTGTGATCGCGGTGCCTGCGAACAACCAGACGACGACGCTCGCCGGGGTCACGCTGGATAGCTTGTCGGCTGCCAACTTTACGTTCCTCGATCAGTCGGCCGCGGACGAGGTTCTCGGGCTCGTGGGGGCGGGCACAAGCGATCCCGGCGATGATGGCGACCCGATGGATGGCGGCCACGGTGGTCACACGGATGGTGATCACGGGGATCACATGGATCACGGCATGGCCCAGATGGTTATGATCGGGCTCGGGTCGCCGTCGCGCACCATCACCGACTTCGATCCGGCCACCGACATGGTGCATCTGGAGGCAGGGGTCACCGCGGCGCGGCTGACGATCTTTGAGGAAAGCGGCGACGCGCTGGGCCTGCCGCCGCGCATCGTCGTGTACGCCGAAGCGGGCCCAGAGGTATAGACGACGATACAAACCGGTGTGGCGCAGGACGCACAGGCACGAGCCAAATTCTCGGTCGCCGAGCAGTCCGCGCTCAACGAGGTGGCGTCGACCATCGGTGCCTCCATCGTCGATCCGGGGACCGGCAACGGCTTTCCCGTCACGTACGATACCGACGGGTCAGCGCCGCCAACGGTGACGGGTCAGGCCGCGGCGGGCGGTGTACGCTATAAGGTCGATGCCAACGCTGACGATATCGTCGGCTTTGATCCGGCGAACGATGAACTCGACTTTGGCAGCATCTCGGTTCACGGCCTGATCGTCACTAAAACGCCGGCCGGCGAGATCGCCCTCGACAGCCCCTGGAGCGAAGCCATTCAGGTGGTCCAGGGCGTGACGTTCCAGGACATTTCCATCGAGAGCTTCGGCGTGGTGGGGAACGAGCACCTGCGCCAGGATCTCGGCGGCGTACTGTCTTGGGAGCTGGGGATCGGACCGCGCGATCCCGATACCGTCTACATCCGCTCTCACGAGTATGGCGTGTCGACAGTCATCGAGGATTTCGATGTCGCGACCGACAAGATCAGCTTCCTCTATTTCGGGACGCGGGAGCGGTTGTCGGTGGAGGACACGCCGGACGGTCTTGTGATCTCAAGTCTTCCGTCGGGGCAGAGTTTTACGTTCCCGAACCTCACGAAGGCGGATTTGTCGCCGGGTCAGGTGGAGTTTCACTTCGACCAGGTGATGGAAGACAACCTGGAGGTGCCCTTTGGTTTCGACCAGAACGACGTGACGCTGGTCGACCGCACGTCGCTGCTGACGCCGGCGGCGCCAGACGGGCAAACGACGGACGGCTTTCAGACCCGCGAGGGGGTGTGGCCGTCCGCCAATGATACCGATCCTGTGGACCCGACCCCGCCTGTCGATCCTGTGGATCCGGTGACGCCCCCGGACCCGGTGACGCCCCCGGACGACGATACGGATGCGCCGCAGGTGGTGTTGATCGACTGGGCGTGGGGCCAAGAGGACGTCATTATCGGCTTTGATCCATCGGAGGATAAGATCGATTTGGGCAATGTCGGCGCCGACCAGCTTGCGATCAGTGAAGCGTCCGATGGCGACCTTATCATCGAGATACTCAACAACGGCGGGCGCAGTGTTCGCTTTGACGGGCTGTCAGCGTTTGACTTGAGGGCTGATGCGCTGACGGCGGCGGACTGGAACAGCGGTGCGATTGCTGCAGCGCTGGACGATCTGGCAATGCTGAGCTGACGCCAGGCGCGTGGGGCGGCGGCATGGATGTCCTTGGGATATGCCGCCGCCCTGCTGGTCCCGCCCGGTGTAATGGGAGATAACGTGCGGTGAGCGGTGTTCTTGCCGCGCGTGACCTTGCACTGCATCGGACCTGATATGGATCCCTACGAGGCTCTTGGGGTCGAAAAGACCGCCACCGCGGATGAGATCAAGAAAGCGTACCGCAAGATCGTCAAAGAGTGTCACCCGGACCTCAACCCGGGAGATGCGGCGGGGGAGGAGCGCTTCAAGGCCGCCGCGTCCGCCTACGATCTTCTGAAAAACCCCGAGAAACGGGCGCGGTTCGATCGCGGTGAGATCGATGCGCAGGGGCACGAGCGGCCCGACACGCAGTTTTATCGCAGCCATGCCGGGGCGCGCGACAACCCCTATCGGAGCGAGCACCACTACGACGACTACGAAGACATCTCCGACTTCTTCAGCGAGTTTATGCGCAAGTCGGGCGGCGGTGGGGCCGGGCAGGGGCAAGGGCGCAGGTTTCGCGCCGACGGCGAAGACCTTCGCTATAGCCTCGAGGTGCCTTTCCTGGAGGCGGCGCTTGGGGGCAGCACGCGCATCACCTTGCCTGACGGGTCGGTGCTTGATGTGCAGATCCCCCGGGGCATCGCCGACGGGCAGACAATCCGGCTGCGCGGCAAAGGCGGGCCGCCGATGGGGGAGGGTCGTGCGGGGGATGCGCTGATCACGATTTCGGTCGCGCCCAACAAGGTGTTCTCGCGGGAGGGCGACACGGTGCGGATGGTGCTTCCCATCACCATCGACGAGGCGCTGTTGGGCGGGAAGGTCGAGGTGCCGACCATCAGCGGGCCGGTGATGCTCACCATTCCGAAGGGCGCGAGCTCGGGCCAGGTTCTGCGCCTGCGTGGCCGGGGGATTGCGCCGCGGGGCCGTGAGGAGCGGGGCGATCAGCTTGTGGAGTTGAAGATCGTGACCCCGCCGGAAGTCGATGCTGAGCTTGCCGAGTTTATGGAGAGCTGGCGCGGCAAGCACGCCTATGATCCGCGTGGGGAGATGAAGCCGTGAGTGTCATCTACACCGAAGAAGAGATCATCGCCGCGGTGCCGGGGCTCGACCGCACGCTCCTCCTGCGCTTCGTGGAGGCGAGGATTATCATTCCCGTGGCGCGGCCTCCGGGGCCTCCGGCGTGCTTTTTGCCCGTCGATGTCGCGCGGGTCCGGCTTGCGTGTGAGCTGTGCGAGAGCTTCGACTTTGAGGACGATGCGCTCGGGGTGGTCATGGGGCTTGTGGACCGCCTGCACGCGACGAGGGCCGACCTTCACGCGGTGCTGGAGGCCGTGGGTGAGCTGCCGGATGCGCACAGAGAGGTGATTGCGCAAAAGGTGCGGCAGAAGCGCTCGCCGGACGCTGGATAGCCTTTTTGGGTGGTAGGAGGTTTTGGCGCCGGGCGTTGATCGCGCCGTGTGCGCCGCGCAAAGGCCGCTGACAGTCGTCGGTGTCAATTTGTGGGGCGCAAAGTGACAGCTAGCCCTTTCGGCGGGTCGTGAGGTTCGCTATCCAAAGAAGGGGGGTGCCGCTTTGTCGGGTCGACCGGCCGGCGGCGAGGGAGAAAAAAGAGACTTCTGTGCGGACTGCACCTTCATTCTTTACGCCGATCCCGTCTCAGTGGGTCGGGCCGATCCTCTTTAAAGGCGATGTGGTGGACGGGGAGGTGAGCGCCCCGCTGGCCACCTTTGAGACGCCGCTTTGGCCCTCGACTGCGCGCGGTGCGCTGGTGTCGCGCCAGTGCGGCGGCATCCAGGTCACCATGGTGGATGAGCGCATGACGCGCTCGATTGCAGTGCGCGCCAAGGACGGTGCGACGGCGAACGCTGCGTGGCGAAAAATCGAGGCGCGCACCGACACCATCGCCGACATCATCGCTGGGACGAGCCGGTTTGCGCGCCTGGTGAAGCTCAACCGGCAGATCGCCGGCAACCTCCTCTTTATCCGCATTGAGTGCACGACGGGCGACGCGTCGGGCCACAACATGGTGACGAAAGCCGCCGAGGCGGTGCTCAACTGGGTTCTCAGTGAGTATCCGGAGCTGTCATACGCGTCGATTTCTGGCAACTTTTGTACTGACAAGAAGACCTCGGCGGTGAATGCGATCCTGGGCCGTGGCAAGCACATGATCGCGGAGATTGAGATCCCCAAGCAGATCCTGACGCGGGTGCTTCGGACGGACGCGCAAAAGATGATGGCGCTCAATCTGGAGAAAAACTTTGTCGGCGGTAACCTTGCTGGCTCTTTGCGGACCGCGAACGCCCATTTTGCCAACATGTTGCTTGGCTTCTACTTGGCGACCGGGCAGGATGCCGCCAACATTGTCGAGGGCAGCCAAGGGATTGTGCATTGTGAGGCGCGCGGGGAAGACCTTTATTTCTCCTGCACACTGCCAAACCTGATCGTCGGCTCTGTGGGAGCGGGTAAAGGAAGCGAACTCGTGGAGGACAACCTGCGGCAGATGGGCTGCAAGGATGATCGGCCCGACGGCGATAATGGCCGGCGGCTCGCGGGGATTTGCGCCGGTGTGGTGCTATGCGGAGAGCTGTCGCTGCTAGCCGCGCAGACTGTGCCTGGCGAACTGGTGCGCACGCACATGGGGCTGGAGCGATGAGCAAGCCGCTAGTGCCAGACCGGACCGTTGCGGGGCGCAAGCGCGAGCACTTGCGTGCCCTGGAAAAGGATCCGCAGATCGAGCGCCGGCAAAGCGGGTTTGAGCAGCTGCGGCTCACCCATCGCGCACTGCCTGAGCTGGACTTTGACGCCGTCGACACCGCGACATCGTTCCTGGGCAAGCCGCTCGCCTTTCCGCTTTTGATTTCGTCGATGACGGGTGGTGCAGGCGATGAGATCAACACCATTAACCGCTCGCTCGCGAAGGCCGCTGAGACGACCGGTGTGGCGATGGCCGTCGGCTCCCAGCGTGTGATGTTTAAGGAGCCTTCCGCCCGGGCGAGCTTCGCGCTGCGCGACGTGGCGCCCACTGCGCCGTTGATAGGCAACATCGGTGCGGTGCAGCTGAACTATGGCGTTGGGGCCGATGAGTGCCGCCAGGCAATAGATACCCTGCGCGCTGATGGGCTTTATCTGCACGTCAATCCGCTGCAGGAGGCCGTACAGCCCGAAGGCGACCGGGACTTTTCGAAGCTGCTTGAGGCCATCGAAGCGCTCGGCCGTGCGCTGCCTGTTCCGCTCCTTCTGAAGGAAGTGGGGGCGGGGCTTTCGGGCGCCGATGTGGAGCGCGGTTACGCGGCGGGCATTCGCCATTTCGATGTGGCCGGGCGCGGCGGCACGTCGTGGAGCCGGATTGAGTATCACCGGCGCGCGGAAGACGACGACGATTTGGGGCTGGTTTTTCAGGACTGGGGGCTCACGACCATTGAGAGCCTGATCGAAGCGCGCGCGGTGTTGCGCGAGAAAGCTGACGGGACGACGCTGATCGCGAGCGGCGGCATCCGCGACGGCGTCGACATGGCCAAATGCGTGATTTTGGGTGCGGATGTATGCGGTGTCGCGGCGCCGCTGTTGTCCGCGGCGCGGGTGTCGACCGCTGCTGTGATCGCGGCGATCGGCAAGCTGCGCAGGGAGTTCCAGACCGCGATGTTTTTGCTGGGCTGCCCTGATGTGGCGAGCCTCAAATCCAACACGGCCCTGATCCGAAGGAGCGTGGAGTTTTAATGGTCTCGACCGGACTGAGCGCGATGAGCTTCTACACCCCTCATCGCTACGTGTCGTTGGACACCTTGGCAGAGCATCACGGGATTGATCCGGCCAAGTTCTCCAAAGGCATCGGCCAAGAAAAGATTGCCATGCCCGGCCACGACGAGGACGCGGTGACGCTCGCCGCGGAGGCCGCGCGGCCGATCATCGACCGGTTTGGGACCGACGACATCGACACAGTTCTGTTTGCCACGGAAAGCGGTGTGGATCAGGCGAAATCCGCGGGGATTTTCCTGCACGATCTTCTGGGGCTGCCAAACAACATTCGCCATGTGGAGCTGAAGCAAGCCTGCTACTCCGCGACGGGCGCACTGCAGATGTCTTGTGCGTATGTGGCGCGCAAGCCGGACAAAAAAATCCTTCTGATTGCGTCGGACGTGGCGCGCTACGACCTTGATAGCTCAGGCGAGGCGACGCAGGGCGCGGGCGCAGTGGCGATGCTGATCTCCACCGAGCCAAAGCTGTTGGAGATTGGGCCGATCTCGGGCCTGTTTACCGAAGACATCATGGACTTTTGGCGCCCCAACGACCGGCGCACGCCCTTGTTCGACGGCAAGTTATCGGCGCTGCGGTACATGAAGGCGCTGGTGGAGGCGTGGCGGGATTATCGCGCCAACGGTGGGTCGCAGTACGACGAGTTTGACCGGTTTTGCTACCACCTGCCGTTTTCGCGGCTTGGCGAGAAGGCGCACAGCCACTTGGCGAAAGAGGCCGAGGTGGCGGCCGATATGGGTAAGGCGCTGCCCGGCATGATCTACAACCGGCAGGTGGGCAACAGCTACACCGCGTCGATCTACCTGGCGATTTTGTCGACGCTGGAGAATAGCGACGAGGATTTGTCGGGGTCCCGGCTGGGGCTGTTCAGCTATGGCTCTGGCGCAACCGCGGAATTCTTCGACGCGACCGTCGTGCCGGGGTACCGCGAGTATCTCGCGCCGGAGCGGCATCGCGAGATCTTGAACCGTCGCAAGGCTGTCTCCTACGACGAATATATCGCGTTGTGGCACGCGGTGCCGGAAGCGGAAGGGGCTATGACGTCCATGCCTGATGAGGCGGTGGGGCGGTATAGATTGACCGGCATTGACGACAAGAAACGTATCTACACCGACCGCCAGGGCTGATACGCGGGCCCATTCGCCGGGCAAGCTGATCCTGTCGGGCGAACACTCGGTGCTTTACGGGGCGCCGGCGCTCGCCATGGCGGTCGCTCACTACACCGAGGTCTGGTTCAAGCCGGTCAACCCCAGCGAGGGGTTGCGGACCGTGTTCTCGGGCCTGTCGAGCGGTGAGATGTATCCGCTGCGGCTGTTGGCGCAGTTTAAGTCATCGCTCGACCGGCGGTTCGATCAGTTTTTGCGCGGCGAGATCGATGTTCTGAACATCATGAAGCAGCCGGACGATTTGGCCGTCTATGCGCTGGCGACGCTGCTGCAGGACAGCCCGGGCGGTTCGGGCGCTGCGATCCCGGCGATTGGCGCGGTGAAGCGGTCGATTGCGCCAGGTCAGCTTGGCAGTCGCTCCAGCTTGCCGATTGGTGCGGGTTTGGGGTCCTCCGCTGCCATTGTGGCGGCGACGACTGTGCTGTTTGAGAGCATCTTGGAGCGGCCCAAAACGCTGGAAGAGCGCTACGAACGGGTACGCTTTTGCGAGCGGCTGAAGCATGGCCGGGCGGGGCCGATTGATGCTGCTGCCGTGGTGCGCGGCGGGCTGGTGCGAGCCAAAGACGGTGGGATCGAGGCGCCGGACATTCCCGATGACCATGGCTTGCTGGAAGGCTCCGGCTGGTACTGGGTGCTGCATGGCAAGCCTGAAAGCAGCACCGGCGAGTGCGTCAGCACCGTGCGCGCCAACCACCGCAGGGACGTTGGGCTTTGGGAGGATTTTGCCGCGTGCACTGACGCGTTCATCGCCGCGATGGAGACCGGGGAGAGCGGGGAGAGCGCGATCCGGCAGAACCAGCGCCTGCTGGAGCACATCGGGGTGGTGCCAGAGCCGGCGCAAGACTTTGTGCGGCAGGTGGAGGCGCTTGGCGGTGCTGCGAAAATTTGCGGTGCTGGGTCGGTGAGCGGCAACTTTGCCGGCGTGCTTCTTGTGCACCTCGATGACCACGCGGCGATGAGTTCGCTGATGGCAAAACACTCGCAGTTGTCGTGGTCGAAGCTGCGCATGTCGCGCACCGGCGCTTCAATCGGGCCGGTCGACAATTTTGCAGCGGCGGAGCCGGCGCAATGATCACAGCCAGCGCGCCAGGGTCGATTTTTCTGACGGGCGAGCACGCTGTCATTTACGGCCATCGCGCCATTGTTGTGGCCATTGATCAGCGCATCACGGTGCGGCTGACGCCGCGGTCGGACCGCGAGGTTCATGTGCGCTCCACCATTGCGGAGCCGGTCGTCACTGACCTTGATGCGCTTGATATGCCGGACGCATTTCGTTTCGTGCGCAGTGTGATCGCTGAGGTGCGGGGGGCGCTGCCAGCGGGCTTTGACTTCTCGGTCGCATCGCAAATCGATCCGACTCTGGGATTGGGCTCGTCCGCTGCCGTAACGATTGCGTCGCTGGGGGCGCTGACGCGGTATGCGGGGCAAGGCCGCGAGGGGCTGCACGCGACGGCGGTGCGGCTGGTGCGCGAGATCCAGGGGCGGGGCAGCGGGGCGGATTTGGCCGCGAGCCTTGAGGGGGGCGTGATCAGCTATCGCGCGCCGCCTGATGTGGCGTTTGCCAAGCTTCCCGATACGCCGCCGCTCAGCCTGAAGTATTGCGGCTACAAAACGCCGACAGGGGTTGTGTTGGCAAAGGTCGCCGAGCGGATGCAGGGCCGCGAGGCGGAGTTTGCCGCGCTTTATGCGCGGATGGGCGCGCTCGCTGAGGAGGCGATTGCGGCGGCTGAGGCGCGCGATTGGCCAGGGTTCGGCGCCGCACTGGAGACCTATCAGCTGCAGATGGAAGCGCTTGGCGTCAGCGATGAGGCGCTAAACGCGATCATTTCCGACGCGCGTGCGAGCGGCGGCAACGCGGCGATCAAAGTCTCTGGCTCGGGGCTGGGGGATTCGGTCGTTGCGGTGGGTGATGTGCCGCCGGGCTTCACGCCGGTTCACATCGCCCATGAGGGTTTGGTCGTTTATGGCTGATGCCGCGCGGGAGGTGGTCGCGGCTGCCATGGCGCAGGCCGGGGCGGCGCAACCGTTCACGGCGTATGCACCGAGCAACATCGCGCTCGCCAAATATTGGGGCAAACGGGACGCGGCGCGCAATTTGCCGCTCAACAGTTCGCTGTCGATCTCGCTGAACGAGTGGGGCTCGCGCACGACTGTGGCGCCCTCGGCGAGCGGGGCGGACGAGGTGATCCTGAACGGCGATGTGCTGCCTGGGTCGTCGGCGTTCGCGCAGAAGGTGGTGAAGTTTGCCGATCTGTTTCGGGGTGACCGGGCGATCCCGCTGCGGGTTGAGACACACAACACTGTGCCGACCGCCGCGGGGCTTGCGTCGTCAGCATCGGGGTTTGCGGCGCTGACGAAGGCTCTGTGCGGCAGCTTTGGTCTGCCGCTGACGCCCGCGCAGATGAGCATGGTGGCGCGGCTTGGCAGCGGCAGCGCCGCGCGCTCCCTCTGGCACGGCTTTGTGCGCTGGAACCGAGGCGATGCGGTTGATGGGAGCGATAGCCACGGTGTGCCGCTCAATGGCGTTTGGCCGGAGTTTCGGATCGCAATTGTGAAGGTGGACACCAGCCCGAAGGCAAAATCATCGCGCGATGGGATGGACCACACGCGCGAGACGAGCCCGCTATTTCAGGCCTGGCCCGCGCAGGCGGAAGCCGATTGCGGGGCGGTGGAGCGGGCGGTTCTGGACCGCGATTTTGTGACGCTCGGCGAGTGGACCGAGGGCAATGCGCTGATGATGCATGCCACCATGCAGGCGGCGCGGCCGAGCCTTTGTTATCTGACGTCGCGCACTTGGACCGCACTTGAACGGCTTTGGCAGATGCGCGCGGACGGGCTTCAGGCGTTTGCCACCATGGATGCGGGGCCGAACCTAAAGCTCATTTTCCTTGAGCCATCCACCGGCGACGTTCTGGCCGCATTTCCGGAGGCTGACGTGGTCGAGCCGTTCGCCGCGAGGGCAAACGGCTCTTGATGTTTCGGCGAGGCGGGCGTCGCGTTTAGCGTGCGGTGACCGCGGCCCGTGCAGAGGCGGTCTGATCGCGCCATGCGATCTGGCCGCTGTCCTGCTCTTCCGGGATGGCGCAGATGCCATGGCGGACCGACCAGCGCGATACGGCGCTGTTGGTGGTCAGCACAGCGAACGGCACCGCAAACACCAGGCCAATGATGACCGGGGCCGCGATGAAGAGGATATGCGGCATCATCACAGCGAAGCAGGTGCACAGCGCGAGGCCAAACACGGTTTGCGGGGCGAAGGAGCGCAACGCCTCGTCCCAATCCACCGTGCGGACGCCGCGCGGCTGAGCCCGCCAGTCGATCTTGCGGCCGAAGACTAGACCGGCGGCGAAGATCGCGATGGCAAACGCCACCACGGGGGCCATGAGCATGGAGACAATCAGCTCCACCGCTGCGCCGGCGACAACGCGCGGCCGGCCGCCATACTGCGCTGCGGTGCGGCGGTTGAGGAGAACGCTGACTACACCGAGGATTTTTGGCGCGAAGTTCATGAAGAGGACGAGGCCGAGCATGGCGTAGCCAAGCCACGACGGAACCGCGGCGCCCTCAGTGCCGGGGATCGTGACGCCGCCCAAGAACAGGCCCCCAACGCCGGCAATCATGAACGCGATCCAGGCCGC
>ERZ1740058.441-NODE-441-length-31822-cov-6.339377_pt1 | contig 31822 bp, 24 predicted proteins | sample MGYA00581745_ERZ1740058 | MGnify/ENA primary metagenome ERZ1740058 (study PRJEB43018, sample SAMN04849742) | marine metagenome | isolation source: floating plastic debris | place: Pacific Ocean | collected 2008-08-30 | study: EMG produced TPA metagenomics assembly... | reverse complement strand
CCGAGAATGCTGCTCAGACACGCCTGTACGGATTCCGGGGTCGCTCGACTACTGCTCTGCACGCTCTCACTTGGGAGGACGCAGCTACGCCTTCTCTTGGGTTGGAAGTTAGCCCAGTCACGGATGGAGGAGCTGGTTACTTGGACTTCGTGACGGTCAACGCGGAACATCCGCTGCAATACGATGGCCAGTCGGTGCGGTTCAAACATCCGTTGATGAGCATCCACAGCATTACACAGTTTCGGATTCAACAAATGACTGATAACTTAATGGTTTGGGATATTACTGATCCGCTACGACCGGCTGAACAGAGGTGGAATCAAAACAATGAGGAAGGGCGATTTCAGGTTTTTGCCGATACGACTCGAGAATACCTGCTGTTTGATCCTCAACTTGTCGAGGATCAGCCTCAATTTATTGAAAAGATTCACGGAGGGAGTTCGTTGGCCGAAGAATCTCCCGAACTACTGATTATTACTACTCCTGTTCTTCAGAAAGAAGCCGAGCGATTGGCTCAGTTCCGTCAAGATCATGATGCACTGAGTGTCCAAGTGACTTTACTTCAGGATATTTACCGCAGTTATTCAGCCGGAAGGCAGGATGTGACGGCTATTCGAAACTATATCAGAGAACTGTATCAGCAGGAAGGTAAACTGCGCTACGTGCTGATTTTTGGAGATGCTTCCTATAACTACCTGAGCACCGAGGATAACACAAACGTTATTCCCACCTATCAATCCTACGAGTCGCTGCATAATGTGCACAGCTACGCTTCGGATGACTACTTTGGTTTTCTTGACCCGGAAGAAGGGGAGTGGTCAGAGGCCACCCAGGCACTACCCCACGATTTGGATGTAGCCATTGGTCGTCTGCCAGTGAATACTGCGGAAGAAGCAACAATCATGGTGGATAAGCTTATTCACTACGCGAGTAATCCGGCTACCCTGGGGAAGTGGAAACAGCAGTTGTTGTTCGTAGCCGATGACGGGGATGAGAACAAACACCAAAGCCGCTCGGATTTCTTAGCTTCGCAAGCTGAATCGCGTACCAAGTTTCACGCGCAACGCTTGTTTATGGATGCTTTTCCGCAAGAAGAACATAGTGCCCCTCAGATGCGGGAGCGATTAGAACAGATGGTGCAGCGAGGAGTGTTTCTGGTAGACTTTATCGGGCACGGAGGAGAAACTGCCTGGACCGATGAACGTATTCTCGATCTAGCACTAATCGATGACTGGACCAACTACGACCGACTACCCATTTTTTTGACGGCTACCTGCGAGTTTGGACGGTACGACGATCCAAGGAGGCAGTCGGGAGCCGAGCGAGCCTTACTGCACCCGGAGGGAGGAGCTATTGCCATGCTGACTACTGCCCGCCCGGTATTTACTGGAGCCAACTTTGAGGTTAGTTCTGCCTTTTACGAGGTACTAACCCAAAGCAATTTAAGTGAAAGCCGGTTAGGTGATATTTTTCGGAAAACTAAGAACCGTAGCGTATCCGGTACTTCCAATCGTAACTTCACGCTGTTAGGCGATCCGTCGATGGCACTGTCAATACCCCAACGAGAAGCGGTAATTACCAACTGGCAAGCAAAACCTAATCTGGGTGATACGTTGCTTCCTCTTCAATCAGTAACGTTGCAGGGAGAAGTACAACTTACTGACCGGATAGATGCTGAATTTAACGGGGTGATTTATCTGGATTTCTTCGCCCAGCCCCAAACTAAACTCACTTTGGGTAGCGAAGATGCTGGAGTATTAGAGTACACCGACCGAAGCGCCCGCCTCTTTCAGGGAAAAGCCAAGGTAAAAGACGGTACCTTTACGGCCAACGTTCGCATTCCGAAGAACATTTCACCCGAGTTGGGTTACGGCAATATTCGTTTGTACGCGGAAGACAGAAAGCGTCATTTAGATGCAATGGGACGATTTGACCAGTTTGTTCTAGGAGGTGATCCAATAAGTGCTGAAGCTGATCTCACCCCTCCGGAAATCCGGATGTATCTCAACCAGCCGGGTTATCCACCTACCACTACTGTCTATAATCGCCCTACCCTGATTGCCGAACTCTCCGATCCTAGCGGGATTAACACGCTACCCGGTGAACACGCTATCTTACTATCAGTTGACGGCGATGAGGCCGTTGAGATTCAGGATTGGTACGAAGCCAAGTTGGATACCTACCAGGCTGGTCGAGTTGAGTTTACGTTGCCCTATCTGCCACCTGGTAATCATTCGCTGATTCTTCAGGTTTCGGATATATACCTGAATACTACCAGTCAGAAACTAGATTTTACGATTGTAGATGATTCAGTCTTTTTATTACAAGCTTTCTCAGTATATCCCAATCCTACCAACGATGAGGTGGTATTTGACTTCTCGGTAAGTAAAGACAGCCACCCCACACGGGCCGAAGTGCAACTGCTATCTACCACTGGCGAACTGATGGCTCATTGGACGGAATCTCTCGCTCCCGATAGCGAAGAAGCTATCTTACGCCGCTCTTTGATTAGCGATGCCCCTGTTACTGTTCCTCCGGGCATTTATATCTACCAATTCTTTATCTATAATGAACAAAATGAGGTAGTTACCCGCCAAGGAAAACTCATTTTTCGGTAACAAAAAGTTTATCTTCTTAGGTGGGTTTGAAGACCAAATCAGAGATTTATAATTTGTATTTATCGATGATTTCATCCAAAATAGGGCTGTTGATCCAACTAAAATGATTAGCTATCCGTATGGGATTATTAGATACCTTGTAATACATAGAACCTCATTCTGACGAACTACATTGGATAAAATGAGCTAACTCTAATGTTACTTGGATCGGCTTTTAGATGATACATTGAAAAGATGAAGAAATTTGTTTTATATGTTTTTTTACTGAGCATTGCAACTGCATTCGTTAGCGCTGTACTAGGTTACTATCCAGTGACCAAAATAAGTCTGTTAACCCTCATTTTGTCGGGTTTCACGGGTATTTACTTGGTGATTCTGCATTCTTACCGCTTTACTACTCAAGCCACCCGGAGGCTAAAAGCTGAAGGCATGAAAGCATTTGATTCTATTAGCCTTTTCTACCAGTTGGAAAAACTCGGAGTTCAGCAAGGAGCCAAGCAGTATACTGAAGTTAGTAAAAAATCAAGAATATTGTTACGCCTGATCAGAAGCCGGTTTGCCTCAAACAGCCTTACCGAACTGCGGTTTAGGCAGGAGGTAGAAGCCTACGTCGATCAAATTACCCGGAATTTGGAGCAGGTGGTTACTCATGAAGAGGCTTTAGCCCAGATGAACCCTAACCATTGGAGAAGTCAGATTCGCCGACTGGAGCGTGCCGGAGCCGAACTTGATAATGATACGCTCAAGGAGCTAAAAGAACGACTTAAAACCTACGAAATGTTGGAAACGCGCTGCAAGGAGCTGATATCCGAAAATAGTCAATTGCTGGCCGAGATGGATAAAGCAATATTGGCTATGAATCAGCAGAAATTCCAACTGAATACCGACCGTAACCAAAGTCTGCTGATTGGAAAAGACGCTTTTATTCATCAGTATCTGTTTCAGTAAATGTTTTTCGCAAGAAAAATGATGTAGCCCGTAATAAATCACTGATTTAGTTAACTAACCATAGTGGCTATTAATAATCTAATCTGGTTTGACTGGTTTATCCCCAAATCACTGTTAATTACTTTAACCCAATCCCTAAATAATGGAAAACAAAAACACATCTACCGACCAAGACCTTAAACTGAGTACTCCCCAGGAATCAGCGGTGCTGGAAGAACTTTCTTCTATGGAAAAGAAAAAAGAAACCGACCCGGAAGTAGAAGAGAAAACGACTCAACTGGCCGATGAACTGCTTTCTTCCAGCCTGGATGAGCTTTCCAAGAAGCGATATGTGAACGAGATGGGCATGAAGTATCAGGCAGCCCTGGCTCATCATTCCAAACTGCTAGATCAATCAATCCGCACCCTATCCCACTCTCAGGACGGTAGTAAGGTCGCTAGCTCACTGCTGGATTTGCGTAAGCAGGTGGAAGAGATCAATCCTAAGCACTACAATCTGAATAGCCCTAGCGGCTTGGGTGGTCGCTTCTTTCGCAACATGTTCGGTAAAAAAAATGCTATCAGTCGTTACCTAGAAAAGTATGAAGCCTCCTCGGAAGTAATTGCCGATATTATCAAAAGCTTGGAAGCTGGGCGTCAGCAACTCATCGATGATAATAAAACGCTGGACATAGACAAACAGCAAATGCGTAACTCCCTGTCAGGGCTCCAGCGGGCTCAGGTGATAGGAGATAGTTTGTATAAGAAGCTGGAAGAAAAAGCCCGTGGCATGGAGGCGGATAGCGAAGAACGCCGCTTTGTGGAGGAAGAGTTACTCTTTGCTCTTAGTCAGCGAATCATTGATATTCAAACCGCACTGGCCGTCAATCAACAAGGGGTAATCTCCTACGATATGCTGATGCGAAATAATCGGGAGTTAATCACCGGTATCAATCGTACCATTACCATTACTGCCAGCGCACTGCGAGTAGCTGTGACCACTCGTTTAGCTTTGAACAATCAGAAACAGGTACTGGATGCTAAAAAGAAGGTAGACCAGACCACTGCCGATCTTATTGAAGATAATGCCCGGGTGTTACAGAAACAGGGAGTAGAAATCCAAAAACAGGCTGCCTCCTCTACCCTGGATGTAGAGAAACTGACCACTGCCTTCAATACGTTGAATCAAGCGATGGATGAAATTTCTAGTTTCAGACGGGAAAACATTCCGCTAATGCGCCAGCAGGTAGAAAAATTCAAGCTACTCACCGATGAAGCTTCGGCTACCATAGACCGGATGGAACGAGGGAATGCCATCAAAGAAACGGTGCTGATTGACATTACCGATGATTTGAGTAAGTCATAATATTTGTCGTAAGTTAATAATTCTTAGCAGAATATGCCTCCGGAGCTTCTGGGCGCAATGATTTTTGCGATAATCATGCTGATTGGGGTTAAGCTCCACCAAAAAATGGCTTATCTGAAGCGAAATGGCAAAAAGACACAAGCGGTCATTTTCAAAAACAGCTTCAAGCGTTCGGGAAACTCTGGTGGATTGTACTATCTGGTAGTTCGGCTTACTACTGAAATCAAAGAGTGGATTACCCAGGAGCTTGACGTGGGATTCCTGCCGGCAAAGCCGGAAGGCACTAAAATTGGGGTGATTTACGATCCCGATGAATCTTCTAATGTAGCAATCAATTCTTCGGTCCAGTTAGAGATACTTCCCCGACTGTTGATTGCTATTGGAGCCATCGGCTTTATACTTAGTGCTCTTGACTACGCAGAAATTATTCAGCTATTCTCGGAAATATAATAGATGAAGATAGAAAGGTAATTATCCACTTTTAGAGTTCAACCGAGGCTGAGTGTGGTATGATAAATATTGTTTCTTTGGAGGAAATCAACCACCATGACAACCACCGAGAATAATTTACGCGATAAAATTATCAATAGAATTAGCTCCCTAGCCCAGGATAAACTCCAAAACGTAGACGAATACATCGATATGCTGGAAGGCACTGAGAAGTGTAAGCAAAAAATACTGTCTTCGGCCGGAATCTGGAAGGATATGGATGATGATACTTTTCAGAGTCTGACAGTGCACCTTCACGCTAACCGGCAACAGGGTAGTAAGCGGATCTATGGATGAATGCTTGATCGATACCGATATTTTATCATTCTACCTAAAAGGCGACGAAGCGATAAAAACAAAAGTAGAAGAATATCTATTTGTGAAGGGGTTTGAGCGCCTGAATATTTCTGAAATTACCTACTACGAAATAAAGGCCGGTCTGGAACACCGCCGTGCCCGGCAGCAAATACGGCAGTTTGAAGAATTCAGTGCTGAGTGCCGGATACTCAAACTCACCAAAAACTCTCTAGACATTACCGCTAACCGCTACGGCAAATTGAAACGACGAGGTATTGACATTGGTACCCCCGATTTGATGGTGGCTGGTATCGCCATTGACAATAATATGGTATTGGTTACGAATAACATAGAACACTTTCGTCCGGTAGAAGGACTACGCCTGACCAATTGGAAGGAGTAAATTAATAATGGATAATTGATTGCGTTTCAGAGTCATTAATCACTATTAAAATTGTAGAACTTTTCTTTACTTGAGGCTCAATTCAGCTTAAATACACAACCTTTAATGATGAAATTAAATCACCTGCTCACGTTACTAACCGTTGCCACTACTGCTCTAGTATTCAGCTCCTGCGGTTCTTCCGAAGAAGCTCAGGAAAACGATGGCCCGCCTAACATCGTCTTCATTATGAGCGACGATCATGCTTATCAGGCCGTTAGTGCCTACGGCCACGGCCTGAATGAAACTCCCAATATTGACCGCATTGCCCAGGAAGGAGCCATATTCACCCGCGCTACGGTCACCAATTCAATTTGCGCTCCCAGTCGAGCGGTAGTGCTTACTGGTAAGCATAGCTTTAAAAACGGTAAAGTAGATAATATCCAGCCCTTCGACTGGGATCAGGATAACTTTCCTAAACTACTGCAAGCCAACGGCTACCAAACTGCGCTGATCGGTAAGATTCACTTAGATGGTTTACCGCAGGGTTTTGATCACTCAATGGTACTACCGGGACAAGGCCACTACTACAATCCGGATTTTCTGGTGAACGGCGAACGGCAGCGGTTTGAGGGCTACGTGACTGATATTACTACCGAGTACGCTTTGAAGTGGTTAAAGGAACAGCGCGATCCGGAAAAACCCTTTCTGCTGATGTACCATCAGAAAGCCCCCCACCGTAACTGGAAACCGGGACCTAAATACCTCACGCTGTACGACGATAAGACCTTCGATCCTCCTGCTAATTATTTTGATGATTATGCCAACATGGGTACAGCAGCCAAGGAGCAGGAAATGGAAATTGACGGTCATGCTCGCTGGGGACACGACTTCAAAATGGTGATTGGCCCTGAAGGCGACAGTACCGGTTTTCATAACGAATTGGCTCGCTTTAATGAGGAGCAACTAGCGATGTGGAACGCCGCCTACGAACCGAAGAATCAAGCTTTCAAAGAAGCCTACTACTCTGGTGAAGAACTAGAGTTTAGCGAGGAAAAAGAGAAAGAGATCGGTATCTGGAAATTTAATCGCTACATTAAAGACTACTTGCGAACCATCAAGTCGGTAGACGATGGAGTGGGAGAGGTGTTGGATTACCTGGAAGAAAACGGACTGGCCCATAATACCATTGTGGTGTACACTTCCGACCAGGGATTCTACCTCGGAGAACACGGCTGGTTTGATAAGCGTTTTATGTACGAACAATCTTTCCGCACTCCACTACTAGTGCGTTATCCCAAAGAAATAGAAGCCGGTAAAGAGATTGATGCCTTAGTGCAGAATCTGGATATTGCTCCGACCTTCCTCGACTACGCCGGCATTCAGATACCCGAAGCTATGCAGGGTGAGTCGTTCCGAAAGCTGGTAGGGGGTGAAGATGCTTCCTGGCGGGATGCGGTGTACTACACCTACTACGAGTTTCCGTCGGTTCATATGGTAAAGCGGCACTACGGTGTAGCCACGGATCGTTACAAACTGATGCACTTCTACTACGATATTGACGAGTGGGAAATGTACGATTTGGAGAATGATCCCAACGAAATGAACAACATCTACGACGACCCAGAGTACGCGGATGTTCAGCAAGAGCTACACGCCAAACTCACCGAATTGCGCGACTACTATGAAGATAGTGACGAAAATAACCAGAAGTTTCTGGAAGCCTACCTGGAAGTGATGGAACAACGCCGGCAGAACCGAGGAAACTAATGGAAAAGTAATAGGTGATAGTTGAACTACTGTACTATAGCAAAGAGTGAGAATTATAACCAGAGCCATTCACTAGAGGAATTTTCTTCCGGTGAATGGCTCTTTGTACTTAAACGGGCTTCTCAGTCGGCTAGTAACCTTGGTTTTGCGTCAGTGCGGAGTTCGCATCCAACTCCTGCTGAGGAATAGGATACAATACGTGGTGCGGTTGGGCCAGCGTAACCCCTCGTTCCTGGGCTGAGGAAATAAACGTTCCGTGGCGAATTAAATCCTGTCGGCGTAATCCTTCGGTAAAGAACTCCCAGCCCCGTTCAACCAGAATCTGATCGCGAAGGGCTTCCTTACTGGGGAAGTCAGACAGCTGATAGGGGGGGGCTTCGGCTCGAGCTCGCACTTCGTTCAACAGGTCGATAGAAGTCTGGTTGGGTCCCTGAAGTTCGTTAAGCGCTTCTGCCCGGGAAACCAGTACTTCAGCGTAGCGGAGAATAGGCATATCATTACCGTGCACTGCGCCTAAAGCATTAGGGTCGGGTGTGAATTTAAAGCTGCGTGGATACTTTTTTTCAATACCCGGAATAATCTCGTCTCTCATCAGGTCAATAAAATCACCATTTTTATCGGTATATGACTTTAATATCCAGCCAAACTTTCCGTTGTCGGGATCGTAGTCCATTGCCCGCAGGTCATTCGGATGAAATGAGTTGACAAAAGTACGACGCATTTGAAATTGAGCTCCGTAGTTTACCTGGTTGGTAGGGTACCCCACCGGGTAGGCGTGAGGAGTATAGTTCCAACCCGGCCCGGTAGCTAGAGATTCAAAGACGAAGATTAGCTCGCTGTTACCTTCGTTATCTACGCTAAACAAACCTTCTATGGGAGTAAAAAGCTGGTATTTATTCAAGGCAATCACCTCTGCTAAAGCATCAGCACATTTTTGCCACTGCTTCGTATTTAGAAAATAACGACCTAACAAAGCCAGAGCAGCACCCTTGGTTGCTTTTCCTGAAAGCTCGGCATTAATCGGAAGGTTATCGGCGGCAAATCGAAGTTCAGTCTCAATAAAACTTTGCATCTCTTCGTCACTGGCTCGAGCTACTTCAAAATTCAACTCTTCTGTAGTCGTAATTAGCGGTACGGGTCCGAAGAAATCGTAGAGGCTATAGTAGTTAAATGCCCGCAAGAACACCGCTTCAGCCCTTAGCTGGTTGACTTTTTCGGCGGAGATGGAAGTTGCGTTGTCAATATTATCCAGTAGAGAATTAGCGTTTCGAATGGCTTCATACATTTCCCGCCAGTTATTGACAAAAAAAATGTTACTTGGTTGCCACTGAAAATTTGCAAAGGTAGCCGCAGGAGCTGCGTAGCCACCGCCTCGTTCTAATTGTAAATCAGTAGGCCAGCCGGCAAATGAAAACCAGGTTTCTCGATACAGGGGGCGCGACTGCCGGTAGGTAGCGTTCAGCACAGCATTAATGCCTGATTCAGTATTTAGGAAAGATTCGGGATCGTATTCGGTATACACTTGCTCATCCAGAAAGTCGGAACAGGCCGATAGCGAGAGCAAGCCAATAGCGAGAATTAATAATATTGATTTCATAGTTGGCATAAGTAGGTCGGGTTAAAAATTTAGGGTTCCACCAATTCTAATAGTGCGGGCCAGAGGATAATCGGTGAAGGTCGCTCTCTGCACTCCTACACCATCTGAATTGGCATCAGGATCATACCCGTCGTAGTCCGAGATAGTCAGTAGATTTTCCCCAGATACATACACATTAGCTCCTTTGAAGAAGCCCGAACCGTTTAGCAGTAAGTTGTAGTTCAGCGTGATATTTTTCAGCCGAATGAAGGAAGCATCCTGAACCGTGAAAGTGTTTACCTTATTTTCCCCATCAGAATAGGCCGTGTAATTTACCCCAGAAGGGAATTCTGCGCCTGGATTGTCTACTGTCCAGCGGTCAAGATAATTCTGGGCAATATGATTACGCTCCTTGTTGATCGGGTACAGTGATTCGGCTACAAGATTATTAAAAGTTTGCACTCCCTGAACACCCAGAAAATAAACTTCCAGATCAAAACGGTTGTAGGAAAAACGGTTATTAAAACCGAAAGTGAAATCGGGGAAGGGGTCACCTAAGATTACCCGGTCGTCAGCAGTTATCTCTCCATCGCCGTTGGTATCCCGGAAGCGGGGGTGGCCCGGTAGTGCATTAGGCTGAGGGGAATTAGCGATGTCATCCTCTACCTGAAAAATACCATCAATTTCGTAACCATAGAAGGAGGCAATCGGAGTACCTTCCTGAATCACTAAATAGTTGCCGGAGAATCCGAAGCCTCCGTAAATAATCTGCTGAGCAAATTCAGGCAGTTCGGTTACTTCATTCTCCAGTACGGAAAATACCAAGTCGGTTTCCCACTTCAGACCCCCGGTTAGGTTTTGAGAGCGCAGGGCGAAGTCAATTCCTCGATTTCGTACCTGCCCAATATTGACTCGTACGCTGGTAAAGCCAGTAGTGAGAGGCACTGGTTGCCGGAATAACTGATCCTCGGTAAAGCGCTCATAAAATTCAATGCTACCACCAATACGTCGGTTGAGGATACCAAAGTCAAGACCGATATTGAGCTCTCGGGTGGTTTCCCACACCAAGTCCTCGTTCGGAATACGAGCTGGAATGGCTCCGTTCTGTAGCGACCCACCCAGCACTGCTGGACTTCCCGCCCGGAAAGTTTGGATGGTTTCAAAATTGTTGATTCCCTGATTACCGATCTCACCGTATCCAACACGTAGTTTTAGCTCGTCAAAGAAGGCCTGGTTCTGCATAAACGTTTCTTCCGAAAGTTTCCAACCTACTGAGGCAGAAGGGAAAGTGGCGTACTTGTTTTTATCGGAAAAACGAGAGGTACCATCGCGGCGGATAGAGGCGGTAAGTAGATACTTATCTTTGTAAGAATAATTAATTCTTCCTAGTTGAGAATTCAGGCGGTTGACAAAGCGTCCGCTGCTGATCTGGTAGGTTTCCTGGTTGCCACTCTGCAACAGATTGGTTCCGGTAATATCAGAGAGAAAATCATTAGCAGTGGTGAACTGAAACCGTTCTTCAAAATTCTCGTAGGTGATTCCACCCAACACCTGAAGGCTATGATCGCCAGATTCTAGTTCGTACGATAGTAAATATTCGGCCAGCCAATATGTTTCTTCTGTACTTTCAACAGTAGCCCGCCCATTCAGACCCCGCCCAATCTGGGTAAGCTGGTTCTCGTAGCTATCTTCCCGGAGGTTGGTGAGTTCAGTACCCAATCGTAAGGTAGCTTTGAAACCGGGCAGAATTTCGTATTCGCCCATGGCGGTGGCGTAGGCAGTGTTTTCTACATCCTGGAGATCGATACCCTGTAGTAATGCCATCGGATTTTCAATAGCTACCAACGGGTTTACATCGTAAAAACCCTCTTCATTTAGCTCGGGGCCGATGGTAGGATCGAAGAGTAGCGCTGCTGAAAGTACCCCTACTCCTTCGTTAGTGCCCCGGCCCAATCTGATTCTATCGGTAACCGATCGGAAGAGGTTGAGGTTCAGGCTAAAGTTGAACTTATCACTGGGCTGAATTTGGTAGTTTACCCGGGCGTTGTATCGCTCTTGAGCAGTGTTTTTAATGACGCCCTGGTTATCCAGAAAGTTTAACGAGACGTAGTACTGAGACAAGTCACTACCTCCCTGGAAGGAAAGCTGGTGGTTATGCACAATGGAGTTTCGGAAGATGATATCCTGCCAGTCGTACCCTTCGCCAACCTGCTCAATCTTTTCCGGCGGGTGGAGGATATCACCACCTGACTCTACATTAATTTCATTAAGTACCGTCAGGTATTCCCGCCCGTTAAGCATGCGTACTCGGTCTTTTACATCCTGAAATCCCACGTAGCCGCTGTAGCTAATATCGGTTTGCCCTTTTCGTCCTTTCTTGGTCGTAATCAATACCACGCCGTTAGCCGCTCGTGAACCGTAGATGGCTGATGCCGAAGCGTCCTTTAACACCTCAATCGATTCAATATCATCCGGACTAAGCGCGTTAGGCGATCCACCCGGCAAACCATCAATAACCACCAACACATCGTTACTTCCATTAATAGAGTTGGCGCCTCGGATTTTAATGTCAACGTCACCGCCGGGTGCCGAACTAGTCTGGTTGATCTGAACTCCCGAAGCCTTGCCGTTCAGCAACTGAAAGGCGTTAGTGTTAGCCCCTTTCACAAAATCTTCGTTGGTTACCTGCACCACGGCTCCGGTCAAATCGCTTTTCTTCTGAGAGCCATAACCAACCACCACCACCTCGCTCATCAGCTGGGTTTCCTGCTCCAGCGTAATATTAATCTGGCTGCGGTTATTAATTGGAATTTCCTGGGGCTGATAGCCCAGGTAGGAAAAAATAAGTATGCTGTTGCCGTCATCTACCCGGATAGAGAACTTTCCGTCAACATCAGTAATAGTGCCCCGGGTGACATCACTTTTATCGATAACATTCACTCCGATCAGCGGGCCTGAGTCATCGCGGACAATACCGCTTACCTGGTAATCTTGCGCATTACCATAGTGCGAAAGGCTTATCATTGTGGCGATAAGCAGCAAAAGACAGTTTTTCATAAGGTTGATATTAGTAGTGAAGAAATTGGTTACAGAAGGGGATTGAGAAGTGAGAGGAAAGGGAAATATAGTGAGTATAATAGCATTTAAGTGAGGTAGTATGGAGTAGTCAACTGATTATAAATTAGACGATACTCGCTTACCGAACAAGTTATTTGCGAATTTTTACTAGGCTAAAAAATTAACTTGAGGTGCTATTTCGCAGAAAATTTGGTTGGATATAAAACTAAATGCTAAATTATTTCTATATCTAGTTTCTGAAGATTTTTCTAAGGAGTTTTCCTGTTACTTATTCTCAAAGTAATTGGAAGTACCAGCACTACAAAATTGAGTTTGAGTGGCTTATCTTTTGTAAGAAAAGCTCTTTACGACGAGAGGAGATACTGATTTTCGTTTGGTCTTTGAGCACCAGATGGCCGCCATCAGCTTTTATGTATCTAGCTACCTCGTTCAGGTTCACCAGATGGGATTGGTGCACTCGGTAAAAATTAGCTTCGCTAAGCAGTTGTTCGTATTCTTTCAAATGTTTGCTTACTAGCACTTTTCTGTTGTCAGTCAAATGAAACTGAGTATAAGAGCCCATTGCTTCCAAACGGATAATTTCGTGTACGGGTACGAATATCATGCCTTCGGCAGTAGATAGGGTTATGGTATGATTTAGTTGGTTACGGTGCTGTAAGTTCTGTAGGAGCGTATCAATCTGGCGATTGTACGATCTGGCTCGCTGCTTTTCTACTACCTTTCTCACCGCAGCAATCAATTCTTCTACATCTACCGGTTTTAGTAAGTAATCGATAGCGCTGAACTTGATAGCCCGCAGGGCGTAATGCTCGTAGGCGGTGGTAAAAATAACGTCAAAAGTGCGTTCTTGAATTTTCTCCAGAAGATCAAAGCCAGTACCGATATTCAGGGCAATATCCAGAAAAAGTAAATCGGGCTGTAGACTATTAATAAGTTCTACCCCCTCATCTACTGAAGCGGCAGCTCCTTGAATGACTACTTCCGGACAGTATTCTGCTACCAGATTTTTCAGGGCCTCCCGGCTGTGCAATTCGTCTTCTACGATAACGGCTCTAAGCATGGCTCTTCGGTTAGTGGTACTAAAATTTCAACCTGGGTTCCCAAGGGTTGGTTTTGCTCATCGGTTAGGTCCAAAATGCGAACGCTGGTTTTCTGGGTTTTTCCAACGTTTAGTGTTTCTAGTCGTTGCTGTGTGACTGACATGCCTCGAGAAGGGTAGGCGCTTTGTCGCTTATGTCGCTGGGCTTCGGCCCGACCGATTCCATTGTCTTCTACTGCACATAACAAATGAGACTCAATGCGTTTGAGCTCAATGGTTAACTGCCCATCTTTTGGCTTATGGCGTAGCCCGTGGGCTAGAGCGTTTTCCACATAAGGCTGAATCAGCAAAAACGGAATCTCGGTATCGTACACATCAACCGAATCGTCAACATTAATAGTATAGTCAAAGGAATGATTGTAGCGTAGCTGCTCTAGTTCAATGTAGTGCTTCAGCAGGGTGATTTCGTCAGTCAATGGCACCTGGGTATTCACCGAATTCTCGAGCACCCGACGAACCAGTTTGGAAAATTTTGACAGATACTTCAAAGAAGATGTTTTGTCATTGATCGTAATCAGGTGCTGAATAGAATTCAGTGAATTAAAGATAAAATGCGGGTCCATTTGCGCTCGTAGCATCCGCTTTTCTAACTCCTGATTCATCTGATGGATCTGTTCGTTTTTAGACTGTATTTCCTGGTTTTTCTCACTGAGCAATTGCGCTGACCGCTGCTTCAGGCGGTAGCGACTGTAAACAAACAATATGAGTACAACTAATAAGCCTAAAGCAACTAGTAAAACTACTCGGAATCGATTAGCAATGCGCTCATTTTCAGCTAGTAGCGTGATTTTTTGCTCCTGACTCGCAATCTGTTGCTCCTTCTTCTCTACTTCGTACTTAGTTTGCAACTCAGCAATCTGTTCGGATTTCTCTTCGTTAAACAGGCTATCCTGATACACTCGGGCAATGCGGTACTGCTGTAATGCCTGTTGATAGTCGTCCTTCACCTCGTATACTTGGTGCAGAAGGTCGTGAGCACGTTGTAGATCGCTCTTCTGCCCCAATTCCTTAGCACTAGTAATAGCTTGAGAAAGGTACTTCATAGATGTGTTGTAATCATTTTCTTCGAAAGCAAGCTCGGCTAGGTTGAGCAAAAGTGCTGGTATATTTCGGTTATCATTTAGTTTTTGAGCAATAACCAATGCTTGTTGGTAATGTGACTCCGCTTGGCTGAACTGCTGTAATTCTTCGTATACCGAACCTATATTGGCGAGCATGATGCCCATTTCACGTTCGTTATTAAGTTGCTTTTGCAGCTTTATGGCCTGTTGATAGTAATCCAGAGCTTCACTCCAGTTTTGCTGCTGATGATAGGTTTTTCCAATATCATTTAGTAACAACGATTGTCGCACTTGGTTATTGGTAGCTTCAAAAATAGCTAGCGCTTTTTTCTGATAACGCAGAGCAGCATCTAGGTCGTTAGTATACTGATAGACCTGAGCTAAGTATACGTAGTCATTAGCAACTGCTTCCTGATTACCCAAGCGCTCATCACACTGTAGGGCTTGCATGAAGTAATTTAGGGCACTATCGTACTCACCAGTAGCCGATAACGTTAAACCAATGTTAGCGTAGCATTTTGCTTGACCCTGGGTATCGTCAAGTTGAAGGAAAATCTTTAGAGCCTCTTGATAGTAGTCATTAGCTAGTTGATATTCGCCAGTAAAATAGGCTAATACGCCCAAGTTCTTGTTAGCATCCGCCACTCCGATTGGGTGCGCTAAAGTTTCAAATACGGAAAGCGCTTGCTGTGTATGGAACGTACTTTTCTCAATGTCACCAAGGATAATGGCATTTGTGCCTAAATTCAGGTGGGCTTGTCCCTGACCCGGTAAATACGCTATCCGTTCCGATAGCTGTAAAGCACTGTCCAAATAAAGATTAGCCGTTGGCGTATCCTGATACCGTAAATCCTCTGCGTACTGGTTCCAACGATTAATTGTGGTCGTATCCTGCGATGGTTGGCGGTACCCTAGTCCAGGCGTGCTGGTGAATAGGCTCACCAAGATGAAGAATGGTAAAAATCTCATCGCTCTACAAAGAGAAAGGAACGTAAACTTTTATAGCTCCCGAATAGGGAATACATAGCCGTTTTGACTTGGGTTGTAGTACTGTGATACACTTAGTATTAAGGGTTTGGGGATCGGGGTTGCAAAACCCATCGTGGGGGCAACCATTTAGCCTAGGTAGCACGGCTGCAATGGGTTGGCCGTGTACTGGGTCAATAGGGGATGTAAATCCGAACTGTTGATTCACTTGTGTAGTAGTTGATTGTGACCGGGTAGTGAAAGATTGTGGTTGGGTAGCCCAAGCATCTACAACCACGCCATTGACGACCTCCAGATAGATTACACTGCCACTGGTAGGATTTGTACCAAGAATATGATTACCATCTGGTTTTCCCTCGGTAGAGAAATTTGTAAATTTCCAATGGGTATTAGGGTTAGTTTCGAGGCCCCCAATATTAGTATTGAAAGGAACAATATTTCCCTCCAAGGGGTCTTCACAGGAAGTATTGATGAGAAGAAACGAAATCGGGAGAAGAAATAGCTTTTTCATAGCGAGTAGGGTTAGGATAATTTATTACTTGGTATCTTCTGATGAAGATAAAGTCACCACGTGACCAAGGAAAAATTGCTTCTTATTATTAGGAACAGATTGTCAAATTGACAATTGATTACTTTGAATTGATAGCTAGTGCGTTTCATTTGATAAGTGTATTGAGGAAAACATGCCTGTCAGGTATCAATTCACCTATCGCCATTACCAAACCTAGTATGGTGTTTGTCAATCGGAAGGCCATTCATTGATGACATCAACTCTTACCCCATTACCAATAATTGCCTAACGATTGAGACTGAATAAGACTTCATCTGGTAGGCCGTATTTCATTTGCAACCTTTTACGTAAAAGAGACTTCGTTATGAAATTCCTGACAATCACCTCAATCCTATTGTGTTTTTTATTCGCCTTCTCCTTTGACGTTTCCGCCCAATTCGTTCGGGCGACGTATACGAATCCTGATTTTGATCAATTGGCTAGAAATCACAAAACGCTGGCTATTATTCCGTTCAATGTTTCGGCAAAACTCCGTCCGAAACAAATGAGAAATATGACTGAGGAGGAACTTGATCAATTAGAAGAGCGGGAAGGGAAGGCAATGCAAAACGCGCTGCATTCTTATTTCTTAATGCGAAAAAGAAAAAGAAGTCTTAGTATAGATTTTCAGGATGTCACTCGTACCAATTCACTACTGGCCAAAAATGGAATTACCTACGACGTTCTAGGAGCTTATACTTCAGAAGACTTAGCCGAGATGTTAGGAGTAGATGGTATTGTCTCGGGAATGATCTTTACGGACAAGCCGGTGTCGGAAGTTGGAGCAATTGCAATAAAAGTCTTGCTAGGAGAGTCAATAGCCACCAATACAGGTAAAGTAGCTATTAATATCAGCGACGGCAAAACTGAGCAACTGCTCTGGAAATACGAAAAGGAGTTGTCCCGCAACTTAGGCAGCAACACTAACCAAATTGTGAATGCCCTGATGCGAAAAGCTTCCCGCAAGTTTCCCTACAGCAGTAGATAATCATTTCTATGGCATATAAACGCATTGCTTTTTTTGCTAACTCATACCGGCCATCAGCCAACCAGGTATGGCATTAAGGCGATTTAGAATCTAAATTTCAGTACTAATAAGTACCAAATAACCAGCACTCAACAAAACCTCTTAAATTATGAATTCTCAAAAATTAACCCCAATTCCTCTCGGAATACTGGTAGGCTGTATTTTTTTCGGGATTGCCAGTTATCTCACTGCCTCACTGACAGAAAATAGCGTTTCTGAAGAGCAAGCTTCGGATCTTCCCATAGTATTGGCTGAAGCCCATCATTCAGAAAACGGTTTAAGCTTTTTTGAAAATAAGGGGCAGATTAATAGCAAGAACCATGATATTAGGTACGTAGTTGAGGCTCCTGGCGTCATCTGCTACTTGAAACCTGAAGGATTAGTTTACTCTTTTGTGAAAATAGAAAAGGATAGTAGCCTAGGTACGCAGGGAATTTTTGATGATAAACCCGACAAAAGTACGCATGCTACAGTTTCTTCGGTGGCTATGCACTGGGAAGGGGCTAATAATGACGTTACCATTCGTGCCGAAGAACAGGCCCAGGAAGTACGGAACTACTACACCACTGGTGCGCCCGAAGGGATAACGAATGTAAGGAGTTACCACAAGATCATTTATGAAAACCTATACGACCAAATTGACCTAGTGATGTATAGCCAGGCAGGAGAATTGAAATATGATTTTGTCGTGAAGCCCGGTGGCGATGTGGATAATATCCGCTTGGCTTATCAAGGACAAGATCAGGTTTCATTAACTCAGGAAGGTGAATTAGTTGTTTCCTATTCTCTGGGAACCATTACTGAAGGTAAGCCCTATACTTACCAAAGGGTAAATGGAAAAGAAATAGAAATAAGTAGTCACTACTCCGTGGCAAATGGTGCGGCACGCTTTGAAGTAGCTGATTATGACCAGACCAGGAACTTAATCATTGACCCTACCTTGCTGTGGGCTACGTACTACGGAGGAGAAGAGCCTGATTGGGGAAATGCAGTATGTACCGATCATCTGGGAAACGTTTACGTGGCAGGAACTACTTTTAGCTATCAACATATTGCCTTTGATGGGCATGATATGAACTACCAAACGAGCTCTCCGGTGGAAGAAGATGCTTTTCTCGTAAAATTTGATGCTTCAGGTAATCGGCTGTGGGCTACTTACTACGGAGGGTATAAGGCTGAAGCAGGTAACGCGGTATGCACTGATCATTACGGTAACGTATACCTAGCTGGACACACCGACAGTGGTAGCGACATTGCCTCGGGAGGACACGATAACATATTCAATGAAAATGGGGCGGATGGCAACAGGTTTTGGCGAGATGCCTTTCTGGTAAAATTTAATAGTAATGGCATTCGTCAGTGGGGAACCTATTATGGTGGTGAAGATCAACGATCCGACGTAGGAACCGGGGTAGATACCGACAATGAAGGCAATGTTTTTCTGACTGGATATACCACTAGCACTACCGAGATAGCCAGTAATGGTTATGATAATACTTTTGGAGGTGTTGCGGATGCCTTTTTGGTAAAATTCAGTTCTTTCGGAGTGCGTCAGTGGGCTACCTACTTTGGCGGGGTAAACGACGACCGGGCTCACGCAATATGTGTTGACGCTTGGGGAAGTGTATATATAGCAGGCGAAACCCAAAGTAGCTCTTTAGGATACCAAGGCCACGATATGTCTTATGCTGAAGATACTGATGCATTTCTCGCTAAGTTTAGCAATGATGGTGACCGATATTGGAGTACGTACTACGGTGGAAACGGATACGATATAGGCACTTCTGTAACTACTGATGCCAGTGCGTTTGTTTATCTGGCGGGGAAAACTTCTAGTAGTAACTACATCAGCACTCCAGCGGCTCACGATCCTAGCTATAACGGAAGTACCGACGCTTTTCTGGTAAAATTCAACTTTCTCGGAATGCGGCAGTGGGGTTCCTACTACGGCGGTAATGATCGGGAAGATGATACCCGCGTTTGTAGCAGCGTAAACGGAGAAATATACCTGGCCGGAACTACCACAAGCGAGACTGGAATTGCCACCAATGGAAGCTTCAAGACTGAAGTAGAAATTTATGATGCTTATCTAGTAAGATTCAATAATGTGATGAAACGACAGTGGGGTACGTACTATGGTGGAAGCAGTAACGAATACGGTCATGGGGTAGCTACGGATATAGCAGCTAACGTTTACCTCGTAGGACAAACCTACAGTGAAGGTATTTCTTATAAAGGGTTTCAGAACAATAAGAATGCGAGTAGTGATGCTTTTCTGGCAAAGTTTAAGCCGTACAAGAGAAATCCGAAAATACCAAAGGGGCCAGGCGGTATCACGATTGGAGATCGGAATGGTCGGATAGAAGCCAAGCCTGGTAAATCTACGAACCACCTTGGAGCTGCTTCTCATGGACAGCCTTTTTCTCTAAATACAGATGCCTTAGCCATCTATCCCAATCCAGCTACTGAACAAATTACGATCAACCTGCCTAACCCGGAGAAAGCATCGGTTTATTTAGATGTTTATGATATTGGTGGTAAGCGCATATTTTCCCAGCAATACACAGGGGCAGTGAATCAGTCGCTGGAAGTCAGCAGTTGGCGAAGAGGGTTATACGTGGCCAAGCTCCGTACCCAATTTTCTGAGGTATCTAAGAAGTTTGTAGTTCAGTAGCATTCCTGAGAGGTTATTTGCCTAACAGCTAATCACTGTGGTTTTTCGAGCAAATATCAAACCTCAGAGAACACTGACCAACCCTCCTGAACCGCTTATCAATTGCCAGCAAATTCTTGATGACTACTGGATTGCGTCCCATTACCAATAGACAAAAGTGACTAATTAATTCTAACCCTAGGCGGACACCGAAAAGCCTTTAATAGAGTAGGAAAATCTGATTTAAATCCTAACTACCATGAAAAAGATCATTTTAAACCTAGCCCTAATTCTAGGATTAGCCCTCACCATCTTCTCTTGCGAAGACGATGACACAGTTACTAAGCCCAGTTTGCAAGACGATATTGTCGGCCAGTGGACGCATAGTAGTGTCAGTCTGTCGGTGGATGGTGTAAACTACACTGACTACCTTCGTCAAAACTACCCGGACCTAATGGGTGACCAGACTGATGTCGAAATAGAAAGCAGTGTTAACGAAGTGTTTGATGAGCTTTTGGGTGATGTACTAGAACTACAAGACAACAGTATATTTGTTAGCACCTACAGCGACTCAGAACCTGAGCCAGGAAACTGGTCGGTTAATGAGCAAACACGCACACTCATGCTTAACTATGAAGATCCTGACGATGAATTTGAGAGTCCTAATTTACAATTAACCATAGAGTCTTTCACCGATAATGTGCTCGAGGTTTCAGAGGATTTTGAAGGCTCTGACGCATTGTTTGGCTTACTGAAAGAAGAAGAGACGCTAAAAGTTACGGTATCGTTTGACCGCCTGTAATGCTTGCTTCTTGGCCTGAAAACAATAGAAAAATACTAATAGAAGCATTTACATTAATTGAAGTAGTAGATAAGCACTCAGAAATAACAGAAGTTTTCAAATGACTACCTAGCCAGGCCCTGAAGGTGAAAGACATATTTAATTAGCCAGTAAAATCTTTATCACTTTATTTTCACTTAAATCAATTTAAACCATGAAACAATTTAGTATGACTTGCATTGCCGCGCTGGTAATGATTCTAGTATCGGTACAATGCTCCCAAGACCAAGAGGTGTTCAGTACTGTACCTCAGAAATCTGCCCTGGATAATAATCTGTCGGGTAGACTAATTAGCCCAACGGCGACCATTCCGGGAAAAGATCTCTATAAGGGTATTCTTTTTGCTGACCACCGGGTGCAAAAGCAATACCCTGCTTTGCAATCAATTAAGCAAATACGACGTGACCCTTATCTTATGCCTAACCAAAAAGATTTGGAGCTAATGACGGAGATAGAAGAATTGTTGATTAAAATCATTGATCGGCAGGATGCTACCTTTTTTGATCGCTTTGCTCGGCAGGTACAGAGCGGAGATCACTTAGCGATTAGTAATGCCCTGGATCAAGCTGCCCAAATGACCCTGGAGGCTATGAGTCCTTCTTCAGATCTTATAGATGAGGAAGAACAAGCACTAATGGAGAAACGTCTGAATGATAGTGGAGATCAATTAGAGGAGCTAATTCAGGGAGAACTGGACGAGGAAAAAATCGCTAAGATCGCTGCCTATTTTACCGATGAAGTAGGCTTAGGGAGAGACATTGTTGTTGACCATGATCCGGTCCTTGATCTGATACCCCCTTCAATGCATAGTAAAACAACCATAGCAATAAATGTTGTGGCAGCAGCAAATATTGGTATTGTCGCTGCGGTAGTTGCCTACTGGCATTTCTGGGTATCAGGCGTGGGTATATCTAAAGAACCTGGGTTTGCTTTGCCGGCTGGGGTTGAAGAAGGTACCAGATTAAGCAAGGAGATGATGATCAATGCTATTGCCGAACAATTAGCTATCCCCATACGAAGATGAACACAAAAAAGATCAATCTCTTTTTAGGAAGCGTTCTTTTGGCTTGGATCGGGGTGATTGTCTTTATCTCTACGGCAGCCATCCAGTATAGCCCAATAAGTGCTAGTGCTCGGGTCACTGCTAATACCCAAATGATTATGCCGGAAGGGTGGGCTTTTTTTACCCGTAATCCACGGGAAAAGGACTTGTTGATCTATCGTAAGGTAAACGGCCAATGGGAATCTAACCCCCATTGGCCTATAGCCAACCCGATCAACTTATTCGGAATTTCCCGAGTACCCCGCGCTCAATCAAGCGAAGCGGCTATGTTACTGAAGAAACTACCGGATGAAAAATGGACTGCTTGTAAGGATGATTTGCTAAAATGCCTCCAATGCGATACGTTGGAAGTAACTATCTTGGAAACCGCCGTACCCAAACCCTTATTGCAGGATACCTTAGCCTTTGCTATGCAAGAACCCGTACCTTGGGCTTGGGGTAAGTCTTATGATAAAATAAATATGCCATCTCATTTTGTAAAAGTTGTCGTACAATGAAAACCGATTGGATCAACCTAAGAAACCAACTTATCTCATCTACGCCGTGGACAAATGTATACGGAATAGGCCGTAGCTTACTTGCTTTAGGCACTTTCCTGACTCTAGCTTTCAATGATATTCACATATTATTTAAGCCAACACTAATTTCACATCAGGTGCCTAATGTGATCGGCATTGGCCGTTTTGGTCTTTTTAATTTGATGGCCGACTACTTGCTACTTGCGCAAATACTATCGGTAGTGATTTTGCTTCTAGTCATTATTGGTTGGCGGCCTCGAGTGACTGCTGTTTTACATTGGTACGTTACAGCAAGTTTTGCTGCGGGAGCCGCTACCATTGATGGGGGAGATCACGTGAGTACGGTGCTTACATTACTAATATTACCGGTTGCCCTAACTGACCCTCGCCGGTGGCACTGGTCTACCCTAGACCCTACTCAGGCAAAGTCGCCTTACGCTTGTATTTTAGCAGGGAGTGACCTGTTCGTCATTCGCATTCAGGTTGCGATTATCTACTTACACGCCGCGGTGGGAAAGTGGAGTGTCCCTGAGTGGGCTGATGGAACCTCTTTATTTTATTGGTTCACCGACCCATCGTTCGGTTTAGCATCTCATATTAAGCCTTTGATCTTTTGGCTGTTATTATACCCTACATCAGTAACACTACTAACTTGGGGAATTATCGTTTTAGAATTTGTCTTGTTCTTAGGCTTGAGCGCTGATCGGCGTTTTAGAGGATACTTGCTGGTCATTGGTATATTCTTTCACCTTATGATTGGAGTAGTACATGGGTTAATTTCATTTGCTTTAGCTATGACTGCTGCTTTAATTTTATATCTCCGCCCCTTCGACCAGCGTTTTAAGTTTAAGCTTTCACTACCGAAGTTTGCCTTCCGACAGTACATACATAAGGGTAAGCCAGTATTGAGATCGGTGAAGTAAAACAGCTTCTAAGTTTCAAATTATCTTGAACGATGCTCCTATAGTGCTTCCTAGTTAACGATAATTCTCGGAAGAGTTCCAGATCATGCCTCCCTACTAATGAATAGTTTATATGTCAAAATCGAGTGGCAAATAAAAGGCGGAAGCTGAAAAGCCTTTAACAGAGTAGGCGCTATTCACTTAATATTTTAAAGCTATGAAAAAGCCAATGTTCAAAATCATGGTCTTATTGTCTTGTATCCTCTTTGGTGTTACGGCCTGCGAGGATGACATTGATTCAAATGTGGTAACTTCTGAGTTGCCTACTAATGATGCTCCCGAAGTAGACGGAAGGGCAGATCTTTTCCTGGTGAAGAAAATTGAGAAAAACGGTCACGAATTTCAGTTTATCACCGATGGGGAAAACATTGATATTATAGAAAGACTACCCGTTGATAAGGCCAACGTGCCTGGTTTTCTAGAAGAAAATGATGATAAAACTCCTTTCGATATCTTTATATCTCTTACCGGGGGTGAGGTAGCGGTTCCTAAAGTGATCGCGAATACCGCTAAAGGCGGTGCCTTAGCTGCTAATGATCGACAGATTGATTATTCAAACACCTTCACAGCCTTAGTTGATAACACTTTTGGGGTGAGCAGTGAGAGCGCCCGAACCAGTGGTTGCACCGATGTAGGAGAAGACTCATTTTACGACAATTACTGCATGCCCCCGGTTGTTTCAACCCCCAGTAGCATTGAGTTCTGTGATAATCGCAGATGGACAAAAAATGTTCGGCAGTCAGTGTACGACGGCTCCTGGAGAAATGTGAAAAAGGTCACCACTCGCACTAACGTGATCTGTGGACGTACCCGAATTAAGTTTCTGAAGTGGGACAATAACCGCTGGGAATTGTATCATCAAGTAGATTTTAGAAATGGAGTTTGGGTTTGGAAACAGTATCGTTCCCAAGCAAAAAGACGACGGGTAGAGCGTACTCAACACGACGGAGGCTCATTCCGGGCTTTTACCAGATTCTTTAACTAACCGAAGGGCTAAAGTAGCTCAATAATTACCCAATCTTTTTTCCAAAAAACTAATTGATCAAATGAAAACGCTCAAATTATCAACACTAGCTTTCGTAATCATCTTGAGCAGCCTTAGTCTGTTCAGTTGTGAAGAAACAATTGAATCTGATTTTCAGCAGTATCCGTCTAGCGAAGCGTTCGCAAATTCCGGTTCTAATCGAATACCTACCATCAAGCGGATTACCCGACAAGATTTCCCCGATGCCATCGGATGGCGAATTTCTTGGTTTGGGGGTAATCTTCATAGTAATAATGATTTTAACAAGGTTCCCGCTATTTTTAGTACGGTTACGGGAACCGTTAGAAGCGTGAATACCCTTAACAATTCTAGTTCTCAGCTCACGAAAGATGCAGATATGTGGCTTTATAATAACCTTAAAGCTCCCAGAAAATTATTCAACCTCGATCATCTTAACCATGCCAAACGAACTCGCTTTAAGGTTTCGGGCATGAAGGTGTCTGATCTTCAAAATGCCGCTCAAAACCAGCCAGGGTTATTCGGTATTGCTTATGAATGGGATTTGAATGAACCAAACGGAAAACTGGTAATCAGTAGTTACAAGGAGGGGCAAATATTTTCCTTTAAAACTGACCGTACTCCGGCAAAATACGGCGCGGTACGCATCGTAAAAAAATATCCCCTCATTCTGGAAGTGGTAGTACAAAAGTAAACCAATAAATTAATGTAGCTCCGCCTCAATAATAGGTTGAATAAAATAGAGGCGTTAAATGAGCAAAGGTAGGTATCGTTGAATATCTACCTTTTTTCTTTATCTACTAGTAATAAATAGAAGCAACACTAAAAAGACCATTGAGTGACTGCTGCCTCAGCAGACTTCTGACGGTTCGCTGCTCGATTTTCCAGTAAGTGAAGCCGTAGCAATGCTGCTACTAGTTGGCTGGTGCCCAGTTTTGCTTCGTAGTAGGGGTCGCCGGGTTGGCGGACAAACAGTTGACCACTCCACAATTTCTCGATGCCAATATCCGCGTAGCCTTGGACAGCGGCCAAGAGTCGGTCATCTTCCAGAATCTCGTAAGCATCCAGCGAAAACTGGGCTGCAGCACCTAGACTGTTGATGACAAAAGAATCGGGCCAGGTGGTTTCTAGTATTAGATCAGCTACTTTGCTTACCATTGTCCGGTAAGCCTCATCATTAGTAGTTTTACAGAAGTAAGCGGCAATCCGGCCAAATTGAATAATATCCGAACTTCCGTAGCCTGTAAAAATAACTGGAATGAATTCGTTGCCGTAGGGAGTTCCGTTTAAGTACAACGCCTGTTGATAAGAAGCCTGCTTCTTGTTCCAGGAGTAACGCTCAGCCGCTTGCAATAGAGTTTCGGCCCGCTGTTGAAGGTGATTGAAATCAGCGTGTAATTGTCCCGCTTTTAGCAAGTAGTAGCTCAACAGGGCGGTCTGGCTTAAGTTAGGGTAAAGTGCTATCGGTCGTGGATCATCAATACACGATACCGTCAGGTTAGTTTCCGGATTACGATAGTTACAGTAAAGCGACCCGCTGCCTTCGGCCCACTTCTTCCATTCGGCATTGCCGGTTTTGTTGTACAGAAACGCGAAAGAATAGGCTTGTAGTCCACTGTGCTTGATCCAGGGCTGACCTCCTACCTGATATTGGGCTAATCCGCGATACTCATTTCTATCAATCTTTTCCCAGTAAGCATGACGGTTGAATAAGAAACTTTGGGTAGTAGGGCTGCGGAAATGATACTTCACCCCGGCAATAGCTTTTCTTACCGCCGACGTATCCAGTTTCCACAGGTAGTCCCAGGGCGGGGTTTCTGCCAGAAATTCGTGGTATATATCCTTTCTCGGATTTTCCAGATCACCCACCATCACTGAGTCGGCGTAGAAGTTGTAATATAGATGCTCACCCCAGGCCAGCAGGCCGGTATGGGGGTTCTGGCAGTACTTCAGAAAATCCGTGGCGTAGGCCTGGGCTGCATTCTCGTATTTTTCGTCCCCGGTTATTGCACTCAGGACGTCAAAAAGCTTGATGGTTTCTACATCGTGGTAGAAGTTACTTCCGCCTACGGCCCGGTCGTGGGCGCGGGTGCCTTCGGTGGGTGGAACCTTCGCTTGAGGTACGCTCATATCGCGAGTGTCAATCACAGAAGCTAACATATGATTGGACTGGTCGCCGTAAGTATCCTGCCCGTGGGCAATCAGATTATCACAGTGAGTCTTGACGTAGTACAAATAGTCCTTTTGTTGGGCTAATGCCTGCGTAGAGCAGAGTAAAAAGAGTAGGGTAGTTGCATTAATCAGGCTGGTTCTCATACAGGTATAAATATATGATCTTGGTGCTAAGGTGGTATTTTCTGATGAATGGATTAATTTACAAAACCAAATGAATGAGTTATACATTCTAACTATTTTTTAAGTAATCGGACAAAATTAATATTACAAATACTTTGGATAAACATCTCATATTGAGAACTTTAGATTTGTTGTAAAAGAGTACTGGTACTTGATCTCAGTCAAAAGTTATATTTGATTTATGCACAACCGACGCGAATTTATCAGTAAAGCTTCTGCGGGTATTGCCGGGGCAACCGCTCTTTTTCTCCCTGCTGCTGCTTCCGTTTCCGAACCCGATAAGCGTATCGGAATTATCTCCAACACGGTTAAAAATGAAATGGCGGATGATTACCGAAAAACCTATCAGACCCTAGCTGACATTGGCTATCGCTACATAGAATCGCCTTACGAGCCAGAGGGTGTTAGTCGTCAGGAATTAAGCAAGTTTATTGAGAGTCTGGGTCTTCGTAGCCTATCGGTTAGTATTGGTATGGGTAACCTGGTGAAGGGAGAATTAGATCAAGCCTTACAAAAAGCAGATGATTTGGGGGTAGAATACATTATATGTTATTATCCCTGGATGTCATCGGCCGATAATCTTACCCCAACGGAGGTATTGGAAACGGCGGAAAGGATCAACAAGTACGGTAAACAGATAAAGGAAGCAGGCTATCGCTTTGCCTGGCACAATCACGCCAAAGAGTTTGCGGAGGTAGAGGGGCAGCTAGCTTTTGATATGTTAATGGAAAACACCGATCCGAATTATGTTACCGTAGAGCTAGACTGGTACTGGGTGGTGAAGGGCGGACAGAATCCGGTAGATTGCTTTGAGAAGTATCCGGGACGGTTTGAAATAGCCCACGTCAAAGATATGAACAATAATATTGACGGGGGTATCAGTTGTGTCGGGCAGGGAATTATTGACTTTCAACCGATTTTTGATAAAGCATCCGTTGGTGGAGTGAAATATTTCAACGTAGAAAACGAGCGAGCAGTAAAAGGTTTACCTTGCGCCAGAGTTAGTTATGAACACGTATACCAACTACTCAACCACTAATCATTGCTCATCAATCTTTGAATCCTGAACATGAAATTATTTCCAGAAAAAAATATATTGACTACCCTGCTATCGTTGAGTCTGTTACTAGCATTAGGCCAATGCACTTCTAAACCGGAAGCACCCGCTGCCGAGGCTGAAGCAACTGAACCACCCAATATCATTTATATCCTGGCCGATGACCTGGGCTACGGTGACTTAAGTTGCTACGGCCAGACAAAATTCACTACCCCAAACATTGATAGGCTTGCTAGCGAGGGCATACTATTTACCCAGCACTATTCGGGCAATACCGTATGCGCTCCCTCCCGCTCAGCGCTAATGACGGGCTTGCATACCGGACATACTCCCATTCGGGGAAATAAAGAGATTTTACCCGAAGGCCAGCACCCACTACCCGATAGTATTCAAACCCTAGCCGAAGCCTTACAAGAGGTCGGTTATGCCACCGGAGCTTTCGGCAAATGGGGATTGGGATACCCTGGCTCGGAAGGCGACCCGAACCGGCAGGGTTTCGATGAGTTTTTCGGCTATAATTGCCAGCGCTACGGTCATCATTACTATCCCCGCCATCTGTGGCATAACCAAGATTCAATTGTGCTGGAGGCGAATCAGGGAATGGATAAAGGTACTTACGCCCCTTCGCTGATTCACGAACAAGTGCTATCGTTTATTGATGATCATCAGAATGAGCCTTTCTTTCTCTACGTACCCAGTGTCATTCCCCACGCCGAGCTAGTAGCTCCGGAAGAGATTATGGATCAGTACCGCGGAAAGTATCCGCCCGAAATACCCTACGAAGGGGTGGATGAAGGCGAAGATTATCGTACGGGACCCTACGAATCCCAGCAGGAGCCTCACGCGGCTTTTGTCGCAATGATTTCCTTGCTCGACCAACAGGTAGGGGAGATTGTAGCCAAGGTAGATTCACTGGGTCTATCTAAGAACACATTAATAATCTTTACCAGCGATAACGGACCGCATCAGGAAGGTGGGGCCGATCCAGACTACTTCGATAGTAATGGTCTGCTCAAGGGTTACAAGCGAGATTTATACGAAGGTGGCGTCCGGGTACCCATGATCGCCCGCTGGGCTGGTCAGATTAATCCCGGTAGCCAGAGCGATCATATATCGGCTTTTTGGGATGTATACCCTACCGTAGCCGAATTGGCGGGCATCGGAAATCCAGATGGAGACGGAGTTTCTTTTGCCCCGACTCTGACAGTCGTTGGTGATCAACCTGAGCACGACTACCTCTATTGGGAGTTTCACGAACGAGGCGGACGCATCGCCGTACGTAAAGGTGACTGGAAAGCAGTGCGCTACAATGTGTTGAAAGAACCGGACGGACCGTTGGAGTTATACAACCTAGCAGAAGATATTGGGGAAGAAAACAATATAGCAGTTGAACATCCCGAAGTGGTAGCTCAAATGGAAGAGATTCTGCGGAACGCTCGCACTCCTTCCTCAGTGTTTGCTTTCGGTCAGGGAACATACTTAGGTTCCAACTAACCTACTATTGCAAGGCTTCTGTGGTTTTATGATTTTCATATTCAGGGTCGTACTCAGAGTTTTGGAGAAAAGATAAGTCAGCTCGATGACTTCTTAGCCACTCGCTTAGTAGTTGGTACAGCTTTTCTTTAACCTCCGGATAGTCATCCGCGACATTAGTGGTTTCACCAAAGTCTTTAGCCAGGTTGTAAAGCTCCAGTGAATCATCTTCGTAGTAATGGTGTAACTTCCATTCGCCCAGTCGAACTACTGAACCGGGGCGAGTGCGGAACAAGGGGTCTCGTCCTGCATCTTCCTTGGGGTTATAAGCTTGTAAATAGATTGGAAAGTGCCAGAAAAGTGGACGCTCAGCTATGTCTTTACCCTCTAGCAAAGGCAAGATACTAATTCCGTCTTGAGGTTGCTGTTCAGTTGTTTGTATGTTTAGAATGTCTTGGAAAGTAGGATAAAAGTCTAGGTTGCTTACTGGGGTAATACAAGTTGTTTGAGGTGCAACCTGTTTGGGCCAACGAACAACTAGTGGTACTCGGATACCACCTTCGTAGTACGAGCCTTTACCGGCTCGCAGTGGGTCTTGGTAAGATATATCGCGGATTCCACCATTGTCAGAAGTAAGTACTACTATGGTTTTGTCTTTCAGGCTTAGTTGATCCAGAGTTTCTAGTAGACGTCCCACATTTTCATCCAGCGAAGCAATCATGGCGGCGTACACCGGATTATCCTGACCATTAACCGTTACTTTGGTTTCAAATCGCTTAATCAGCTCTGGCTTACCGATGATAGGGGTGTGAACCGTGTAGTAGGGGAGGTAGAGAAAAAAAGGCTTCTCCTGATTTTCTTCTAGAAACTGAATGGCTTCATCGGTTAGCCGATCGGTCAAATATTCCTCCGCTGGTCCATCGGTTAGATAATCAACGTTATACGGACTGAAGTAACCATCCTTACCTGGATTGCCGCGGTGACTGCCTGCTACATTCACGTCGAAACCCTGGGTGGTAGGATCATCACCTAAATGCCACTTCCCGAAAGTGCCGGTAGTGTAACCCTCATCACGAAACATCTCGGCCAGAGTGTAAATAGTATCGGCTAAAACCGTTTCGTTACTTACTGGAACAATTTTTCTGGTGCGGGCATCGCCCCGGTCTGAATTGCCTACCGTGTAAATACCGTGGCGGGGGGTATTCATCCCTGACATCAGGCAAGCCCGGCTCGGAGCGCAGTTGGCCGCTCAGGAGAAAGCTTGCGTAAATATCATTCATTCAGGGGCTAGCTGATCAATATGTGAGGTTTCGTAGTAAGTGCTACCCATGAACCCTAAATCGCGGTAGCCCAGATCATCTACGTTGATGTAAACTACGTTGAGACTCTGACTAAATCCAATTGACTGTATTAGTATGAAAAGCAGAAAGAAAATGGATTTAGTCATTTGTTAAGATAATAGTCAATAGGATAAATAATAAGTAGAGACGTGCTCTCCACCTACTAGTACAAGGTTCTATCGGTAGCCGTTATTCGTTGGATCAGATTCCAGCAAAGCCGGATTCAATCGCAACTTCTCTACCGGAATTGGTAATAGCATATGTTTAGGCTCAATATTAGATGTGGGGTCATACACTCGGTATTCAGTGCTCTTCACAATATCCAGTAGAATTCCCCAGCGGCGGGGTCTAACCTCTTATGCCCTTCGCCATCCAGCTCCCAATTGTGCTCATCATAAATCACTTTTAGCGACTGTTGATGCAACAAACAAGAAAAAGACATATACGATTGAATACGCCTTTTTTTTCCTTAATATAATGAAAGGCACCTTAAAATCTTAAAATTCAGCTTTTGCTAGAAGCACTATTTAGAATTATAAATATCCGAAGAATATAGCTGGCTATTTTGACACCTTCCGAAGTTTGTTTGTACCTATTTGAGTCAAGCTGTTTGACTTTTTCTGATATAAGCCGGATACATTTCCGATAAAAAGTATCTTTTTTCGCTTTTTGCCGATTTTTTTCCGAAATATGTTCAACTATACCTTCTAACCATATAATTAATGAATTATCTAACCACCAGCGGATTTTTGATTCTGCTGTTGAGTGCTTGCGGAACCAAGGAGGTGACCCAGGCTCCACCTCCTACTATTGAGGTGATAGAAGTTGTATCGCAGGATGTGCAGTTGGAGAAAGATTTTGTCGGGCAGGTATACGGCAAGGTTGATATTCCTATCCGGGCTCGAGTGGAAGGCTATCTGGAGGGAGTACACTTTGAAGAAGGCCGGCCAGTGAAAAAAGGACAATTGCTGTATACCATCGATGCCCAACCCTTCCAGGCAGCCGTTGCCGCAGCTCAGAGTAAGTTGGCCGAAGCTGAAATAGAGCTGGTTCGTGCTCAGAACGATCTCAATCGGATAGAACCTTTAGCCCAGAATAATGCGGTTAGCCAGCGTGATCTAGATGCTGCTGTGGCCACGAAGGGCGCTGCAGAAACTGCCGTAAGAGCGGCTAGGGCTAACCTTCGCATTGAAAACATTAACTTGGGGTATACCCGCATCAAATCGCCCATTAATGGTCTGATTGGCAAAACCGACGCCCGCATTGGTGAGTTTGTCGGACGAGAACCCAATCCCGTAATCCTTAACACTGTCTCTCGCATTGATTCGCT
>ERZ1740058.440-NODE-440-length-31836-cov-9.647399_pt1 | contig 31836 bp, 18 predicted proteins | sample MGYA00581745_ERZ1740058 | MGnify/ENA primary metagenome ERZ1740058 (study PRJEB43018, sample SAMN04849742) | marine metagenome | isolation source: floating plastic debris | place: Pacific Ocean | collected 2008-08-30 | study: EMG produced TPA metagenomics assembly... | reverse complement strand
CCATCTGGTATTTCATCCATCACTACAATGCATCATTACTTGTGTAGCACTACCCCGGTTTGCTCCTGCTGCTGGATTTCTGCAGTGCCTTCAGCGGTTAGAGCTCGTCTATCTACACTGCAATGCAAATACAGTCGGTGAGTCTCCCAAGGCTGGTTGTACTCGGCTTTGCCCTTTTTGCGATTGACCTTGTTGCGATACTTCAGCCGTGGGTCCGGCAGCCATAGCAACTGAGCTGACCTAAGTGTGAAAAGTGTCCCAGAGAACATATCCTCACTGGTTCTAGAGCGATTGGTCTGATAATCATCAACAAACTGGCGGAAGACTGGCAGCTGGCGGTGACCACAATTCACTTTGAATGAGTGGCCCAAAAGGCCCTTAAAACTCACGCAGATTTTGTCATGCTCCTGCTTCCAGTAAAATTCGCCAGAGCCAGAATAGCTCACTGGGTAGGGCAATCCACTCAGCAACGGGATTTGCTTTTGTTGAGTCAGGCTACCTGAAATGGAACCGTCGTCTTCATCTAGGTCAGATTGGCTGGGAAAGGCGATTACATCCAACACCGCTTGCCGGTAACGCTGCCCGTTGGGATCACGACCTTTCGGAAGCTGGCTTTGAATTTGTGTTTCTAGTCGCTGTGCTTCAATGGTCTTAGCTTCAAGCCTCTCCTGAGGCCTCTGCAGATTGAGTTCCTCAGTATTGATTTGGAGACTATGGAGTAGCAGATGATTGATAGCGCGTTTCCTAAGGATACTTTTGGTGCCCTCGTGCATCTTTAGCAAGATACCTAACAGCTCTCGCTCTAAACGCGATGATGAAGCACCTGCCTGACGGTTTACTTGCTTCTTCTTAGCGGCGGTGAGCGCCTGTTGAGCAGCTTTGCGAATTTTATCGTGCGTAAAGGGATGGGTTTTGGCCAGCTTCAACTCGGTTTCAACTACTCGCATCCAGCGTTGTTTGCCCAGGATTTGAGCTAGACGTTTTCGATGCAGAGCTAACCATGAGGCATAGATTTCAGCTGTAAGTCGTTTGGCTGAATCATGGAAGCGTCCAGGCAAATGAGCATAAGCGGGCTGTTGCTTCAGCGCATCCAGCAAAGGCTTTATCGCTTTACCATCTGGGATATGGCCTTGCTGTCGCCACTGGTTGAATTCCGGCTGTTGGGGAACTTGCTCCAACAGATCATTCATGAGCAATGTGTAGGACTGCATCAGCTCCCACAGATACTTTCGGGTCTCTCGGTTAGCGGTGAGCGCGCAGCGAATCGTGACGTAATTGGCTGGCATAGGATGAGCACCTCCAGAGATGGATTGCCTGAGACATTCGCGTCATCAAGGATGGCAGTAGCATACTGAAGAACATTGCCACTGTGACAAGCAGGCTGACCATGAGTATTGCTCCAAAATATCCCCTTGACCGACACTGGGAAGCACTGAATACATATCTTAATCTCAGTGATGGAGCGCGAATGACGCTGGAGGAGTTTCTGCGGTTTTGGAATGTCACGCGAGAAGAGCTGGCGTATATCTGCGATTGTTCACTCACAACAGTTAACCACTGGTTCTCTCAAGGGGATCATCGGCGAGTGCCAAACGAGAAGCATGAGCAGAGGCTAGCCTTAGCTCACCACATCTGGACAACAGTGGAAACGGAACCGGAGTATCTGCAAACATTGCGGGAGATGTATCACCGAAATCGTCGCAGAACCGTTGATTGACTCTGGATCAGCGACTTGCCATTTGGCAAGTATTTCTTGTCTATACGACAACTTTTTCGGTAGCGTAGGGTTGTTGCTAACTTAGTTGTAATTGGATCTGACTGATTTTCCCGTTTCCCATCTTCTACCAATCGTCTTGCCTCAACCGCGTTTCCAATTGGGTGCGCCTGTACGATGGGCAGTGGTCTCTGAACCAGATTTTGGAAGGGTTGTGGGGATCTTCTATGCGGAGGGCTATCGCCCTCAATCCCAGGGCATTCATTATTTGATACTGCTAGACGCGCAGAGTCCCTCACGCTGCTTTTGCGCTCAGGATCAGGCTTTTGAAGCAGACTTAGAGCCGTGGTTGCCAGTATGACTGCTCGCTATCCATCTTCTGACCAATGGAGACTCTTCCAGCGCTACCAAGAAAATCCACCTCCGCTTCGCCCTGAGCAATTTCTCCAGTACTGGCAGGTGTCTTACCTGGAATTAGCTCAGCTAGCTGGTTGCTCCCGCTCAACGGTGGAGCACTGGTTTATTCAAGGAGATTCGCGCCGTGAACCGACCCTGACCCAGCGTCGCCGATTAGCCGTGGTGCATCGGCTCTGGCAGCACGCTCAGGAGGTGTCGCCACGCTTGGTAGCTATTTACTGTGGGCCAACTGAAAGCTCATAACCCTGTCACGATGACAATATTTGCTTGGGGCTGCGCTAGCTGAGGCGGTTGAATGGCATCAAACGCAGCACAAATCAGTAATGGGCAAAAACATTGTCACAGCGACGGTTGCCATTGAGGGCACACGCCCCCTCCTACAACATCACTTCACCCCTGATGCGATTCCACTAGAGAAGCGAGAACGGACGGGGGTAGCTGGCAACGATCCTGAAGAGTGGAAGAAAACGGTGCTGATGACGTCAGAGCGCCAGCTATATCTACCGGGAACCTATTTCTTCAGCTGCCTGCGAGAGGCGGCTTATCTAACAACGCGCAAACGCCAGACTCAGCGGGATATTGTGGCCACCCTCCAAATTCACGAGTCTGTAGTTTTGATCCGTGATCGCTTTGTACCTAAGGAGCCGGAGTTTGTGACACAGTATGACGCTCATGAGCGACCAGAAGTGTATGTAGACGTATCGGCGGTCAAGAATCCGGGTAGTGGGGCTCGTAACGTACGCTATCGTGTCGCGACTTCTCCCGGTTGGTGTTGCCACTTTCATCTGCTGTGGGACAAAACCGTTGTCGCCACGTCTCTGATGGAGTCCATCTGCATTGATGCTGGCACCTTGGTTGGTATTGGTGATGGTCGCACGATGGGCTTTGGACGCTTTGAAGTGAAGCAATTTGATTGTGCTGACACCTCATAGAGATTGTCAGCCCACCAGGCATGTCGGGACAGGGCGGGATCCAGCATAGCAAGACTAGGTGGGGCGTGGTCAGGTCCGGCAAGTTAAGGCAAGACAAGGACTCATACAAAGCTTAAGCATCGGGAGATGGCATGCAGATGCGATGTAAACGCCAACCGCAAGAACGCTGGCAGATAACTCGGCAACGCATTTGGCAGCGTGACCGGGGAAAGTGCCAGGGGCCTTATTGCCAGGACTACCCGGAGTGGTCGCTGCCATTGAAGCAGGCACACGTCGACCACATCCATGAACTATCGAGGGGCGGACGCAACGATGATGTCAACTTACGCATCCTCTGTCGGCGCTGCCATTGCTTGCGGGCGAATCATTCTCACCAGGGCATGATTATGGGTGCTTTGCGGGACGGCATTATTCCAGCCAATTGGCGTGAGTGGGTTTGGGAAGGGTAAACAATGAAATTTCTCTTTCTACCGCTGCAAAAGATTGCTACAGGGAAAGTACAGACTCATCCGTTCCCACGCAACAAGCCACCTGAGACGGAAATAAACCGAACCCAGCGGCAGCGCCATGCTCAGAAGTTGCAATCGGATCTTAAGCGTCTCCAAGCTCCTCAACGATTAGAGGAGCCTAATTCGCCTTCCCCATCAGCTGATATTTCGGCTCCAATGCCGTTTCTGATTCGTGCTGAGCAAAGCCTCCAGCATAAAGACCAACTCAAGTCTTGTGGCCTCGAAGTGGTGACCTCCCTGCCGGATGACTATGCCGTTGTTGCGGCTCAGGATCTGAGCCAGCTGCAAGACAAAATCACGCTGTTTCTCGATGAATCCCGTGGTGGCGGTAAAGTCGCAGGTATTTGGGAGATTCTGGATGGCCAAGAGCGCTTGCAGTACATTCTTTCTCCGAATCTGCTTAGGCAGTGGGACAGTTTGGGTGATGACCAGACCTACATCGTTGATGTCGGTGTGGCTTGTCTTGGAGGAGAAACCCAACTTCCTTCTCCACCGCAACAGAAGCCAGAGGAACCTAATGAGCGTTACTTAAAACGCTTTGACCGCTGGCAGAAGATCTGTGAGCGGCAACGCTGGCAGTGGCAGGTGGTCCGGGAGGAGCGCTTAGAGAGCCTGCGACAATTCATTCAGTGCTTTGAGGGAAGTATCACCAGCCTTGTTGAAGGTAAAGTCACTGACGCAGCGGATTTGGCAGACAGTTTCACGGTTCGCATTGCTCTAACTGAAGCCGGATTGCGAGAACTCGCTTTGAATTATCCCTATGTCTTCGAAATAAAGGACGTTCCTCAGGCGGAGCAATTAGTTCACTTGTCACTCGACGATGACGGCATATGTTGCAATACAATCGCACCCAATCAATTTGTGCCCAATGTGTTGCAGACCATTACCGAAAGAAGTTCACAGCGACTCCACTGGCTTCAAGAATGTCGTCTAGGAACTTCAGAAATTAACAGCACTCACCTGAGTACTGGGGCTGCCGCGATCGACCAGTTGACGTGGGAATCGGATCGCTTGTTTGTCGTTTCCGCGACAGAGGGGGGAGATTTAGCCCAAAGCCTGATGGCGCTGACGGTTGGCAGTGGCACTGAAAGCGTCTCTGGTTTGTGGGGCAGTATCAAGCCGGATATTGTCATCGGGCAAGCAGGAGACGAGGCGCAACAGGTGTTCGCTATGTTGCGCGATAGTCTGCCAGATGATGGCTATTTACTGTATCGAGCGGCGATCGCCCACGCCGCCCAATGGCCCAAGTGGGTGCAATCTTCTGGTCTCAGTCAAGCAAAGCTCCTCTATCAATTCGGTTATGGTGTCCCCAACGTGAACAGACTGTGGCCTGATGACGAGCAATCAGCTCGCTATGCAACTCAGGGGGAACAGTGGATTAAACCGTTGCAGGCAGATGTGTATCAGGTTCAGGTTCCTCAAACTCTTTTAGACCAACCACCTGAGACACCACTTCGAATTAGTGTGGTGCTTTCTTACAAAGCACAGCCGCATCGAACGGAGCAGGGACGGAGTCGATATCTATCAACTTGGCTGGACTGGCAATGTAGCCGACCGGGAGAACCAAAGCTTTCCTTTTTAGGTCGCGTCTTGCAAGAATTTGAAGCCCCGGAAGCCGTTAATGAGGTGAAGGGCAATTTCAAGTGGGTGATTGGGAACCGGAAGCGGCGTGATCGCCTAACAGGCACACCCACCCGACTCTCACGGAGCGATAGTACCCTTCAAAAGGACTGGGTTGATGAGGTAAAGCGTTCAGAGTTAGGAGAAGAATTCTATGTGGCGGTTGTTGGTCACCAGGGATGGAACAATACCCCTGAAGCGTCAGCAGCCTACACGTTGATAGCAGCTATAGAGATGAAGTCTTAACCCATACTGCTCTGTGATAAGAGAACTACTTACTTAAGCCGTATCGTCCTGGGAGTATAAGTACCGCTGAAAGCCCAGGAAGACATCGCGGATGCCTCGTACATTCCCTAAAGTTGCCGCCGCTTCGCGAATACCGTGATACTTCAGTTCTAGCAATTGCGTTAACTTCTCCTCGCCCAGTTCGCGGACGCCGACGGTGATGTATTGATCGAGCACGAAATCGAGGAACTCCTGCTGGGGGCTGTCGTACTGGGCGAAGATGCGGGCTTTGCGGGTGGAGACGCGATCGCGTCTCGTAATCGGCTCGGTCGTGTAGGCGATGTAGGCCAGCACATCATAGAGATCGCTATTTTCAGCATCAATGAGGCGGCTGATTTCGGTGAGCTGCTCGTCGCCGTAGCCCCGTTCGGCGAGTCCTTCGAGGAGGGACTTACGGGTGTGGGGTTGACTCCAGAGCTGGCGCAGTTCGGCCTCATCTTTGAACAAGTCGGGGATGTCGCCGAAAAGCTTTTCGACGAATTCGGCGGCGGCGATGGGTTTACCTTCGGGACTCCAAAAGCGGGTCTGCATCGTGTTCTGAAGGGTGCGCTCTTTGCCGTCGGCGAGCCTGATAAGGATCTTCTGGGGACGGCGAGGCGCTGTGGGTTCGTCGTCGGTGTCGTCAGCGGGAGCATTGACGGTGTATTCGCCAGCCGGTTCGCGGACACTACGAGGGATGACTGGTTCGGGCTCCTCAGGTTCACCGTCCCATTCGGGGTCGTTGAAGTGCTCGTAGGCCTTCACGAAGTCGTAGATGGTGAAGTAGTCTTTGCCTTCAAAGGGGCGGGTGCCGCGTCCGACGATTTGCTTGAACTCGATGATGGTGCCGATCACTCGCAGCAGGACGATGTTACGGACGTTGCGGGCATCGACGCCGGTGGAGAGCTTTTGGGAGGTGGTGAGGATAGTGGGGATGGTTTTCTCGTTGTCCTGAAAGGTGCGCAGGTTCTGTTCGCCGAGGCTGCCGTCGTTGGCGGTGACGCGGACGCAGTAGTCGGGGTCGGTGCTGATTTTGTATTGATTGATCAGGTCGCGGACGGCCAGGGCGTGGTCCTGGGTGGCGCAGAACACCAGGGTCTTTTCATTCTGGTTAATCATCCCCATGAAGAGCTGAACCCGGTAGCGTTCGCGCTCTTTGATTTCGATGATGCGGTTGAAGTCGGATTCGGTGTAGACGCGATCGCCCTCCACTTCTCCTTCCAACACGTCATCGTCGGGGCTGTAGAAGTATTCGTCGAGGGTGGTTTCGATCTGCCGCACTTTGAAGGGGGTGAGGAAGCCGTCGTTGATGCCGTCTTTGAGGGCGTAAGTATAAACGGGCTCGCCGAAGTAGGCATAGGTGTCAGCGTTGTTTTCCCGTTTGGGGGTAGCGGTGAGGCCGAGCTGCACCGCTGGCGAGAAGTATTCCAGAATGGCGCGCCAGGTGCTCTCGTCTTTAGCCCCGCCCCGGTGGCATTCGTCGATGATGATGAAGTCGAAGAAGTCGGGGGGATAATCGCCAAAGTTGGGGGCGGGGTTGCCCGCCTCGTCTTTGCCCGCCATGAAGGTCTGAAAGATGGTGAAGAAGACACTACCGTTTTTGGGCACGCGGCCCCGCTTTTTGATGGTGTCAGGGTCGATGCGAACCAGGGCATCGTCGGGGAAGGCGGAGAAGGCGTTGTAGGCCTGGTTGGCAAGGATGTTGCGATCGGCCAGGAACAGAATGCGAGGGCGGCGAGTGGGTTCGCGGCTGAGGTTCCAGCGGCTTTGAAAGAGTTTCCAGGTGAGCTGGAAGGCGACGAAGGTTTTGCCGGTGCCGGTAGCCATGGTCAGCAGAATTCTGTCACGCCCTTTGCAAATGGCCTCCAGCACATGTTGAATGGCGTTGTGCTGATAGTAGCGGGCTTCCCAGGTGCCGCTGCGGTCTTCAAAGGGGATGTCGGCGAAGCGATCGCGCCACGCATTCGCTTCGCTGTAGGTGGCCTCCCAGAGATCGTCGGGGGCGGGGTACTGGAGGATAGTGCCTTCGGCCCCGGTACGCATGTCGATCTGGTAAATGCCGATGCCGTTGGTGGAGTAGGCGAAGCGGGTTTCGAGCTTTTGGGCGTAGTTTTTGGCCTGGCCGACGCCTTCGGTGACGGGGGCATCGCGCTTTTTGGCTTCGATTACGGCGAGTTTGTGGCCGCGATAGACGAGCACGTAGTCGGCATATTCGGGGTTGGCGCGGCGGCCATTACCGACGAGGCGACCGGGGGCGATGACTTCGCGGCGAATGCGGCTACCCTCGACGAGGCCCCAGCCAGCAGCGCGGAGGGCGGGGTCAATGAGTTCGGCACGGGTTTCGGCTTCGTTCATAGAGCAGTCAGCCTGGAAATGCGGGAAGTCAGCTCAGCAGAATCCTATCTAAATTCAGCTTTCCCACTGCTCTTGTTTTTTCCCGGACTGTAGAGGTTATGAATCAACTTTCTGACTTACTCCTCTTCCAGATAAATCCTTGCCATCTCTAGCGGAACCCCAATTGGCGCACACAAAACCTTAATTAACTCAATCCCCCCTTCCTTTAGTGCTCGCCGCCACTTGGGATGCCGCTTGACCTCCTGGCCCAGTTGCTCCATCAGTTTCTCTTTTCCAGTATCGGTGGCCATGTTGCAGGTGTTGGCCAAGGTAATAAGAAGGTCTCGAATCTCCCTAGCATCTTCATTCAAGCTTTGCTGTCTAAGCGCAAGTATTTCGACAGCTTTATTGAGACGAGTATTTTCTCGGCGCTCATGTTGAAGTAGGCTTCGAATATCTTTGAGATGTGCTCCTTGTTGTTTGAGATGTGCTCCTTGTAATTGAAACCTCTCCCTGTAGCGAGCTTCTATCGCTTTTAGCTTCGCCAAATATAGTTGCTTAACTTTAGTTTCTATCACGGCTTTGTCTGCCTCAAATGCCGCTTCTATGCGAATAATAAAGGCATCGTCTTTTCGTTCCATCCCTTGGATCGAGATATCCTCTTCAGGCAAATCAGATTTCAGTTCTTGAAAAGATTCAAAAAAGGCTTGCCAATCAATACCTTTAGTGAAAGTTAGGTCAATGGTTTCTAAAGCACTAGCAATGATTTGGAAGCGATTAGTGAACTCACCTGTAGCAAATATGTTTTCAGGATCCACTGGAAGCCTTCCTGAAAATTCCATAAGTCTGTTATCAAAGGTGCGAAATATATAATCGCAATTGACATCATTTAATATTGTTGATTCTTCAATATACCAGTTTGAAATACATGCCCCAGTAAGGTTTGAGCCAGACAAATCAGTCTCACGCAAAATAGCACGGCCTAAATCAGCATTTTTCAAATTAGCATTGTTTAAATTAGCTCTTTCAAGATTTGCCTTGCAAAAATACGTATCCATAAGAGCAGCATTACTAAAATCAGCGCTTCTAAGATCGCTACCGCCTAAGTCTGCTCCACTAAGGTTAGCCCGGCTAAAACTTGCGGCGCAAAAGTCAGCGAAACACATCAAAGCATTACAGAGATCTGCATCGCTAAAGTTAGAGTTACTAGAGTCAGTTCTTCTAAGATCTGCTGCACGAAGGTTGGCCTCAGTAAAATTAACATCACTCATATAGGCATCATTAAAATAAGCATTGCAAAGTTTCGCTTTACTAAATGAGGCTTCATTTAACTTTGCATATGAAAAGTAGGCATTAGAAAGATCAGCACCATCAAAATTAGCGCAAAAGAGTTCGGCTTCTTCAAAGTTTGCTTTACTAAGGTTGGCTCTACTAAATTCCGCACTATTAAGGAAGGCTCCATGAAAATCAGCCTGTCTTAGATCAGCTTCTCTAAGATCAAAACCCATAAGATCAGCATTTACAAGATTTGCACCCTCAAGCGCTATCTTTTTACCTAAATTGTTTCTTCTCCAGTCATTCCAGACCTCTCTTCCCTGCTTTAGCAAATCCATTTGTTCCTTGCTAAAGTTTGATTTCTCAGTTTCAGTTCTAGGAGGTTCTTGATTGTTATAGATAGCACCTCGAAGTTCTACTTCACTGAGATCCGCACCCGCAACTAACGTATTGATAAGAACAGCATTAGTGAGGTCTGCACCGCAAAGACAGGCACCAACAAGGTTAGCGCTACTAAGGTCTGAACCGGTAAAATCTGCATTACGAAGGTCGGCATTATAAAGGTTGGCGCCACTGAGATCAGCATTGCGAAGATCAGCATTGCGAAGATCAGTATTACCAAGGTCAGCACCGCGAAGATAAGCTCCACTAAGGTTTGCTTTCCAAAGACTAGCTTCAGAAAGGTCAGCATAGGAGAGATTGAAATTAATTAGATAAGCACTGCGAAGGTCTATCTTGGTATTGGGATGCTCTTCCCTCCAAATTCTCCAAACTTTGCTACCTCTAGCGATCAAAGCGACTTGATCTTCATTTGCCATAGTCACGCTGGCATCTACAGTGCCTTCAGTACACTGAAGAAAAATACTCTCTGAAGCTATTCAGTTCCGGACTTAATCTGCTCACGCTGCCACGATCACCCCCGCCACAGCCGCATCGCCCACCTCAACCGTCAACTCACCAGAGAACGCCCTTTGTAAAGTCGACTGCTTGAGTTCGTTGAGAGCAGCGAGTTTTTGTTGGTATATGGCTTCCAGGCGTTGAGTCTCTGTCAAAAGACAGCTCAACTTTTTGACGATCTGTGTTTGTTCCGTCAGAGGAGGTACAGGAATTGGATAGTCTTTGAGTTTTGTTCCATTAATGTTGGCTTGGTTAACGCTTTGACTCATGACTGACTTTCCGTATTCCCTGGCCCTGTAGCTATTCAGGTAGAAATTCAAAAAGTCGGCATCGATCAAATCCTCTTTGCGGTGAATTCTGATGAGATATCCAGCAAAGATCGCTGGCATGTCGCCTTTGTAAATCGCTGTTTTCCCAACATGCTCAGCACTGTTAGTTCGGTTGAACAGGACGTCGTTGTACTTGAGCAGATATTTATCAATGTCTTCCTGGTTGTCCGTATAAACCAAATCGTTCCAGTCAAGAACGCCATTCTGGATGTTCCCCATTCTCAGAACAGGCACCTCGCCATCTGGCGATGATTTAGCGGATGTTCCGTACTCAACCTTCTCGGCAACATCCTTGATCTTCTTGTCTTCCCAATCATCACCTTTGCGGGTGAAGATGGCGTTCAGGTAGCTTTCAAAGAGTTCGCGGGCGTTGGCGAGGTTCTTTTCGGTGTTGGAGATCGCACTATCAATCCCCTCAAACGCCTCATCCAATATCGCCACAATCTGTTTTTGTTCAGCGATCGGCGGAATTGGAACATTGACTGTTCTTAGATCGCGAAGGTTAATGACCTGTTGAACAGAACCTCCTGTGTACGTTCCTAGAGATTTCCGTCCATCAGGAGATTGAAGAAAATAGCTGACAAAGTTCGCATTCAGGATACTCTGTAGACGCACCATCCCAACCTGTCGAGCAATATTTGCTCCTGCCAGAAAGCTAGGAACGACAGCTACTTGCCCAGGTTGTCCGACGAGGGATACTACAAGCTCACCACCTCTCAGCAAAGTACGTTGATACTGAGCAGAAACTTCCTGTGAGATAGTGCGGAGTTGATTATGGAGAATGCGTCCATTAGAGACATCACCTCCACGAACAAATAGAACATCTCCTTCTTTGCCCGGTTTAACGACCCCATAAGTTATTGGAGAATCTTCCTCCACAACTTCCTGTAAAGGTGCTGTCCGCCATAGCGAGTTCATAGCATCCCCCCAATTCCAGCCAAAAGCTCCGCACTCTCCCGATCCAGCGCCGCAATCTCATCCATAATCTCCTGCGGGTCGCGGAGGGGGGCTGCTTCCGGGACGTTGGGGTTCTTTACTGACAGATCAAAGGTTTCGGGGTCAACCTCCGCCACATCCAGCAGCCAGGACTTCTCCGTTTCCGCAAACGTCGCCTGGAGGTCCACAAACTCCTTCAGGTCATCGTCATTCAGCGGGTTAGTTTTGCCCAGATTGCGATCGGGGTCGAGCTGGTAGTACCAGATCTTCTTAGTGGCTGCACCCTGAGCGGAGCCGAAGGGGGCTTTCTCAAAAAACAGCACCACCGTCTTCACCCCCGCCCCAATGAAGGTGCCGCCGGGGCAGTCGAGCACCGTGTGCAGGTTGCAGCTCGACAGCAGCTCTCGTCGGATGGCGCGGGAGGCATTGTCAGAGTTCGACAGGAAGGTGTTTTTGATCACCACCGCCGCTCTGCCGCCTGCTCGCAGCATTTTGATGAAGTGCTGCAAAAATAGGAACGCTGTTTCCCCCGTTTTGATCGGAAAGTTTTGCTGCACCTCCTTCCGCTCTTTGCCCCCAAACGGCGGATTCGCCAGGATCACATCAAAGCGGTTCTTGTCCTGCACGTCGCTGAGGTTTTCTGTCAGGGTGTTGGTGTGGATGATGTTCGGCGCATCGATGCCATGCAGAATCAGGTTCATGATGCCGATGACGTAGGCCAGGCTCTTTTTCTCTTTGCCGGTAAAGGTGCGGGTTTGCAGGTCTGCGAGCTGCTGGGTGGTGAGTTGGCCTTGGCGTAGGTATTCGTAGCTCTCGCACAAAAAACCTGCCGAGCCGCAGGCCCCGTCGTAAATAGTCTCCCCCAGTTGGGGCCGCACCACCTGAATCATGGCGCGAATCAGCGGCCGGGGCGTGTAATACTCGCCGCCGTTACGCCCCGCATTGCCCATGTTTTTGATCTTGGCCTCATACAGGTGCGAGAGTTCGTGCTTCTCTTCCTGGGAGCCAAACCGCAGCTCGTCGATGTACTCCAGCGCATCTCGCAGGCTGTAGCCACTCGTAAACTTGTTTTTGATTTCTCCAAAAATCTCGCCAATCTTGTATTCAATAGTGTTGGCGCTACTGGCCCGCTGCTTGAAGCCCTGCAGGTAAGGAAACAGCGCGGTATTCACAAAGTCGATCAGGTCATCCCCAATCAGCGCCTGGTCGTGGTCAATCTCCCCCGCCGCTGTCTTTGGAGCCGCCCAGCTCGACCAACGATAGCCCCCCTCCAGCAAGTAGGTGTACCGCTTGCCATCTAACTCAGCCTTAAGTGCCCTTTCCTGCTCCAGATCATCCAGATACTTCAGAAACAACAGCCACGACGTCTGCTCGGTGTAGTCCAGCTCTGTGGTGCAGCCCGCCTCCTTCCAGAGCACATCATCGATATTTCGGAAGGTTTGCTCAAACATGAACCCTATCAGCGAGTTGATCAGTACTGAATAAGGGTACATGCCTCCGCCCGGCAAACCACGAAGGAACTCATAAACTCTGGCTGATTAAATTGAGAGCAAGCTCGGCTGAGTGTTGGTTAGGCTGCAGCAACTAACATTTAACATTTTTGACATCTACTAAGCTTGGCTTTCATTGGTAAGGCTTCTGCCGCTTCATCATTGACCTAAACTTCATCCCACACTGCTTGCACGCCCCTGCTTCCCACTCATTCGGCAACGGAATCTTTGTGCTACATCCTGGACATCTCGACAGCAACCGTAGCCTATGCTTTTCACACCCCGCTACCGACTGAAACTGCCACATCATCCGATGATAGGGAGCTTCCCGATAACAGGTCGCACAAAGCCGCGTCGAACGATGGACGACGTGTTCTCCCGGCGGTGGCAACATCGCCTCTAACTTCTCCATATCGAGGCTGATGAGCTTCGCGATCGCCTCTATCTCCATCCGCTTTGGTGGTGGATTGAAATAGAAATGCTCCCACTTGAACAGCACCGGCCCCATCTTCGCGAGTCGACTCAAGCTGGCCGCCGAAGACATATTCACCTCAGGCTGACGCCGAAAGCGCCCAAAATAGTGGCTGGCACTTTCTCCTTCAAACGGCTCCAGATACCATGAAGGCTTTTCTTGGGAGTCTGAAACATCCATCACCACTTGTTTGCCGGAGCATCGCGATGCTGAAGTACCTCAGCCAGTTGCCTGGCACTCAGCGTCATTGACGGATTGTCCAGCCTTATTACCGCTAGCTTTCGCAAGATTTCATAGAGCACTTCACCATGTCCTTTGGAACGCTCATAGAGAAAATTCACAGCGTTACCGTCCTCATAGAGCTTTAACGGCACAGACCATTCTTTCAGAACCTGCGATTCCCATTGCCGGATTATTCCTGCCGTATCCGCCTTGAGGAAAGCAGGAAACTCATGCCACTCCAAAAATGTATTCGAGATGTCGGTATACTTGCGGCTCTTGCGCGTCAGGATTTCATTGAGATACGGAGAGCCCACCGGTACCACCGCAATTTTTAGAGCACGTGTCAATTCCACCAGTTCGTTGAACGCTTTGTAGCTAAGGTAATCTGCCTTCCCAATGACCAGGAGCTTGACTCCGTGGGACTTCAACGTCCCCTGTGCCCGAGTTCTAAGATTGCCCAATCGTCCCACCTCAGCGAACGGATTCCCGAGTTCCCTCGAAATCGCCTTGAATAAATCCGTCGGTGTTCCATACTGGTGGACTTCCACCGTGATGATGGGGGCTGGAACCGGGTAGAGATTGCCCCGCTTCTTCACGTATAAGCGTTGGTAAAACTGACAGCTTTTTCGCAAGTCTGCATAGCAAGACGAAATAATGAACCCGTTCACCAGCGCATCGCGTTGTGCCGATAACCAGGCAAACAGGTTGCGATCGCGCTGCGTGATCTCAAAAATATCGCTCTGGCGAATTCGTTCAACTTCTGCTTGGAGGTCGGGGGATCGTTCCGGTTCAGCTCCCAACAGAACTGGCAACGGCTTTTGGATGCCGCTGTCTGGTTGCTTTTCAACAGGCTTAGGCTGAACCATTGGTATAGTTTAGGCGTCGTCCATCAGCTGATTCCAGTCAAAAGAAATTATCTCAGATGCGCGTTCTGATTTCCGTTCATCGGCAGGCTTAGGGGGAGATTTGTGTTTGTGATGGTCAGTTGCAGCAATTGGAACATCTAACGGTGTTGACTCAGGGGTTGACGAGGATGTAGGCCGTAGCTCAACTACATTGATCGGCGGTGCTTTTTTATTAATTCGATCTTGCTCAGCTCGTCGCCTTTGCTTTAGCGTCTTGATTTCCTTTTTAGCAAATCTGTTGAGGGCAATCCGTTCAGAGAGGATTGATGCCTGGTCGATTTTTCGCCCCTCGAGACGCATCTGTTTCTTGTTATCTTCCACATCTCTGAGAATCAAGACATCCCTTTCGTTGCCTCTAGGCTTGATCATCCCGAGAAACCGTGCAGGCTTCCCCTCTATTTCGGCACTATAGACCAGTAGCGCGACAATGTTCCGGGGATCGTATCGGAGGACAACCCACTGACTCTCATAGTCCTTTAGCCAGTCAGCTTGATATGTTAGCCCCTTAAATAAGACTGACCCCAGCTTCTGAACCTTGCGGGGCAGTGTCTTCATGAGGCAAAGATCGAGTCGGTGCTCGTCAATGGTTCTGGGCTGCCCTCCAACTAATCCTGCCCACCACCGCTGATTACGGGTTTGGTTATAGACCCCCGGAGGGTGGTGATGGTTATAGTGATCAACAAGATATCGGGTGAAGACAAGCTCTAGATCCTTATAGGTTAAGCAAGCATACTTCTCAGCGTTCTGAGGACGCTTCTGCACGTTGGAGCCTGTGTAGCCAGGAAGTAACGAGAGCAATTCTTTATTGTTCTTATCGAACGAGCTCTCAATAATCCCACCCTGCTCTGGGTAGGCCCGATACCGCAGTTTTATACCTAAGTCAGCCGCAACATGCTTGAGGTGCTTAGATTTGAATTCTTTGGCCCGGTCAGTAACAATATAGTCCGGTAGTCCATAGGGCTCCCAGTCGTTTGTCAGCTCGTATTCAGAACCATACTGCTTTTGGAGAACGGCGTGGCGTAGCGCAAGACCCACCTCATGAGAACCGGCAGCAGCAAAGCCGAGATAGAAGCCCAGAACACAGCCCGAATAGCTATCAATAATAGTGGTCAGATAAGGCCTTCCGAGAATTTCGTACCCCTCATTGGTAAGCAAGATATCAAGGGGAGTGTGATCGATTTGCCAAACTTGATTGCTGTACTCGACGGACAACGTCTCTGCTGTCGTCTTGATGAGGATGCCAGGTCCCTGACCAGGATGGCGAATCTTGGGTTTCTTCGCAAGCGGTTCTAGCACCTGGTACACGAAGAAGTGAGAGGGGTATTCGCCGTCGCTGAGGCTCAATTCCAGCCTGGCATGGGCCTTCACCTGGTTATAGACCTGGCTACAGTTCATGCGGCGACTGTGCCGATTACCATCCTTATAGGTTCTCTGGATGAATTTGACCCAATAGTCTGTGCTGGGCTTCCAGTTCTTACCACCTCGGACCTTACCCTTGTCGGCGCGAACCGCTGGGACGATCGCGCTCCAACCTTCTTTTCGAAAACGACTATGCCAGCGGTCCAAGGTTCGAGGACTAATTTCTAATTGCTTGGCCCAGTAGTCGATGCGCGATCTCCTTGCATTTCTGTGCGCTTGAGTGATGTCCTGCATCGCGTCGATTTTCATGAGCATCTGACGTTTGGCTTCAGCATCCTCCATCAGTTCAGCTATAAGCTGATGTGGCTGTTGGTTGTCAGCTTCGGTGGAGGTTGTTTGTGGGGCGATCGGCTCTGACATAGGCTTAAGAGAAAAAAGACAGACAGCTAATTAAAGTTTCTCACCAATTTTTGCTCAGTGAGCTGCGTATTGACTTCGCTCAAAAAAAGATGGCGTGTAGTCAGACAAGTTTCAGATAAAAACCCTGATTGGACTACTTTGCGTATCAGCTTTGTGTACTTTCCCAACAATCAGTTTTCTTGTTTGAAAGGTTAAAAACTTTATCCATAAGTAATTCAGCTATTTACGGAATTTGACCAATTTGGTTATATGCTGGCCACTCGTCCAGGATTAGAAGCAGTACTACAGCGGCAAGCAGAAGATTCATCACGTCAAGAACCTGATGAGTCATAACTGCAAGAGAAAGGTGCGCTACTTGAGTGACACCTATGAAGGCAAAAAGCATGACAAAGCAATTGCTTATGAGGAAGATTTTCAGTTTGCTGAGGAGAGTACACTGTGGCAGGATATGGGGTTTCAAGGCTTTGCCCCGCAGGGCGTGGCCATTCAGCAGCCCCAGAAGAAACCCCAAGACGGCTCTCTCACGACTATCGAGAAGATGAACAACCGCAGCATCTCTCGCCTTCGCGTTGAAGTCGAAAATCACATCGGTGGGAGCAAGCACTGTCAGATTCTGGTACAGTCGTTTCGCAATTGGTTCAATCACTATCTTGATGATGTGATGGAAACGGCTTGCGGCTTACACAACTTTCGCTGCACCTGTCAGACGAAGACAGGCAGTCTTCTCAGTTCAGTCGCTTAGCCCTGAGCAAGTCAGGGAAACGCTAGCTCATATAGTTCTTGTGACATCAATCTCAACTGCAAGCGCGGTATCGTCTCAGCGTCAGACCTTATCGCTGGAGCAAGCTCGATAGAGAATACACCCCATGGCTATGAATAAGTAGGTAAGGATAATTAATTCGAGGTAAGGATAATGTCAGGACAAGGGTTCCAGTCGTTTCCACCTGGGTTTAATTTACCCCAAGCTACTTATCACCTTTACTGAGCACCCATTATTTCTCCCGGCCAGCCGACAGATAAATGTAAGTGGAGTCAAATTACGGCGCAAACTCAAACGGTATAATGGGCAGCCCACAGTCTTCTTGCTCGTTGAGTTCACGTTTGATGTCGTTAATTTGGAAAAAGCCGTCGTAGCTCAACTCAGTTAACGTGGCATGAAATTGAACCGCAAAATTGGCAATACATATATTCGGACTTTGCTGTAGGGTATTCAAATTAGTGAATACGGCATCGATATCCCAAACAGCAGATTGCAAGTGTAGCTTAGACCAGGTTTCTTGTTCGCTCAGAGGCCCGTCTAACCCTATTAGGTCGATTTCATTGGCAAAGGGCTGCAAAGCTAGGGCTGAGGCTGACTCGCCAAATGAACTTGAGTTATCGCTTTCCCCACTGGTTTCTGAATTAGTTTTAACTGTAGGTGGTTTAGAGGACTCACTCGCCACATCGGCTTCTCTCCTTAGAAACGGCCACTTCCAAGATGATTGTCTGGACTCATTCTCGCTATTATTAGTAGCATGGCTAGCCGCACTCCGAAAATTAGCGTCGCAGGAGGCCTGCTCTTGTTCAGATAAGACAGGGCTATTCAGATAGTTTTGTAAGTAGTCACAGCTTTTTTCTAGTAATCGATCTAGGTCAAAATCCCAAGTTAAGAAGCCATCAAACCTAGTTCCTCTACCAGAGTTCTCTAGACGAATTGCATTCAACCGAGATCCCCCGTGACTAAACATGATTTTTTCGAGAGAGACATCCTTGAAATCAACAACGACTTCACCAGAAGAATCTACAATTTGGGTCCCAATAGTTAATGTCTTACCTACTTGTGCTTGCCCAGTTGTAACAGCAAACAAGGATTCGGAGGGATGCAGACTTGCTGATACAAGCCGACTACCGCCGACACGATTGATTTCGGTTTGATTGACGATAGGTTCTAACGCTTCAAGGTTCCAAGCCTGCACTCGGGCACTATTGCTCATCCCTAAGGTTAAGATTTCTGAGTCTTTGCTAAATGATAAATCTACGATTTGATTGGCGGCATTTCCAACCGGAAGTGTAAAAGCCTCTTGAGTTTCCAAGCTTAAAACTTGTAGAGAAGCTGCTGACTCATTATCTCGGAACTCGTCTTCTCCAGTGGCAATCGCGATCAACTTTCCACTAGGACTGAGAGCAGATGCGTATAAATTTGAATACTCAATATCAGGCAAATATAGATCGCTACTACCGAATGTATTTTTCTGCCGATCAAAAATTCCGATTTCAGAAAGATTTCCGAACACTATCAGCAATTCATCTTCGGCGGAAAAGACAATGTTTTCAATATTTTCGGGATAAACGAGTGTGCTGATAACTCTACCTAACAAATCAAATATCTTTACAATGCTCTGCCAACAATCATTATGCTCTTCAAGAATCGATCCATCGTATAGAATAATGTTTGGGAGTTGTATTTGAACGTTTTCCTCATATTTGCAATCCCCATATGAAACCGCAATTTCCTTGCCAGAATGACTGAAAGTGACTCTGGCACGTCCTTTGAAACCTCGTAATCCTCCATTTTCTATATGTCCAAAGTTACCGAGGAAAAATGAATAGTTTTCTTCGATAACTGGGAAGGTGATGATTTCCTCACCTGTTATGTCCATAATTGAAATCATTCCATCTTCTTTCAGCAGTGCCAACGTGCTTTCATCAGCAGAATAGGCGAAATCATAAATAGCTTGATCGAAAGAGTTTGGCTTGGCAACAGTATCTTCCTCGAGGTATATGAACTTAACGCTCTCTCTACCGTTCAAGATATTTTCGATCCCAATGATCGGACTATCCGAATCAAAAATCATTTTAGAGAAAGATCCACCGAAAGTTCCAGTTGCATCATCATTCCTAAAGTAATTAATCTCTACCGACATAACCGGTATCGCTTCATTATCCGGAGATGAATGCGTATTCCAAAATTTGACTGCACCATTATTGCAGGCAACAGCCACAAGGCTACCATCAGGGCTTAAACGAACGGTGTCTCTAGCAACATAGGGATTCGGAGAAACGCCTGCTTGCCTCAAGGTGTTACAAAGTCGAGCATCAAATTTCAGAGTATCAAGCCGTTCACCATTCAAGTTCCACTTGCTGACTTCGGTCAAACCACCAACTGAAATTATAGTTTTGCCATCTTGGCTAAAGGCAATGTCATCAGCAATGACTTCTCTCGCCAAAACAGGGAAGCCATACTCGTCAGTCTCTTCTAAGCATTCAGAATCTAGCCTACACTGATCAGACGAAGTTGTTTGTGTATCTAATTCATTCACAGTGCTGAGTATGGTTTTTTGGCCAAACTCTAAATCAAGTAGAAAAAGTTCATTTTTGGTGAAGCCTAATACCTGATATTCTAAAGGATGGTAAGCAATTTTTTGAAGAGCCATCAATTCTTCAGGGCCAATTTGCGATAGTAGGCCGTCAAGATTTTTATCCTGATCAAAGGCAACTAATAACGACTCAATGACAGAAGGAGATAAAGAGTGAATAACATTAGTCCAGTCTTCCGGCACAAAGTCTTCGAGCGGTACGGATTCCCCTTCACCGAGTTGCCAAAGATCAATGCTCAACTCCCATTTGTCACCATCGACAAGTCTTGGATTCCCGAGCGTTGCGAAGTAGTTTCTGTTTGGAAGAAGGATAATTCTTTCGGGTGTGTACTCCAGGTTTTTCTCTAGAGTTAAGTCGCCTGAATTGATTTGCCAAACTTTTACAAGTGTATTCTCAGCGCTAGCAATCAGGTTGGCTTCAGTATTGATTGCTGAAGATTTTCCCGATAACCCGTAGTATTCCCAACTGTTTTTCTCATCGCCGAGCCCGTAGAAAGCTCTGAATAAAGTGGTGGTGGCTAGAATCTTTAGACTTTCATCTTCTCTTAGGTCAGGTTCGGACTGCACAATTCCGCCTGCTTGAATGGCTGATATCAAAGCTTCTGAAAAATGCTCAGATTCGAAAGCCGATCTCGAATTTTCAGCCAGGTTCACTACATTCCTACGTTCAGCCTCAATGCGGTTTTCTTCAGCCTCCTCTTGGGCAACAACAGCCCTTCGTCTCAGTTCATTGCCCACAAAGGCTACCAAAACAGCAGCAGCCGTAATACCCAGCAAAGTTACCCAACGCAGGGCAACATTAAAGCGTTTACGAGCTAAGCTGCGCTGCACAAACTCAGATTCGTCAGTATTGAACCAACCGGGCTCACGATCGCGGATTTGTTTAAGCTGAGGCAAACGAGCATCGGCGTGCCAGAGGTATTTCGGCTTTTGTTCGCGATGCCAGTCGTTAGCGGCGGGGGTGAGGCGACGTTGCAAGAGTAATTTTTCCCGCTCATCAAAGGTGTCACCTTGGCTGTCGTTGCCAAAGCTCCACAGCGATCGCACCCACCCCTTCCACCCCTTACTGGTCACCTGATCCGCCTGCTTCTGCTTCGTGCTTGATTCCAGCCATTGCAGCAACCGTGGCCAGCCTTCCATCAGGGCATCGTGGGCGGGTTCGAGATAGGGTTGGCCCTCGGCGGTGGTGTCGCTGACCAGCAGCCGCGCCTCCTTGAAGCACTTGATCACCACAGGGACGCGATCACTCTCAGGATAGGGATACTCCAACTCGGTGAGGGACACTTGACGGCGGGTATTACCATTGCCGCTAATTGCCACCATCCGCAACATCACATGGCGGATCGTTTTCTCGTAGGCAACCTCTTTCTGAACCAGGGCAGTGTACTCTTCTTCGGCGCGTTGAATGAGTGATTGTTTGATGCCCCCCAGCTCGGTGTAGTCGGCTTCGGTAATGGCGCGATCGATGCGTTCGTGCGCACTGTGAAGATATTTCAGATACAGCTCGCTAAGGGTAAACGAGAGCAGAGGCAACGCCCCTGGCATTTCGGTGACCTCATCAATGAGGGTCTCGACCAGGGAGGGTGGCTCAAAGTACATGACCCGCAGGGCCGCCGGTTCTTCGATTGCGGCTCTTAGTTCCGAGCGACTCATCGAGCGGATGAGGAAGCGACTGTCAGTCCACTGCTCCGAAAGCATTGTTTCGCGGAATTGAGGCTCAAAATCAGAGCGCAGAGTTAAGACAACGTGTAGCGTCTCCCCACAATTCAAGATCGCCGTGCTCAGGAATTGCAAAAAGCGATCGCGTTCCTCTGGAAAGCGGCACAGAGAGTACAGTTCTTCGGCCTGGTCAATAACCAGCAATAGTCGTTTAGCTGGATGGGTTGGTCGCCACTGCTGAATGGCTGAAATAAACGATTTCGTAGTTAGCTCATTGACGGGAGTGGCTAACAATGACGGAAGCTGCAAAGCTTGCAAAAGAGCCTGACAGGGAGCAATCCCAGGACGCACAATCGGGAGCACTTGCCAGTTCCCATCGAAACTTTGTTGGAGATAAGGCACCAACCCCGCTTTGACTAAGCTGGATTTACCTGTGCCCGAAGCTCCCAACACTACCGTGAGGGCCTGTTGCGAGACTGTCGCTGCCAGCTCTTGAATGAGTTCTCCACGACCAAAAAAAAGGTGTTGATGCTGCGCCTCAAAGGACTCCAGCCCACGGTAGGGATTGAGGGCGGCACTTAGCTCAGGAGCCTGAGGCAAGTTGAGGATATGCCCTGGAACAGTAAAAACAAATTCACCTTTGCGGTGATTGCGCAGGGGCCACAGACCTGGCGTTTGGGGACGGCTGTAGTGCTGCGTGAGGTCGGCGACGCGATCGCGCAAATACAAATACATCTCGGTTGCTGTGATAACGCCATCCCCAGCGGGGCGACCATTCTCTCCAGCAGGAAACACATCAGCTTTGCCCTGAAACGCCTCCATCAGGGCTAGGGCGAAGCGATTATCTTGAAAGTCAAGGAAACTGCTCAGAATATGACTGTTGCTGCCGTCAAAAGTGCTTCTCAGGCTGGCGTGTAACGAGCCGTGACGAGTTCGTCTTGCCACGGGGTACGAAACTTCAGCATGGCATTCAGACAAGTCAGCAGTTTTCTGGCACAGGCGATCAAGGCCACTTTCTTTTCCTTGCCCTGGTCGAGCAAATGCTGATAGAACGTCCGCAAGGGTGGGTTATGATGCACCGCCACGAGCGTTGCCATGTAAAGGGCTGAGCGCACTGTCGCGCGACCGCCCCAGGTCGTGCGTTTGCCTTGGTAACGCCCACTATCGCGATTGAACGGGGCTAATCCGACTAAAGCGGCAATCTGTTTGCGGTTGAGCTGCCCCAACTCCGGCAGGTCGGCTAACAGCGTGGTCGAAACGACGGGGCCGATGCCTTTCACTGAAGTCAAGAGGGCCTTATCTTCCCGCCATTGTGACTGCTGTTGGCTCAATTGCTCAATCTTCTCGTCCAGTTGCTGAATGCGGTCTTTGAGCCACTCGATATGAGCCTCCACTTCATCCTTTAGGACGGCTTTGTTCCGGCCTTTGAGCTGCTGGAGTCGGTTCTTTTCACCACTGAGCATCTCGACGAGTTGCTGCCTGCGCCTCACCCAATCTTGGAGCTGCTGTGCGGCCTCGGAGGCAAACACCGTGGCGGGTGGCTGGAGCAAACGGCCAAAGCGGGCAATGACTCGCGCATCCAGCGCGTCCGTCTTCGCTAAGATCCCACTGGCTTTAGCAAAGTCCCGTACTTGCCGGGGGTTGACCACACTCATCCGACAACCGTGGGCGGCAAGGGTAGTGGCGACGAGGGTTTCATAGCCCCCACTCGCTTCACAAACTACGGCCCAGTCGGAGCGACTTTGCAACGTTTGCCAGAGGGCGTCTACGCCCTCACTTGTGTTGGCATAGCGCGTGGATACTGCCTGACTCGGGTCATAGACGTCCAAGCTGTCCTTACTGACATCAATGCCCAACCAGCGATAGTCCGTTTCTGAAGTTGACATAGAAAGCACCTCGAATACAGCGTTGAGATGAGGGGGGAACGGCTCCATCCACTGCACTCATCCTTGCGCGATCCGGTCTCCTTCAGGGACCTGGCGATTTTTCGAGTTCTCAGGGGATGAATCGTCGTGCTGCCCCTCGCTTCGCCACGGATTATGGCTAGGCCACATGCCTGGGGGAAACGGTCTAGCACGACTACTCTCAACATACAAGGGGGAATGGTTTTGGGTGAGGCCGCGATCGCTGGCATTCGTCAGTGCAAAGACATCGTAGGCGGCCTCGTCATCGGCTGAGGAGGTAATGACCTGCCAAGCGGGGTCTTTTTGAAACCGTTCAAAGCGTTCTTGAAAAATCTCGGTGGACTCTGACAGCGCTAGCAGATCACGGGTGCTGGACCAGCGGAAGGTACCGGCAAAACAGCAGTCAAAAATGCCCAAAAAGTGACGACAAGGAAGTTGCGCCAACGCATCATGTACCTCTGCCATTGGCAGATAGGTTTTACTGTCGCCCAGTTTGGCATCTTGGGGAATCAGGTAGCCCTTAGGGCCATCATCGCCATCGAGGGCGATGCCGTGACCGGCGAAGTAGAAGATGAAGCGATCGTCTGACTGAATGTAGCTCGGGAGTTGGTCCAGCAGGAGTGATCGCAGCGCAGCTCGGGTCACCTGCTGATCACGCAGCAGCCCGACCTGATAACCATGATCGGCTTTTAAGACTTGACTGAGACGATAGGCATCATTGACGGCAGTTTTTAGCGGCGGGATGCCCTGTTGATATTGGTTGATGCCAATGACAATAGCAACATTGCGGTTAAACGATGCCATAACAACGAAAGCGGCAAGTGGTAGATGAAACTTGCTTAATGCTGCACCCTGTCACAATTGTTGAACTCGGGAATGGAACAACAGTAACGATATCAATAATTTTAAGTGAGCGCGGAAGATGTCACAATACACTCAAGTAATTGTTTCAAAAATTATCCATTTAGAGATCTTAAGAATTAAGCACAGCAAGCTGCGTGATCTAGTTATACATTGCACTATGGAAAAGAGGGAATCTTCATTAAAAATCCAATGGTCAAGCATATTCAATCGCTGATCCAGTCAGCGGTTCATCAGGCTCAGACTGGCGATTTAGAAACGGCTGCGAATCTCTTTAAACAGTGTTTGACCGAGAGTTCGACGCTTCAAGAAAGAGGGCTTGCACTGGGTAATCTTGGGATTGTGCAGCATTGGCTTGGTGATTATGAGCAAGCGATCACACATCACCTTGAAGCAATCGTCCTTGATGAACAGGCCAATTTGGGGAAGAAACGTGGTAGTGACGGCAGTGAGTTCATTCCTGACTATCTTTGGGGAGAATACACTGATGCGAGGCAAGTGGGCAGTGATTCTAGCAAGGGCTATAGTTACTTCAACCTGGGCTTTGCTTACTATTGGCAAAACGATTACGCTAACGCCATCAGGGCTTATGAGCAAAGTTTGACTTACGCTAAGGCCAGTCACGATCTCATTAATGAAGTCCGTGTATTGGCACAGCTGGGGGAAGTGTACTTTTACTTGGCAGACTATACGGCTTCTCTGGAATATCAGCAGCAGGTTGTGCGAATAGTTGATGAACTTGGGACGAGTATTCATCCAGATCTATTTGATAGCAAGGCTAATGCTCTCAACAGTGCCGGTAATGCCCTGATTAAGTTAGGCAAATGGAGTCAGGCGAAGCAATCTTACGACGCTACGTTAGCTTTAGTCGGTAAAGAGGGCAATCCAAACATCACCGGTAATGCTCTAGCCTGTATCGGCATTGCGTTGGCCAATCAGAGTCAATATGCGCAAGCGATTGACTGTTTTGAGAGTGCTTTAACTCAAATAAAGACTATTCCCAATCGTTATAACGAAGGCCGACTCTATAGCCTCATCGGCCAGACTTATACTTTCCAAGGACAGTCTTTGCAGGCTTTATCCTACCAAAGCAAAAGTCTCAACATTTCTCGTGAATTAGAGGATCAGTTTTCAGAAGCTGTTGTGCTTGCTGAGATGGGGCTAACACTGTTGCAACTTAAAAGGCTGGATGAAGCTGCAACTTTTCTGAAACAAGCGATCGAATTGTCCGAAGTGCTTCGGGCAAAGCTAGGAACAGAAAATGAACTCAAGATTTCCATCTTTGAAAGACAAGCAGATCCCTATCAACTTTTACAGTTGGTTATGACCACCCAGCATCATTATGAAGCCGCTTTAGAGATTGCTGAAAGAGGTCGAGCACGAGCTTTGATCGAGCTGTTGGATGGCCGAGCGACCGATGACTACCTCAGTGCTTCGGTGCTAACAATCAAAGAAATTTACCAAGTTGCTCGACAACAGCAGATTACCTTAGTTGAATATTCCCTTATCCAGACGAAGGGCTTGGGGCAAGAGTACCTGTTGATTTGGGTGATTACTCCTCAGGGGCATCTCCATTTCCACCGTGTAACTTTAGCTGAAGAGTTTGAACCAAGCCGGTCGCTGATGACTCTAGTGAAAGCTACCCGCAACGGGGTGGGGGTAAGAGCAACCGGGAAGCTGAACGATCTAGATGACCATCGGGACCTCGGTCCTGCGTTAATTGACTCTGATCAAAGTTCAGAGATCGCTCTAAATACATCCCTCAAACAGTTCTATCGTCTCCTCGTACATCCCATCAAAGAGGTACTGCCTAAGTCGCCAGAGCAACCTGTCGTCTTTGTCCCTCAAGGAGTGCTGTTCTTGATACCCTTTGCTGCATTGATGTCTTCGGATGATAGCTACTTTGTTGAACATCATCCTTATGCGGTGGTTCCTTCAGTTCAGACTTTGATTTTGACTCAGCGTCGGCTCACAACCACAAGCCATTGTTCCAACCAGAGTGATGCATTGGTTATTGGTAATCCTGCTCAAGCTCAGGTGGGTTTTGCAACTGGCTCGTCCGGCTATGAGTTGTCACCCTTGCCTGGAGCTGAATCGGAAGCAAGGCAAATTGCCAACTTACTTAATACAGAAGCCATTATTGGGAGTGGGGCGACCAAGGCAGTCGCACTAGCGCGTATGCCAGCAGCAAAATTTATTCATTTTGCTGCTCATGCATTTTTTGATGAAAATTAAGGGCACGACAGTGCGATCGCCCTTGCCCCTGCCGATCAAGATAATGGCCTACTTACGGCGGCGGAAATTTTGCCCCTATCTCTACAAGCAGAGTTAGCCACACTGAGTGCCTGCAATACAGGCCGAGGTAGGATTACTGGGGATGGGGTGATTGGTCTCTCCAGAGCCTTTATAGCAGCTGGTGTACCCAGTGTCTTAGTCTCTCTTTGGGCTATACCAGATATTTCAACAGCTTCTTTAATGGAGCAATTTTACGCGCAGCTTCAGGATGGCAGCACTGGAAAAGCCCAAGCGCTTAGACAAGCTATGGTCAACATGATTAGAAACCACAAACATCCCAGAGAATGGGCGGCCTTTATGTTAGTCGGAAGTTGGGCCTGATGCTCTACTTACTCGTATTTTTGATTGACATAGTTTCATGGTCAAGATTCTGAAACCTTGGCCACGCGAGCAACCCCTACGAGTGGAAACTTTGCCAACAGTAGTTGACCAATCCACTTAAGGTGCAAACTCAAACGACACAATGGGTAATCCACAACCCTCCTGCTCGTTGAGTTCGCGCTTGATGTCGTTGATTTGAAAGAAACCGTCGTAGCTCAACTCAGTTAAAGCTTCGTCAAAGCGACGGGCGAAGTTGGCAAAGCATTGATTTTTGCTTGCCTTTAACCGCTCCAGATTGCCACGCACCCCCTCAATATCCCAAGCCGCTGACTGAGTATTGATTTGGTAGTAAACTGCCTGTTCATCAATAAAAGTACCGATATCAGGAATCCTTGACTCAGAGATGCTCTGTACAAATTTAAAGATCATTTCTTGACTATTAGAGTCTGAAGAACTTGATTTCTGCAAGTTTGATTCTGCTGTATTTGTAGGCGCAGAGAAGACTGTAGGCAGAGGAGTAAGTTCTTTTGAAGGAAGATTTTCTGTCTTCAGAGAGTTATCACAAAGAGCTTTCTCTGTTTCTGTAGCTAACGGGCTCATGAGATGATTCGCTAACAGTTCACAACTTTTATCAGCTAACTGATTCATATCAAAGCTCCAAATGGCGACGTAGTTCTTGCTTCCACTAGACGACAATCTATCTAGACCAAACTCGTTAATCAGCGCGGCGACACTGAGTCCACTTTGGCTAAATTGAGTCGACAATACTTGTCTATTCCTCTGATACCAGGTTTGATCATTCCAGATTTGATCACTGATCGAGTCACCGAAGTTCAGATTTTTGAAATCAGACAAAATTTCTCCACTGACATGCCAAAAGCTCGGCTCAGGAAGCGAAGCATTGCTATTCTGAGGAGTAACACCTACGGCCAGTATATTTCCTAAAGGATGAATGCTGCTATATTTAGCATCTGAACTGCCTGCGACATTAATTGGTGTGTCAAAACTGACATCTTCAAGGTTGAAGATATTAATGCTGGCTGTTCTCTTAGATTGGGTGATTCCAGAGAAGATCAACAAATGATCGGATATAAAGTCGAGGGCTAGAACTTTATAGACACCGGTTTCTAAAGAGACGATTTCCTTGCCATCATCTAAGTCAAGTAATCTTAAGGATGCAAAGGATTCGGTTTCTCCAGCTAAGCTATCTGATGCTTGAGTATGAGCAACGATTATCCTAAAACCTGTAGGCTCGAATTTAGCTGCAGTGACCTGTTGCTGAGTATTGATTTGATGAATAATATCTGCATTATAGTAATCCCATAGCTTAATGACTCCATCAGTACTGGATGACAAAATTTGAGTTTCTCTAGGATGAAGGTCAAAACTCGTGACTTCACTATCGTGTCTTACACGAGTTATCAGCTTCCCATAGCGATCAAATACTGAAATAGTTTTTCCTAAAGCTACGGCAAAGCAGCTTCTGCATGACTTTTGAGAGATGAATTTTATGATTGCTAGAGGGGGTGAGTGCCCGATTATCGCAAAGTATGGAGAACTGATTCTTTCGAGTACGGTTTCAGTAACTTCTAATCTTGAAACTTCTTTAATATGTTGGCTATTTTCGTTCCACAATAAGAGTTGGCCTAATTGATTGAGAGCTACGATCTTGCCTCCATCTGATGAGACACCAAAAGCAAATATTTTACTTTCTCCAAACTCAATCAGCTTCGGTTGCTGAATGTCTTTTTTGTTAAGCATCCAGTACTTTGCCAAATACTCGTTTCCTTGGGAATTAGTGATTAGTAAGGCTGCTTGATTCTTGGAGAAAGAAATCTCAGATAAGGAGGAAAGATTGTTTCCGACGTTACTCAAGTCAAATAATTTGACATCTCCCAAAAAATTGATGTCGAGTTCAAACGCTTGCCTCTGATGATTAGTGTGGCTAAGCTCCCGGACAGAAAATTCCTGAAGAAGAATTGACCCACCACCACACCGTAACACAAGTACTTGACTGTAGGGGGATAAGATGGGCTCGATGGTATCAGGCGCTGAATGATTGTTCTGACCCACAAGGCATTTCTCAGTATCTTGAGTGCGAGAAGCTACCAGATTTCCTCTTTGATCTAAGGCATGAAAACGATCTCCTTGATGAGTTAGGATGAAAGCTCCATTTTCGATAAATCCTAGTGGTTCTCCAGTGTGAGTTCGGGTGTTTCTAGTCCTTGATTTGCCTGAGTTAATTAGTGCTCTATTAAAGTTCTTGATGTCAGTAACTTGAGATCCGCTTGACCAAGCGATTTTATCGCCATCGGCGCTGATAAATGGGAGCTGGGAGGAATTGAATTCAAAGTGCTGATTATCGCTAATTCGATACAAGCCATCAAAAGTGTAAATCCAGTCAGGATTTGGAGTGAATTCGGCCAAAGGAATCTCACGATCTCCAAGCCCGACTTCATCCCCATTAATCTTCCAAACCCTGGTCTGTTGATCGGGCTGATCAAAGTCCCAAAAGGCCCTACGAGTCACTAGAAGTAACGTTTCATCGGGATTAAAGCTCAGGTTAATCAACCACTCTCGATAATTATCACCAATAGGAATATCATGCTCTTTTTCTAAGATATATTTTCTTTTTTCGGTAGACCAAACTCTGACAAATATCTCGTCTAAAGTGGCAATTAAGGTGCCTGATGGTGATAAGGCAGAACGACGAGATGGTAACTGCATAAGTTCTCGTGAGCCATAGAAAGCATGGTGAATTGCATAGGTGATTCGCGAAGTAGTTTCAGGATCTTGCTGAAGCTCTGGATATGATTGGACAATTCGAACGGCTTCAAGGGCTGACATCAGAGCCTCTAAATGTTGGTCAGATTCAAATTGGGTTTGAGAACGATTAACTAAATCTTGAGTCCGGTTTTTCTGGGCTTCAATAGTTTGCTTTTGAGCTTCATCCCTAGCAAGATTGGCATTAACTCTAAGAATGTTGACCCCAAAGCCCACCCCGACTGAGGCAGCCAATAGACTAAACATCATGGCCCAGCGCAGACCCACATTGAAACGTTTCCGTCCAAGGCTGCGTTGCACAAACTCAGTTTCAGTATTGTTAAACCAATTCGTTTCCCGTTTGCGAATCTGCTTTAACAGCGGCAAGCGGGCATCAGCGTGCCAGAGGAATTGGGCCTTTTTTTTTCGGCGCCAGTCGTTGGCGGCAGAGGTGAGACGGCGTTGCAGGAGGAGTTTTTCCCGTTCGTCAAAGGTGTCGCTCTGGCTGTCGTTGCCAAAACTCCAGAGCGATCGCGCCCAACCCCACCGACCTTTACGGGTCGATTGATCCGATTGATTCTCTTGAGTGGTGGACTCCAGCCATTGCAGCAACCGGGGCCAGCCTTCTACTAAAGCATCATGGGCGGGTTCCAGATAGGGTTGTCCATCGGCAGTAGTATCGCTGACCAGCAGCCGCGCCTCCTTGAAGCGCTCGATTACCACCGGGACGCGATCGCCCTCGGGATATTGATAATCCAATTCCGGGAGTAAGACTTGGCGGCGGGTGTTGCCGGTGCTGCCTGCGGCCACCATCCGCAACATTACTCGCCGAATAGTGTTCTCGTAGGCTGAGTCTTGGTCTACCAGGGTCTGATATTCTTCATCTGCCCGATTTACCAGCGCTTGTTTGATACCGCCCAGTTCCTCATAGTCGGCTTCTGTGATGGCACGATTCGTACGAGTTGAGGCGGTGCGAAGGTATTTCAGAAACAGTTCCCGCAGGGTAAACGAGAGCAGCGGCAAAGCTCCCGGCATGTCGTTGACTTCATCGATCAGGCGATCCACCAACTCCGGTGGGTCAAAATACATGACTTTAGCTGAAGCTGGGGCTTCGATCGCGACCCGCAGTTCCTCGCGGTTCATCGGACGAATCACAAACCGGTGGTCGCTCCAGTAGCTGTCCAGTAAGGAGCTGCGAAACTGTGGCTCAAAGTCTGACCGCAGGGTCAGCACAATATGAAAGCAGGCGTGCTGATGGTCGAGCACCTGGGACAACATGGCTAGAAACTGCTGACGCTGCTTGGTGTCGCGACAGAGCGAGAACAGTTCTTCTGCCTGGTCAATCACTAACAGTAGCTGGTTACCGGGATGGGTGCGTTGCCATTGCTTCAGGCTGTTGTTGAGGGTTGTAGCTAGGTGGTCGGGGGCGGTGTTGGGGGCGATCTCAAGCCCAACGTCATTGGCTTGTATCTCCTGTATAAGAGCCTTAACGGGGGTTGCGCCCGGACGGATGGGGGCCAAGACCTGCCAGATAGGCTGACCATCAATATCTAGGTCTTGCTTAAGCGCGGGCACTAGCCCCGCTTTGACTAGACTTGATTTGCCTGTGCCCGACGCTCCCAGCACCACAGTCAGTGGATGAGCCTCCACAAATTCTTGCAGCTCTTGGATGAGTGGCTGACGCCCAAAGAACAGATGTCTGTGCGTTTCTTCAAAGGACTCTAAGCCTCGATAAGGATTGGCAGCCTCATTCAGGGGGGGCGCATCGGGCAGATCGGGTTGGCGTCCCGGCACGAGAAAAATGAACTCTCCCTTACCGTGCTTGTTGAGGGGCCACAGTCCGGGGGTTTGGGTCATGCCTTTGTCGATGCTGCTGGGTTCGACCGTGTCGCGCAGATATTGATATAGCTCAGTGGCAGTAATGACACCGTCGCCAGCGGAGCGATCTCCTGTTGCCGGAGGGCTGGTATCCGCTCCACTATTGGCGGTTAACGCTTGGAGCAGAGCCGCCGCAAAGGGCGAGTGGTGTCCACTCTGCCCACGATGATCTTGCAATGACAAGGCATCAAAGGCTTTCTGATCGTCCGCCGCAGACGTGATTACCTGCCAAGCCGGATCGAGCAAGAACCGCTCATATCTTTCTTTGTGAATGACCTCTGGCACCGGCGATAGGTCACGGGTCGCAGACCACCGAAAGGCTCCCGCAAAACAACAGTCAAAAATGCCGAGAAAGTGACGACAAGTTAGGGCCGTTAGCGCGTCATGCACCTCTGTCATCGGTAGATAGGTGCTGCTGTCTCCCAACTTGGCATCTTGGGGAATCAGGTAGCCCTCCGGACCATCGTCGCCGTTAAACGCAAGACCATGCCCTGCGAAGTAAAACAAGAATCGATCGTCTGCCTGAATATACGTGGGGAGCTTGTCCAGCAGGAGCGATCGCAGCGTGTCTAGAGTAACCTTCTGATCGCAGAGCAACCCAATTTGATAACCATGATCCGCTTTTAAGGCTTGACTGAGGCGATAAGCGTCATTGACGGCAGTTTTTAGCGGCGGGATGCCCTGTTGATATTGGTTGATGCCAA
>ERZ1740058.439-NODE-439-length-31854-cov-6.107488_pt1 | contig 31854 bp, 20 predicted proteins | sample MGYA00581745_ERZ1740058 | MGnify/ENA primary metagenome ERZ1740058 (study PRJEB43018, sample SAMN04849742) | marine metagenome | isolation source: floating plastic debris | place: Pacific Ocean | collected 2008-08-30 | study: EMG produced TPA metagenomics assembly... | reverse complement strand
TTGAGGTCCCAAGAAATAAAAAAGTCGGAAGAATAAATCTTCCGACCATGACTGCTCGCAAGAGCCACCTTTTCTTTTTTACATGTACTTGATAACGCTATCGCCAAACTCAGAACATTTGAGTAGCGTAGCGCTGTCCATTAGACGCTCAAAATCGTAAGTTACCTGCTTAGCCGAGATAGATCCTTCAATACCTTTACGTACCAAATCCGCCGCTTCGGTCCAACCCAGGTAGTCAAACATCATGGCACCGGAAAGGATTACCGACCCAGGATTCACCTTGTCTTGTCCGGCGTACTTAGGAGCCGTACCGTGGGTTGCCTCAAAAATGGCATGACCGGTTTCGTAGTTAATATTAGCGCCCGGCGCAATACCGATCCCCCCCACAATGGCTGCAAGTGCATCCGACACATAATCGCCGTTCAGGTTGAGGGTGGCAATTACTTCGTATTCGGCGGGGCGTAGTAGAATCTGCTGCAAGAAGGCATCGGCAATCACATCTTTGATGATGATTTTGTGGCCGTCTTTTTCAATGATCTGCCACGGTCCCCCTTCGTAGTCATTGGCACCAAATTCGTTCTTGGCCAGGTTATAGCCCCAATCGCGGAAGGCACCTTCGGTAAACTTCATGATGTTTCCTTTGTGCACCAGTGTTACCGAGTCGCGCTTATACTGAAAAGCGTAGTCAATTGCCGAACGAACCAATCGTTCAGTGCCTTCTACCGAAACGGGTTTAATACCGTACCCAGCGGTATCCGGGAAGCGTATTTTCTTGTAGCGATCGGCAAAATTATCCTTGAGCAGCGAAGCAAACTTCTGTTCGTCATCAGTGCCTTGCTGAAATTCAATGCCGGCGTAAATATCCTCCGTATTCTCCCGGAAAATCACCATGTCGGTGGTGCTAGGGTCTTTAACCGGTGAGGGAGTACCTGTGTACCAACGTACGGGACGTACACAGGCGTAGAGATCAAGCTCCTGCCGTAGGGCTACGTTCAGGGAGCGAATACCTCCGCCTACGGGGGTAGTCAGGGGGCCTTTAATACCTACCAGATATTCCCGGAAGGTATCTAAGGTCTCTTTGGGAAGCCATTCGCCCGATTTATCGTACGATTTCTGTCCAGCGTACACTTCCTTCCAGTCAATTTTTTTGCTGCCACCGTAGGCTTTCTCTACCGCGGCATCCATTACTTTTTTTGAGGCGGGCCAAATGTCTACTCCGGTGCCATCACCCTCAATGAAAGGGATAACCGGTTGGTCGGGTACTTGTAGGTTGCCATCTTGGATGGTGATTTTTTGTTCACTCATTTCTTATAGAAGATTTGTTACTAAAGGAATTAGGGCGGCAAATTTACACATTTTTGCGGTCTATCCGAACCGCTCAATTATAGCGGATTAGAAACACTCGCCAGATTTTCTGGTTCTGTCAACGAACTATCAGAAAAACCATTTATGTCAGATCAAGCTATTGCTATTTTTTGGTTTCGCCGCGACCTGCGCTTTGAAGATAATGCCGGACTATTTCATGCTCTGAAGGGCGATTTGCCGGTACTGCCGTTATTTATTTTTGACCGGAATATCCTGGATGATTTGGAAGAAAAGGCGGATGCTCGGGTGATGTTCCTACACGATACTATTACAGCCATGCACAAGCGTATACAGGACGAAGGATCGTCTATGCTGGTGAAGTACGGTAAACCTGAAGATATGTGGCGGGAGATTATCCGCGACTATCCGGTGAAGGCGGTCTACACCAACCACGATTATGAGCCTTACGCTAAGGAGCGAGACGAAGCAATTAATCAGCTACTCACGGATAATGACATTCCGTTTCGTACCTATAAAGATCAGGTGATTTTTGAGAAGGACGAGATTATGACCAACTCTGGCGGGTTTTACAAAGTATTCACTCCCTACAAACGGGCCTGGCTGGAAAAGCTGGAAGAAGGTATGCTAGAGTCATACACCTCCGGTCTGTCGTTTGAGAACTGGTATAAGACTGATCCCCTATCTATGCCTTCACTAGGTGATATGGGGTTTGAGCGGTCGGACATAGAAATTCCGCCCAACCGGATTAACGAGAATTTAATTGAGCACTACGGTGATCGACGGGATTATCCCGCGAAAGAGGCTACCTCTCGCCTTGGTATTCATTTGCGGCACGGCACTTTGAGTATTCGCAAACTAGCTCGAGAAGCCAAGGAGTTGAACGAAACCTTCTTGAATGAACTGATCTGGCGGGAATTTTATATGCAGGTGTTGTTTCACAGTCCGCAAGTGGTAAAACAAGCGTTTAAGCCTCAATACGATAATATTCCCTGGCGCGATGATGAAGACGATTTTCGGCGATGGTGTGAGGGTAAAACGGGTTACCCTATCGTGGACGCCGGGATGCGCCAACTAAACCAAACGGGTTATATGCACAACCGGGTACGGATGATTGTTGCCAGCTTTCTGACTAAGCATTTACTGATTGACTGGCGCTGGGGTGAGGCGTATTTTGCCAAAAAACTGCTGGATTATGAGTTAGCCAATAACAACGGCGGCTGGCAGTGGGCAGCGGGTAGTGGTACTGATGCCCAGCCTTACTTTCGGGTATTCAACCCTTACTCCCAAACCGACAAGTTTGATAAAGAAGAAGAGTACATCAAAAAGTGGGTACCCGAGTACGGTACCGACGACTATCCCGAACCGATGGTAGAGCATAAACAAGCTCGCGTACGCGCCATTGAAACGTATAAGAAAGCACTGAACTAGTGTGTTCGGGTGTTCAAAATTACATGAAAACATGAAAATACGAACACTTATTTACTCTACCACAATCGAGTGCTGCTGGGCAAATGGTTCTCCGGTAGTGGTAACACCTTCTACCCGTACATCGTAGGCTGTTTTTTCGTCGGAAGTATAAAATTCCACTTCGGCTTCTCCGTCTTCGTTAAACACCACGGTAGGTTCCCAGTGTAATGTAGAGCGAAAGTCGGGCTTTACGTGCTCGGGCTTCTGAGTATCGTAGCAAGGTGCGTAAAACTCACGGGTCTGATAGTAGCCGGGATGCGTGTAACTGATAATGCCCATACTTTCAGAAGCAGCGGGCATTCCGGCACCTCTTCGAGTATACACAGCAATTGCGCCTCCTGCTCCTCGACTACCAAAAATAGCTGCCGAAGGGCCTTTCAGAACATCAATATTGTACACATCATTAACGTTCAAGTTATTAATCATTTGAGCATCGGTGGGCATACCATCTAATAGATAGAATGCCTCGCCTGAGCCTCTAAATGTTCTAAATCCTCGTATAACTGCAGTTTGGTTAGGAAATACGCCAAACACCTGAACCCCTGGTACCTGTCGTAACAAATCAAAGATTGACAATGTGCCTGCTCCCCCTGGCAGGGAATCCAATATGATCCTGTTGTCTGGTTCACCATAGAGTCGATCAGCATCACGGAATGGATCATTGAAATCATCTTTGCGTCCTTTCACTTCTATCCCTTCTAGCACAATGGTTTTCTCATCAAAATTATAGGCTTCATCAATCTGGTTGATCTTCTGCTGCTGACCCAAATAATCGGCCATCATGGCTATCAAAGGCGATCGACGGGAATCGAGTTGCGGTTGAACGGAGGGAGTAGCGTGCGACTCTAAATTGATGTAGACATCTTTCTTCAACTTTTCTTTTTTACCTTTTACTCGTCGGGCCTGGACAACTAGTTCAGTCGTATCTCGGAATTGATTGTCCACGAAAGCAAACTGACCGTTTTGGTTGGTTTCTCCTTGGGTGATAAACGGTAAGCTGTCTACGACCATCATAGATACTTGTCCGCTTACGGGCTCGTCGCGATTAAGGTAACGCACCATCTGTCCTCTGATCTGGAAGCCGCGCTCTACCATATACTCTGCCGGGGCTAACGAGTCCTGTAGTACGTTTTCCCATCTGAACCGCCGCCAGCCCTGGGTGAGCATTAGGTTATCTAAAGCTTCGTAGGCTTCTTCGGTACGGTTATTCAGATAATACTGCGGTTGCTCAATCGTTCCTCGTAGGTCGGAAGTGAGCAGCAAATGGTTCACGATGGTTTCGGCTCCTTCAGGATAGATAACCCGATTAGGATTGGTGATGGTAAGCGAAGCGTGGGCCGGTAGCGGCTGTCGTTTCCTACCCGATAGTGTCAAATGAAGAGTCGCTTTCTCGCGAGTAGTGTAACTCGATTGGTCGCTATCAATCTCTAAACTGGGTAAGCCCGACGGATAGTTGGTAAAAATAAGCCGTTCGCAGCGGGGCTGCCCGGTATTATCGAAAAAGGTTAGGTGGCAAATACCGCCGGGAAACGCTGCCTTGGCTATTTCCAAAATAACATAGGACTGATCAGTTTCAACCGGAGTAGAGACAAACGCAACTCCCCGCTGATGGCCAATTAGTACTCCGCCGTCTACTCCTTCATAACTTCTACTTTGAACTATTACTTTGATCTTATCTGAAGAATAGCTGGGAGTGGCTCGCATAGTATAGCCCTGCGACTTCACATCAGGAAGGGGGAAAGTAAGCGGAATACCCTCAATCTCTACCTCAGCCCGATACACGTTACCAGTAGCAGGCTTGAGCACAAAACGTCCCATACCCAACTTATGGCTTTTAAACGTAGTTATCTCCTGCTGCCACTGGTCAATGATACGCCCCTTTATAGCTAACCCCCGGCCGTCGGGTCCGGTCGCTTTAAACCCTACCATGCTGACCAAATCACCTACCAGTTCGCCTCCCTCGGGGAAAAACTGAAGGTCGATGGGTGGCTGGCCTTGCTGGAATACAAAGCTTTCTTGTTCAACTATCGCTTCCCGGATAATATTACTTGCTAAGGCAGTGCTGTCAATACTACCTACCGGCAACGATTGACGGAAGAAATGGCTTTCATTAAAGTTACGCATCCAGTTAGTATAGGCCCGAACGGTATAGTTGCCTACCAGCAGCGTATCGCTCAGCACAAAGTCGCCGGCTGCTCCGGTTTCGGTAATTTCCAGGTCGCGGCGACTAATAATTTTTCCGCTAGGATCAATTAGTTCTACGTAGGCCAACCGACTAAGCGGTTGAGGTCGATGGGTAGTGGCATCTACCAGATAGGTTTTAAACCAGATGGTTTCACCCGTACTGTAGTAGGGTTTATCAAAGTGTAAGTAAAGCTTTTCTTGCCGGAAGGTATTGATATAAGCGGATAGCTTGCCTTCAAGCTGTTGGACCAGTGAGTCTTCGGAAGGTGGTTTCATTCCTAAAGACCCAATAATTGCACTTAATAAGGCTAGTTTAAAAAACTGATGTAGACGAAATCGATTCATTGTTGGCGAAAAAGTTATTGTCCATAATTCCTGAGTTGGTTCTCCCGCATAATCTCATCCTGCCACTGCTGATAGAGTTCGTGGAGCTCCTGTACTCGCTCCGGGTGCTCACCGGCTAGATTCGTTGACTCGGAAATATCCTGCTTTAAGTTGGAGAGAAACAAGCTATCGGCCAGCACCAAACGGTCGGGCTGCACCGGGTCGCGCGGACGACCAATTAGTTTCCAGTTGCCCTGCCGTACTGCCCACTGGCTGTTTTCACCCTGACCAGTTTGCCAGTACACTACACTATGGGGGGAGGCTACCGAACCGTCGCGGATGAGCGAAGCCAGGCTTTTTCCGTCTAGCACGGTCTGCGGTTGGCTTACTCCGCACAGATCAGCAACGGTGGGAAGCCAGTCGGTACCTACGGCTAGTTGGTCGCGAACCTCTCCTTCGGGCAGGGTACCCGGCCAGCTCACAATAGCCGGTACGCGGATACCGCCTTCAAATAAGCTGAACTTGGCTCCTCGGTACTCGCCGGCGTTACCACCCCCGAAAAAGGCCCGCTCTTCCACTGAGTGCCCGTGGTCCGACTGAAAAATAACCAGTGTATTCTCCCGTAAACCGAGTTCATCTAGTTTATTAAGCACCCGCCCAATTTTGTCATCCATGGTAGAAAGAAAAGCGGCGTATTCCCGGCGGGGCGATGGAAGATCGGAGTAGGTTTCTAGCCATTCGGGAGTACCCTGGTAAGGATAGTGAGGTACATTGATGGCCCAGTACAGAAAGAATGTGGTATCCTGGTTCTGCTCTAAGAACCGATTGGCTTCCTCCACCATTAAATCGGGAAAGAACTGACCGGGGTAGTAGACTTCCTCTCCGTTGCGCCAGAGGTCGTGCTGGTTGGGGCCACTCCAGTAGAAGAAGTGGCTGTAATTATCAATGCAACCCACCATATGACCGAAGCTGTAGTCAAAACCCTGTCCGGTTGGTTGCTTCTCGGGAATATGTCCCAGATGCCACTTGCCCACGTGACCGGTTTTGTAACCTCCTTCTTTTAGCATCTCAGCAACGGTTACTTCTTCGGTAGGCAATCCAGCTCCTTCCCGATGGTAGGGAATAGGCACGTTACCGGGTAAACCCGCTCGCAGCGGGGTACGACCAGTAAGTAAGCCCGCCCGAGAAGGAGAGCAAACCGGAGCGGCGGAATAAAACTGGGTAAACCGAACTCCCGAAGCCGCTAGCGCATCCATATGTGGGGTTTGCAGATCGTCCGACCCGTAGCAATTCATATCCAGCGAGCCCTGATCGTCAGTAAAAATGAGTAATACGTTTGGTCGGGGTTGGTTTTGAGCATTGATTGCGGTGGTAGAGACTAATAAGCCTACCAAAAAAATAGGTAATAAACGAGGCATAGCGTTGTGTAAAATAATATGGCTGCTATCTGCAATATACATTTTCTCCTCCAAATGACCCAGAGTTCACCTGGAGCGATTCGGCATTTGAAATGAAAATAATAATACCGATGTTTAGTTGATAAACTTCCTTGTGGACTCAACTAACTGTTTATATCCTGAAATTCAGTTACTAGATAAAATAGTATTCATCAGTTGCTTTACAGTTTTTTCCCAGTGATTTTTGTAGAGGCCAGCATGGCTAAATCTTATCAATATGAGCTTGCATGAATATTTCTGAGTGGATTGCTGAAAACTGGCTGATCAGCCAGCCGGTCCAGCTAAAAATCCTATACTCCGTATTGGTCATTTTAGGGTTATGGCTGTTCCGGTTCTTCGGACTCAAACTGATCTTTAAAGGCGTTAAAAATCCTAAAGACCGCTACTATTGGCGCAATGGGATAAAGAATGTTACTAACGTACTGCTGCTGGTGATTATTGGGTCTATCTGGGTAGAGAGTGTAGGGTCGCTGGCTACCTTCTTTGGCCTAGTGGGGGCCGGTTTGGCCATTGCTCTACAGAACCCTATTGCTAACATTGCTGGCTGGTTATTTATCATCATCCGTCGCCCTTTTGAAGTAGGCGATCGTATCCAGATTGGCAAGCACGCTGGTGATGTGATCGACATTCGCTTTTACCAGTTTACCATTAATGAGATCGGAAACTGGGTGGATGCCGATCAGAGCACAGGGCGTATTATTCATATCCCCAACGGAACGGTATTTAGGGAGCCGCAGGCTAGCTTTACTCAGGGGTTTAACCATATCTGGAACGAAATACCAGTGCGGGTAACCTTTGAGAGCAATTGGCAGCACGCCAAGACCATTCTGGAAGAGATTGTTAACAAGCACGCTGAACCGCTCACCCGCTCAGCGGCCAAACGGCTAATGGATGCCTCTAAGCAGTATCTGATCTTCTATACCAATCTAACGCCCATTGTCTACACCCGGGTGATCGAAAACGGAGTATCGCTCACTATTCGTTACCTCTGTGACCCGCGCAAGCGGCGAACTACGGAACATAAAATATGGGAAGATATTCTCACTACCTTTGGTCAGCAGGAAGATATTGATTTTGCCTACCCCACCCAGCGTATCTACTACAATGCCCGGGAGGGTAAAGCCGAAACCCGCCGTAATACTGGAGTATTCGGGCAGGATCGGGAATTGTAACCTGGTGGGGTGAATAGAATCCCTCTGCTAAAGCGAACCCAGTTACTGCCTTTTACCGTTTAAGTACCAATTAGCTTTGCCTTCAGGTAAGATTTACTACTTGTGTACTAAGTATGTTAAGTAACCGGACTTTTACAATTACAATTTCGTGGCTGGGTAGCACCGCTCTCATAGGTTTAATGGCTAGCTTATTCACCCGTTGCGATCAGGCTCGTTCGGAGCGGATGGATGATCCGATACGCCCTCAACTGATCAAAGGCATTAACTTGGAAGGTCCTCGTGATCCCTTTGCACCTCACGAACTGGGACCAATCGATTCACTGGGGTTTAACTGGGTGTCGCTGGTACCCTACGCCTTCAGTATTCCGGGCGAAACCTTTGTGCGCTGGCAGGCCGAGAAAAAATACTACTACTGGGGCGAAAGTATCACTGGTATTGCCCATTGTATTGAAATGGCACACGCTAAGGGAATGAAGGTGATGGTGAAACCTCACCTCTGGGTAAAAAACCAGGGCTGGCCCGGCGATTTTGATTTGAAAGACCCCGAAGCCTGGGCGGCCTGGGAAAAAGACTACCGTGATTACGTACTGGCCTTTGCTAAACTAGCCGATTCATTATCGGCCGAACTCTTTTGTGTTGGCACTGAAGTACGGCAATCGGTCAAGCAGCGTCCCGAGTTCTGGCGTTCGCTGATTCAGGATGTGCGGCAGGTGTACGGCGGCCAACTTACCTACGCGGCCAATTGGGATAATTACCACAACGTCACCTTTTGGGAAGATCTGGATTACATTGGAGTGGATGGCTACTTCCCGCTATCGAAAAAGCCCAAGCCAGACAAAGAGGAACTATTGCGAGCGTGGCGGCCGATTAAAAAGGATTTAGCGAAGTTTAGTCAGGAACGGAACCGTCTGTTGCTGTTTACCGAATATGGTTACCGTAGTATGGTTTATAGCGCAGGCGAGCACTGGAATATGAAGGAAAGCGAGCTTACCACCGACATGTGGGCGCAACGTACTGCCTACGATGCGTTCTACGAGACCTTCAATACCGAACCTTGGTACGCCGGAGGCTTCCTCTGGAAGTGGAGCGTACCTCACCAGCGGTCGGGAGGTGTGAACAACAGCCGTTTTACTCCGCAGAACAAGCCTGCCCAGGAGGTTATCTACCGCTGGAACAAAGGTAGCTTGGCTGATGAGCCATAATTCCGCCTTATTCTTTACTTTTGTGACTTTAAGAGAAATCACGTTTCCATGAAAAGTTTCTTATTAATACCTTTTGCTCTATTCGCTTTAGTCGCGTGCTCGTCTTCCGACCGCTCGTCCGCCCAAACGGCAGTAGACGATATGCCCGTAACTGAAATGGTGGCGGCTCCCGAGATAGATATTCCTGCAATAGAACTCACTGATCTGCAAGGAAATCCTATAGGTTGGGAGTCGTTAGAAGGAAAGAAGGTGTTTCTGAACTTTTGGGCCACCTGGTGCAAGCCCTGTATTGTAGAGATGCCTTCTATGCATGAGGCTGCTGAGCAACTGGGTGAGGATTTCGTATTTTTAGCAGCCTCTTACGAGGATCTGGAAAAGATCAAGAAGTTTGCCGATAAGCGGGATTTTGCTTTTCAGTTTGTACATACCAAAACCCCTATTCAGGATTTACAGATTCGTTCCCTGCCCACTACCTTCCTGATTAATTCTGAAGGCGAACTGGTAGAAACCGTTATCGGTAGCCGCGAATGGAATGAAACGGAAGCTATGGATCAACTAAAAGCCCTGAAGTAATTCAGATTGTTGTAGTGTTCATTCCAGTCACCACATACAGTTTGTTATTTCAGATAGGTTATAATACCGAGCATACGGATAGCCACTTTTATTCAATAGATGGTGATGCGAATCACCTTTCCCTAAAATAATTAATTTTGCCTGACGACGGACGGCTAAGCACCGTCTACCAAAAGGTTTAACTTTAAACTATTAACCCTTATGCCACTGCTTCAGAATAAACCATTTCTAGCTATCGCATTCACGCTTTTTCTTACCGCTTGCAGCAATTCTGCTCAGCGAGAATCTATGGAACAAGACCAACCTACTACCGAAGCTAAAGAGAAGCCTTCGGCCGAGATGCTGAGCCTGGGTCAGGTAGTTGATCAGTACCTGTTACTCAAAGATGCACTAGTTGCATCTAACGCACAAGAAGCACAGGCCAAAGCTACCAGTATGCTGGAGGTAATTGATGCTACCAATATGATGGAAGTACAGCAGAGTGCCAAGCAGATTGCGGCCGCTACTGATCTGGAAACTCAGCGGGCCTACTTCGATAGTTTGTCAATTCACGTGTACGAGCATCTGGAGGGGCAGGGCGAAGGAGAAAAAACCATTTACAAGCAGTATTGCCCGATGGCTTTCGATAATCGGGGAGCTTTCTGGCTGAGTAATGCTCAGGAAATCCGCAATCCCTACTTTGGCGATCAGATGCTGAAGTGTGGACGGGTAGAAGAGACGATTGAATACTAGCGAAAAGAAAAAATACAAAATGTGAAATGCGAAAAAGAGTAAGAAGCTCGAAATCGGAGGTCGGAAGCTATGGACTAATGGCTGTGGACTGTCAACCGTGGACTTAATAACTATTTTGTTAAATAATGTTAAAAAGTGCGTTCACTTCCGACCTAATTGAAGCCGGTTGCGATGAAGTGGGGCGAGGCTGTCTGGCTGGTCCGGTGGTGGCTGCGGCGGTGGTTTTACCCAAAAATTTTACCCACTCTCTCCTTACTGATTCCAAGCAATTATCGGCTTCACAGCGAGCGCAGTTGCAGGAAGAAATCCAGCATAGGGCTTTGGCCTGGGCAGTAGCCGAAGTAGATAACCGGCAAATTGATGAGATCAATATTTTAAACGCCTCCTTCCTTGCCATGCACCGGGCGTTAGACAAACTTACTGTGCACCCCGAACTGATTTTAGTAGACGGTAACCGCTTTCAACCCTACCCTTTTGTGCCCCACCAGTGCATTGTAAAGGGCGATAGTCACTATTTTTCCATCGCTGCTGCCTCAGTTTTAGCGAAAACTCACCGTGACGAACTTATGCAGCAATTGGCTCTTGAGCATCCGCACTACGGCTGGGAAAGCAATGTGGGTTATCCCACGCCAGCGCACCGGCAGGCTATTCAGCAGCATGGTATCACCCCGTGGCACCGGAAGAGCTTTGCGGGTTGCCAGTAGTATTTTGTGTTATGGTATTTGCGTATTATAATATTTAAGCGTTCGGCGATTGGTGTTCAAAGTTATATAAGTACCCTAACGCCGAATACATTAACGCTATAACACTACAACACAATAATACCATAACACCTAGCACTCTAACACCTAAACACCTTCGTACTCTAACACTGTTGTATGATGCATTCCGCTAAATTTTTGTACCTTGCGGGTAACTTCGGAGTAGCCAGCATGAAAGAAAAAATCGACCTTAGCAATTTGCCTAAACACATTGCCGTTATTATGGACGGCAACGGGAGGTGGGCAAAGAAACAGGGGGCGGAGCGAGTGTTTGGGCATCGTAGTGCCATTGAGGCCGTACGCGAAGTGACCGAAGGTTGTGCTGAACTAGGGGTTGGCTATCTTACGCTCTACGCTTTTTCAACCGAAAACTGGGGACGACCCCGTTTTGAGGTAGAAGCACTTATGCAATTGCTAGTCACCACAATTAGTAACGAGATTGAGACGTTAATGAAGAACAACGTTCGCTTACAATCTATTGGCGAAGTAAATCAACTACCCAACCGATGCCATAATAAACTTAAGGAAGCCATCGAACTTACCCGGGAAAATAGCGGTTTAACGTTAATACTAGCACTTAACTACAGCGGACGCTGGGAGATTACGGAAGCCGTGAAAAGGATTGCCAAGATGGCTCAGAGAGGGGAGTTAACCCTGGAAGATATTGATCAGCACACCGTTGCTAGTCAGCTAACTACCAGGGGTATACCCGATCCCGAATTACTGATTCGTACTAGCGGAGAAATGCGAATTAGTAATTTTCTGCTTTGGCAAATTGCTTATACAGAGCTATATATCACGCAGCTTCTGTGGCCCGATTTTCGCCGGGAGCATTTATACGAAGCTATTGTTGCTTACCAGCAGCGCGAACGAAGATTTGGAAAAATCAGTGAGCAAGTAAAATCGTAATGAAGTATTTAGTCACGGTCTTAATTCTACTATGCCTCCTTTCGGAGAGTGCCTTTTCTCAGATCGGCTTAGGGCGCCGTACCCAACCTACTACCCAGGAATCTATTGATTATTCTGATCCCCAGGAGTATGAGATTGCCGAAATTACCGTAGCTGGTAATAAGGGATTAGATGCCAACGCGATCATCTCATTATCTGGTCTTTCGGTGGGTGATAAAATCCGGGTACCAGGCCCAGCTGTCAGTTCGGCCATTAAGAAACTTTGGAAAAGCCGAATTTTAGGTGATGTGTCGGTAGCAGCGACCAAGATCGAAGATGGTAAGATCTCCCTGGTTATTAATCTAGCCGAAAAGCCACGGCTTAGCCGTATTGTATTGGACGGAGTAAACAGTAGCCAGGAAAGCGAGATTAATGATGACCTGAAACTGATTAAAGGGCAGATTGTGGACGCCGCCCTAATCAACCGGGCGCGGCTCACTGTAAAGAATTTCTTCGTCGATAAGGGCTATCTGAATGTAGGGGTCGATATCCAGCAGAAGCAGGATACCCTACTGAATAATGCTATTGCGTTGAATATCAATGTGGACAAAGGCGAAAAGGTAAAGATCAACCGGATCAATTTCTCCGGAAACGAGGAGTTTACCGGTAAGAAGCTGAAGGGAAAAATGAAGAGTACCAGCGAACGGGTGCGCTTCTCGCTGTTTAGAGACTGGTTTACTCGCCTATTCAATATTACCCCCAAAAAAGTTGGTAACTTTCTCACTAAGCAAGAAGAAGCTTCTTTTGACAATGTGCGTGATTATGTAAACGAACATGTCAAGCTCAATTTCTTCAACGGTTCTAAGTTTATTCGCGACGATTTTAAAGCCGATAAACAGGCCGTTATCGATTTCTATAACTCTAAGGGCTACCGCGATGCCGCCATTGTATCTGACAGTGTATATAAATCAGGACCAGATGCGGTAAGTATTGATATTAAGGTAGACGAAGGGCAGAAGTACTACTTCCGGGATATTATCTGGACTGGAAATTACGTGTACGAATCAGATGTGCTCGCCCGTGTACTGGGAATTGAAGAAGGCGACGTGTACGACATGGAAAACCTCAATAAGCGCCTGAACTTTAACCCGAATGGGGCTGATGTAAGCTCGCTCTACATGGACAATGGCTATTTGTTCTTTAACGTGAATCCAGTAGAAGTACAGATTGAAGAGGATTCTATCGATATTGAAATGCGCATCTACGAGGGTGAGCAGGCCACCATCAGCAAAATTATTATTACCGGAAACGACCGCACCAATGACCATGTAATCCGACGGGAGATTCGTACGCTACCTGGTCAGAAATTCAGCCGTAGTGATTTGATTCGTACCCAGCGCGAACTGTCGCAGTTAGGTTACTTTGATCCGGAGCAGATCGGTATCAACCCAATTCCGAACCCAGCCGATGGTACGGTAGATATTGAATACTCTTTGGTAGAGAAGCCCAGTGACCAGATTGAGCTATCCGGTGGCTGGGGTGGATTTATGGGCTTCGTGGGTACATTAGGACTAGTCTTTAATAACTTTTCCGTTAAAAACATCCCGCACTTTGATCGCTGGCGTCCGCTGCCGATTGGTGACGGGCAAAAGCTATCACTGCGGGTGCAGGCCAACGGACGATTCTTCCAGAGCTACTCCGCCACCTTCTCTGAACCCTGGCTGGGGGGTAAGCGGCCCCATAACCTAACGGTAGGTCTTTCCCGTACCGTGGTGCGAAATACCAATGCTTTCGGTGGTGGTTTTGGCGGCGGTTTCGGTGGTGGTTTCGGTGGTGGTTTCGTTGGGGGGCGTCCTGAAATTACCGGTTCGCTCATTCTTAATAACATAAGTATAGGGTTAGGTCGGCGACTTAAGTGGCCAGATGACTTCTTCACGATGAGCAACACCTTGATGTACCGAGGCTATGATTTGGATAACTATAATATAGGTATACCAGGTTTCAGTACGGGATTTTCTCATAACCTAACTCTGAACACTACCATCGCCCGAAATAGTATTGACAACCCTATGTTCCCACGGGGAGGCTCATCCATATCGCTGGAAGCAAGCTTAACGCCACCGTTTTCGTTATTCCAAGATTTGGACTACGCTTCTATGGAGCCGACCGACCGTTATCGCTGGCTGGAGTACCACCGTTGGATGTTTGATGCTAAGCATTATACCCAACTGGGTAAAAATCTAGTGCTAAACACAAATTTTCACTTCGGCTTCTTCGGGTCGTATAAAAACAATCAGATTAACACTCCATTTGAGCGCTTCTCATTGGGAGGAGCAGGCTTAGCCGGACAGAACTTTATCGTAGCCCGAGAGATTATCGGTTTGCGGGGTTACCCCGATCAGGCATTTGAGCCTAGAGACAATACCGGATCGGAAGGGGGACTTGCCTATAATAAATTCTCGGCTGAGTTGCGCTTCTTGGTTTCACCCAACCCAGCCGCTACTATCTATGTGCTAAGTTTTGTGGAAGGTGGTAACAACTTTGCCAATTTCAACAAATACAATCCGTTTGACCTGTACAAGTCAGCTGGGGTAGGAGCTCGAATCTTTATGCCCGCCTTCGGGTTGTTAGGAATTGACTGGGCTTACGGGTTTGATACCATTCCGGGTAATATTCCTGGACTTCAGTTCCGCCCTCCCGGGCCGGAATTCCACTTCCGCATTGGTCAGCAGATACGATAAATTCGCCATTTTATTCACCAAGTATGCATTCTATGGTTGATATTGTTTTCCCTTACCGCCGGGTTTTATTAATAGTTTTTGTAACTTTGTGCGCTTTATTAGCAACATCCAACGTATTTGGCCAGAAATTTGGATATATAAATACAGAGTTTGTACTAAACAAGATGCCTGAGTATCAGGAGGCACAAGCTGAGATCCAGCAATTGGCTAGCCAGTGGACGAGCGAGATTCAGGGTATGCAGCAGGAAGTAGACGATATGTACAGCGAACTGAAAGCGGAGGAGGTGCTACTAACTGCCGAAATGAGGCGTGAGCGTACGGAAGCCATCCAGGAAAAGGAACAGATGCTGAAGGAATATCAGCAGAAAGTGTTTGGCTACGAGGGATTGTACACCCTCAAGAAGCAGGAGTTGATCAAACCCATTCAGGATCAGGTGTTTGAAGCAGTGGAGAAGGTGGCGGAAGAAAACAAACTACAGATAGTATTTGACAAGTCAGGCGACTTAGTCATGATCTATACCAACCCCATTCACGATTATACCGATTTCGTGTTGGATGAACTGGAGTTGGGTGAACGAGAAGATACGGTTCGATAAATTTAATTAAGTATATAACCTATAATTAGTATGAAGAGGAGTATTTTAATGATAGGTGCAATTGCACTGATCTTTGGAGTTCAGGCTCAGGCCCAGGCTCAGAAATTTGGTTTCGTGAGCACTGAGTACGTATTGAGCCAGATGCCAGAGTCCAAATCCATTCAATCAGAACTACAAGCCTACCAGCGGCAGCTTACCAATAAAATTCAGGCTACTATGCAGGGTTTCCAAACCCAGTTGGACGCCTACCAAAAGGGAGCAGCAACCATGACTGAAGATGCCCGGGCGGCCAAAGAGCGGGAATTGCAAGAATTGCAGACGCAAATTCAGCAAGATCAGCAAGAAGCTCAAACTAACCTTCAGCGTAAAGAAGCTGAACTGTTGCAACCGGCTCTGGACAAAATTCAGGAAGCTATTAACGCGGTAGCTAAAGAAAACAGTTACACCCACGTGTTTAGTCTGGATATTGCCGGAAACCCCATTCTGCTGTACGTAGAAAACCAGGATGAAGCCGACATATCAGACTTAGTACTAAAGCAAATGGGTATCACCCCCACCGAAGCCAACTCTACCGGCTCAAACTAAGAACAACAATAGTTACATAATTTTAGCCAGACAGTAATGTAATGTCTGGCTTTTTTTATGAAAAATATCGTTGTGAGGTACTCTTAATTTTTCTAATTCAAGTTAATTGTTTTGTATCACTCACTTTATAATATATTGATAAACAATGATTTACGCATGCAAGTGCCAGTGCATAAGCGGCTCTCGCCAAACTGAGGTTAACTATCCATTTTCCACTTTCTATTTTCAATTAGTATTACTGTTTTCTCAATCGCTACCGACCATTTAGTCGTCCTTTTGACTAAATAGCATCATATATTCCGTTTATTTTTTTATTTTTAATGCTAATCTTGATGCGTAACTATATCACTCTGCCTATTACTATGAGCACCGCTATTTTTTGTTGTCAGCTGAAATTCTTGATTTCAAGGCCCAGTAACCACTGCTCTTTCAGGCAATAATCTTTTCTTAACGGACTAATTCACTAATCTTCAAAAACCTAAATCCTATGAACGAAAATGTCAACAAAAGCGCATTGTTTTACGGAAGTTGCTTTGCGCTGATCACTACTGGTTTAAGCTTCTCTATCCGGGCCGGAATTTTGCCCCAACTTGGCGAAGAATTTAGCCTTTCCGCTGAGCAATTGGGGTATATTAACGCTATGTGGTTTTTTGGCTTTCCTATTTCTATGATCATTGGAGGGCTAGTTTATCACACGTTTGGGCCTAAAAATATTATGAGAGTAGCTTTTGTTGCTCATACTTTAGGGGTTTTATTGACGGTCTTTGCGGGTGGGTATATAGAATTACTTATTTCTATGCTTTGCATTGGTATAGGTACTGGATGTACCGAAGCAGCCTGCAATCCGATGATTGCAGATATGTATTCGGGAGTCAAAATGAACAAGATGCTTAATCGGTTTCATATGTGGTTTCCTGGTGGTATCGTTCTAGGCGCCCTTATTTCTCAGTTTATCACTTCTATTGGTTTAGGTTGGCAAGCCCAGATGTGGGTCATTATGATTCCTGCTATTACTTACGCTATCCTATTCCTTGGAAAGGAATTTCCTAAATCTAAAGTGGAAGAAGCTACATCTCTTAAAGAGAACTTTAAGGCGATGCTAAACCCAGTATACATATTTCTGATTGTTTGCATGGCACTTACTGCTATTACCGAATTTGGCCCTACTCAGTGGGTAGAGGTTGTGATGGGTAGTATTGGAGCGGAATCAATGTTGATTCTAGCATGTACCGCAGGTTTAGTTACAGTGTGTCGCTTTTTTGCTGGACCAGTGGTGGCTCGTTTGGGACAGACTGGTGTTTTATTAATTGGAGCAATCTTAGCTGCCATCGGTATCTATATGTTCAGCACAGTTACTGGTCCTATCGCTTACGTAGCTGCAATTATTTATGGTTTAGGATATTGCTATTTCTGGCCGGTAATGGTAGGAGCCGTTGCTCAACGGGTGCCACTGAGTAGTGCTTTGGGGATGTCAGTTCTAGGAGCAGTAGGTATGTTTTCTTCAGGAATTTTTCAACCAATCATCGGTGGATGGATCGACAGTGCCCGTGCAACAAATATCGCCGAAGGACTGGCTGGCGATGCTCTAGAACTAGCCACTGGCCAAGACACTCTGGAGAAAATGATCGCCTTCCCAGCCATACTTATTGTACTGTTTGCTATCTTCTTCTTCTGGCAGAAAAACAATAAGGCAGATAAGGAATACGAAGAACCCGAAGTGATGGCGGAGTACTGATACTCAGTCTTATCATCGATGAGAGGGAAGTCTTAGAAAAAGACTTCCCTTTTTATTATGTCTGATATTCTAACTTTTGCCATCTAACTACTAAAAAGACTTAAAACCAAAAGTAAGTATAGTTAGTTGTTGACCTTCGGTAAAAAATTTCGTTAGTTCGTCAATAATATTTTAAAAAATAGTAAAATATTACATACATTTAAGGTCAATTATGGAAAAATGCTAGTAGTACCTGCTACTTCAAAGTGATGCATAAAGCAATAAACAACAATATTCAAAACTTTTTCAATCAAACTTTAACGTAAACCTAACAAGTATGAGAATTTCTACGCATGTCAAATGCTGGTGTCTCTTCTTACTAAGCTTAACGCTTAGCATAGGAGGGTACGCTCAAGACAAAACTGTCTCGGGTACGGTAACCGACGGTGAAAACAATGATGTTTTACCGGGGGTAAACGTACTAATTAAAGGTACTACTCAAGGTACTGTAACCGACATGAACGGTGAATATCGCCTGACCGTGCCAGGTAGCGATGCAGTAATTGTCTTTACTTCTATTGGTTATACTGCTGAAGAAGTAACAGTAGGCAACCAAAGTACCATTAACCTGACAATGTTGGCTGACATTCAGTCCCTATCTGAAATTGTAGTAACCGGATATTCTACCGAAGATCGCCGGGAAGTAACCGGTGCGGTAGGTACGGTAGAGCCGGAAGAATTAGTGGCGATACCTTCGGGTAATGTAGAGCTGCAGTTACAAGGCCGTGTGGGTGGTGTAACGGTAATTACCAATGGCCAACCCGGTACTTCCAGTATCGTTCGGGTACGGGGGTTTGGCTCTTTCGGAGGTAACCAACCTCTCTTTATTGTTGACGGAATACCAGTAGAAGATGTTGACTTTCTACAACCAGATGATATTGAGACGACTACCGTACTAAAAGATGCCCCTTCGGCTTCAATCTATGGTGCTCGAGCTGCTAACGGTGTCATTGTTTATACTACTAAGAAAGGAAGCCGGGGCGGCAAAATGAAAGTTTCCTACGATGGAGTTTTTGGAGTAACCGTGCCCGGTACAGTTGATAACATCCTAAGCCCTCAAGAGGAAGCCGACATGACCTGGCGGGCTATCAGCAATACTGCACGTCAATTGGGTGAAACTCCTGTTTTTGATCATCCTCAATACGGAAGTGGTGACACTCCAGTATTGCCTGACTATCTGTTAGTAGGTTCTAACTCGGGCGTAGTAGGCTCTATTGATCTGGAGGCTGAGCGAGCTCTTTACAATAATGATCCTCGAAACGGCTCAGTATACTTAGTGATACCGGCTAATAAGGCAGGTACCAATTGGTATGATGCTATTACTGAGCCAGCTATTTTAAACCGCCACAACTTAGGCTTCTCGGGAGGTACCGAGAGAAGTCGTTATTACGTGGGTTTGGGTATGCAAAATCAAGGCGGAATTCTATTACACCAGCGATTTGAGCGTTATTCCATGCGTATTAATTCAGAGCATGACGTATTTGACAATTTTCGTATTGGTGAGAACATTCAAGCTACGTACATTTCCCGCCGAGGGTTGTTAGGTGCTGATGGTGGAGTAGGGGTCTCTGATGATGAAAATGATTTCACTCAGGCGATTCGTATGCCTTCTATCATACCAGTTTATGACGCTTTTGGCGGCTACGCCGGCACTCAGGCCCGAGGCTTCAATAACCCTAGAAATCCAGTGGCTGCTCGAGATCGCTCCCAGGATAATAACGGTTTTGGCTACAGCCTCATAGGTAATATATATGCTGAGTTAGATCTTTTTGAAGGTTTAACTTTACGAAGTAGTTTCGGTGGTAGTTTGGGACAAAGCTATAGTTTTTTCTATAACCGCCCGTCCTACGAGAACTCGGAAAACAACTCTACCTTTAGTTATGGTGAGAATGCTGGCTTCGGCCGAGACTGGATATTTACCAATACTGCTACCTACGAAACATCATTCGGGCCGCATAAAATTAATGCTCTGGCCGGGGTAGAAGCATTAAACACTGGCTTCTTCCGCGCTATGGGAGGAACCGGGCAAGAACCTTTCTCTCGTGACTTGAATTACATCACATTGACCAATACAATTAACCGGAATGTAGATAGCAATTATAGTCGAGGAGTGAATTTCTTCTCAATTTTCGGACAAGTTCGCTACAACTACAACGACAAGTATATGATCAACGGAGTGCTTCGTCGTGATGGATCATCCCGCTTTGGGCAAAATAATCGCTACGGTATTTTCCCTGCAGCATCGGCGGCTTGGCGTATTTCCGAAGAAGACTTCATGAGAGGAACTAGCTGGATTGATGACTTAAAAATTCGCGGAGGTTGGGGACAAATGGGTAACTCTAATAATGTAAATCCATTAAACCAGTACAGCCTTTATGCTTCTAACCTAAGTCAATCTTACTATGATATTGGTGGAACAAATGCAGCTCCCGCTGAAGGGTTTTTCCGTAGTCGTATTGGTAATCCTAATGCTCAATGGGAAACAGCAGTTACTTCCAATATAGGTTTTGATGGGGTTTTCTTCAACGGAAATTTAGAGTTAGTACTAGACGTCTGGAGAAAAGATACTGATGATATCCTTTATGCATTGGAAACTCCAGCAGTAATCGGTTTCGTAGCGAGCGCCCAGGCCGTTAATATTGCTAATATGCGTAACCAAGGAATTGATCTTGAAGTATTAACCCGCGGTAATATCACCAATGACGTAGGTTTTGAAGTAAAACTTACTGGTTCGTTCCTAAGCAATGAAATTGTAGAAATAGCCGAGGAACAGGGTGTTGATGAATTTCTTGGACCTCAATTCCGAGGGATTAGTCCGCTTCTGAATCAGGTTGGTTTCCCCATCTCTTCTTTCTACGGATATGAAGTAGTAGGCCTGTTCCAAAACGAAGCCGAAGTAGCTAACTCACCTGATCAAGACGGTAAAGGAGTAGGGCGTTTCCGTTTTGCTGACCTGGATGGCGATGGAGTGATTACCCCTGATGATCGTACCTACCTAGGCGACCCTGTACCTGACTTCACTGGGGGGCTTAATATAGTTCTGGATTATAGAAATTTTGAACTTACGGCATTCGCGCAAGCGGTAATAGGAGCTGATATCTGGAATCAGACTCGCTGGTTTACCGATTTCTACCCTTCCTTTACTGGAGCGGCTAAAGGTAAGCGGGTACTAGAGTCATTCACTTTCGAGAATGGAGGCAACACTGTTCCGATTTATGAGAATGTATCTAACTTTAGTACCAATACTCAAGCTAGTTCGTACTTTGTAGAAAGTGGTGATTATTTGCGTCTAGCTAACTTACAACTTGCTTACAATCTCCCTAGCGCCCTGCTAGATGATTGGGGTATGAGTCGGTTCCGAGTATATCTGCAAGCAACTAACTTGCTCACTATCTCTAACTACGAAGGTTTAGATCCAGGGGTAGCGGGTGATGCTGATACTGAGTTAGGTATTGATGTTGGAAATCCACCAGTACCGCGAGGATACAATATTGGGGTTAATTTGACCTTCTAACTAGAAACTAAACTTTTTGAGAGCAAAATTAATTATTATGATAGTTTTGCTCTCATCAAAAACAAATAATAAAATGAGAAACCTGTTAAGAATGACGAGAAAAGGGCTACCTATGGTACTTACTGCCGGCTTGCTCTTGGGCACAAATGCTTGTAACGATGAATTTCTGGAGGTTCCGGCTACTGGCCAGGTAGATGAGGGACAACTGCTTTCACAAGCCGGTTTGGAAGGGCAGCTTCTAGGAGCTTATGCAGCAATTGATGGAATTGGTGGTACTTGGCACGGAGGAGCTGTAAACTGGCTATGGGGAAGTATTCGTGGTGGCGATGCCAATAAAGGCACAGACGCGGGAGACTTTGCTTTAATGAATCCGGTTCAGCGATTTGAGTTAGAACCTACCAATGGGGAGGTAAATAATAAGTGGACTAACTCTTTCGAGGGGGTAGCAAGGGTGAATCGTATGTTAGCACTATTGCCTGAAGCGGAAGAGGTACCAGAAGATGTGAGAACCCGACTTGCGGCTGAAGGACGTTTCTTGCGCGGACACTTCTACTATGAATTACTGAAGAACTTTATGATGGTACCGTGGATTGATGAAACCGTAGATTACGCTGCGGGCGCTGAAGAGATTCCTAACGACACGGATATTTTCCCTAATATCGAGGCGGATTTTCAGTTTGCTATTAATAATTTACCAGAAACGCAAAGTGAACTGGGCAGAGCAAATAGTTGGGCTGCTAAGACTTATCTAGCTAAGGTCTATATGTTCCAGAATAAGCTTGCCGAAGCTAAGCCGCTGTTCGATGATATTATTGCTAATGGTGTGACTTCAAGTGGGGAGAAATACGGATTATTCCCTGATTTTGAGGAGCTATTTACTGTAGCTAATGAGAACTCAATGGAGGCAATTTTTGCTTTCCAGGCAACTGGGGGAGCACAAAATGTGGCTAACTCACTCCACGAACTGGCAATGGCTATGCCTTACAATACGGCTGCTGGGACTGAGGCTCCTAGCGATTGCTGCGGTTTTTTCCAGCCTAGCTTCGATATGGCCGCTTCGTATCGCACTACTGCTGACGGATTACCCTTATTGGATGGTTCGTACCGCGATCCAGCTAATGAGTTAAAAAACGATCAGGGAGTCTTATCTAGCGCAGCGTTTGAACCTGATCAAGGGCCCCTCGATCCTCGTCTTGATCACACCGTAGGTCGCCGAGGTATTGGTTTCCTAGATTGGGATGTTCATCCTGGGCAAGCTTGGATTCGGGATCAAAGCCACGCTGGCCCTTACACTCCTAAAAAGTATAACTTACGCAAATCTGAGTACGGTACTCGTGATGCCAGTGGTTGGACTCCAGGTTACGCAGCAACCAACTTCATGATTCTTCGCTTTGCTGATGTATTGCTGATGGCAGCTGAGGTTGAAGTAGAAATTGGTAGCTTAGAACAAGCTCGGGAATACGTGAATATGGTTCGAGCTCGAGCGGCTGATCCAGCTACGTTTACCCTGGCTCGTGACCCCAACGATCCTAGTGTAGAGATTGACGAGCCAGCGGCAAACTATGTGATCAGTACCTACGATGCTCCCTGGACTGATCAGGCAATAGCTAGGGAAGCCGTGCGCTTCGAGCGTAAGCTTGAATTGTCAATGGAAGGTAAGCGCTTTTACGACCTGCTACGTTGGGGAATTTTAGATGAATACATAAATCCTTACTTAGCGTTTGAAAACCAGTATATCCCTGCACAACTTGGGGGAGCAACTTTCCAATCTAACCAGGATGAGTTTCTACCCATCCCACAGCGTCAGATTGACTTACAAGGTGCTGATATCTTGGCCCAGAACCCTGGATTTCAATAGAACAATAATTCTATTTAAAGAAAAAGCTCTCCTTAGGAGGGCTTTTTTTATTATAACTAAAAAACTATATAACATATTAGTTAGCATTTTAGACTTGAATGCAAAAAAGTATATACCAATAGTACTTACGATGAAATATCAAGTGTTGCATACAGCAGTAGTGTGTGCTGTTTTATTACAGTTAAGTGCTTGTACATCCGAGGAAAAGACTCTTTTTCAACTGGTAGACCCTGACCAATCAAACATCCATTTTTCTAACCCTATTATCGAGAACGATACCTTTAGCATACTGAGTGAGGAATATATCTATAACGGTGGGGGAGTTGGAATCGGTGATTTTAATAATGATGGACTGTCGGATATCTACTTTACCGGAAATTCTGAAAGTAATGCTCTATACCTCAATCAAGGAGATTTTAAGTTTGAGGACATAACAGAAATTGCTCAGGTATCGGGAGAGAATCGCTGGTGTTCAGGAGTAGCTTTAGTGGATATTAACCAAGACGGTTGGTTGGATATCTACGCTTCGGCTACATTAATTAGAGATAGTACTCAGCGAAAAAATTTACTCTATATCAATCAAGGTCTTAATGAGTCTGATGTTCCCGTATTTAGTGAGGCAGCTGAAGACTACGGTATCGCTGATACCGGACATACCACTCAGGCCACATTTTTTGATTATGATTTAGACGGTGATTTGGATTTATACCTACTTACGAATACAATTAAAAATCGACTTCCTACCATTTATCGGGAGAAAATGACCGATGGCTCGGCTCCTAATAACGATCGCTTATATCGGAATGATGGAGGCTACTTTGTCAATGTTTCTCAGGAGGCTGGTATTACCATCGAGGGGTTTGGCTTAGGGATAACAGTTTCAGATATTAATCTGGATGGTTGGCCAGATATTTACATCACTAACGATTACTTATCTAATGATCTGCTTTACATCAATAACCAGGACGGAACCTTTACGAATGAAGTAGCTAAGTACCTTCGTCATCAGAGCTTTTCCGCGATGGGTTCCGATGTGGTAGATTTTAATAACGACGGACTGGTCGATATTGTCGCGTTGGACATGCTGCCCGAAAATAACCTACGTCAGAAGCAGATGCTAGGGCCTAGTAATTATACCACCTACATCAATAATGATCGTTACGGGTTTGAGTATCAGTATGTGCGCAATACCCTACAACTTAATCAGGGCTTCACTCCTCAAGGTCATCCGGTCTTTAGCGAGATTGGTCAGTTAGCTGGGGTGTACCAAACTGACTGGAGCTGGACGCCGCTGATGGCTGATTTCGATAATGATGGTTTCAAAGACTTAATCGTTACTAATGGCTTTCCCCGTGATGTGACCGACCGTGATTTTGCCAATTTTCAAGCAGGACCAGCCGGAGGGGTAGCTACTCCGGCCCAGATGATGGATTCGATCCCTATCGTAAAGATTACGAACTATGCTTACCGTAATAATGGTGATTTGACGTTCACCGATCAGACCGAAGCCTGGGGTATGGCCCGCCCTTCCTTCTCCAACGGGGCCGCCTACGCCGACCTGGATAACGATGGCGATCTAGACGTAGTGATCAACAATATCAACGACAGTGCTTTCGTGTACCGTAATCGGTTGTACGAGGGGCGAGCAGGGCAACATTACCTACGAATAAATCTGCAAGGAAGTCCCCAGAACCCTCAAGGAGTAGGAGCCAAGGTGCTGTTGCGCTATGGGGCTGGCCAAACCCAGTACGTAGAAAATGCGCTATATCGGGGCTATCTCTCTACAATGGAGCCCGCTCTGCATTTCGGTTTAGGTGATCAAGAACAGGTAGATTCGCTACTGGTGATCTGGCCGGATGGACGGCAGCAACTATTTCTAGATGTTTCTGTTAATCAGCAAATTACAGTAGCCTATTCGGAAGCTGAAGAGGCTGGTGGTCAGAGTATTAATCAGGAAATCGTGCCGGTTGCCTCGAGTAACTCTCCTTTGCGAGAAGCTTCATCCGAATATGGAATACGTTTTCAGCACGAAGAGCAGGACAAGATTGATTTTAACTGGCAGCGAACCCTGCCGCATAAGTTTACACAGAGTGGGCCGGGTGTTGCGGTAGGTGATGTGAATGGAGATGGCCGAGATGACTTCTACGTGGCTGGATCAGCTGGTAAACTGGGGCAGTTCTACTTACAGAGTGCCGACGGAAATTTCAACCAGTCAACAGGCTTGCTGGTTAATCCGGATTCGTTGAGTGAAGAGCTGGGTGTACTTTTATTTGATGCGGATGGTGACGGTGACCGCGATTTATATACTGTCAGCGGTAGTTACGAATTTCAACCGGATGGGGAAGAACTACAGGATCATTTTTACCGCAATAATGGTCGGGGACAATTTGTGCTGGATGAGGCGGCACTACCTGAACTGCGTTCCAGTGGTTCTTGCGTATAAGCGGCTGACTTCGATCAGGATGGCGATCTGGACCTGTTTGTGGGTGGGCGGGTTATTCCGGGTAGCTATCCGGCTCCACCTGCCAGTTATCTGCTGCGTAACGATGGGGAGCAATTCACCAATGTAACCGCTGAGGTACTACCCATACTTGATACATTGGGTCTAGTCACTGATGCTCTGTGGACTGATGTAGATAACGACGGCTGGGTTGATTTACTGGTGGTAGGCGAGTGGATGCCGCTTACCTTATTCCGAAACAATGAAGGCTCGTTTGAGAACATTACCGTTAGTACTGGCATTGCCAACAAAGTTGGTTGGTGGAACAGTCTGACTGCCGGAGATTTTGACCAGGACGGTGATACGGACTATGTAGCTGGTAACCTAGGATTAAATACTAACTACCGTGGTACCGAAGAGTATCCGTTGAGCATATACGCGCACGATTTTGATGATAACGGAAGCCTCGATCCGGTAATCGTCACCTATAAAAAAGATGAGTCGGGACAGTTAGCTCCGTTCCCGGTACACTCTAAAGATGACATTACCTCTCAGTACCTGCCTGTCCGCCAGAAGTTTCCTACCTACGAAAAGTACGGACTGGCTACTATCCAGGCCGTTTTTCCGGAGGAAGAACTCATGGCGGGTTTTGCCTATCACGCTACCCATATGGCGAGCAGTTATATAGAAAATTTAGGCAACGGAAAGCTGGCTATTCATCCTCTACCTACCGAGGCGCAATTCGCACCCCTGTACGGAATGCTGTCCGAAGATATAGATCAGGATGGAAAACTGGATGTTTTGGCTGTAGGTAATAGCTACGCTACTGAGATTGCTACCGGTCGTTACGATGCTCTCAACGGACTCTACTTGCAAGGCGATGGTACCGGTAAGTTTAAAGCAAAATCTATTGCTGAAAGTGGTTGGTACGTACCCGGCGATGCTAAAGGGTTGGCTAAATTGCGAGGTGTAAAAGGAGAAAGCATCTTTCTAGCTACTCAGAATCAAGATAGCCTTAAAGTATATACTACCCAGCCGAATGCTCTTTCTGTCCAGGTAATTTCACTGGAACCGCAAGATAGCTGGGCCGAAGTTAAACTGGCGGACGGTACCGTACTAAAGCAGGAGTTTTATTACGGGTCTACCTATCTTTCCCAGTCTACCCGCCGGATTACTTTTCCAGCTACTGCACTTAGCGTAACTATTTACGATTTTCAGGGAAATAGCCGAACGATTAATTTAGAGGTTACCGGATGATGCGAATTTGGCTGGTAGTGGGGTTGAGCTGGTTGTGGTGGGGATGCGAGCGTCAGGAGCAACCTGCTGTTTTTGAGCCATTAGCGCAGGTTTCGCCCGTTTTTCCGTCCCCCGATAGTGCCGCCCAGCGGGGTGCCGTCCAGCGGGGTGCCGCCCAGTTATCGGGTGAGCAGTTGGCATATCGCTATTGCCAGTCTTGCCACACTTTTCCTTCCCCTGATTTGCTGCCCAAAGCCATCTGGACGGAGAGCGTATTACCCCGCATGGGCCACTGGTTGGGTATCCGAGGCAGTGCCCAGGAGCCTTACCGGGGCATGTCCATGTACGATGATTATATCGTCAGGAAAGCCGGGATATTTCCCGATGAACCGAAGATGTCAGCCGAAGCCTGGGAAAGCCTAGTAGCCTACTACAAACAACAAGCTCCCGATAGTCTAGTGCTAGCAACTACCGAAGTAGATACTACGCTTTCGCAGTTCCAAGTTCACTTGGTCCGGCTGCAAAATCAATCGCTCCCTAATACCACCCTTACGCGTTTTGATACTGTTACCAACCACCTCTGGATTGGTGATGCCCGAGGAAAATTATACCAACTAAATCAGCAGAATACCATTCTAGACTCAGCATCACTAGACAGCCCCCCAGCTGATATCCGAATTCAGAGTAACGAGTCGTATCAGGTACTCACCATGGGCATTATGAACCCTTCGGATCAGGCCTTGGGCAAACTCTGGCAGAAGAATGCTACGGATAGTTTAAAGCCCTTACTTTCGGATGATCTCAGGCGACCGGTTCAGTTCATGTCTACCGGTTTGGGTAGTAATAGGAGAGAGGGGTGGTTCGTAGCTGAGTTTGGACATTTTCTAGGGCAGTTAGCCTACTTTGAACGGACGAAAGACAACATGATGCGCAAGCAGATTCTGACCGATAGCCCCGGTACCCGCAAGGTGGAGGTGGCCGACGTAGATCAGGATGGTTTGCTGGACGTCACCGCTCAGATTACTCAGGGTGACGAGCGAATTGTCACCTGGTTTAACCGAGGGAATGATTGGTACCAGCCGAAGGTATTGCTTCGCTTCCCGCCAGTATACGGTTCCAGCTACTTTGAATTGGTTGACTTTAATCAGGATGGGCGGCCGGATATTTTGTATACCAACGGTGATAATGCTGATTACTCCCCGGTGTTTAAACCCTACCACGGTATCCGCATCTTTTTACAGCAAGCCGAGGGCAGCTTTCAGGAAAGCTACTTTTTTCCGATGCCTGGTGCTTCTAAAGCCCTAGCTCGCGATTTTGATCAAGATGGTGACCTGGACATTGCCGCTATTTCTTTCTTCCCCGATTTTGAGCAAACTCCCGAACGCGGCTTTCTGTACCTGGAGAATCAATCTACCGGCACTACGTTAGGTTTTTCAGTCAGTACCTTTACTGAAGCTGCCCACGGCCACTGGCTAACGATGGACACCGGCGATACTGATCAGGATGGCGATCTGGATATTATTCTAGGCTCATTCATTCTCCCGCCGGTACAAGCTCCCACTCAGTTAAGAACCTACTGGGCGCGAGAAGGGCCAAACTATATGATTTTGGAGAACAATTCCGGCAAGTGAAATAGTACGAGTCAGTAGACACTACTGAATTGCTTGGTATTCAAAAATAAACTTAACCGCAATAGAACCTTCTCCTACGGCCGACGCTACCCGTTTAACCGACCCACTGCGTACATCTCCCACAGCGAAAACTCCCGGCATACTGGTTTCCAGTAAGAAAGGATCACGGGCATCAATCTTCCAATTGTTAGCTTGCTTCAACGCATTTCCGGTCAGTATAAATCCCCGGTCATCCAACGCGATTACATCTTGCAACCATTGGGTATGCGGATCAGCTCCAATAAAAGTAAACAGGGCTTTAATGGGGAGTTCATGTTTTTCTTGAGTTTGATTGTTCTGGATGACTACCTGCTCCAAAGATCTCTCTCCAACTAACCCAACTACTTCGGTATGAGATAATACAGTGATATTTTCGGTACGCTCAATACGGTCGATGAGGTAGCGCGACATACTACTGGCTAAGATTTCTCGGCGGATGACGATGTATACTTGTTTAGCATGACCGGCCAATAAGTTAGCGGCTTGTCCGGCTGAATTGCCTCCGCCTACCACCATCACCGGCTCGTTATAGCATAACTGGGCTTCCGTCTGGGTAGCAGCGTAATAGATACCCTGACCTTCATACTTGGCTAGATTAGCTACCGGTAATTTACGATAACGGGCCCCGGTAGCGATAATAACGTTCCGCGAGGTTACTTCCTCTCCATCTGCTAGTTGGATAATATAATGTCCGGCCTCTTCCCATAATTGGGTAGCCGCCCGTGAAACTACAATACGGGCCCCAAACTTCTGCGCTTGTACCACCGCCCGGTTAGCTAATTCAGCTCCGGAAAGTCCGGCTGGAAAACCCAGGTAATTTTCAATCTTAGACGAAGTGCCTGCCTGCCCTCCCGTAGATACCGCCTCCAACGTCAGGGTAGAAAGCCCTTCCGAAGCTCCGTAGACCGAGGCCGCCAATCCACCGGGACCAGCTCCAATGACGATCAAGTCTACCGTTTCTCCGGATGTAATCACTCGATTTAGCCCTAATCGACGCGTAAGGTCGCTGTCCGAAGGATTCCTGAGTACCTCCTTGCCCTGCCAGATAACGATGGGTGTATCCTGAGGAGCAACCTGAAATGCTGTCAATAGAGATTCGGCTTGCGTATCCCGTTCTACATCAATCCACTGATGGGGCAACTGGTTGCGGGCAGCAAAGGCTCGTAGTCGTTGGGTATCGCTAGAAAAGCGTGAACCGACAATCTTCAGCGCTGAGGTAGCCGCATTATCTTGTAGAATCTCCCGGCGCATAAGAAATGCGTTGAGCACCAATTCACTGAGCTCAGGATTAGTAGCAATAATCTCGCGTAGCTTTTCCGAAGAAATTTTGAGTACACTACCCGCTTGCTGTACCCGGGCCGTAAGAAAAGCAGTCTGTCCGGTTAGTAGACTAATTTCACCCAGAAACTGCCCGGCAGTACGCACCGCTAATAACTCAGGATTCGTATCTGCGTTACTAAGGATTTCCAGCGCACCAGTAATAATCACAAACCAATCATAATCCTTATCACCTACCTGAAAGAGAATATCGCCTATCTGGGTAGATTGCACTTCGCCGTAGCGTTGCAACTGTTCAATCTGCGAAGGTGATAGGGTAGGAAATGCAATGCTCTCGTCAATCGTGCTCATCAATGTTTTTTGGTAAAAAGTTAATCATCCCGGAGTATGTCGGCGGGGTTACGGAGTGCTTGTTCTACGGACTGCCCACCAATGGTCAGAATGGATAGTCCTAACAAAAGTAGTAATGGAAGGGCGAACATCCACCACTGCCATTCGGTGTGGTAGGCATAGTCTTGTAGCCACTCATTAAGTAGCAAATACGTGAGAGGAGCGGCGAAGAGAAATCCTAAGCAAGCTAGAGATAATAGTCCTTTCATCAGCAAAAAAGTCAAATGAGCTAACGGTGCCCCCAGCACTTTGCGAATAATAATCTCTTTGGTTCTACGGGAAATCACAAAGATAGATAATCCAAATAAGCCCATTAGAGCAATTCCCAAACATAACAGCATGAATAGGGATGAGACTCGGAAGAATTGCTGCTCATCGTGGTACTGCCGATGATAGAAATCGTCTAGGAAAAAATAGTCGAAGGGACTGTTAGGAAACACCTCGTTCCACTGGGTTTGTATGGTGGTTTTAGATTGCTCAATATCCTTTTCAGGAATCTTCACCACTAAGTAGTCCAACGCTCGGGGTAGTAACTCGTAAAAGGTAGGCTTGATAGCCTGTTGCAAGGATTCTTGATGGAAATCTTGTAATACCCCAACAATCAGCTTTTGGCTATCATCATCAAAGGTCAGGTGCTTTCCTACTGCCTCTTCAGCACTGGAAAAGCCTAAGGTACGTATTGCTGATTCATTGAGCAGCACCGTATTAAACTGATCGGTAGTATAACGCTCGGAGAAATTTCGTCCGGCCAGCACGGTCGCTTCAAAAACTTCGACAAACTGATCGTCAATACCTTGCATATGCAAGAAATGAACTTCATCCGGTGAGCTCCCCTCCCGCCGAAACCCTTCGGTCCCCCACACCAGTTCGCTTCCCGGTACGTGCGATACTGAGGCTACTTGCATAGAGGAAAATGATGCCAGCTTTTCTTCCAAAAGATGGGTCAATCGGCTATACTCTGAATCAATAACATAGCTTCTATGTTCTTCTGACCATTCCTCTTTTTCCATACTAGGGGCTTTGATGGTAACTAGTTGCTCAACATCAATGCCTAAATCACGCTTATGCATGAACTTCAACTGTTGGTAGATCAGCAGCACCGTGATCATTACGAAGGTAGTAGCTACAAACTGAAAGGTAATCAGCCCCTTCCGTAAGAAAAGAGGCCCTGAAACTTGGGTCTGGCCTTTGATGGCTTGGCTAGGATTTACCGAAGACAGCAGTAGGGAAGGATAGAGCGCTAATGCTACTACGGTAATCAACAACACACTCACTAGGGCTATCCAAAACATACTATCGGTATAGAGATGTGCCCAAGACAATGGTTTACCGGAAAGCTCAGCTAAGAACGGAAGAAGAAGAATACTTAGCCCAATTGCTAAGCTAATACAGATAAAACTATATAAACTGGCTTCGGCGATAAACTGCTGAACTAAGCGGCTTTGATTGGTACCTAGTATTTTCCGAATGCCTACTTCCTTTATCCGGCCTAAGGCTTGGGCAGTGTAGATATTTACTGAATTGATAATGGCTACCGTAGGTACGATAAATCCGATGATAATGAGTAGTAATAACAACTGATAACTCCCGTTAGGTACGATCTCTTCCTGAAGATTTGAGTGCAAATGAATACTAATGAGTGGCTGGAGATTTAATAGAGTGTTTACTTGCTTATCAATCTCTCCT
>ERZ1740058.438-NODE-438-length-32048-cov-8.494733_pt1 | contig 32048 bp, 26 predicted proteins | sample MGYA00581745_ERZ1740058 | MGnify/ENA primary metagenome ERZ1740058 (study PRJEB43018, sample SAMN04849742) | marine metagenome | isolation source: floating plastic debris | place: Pacific Ocean | collected 2008-08-30 | study: EMG produced TPA metagenomics assembly... | reverse complement strand
CCGCGGCGGGTGAAGATGTCGTGATAGTTCAGCGAACACGCCTTCACCTTCACGATGACCTCTCCTGGCCCCGCGGTTGGCTCTGGGTAATTGGCCTCGAACACAAGGTTCTCGGGTCCACCGTGTTCGTGAATGACGACGGCTCGCATCAAAGTCTCCTGGTTGGTTTCCGTGCGGCGCTGTTGGCGTGCTCGGTGCGCGTGTCGCTGCGGACTTCGCGCCGTTTCAAAAAAGCTGGTCCTGCCAGTTTGGGAGGCAAGTTGTATTTTGCCCTTTTCTTAAACAGGCATGGCGACTATGCGCGTGCCCGCGCAGTCGATGGCGGGGGCCGCTCCGGGGCCGTGGTGCACCTCAAAGCCTCGTTCGGCCCAAAGCGTTGCCGTTGCGGCAGGATCGTCACAGCCGAGCCAATAGGCTGACATGACTGGGATATCGGGTGTCGGCGCATTTCCTGTGAGGCTGGCTGCGGCCTTCTGGTCGGCGAGGATGATGCTGCCGCGCGCCAACGCAAAGCGCACAACCGACCCGTCGCGCTCTGTGGGGGTGAGGCCGAAGAAGCGCTCGAACCGGCCGGACGCCTCGGCCACGTCCTCGACCACGACAAGTGCCGATTGGAGGGTAGCTGCGCCGTTCGCGTGGGTGAGGTAGCGCTCCTGCCAGAGGGCATCGGGCGTGTAGTGGGTGAGGTACTGGATCCGCCCCTCTGGCATCTGGCCGGGCTGCAGGCGCAGGACTGTGAAGCGCAGTTCGGCGTCGGTTCCGTCGTCGCAGTCCACGACGCGGCGGAGTTTTACTGGCTCTTGCAGTGCGAACGATTGACCGGCGAGCGCGTCCGCTTTGGCCGCGGTATCGGTGACCGCGAAGGCGAGGAGATGGGTGCCGGTGTAGCGCGAAATGGCAGCATTCATTTGCGCGGCGAGTGGGGTGTCCTCCCCGGTCGGTGTGAGGATTTCCAGATAGCCCTCGCGCAGCATGATGCAGCGATTTCCAGTCCCTGCCGGACCGTGCTGGGTGCGCTGGGGCGTGAAGGGCGTGAGGGTGAAGCCTGCCCGCTCCAGATCAGCGCTCGCGGCCGAGATGTCGGGCACGAAGTGGGCGAGGTGATCGAAGAACACTTCGTCGGGCCGTTCGGGAAGTTGGCGCCAGGCGTTTGCGTGGATGGTCATCGCGGTGCGCGCCCCGCGGCACGGGTGCTGAGCGCGCGATAAGGGCGCGGCGGAGACGCGGGACTTTTGCAAAGGACGCTCAAGGGCTCGTTGCTCCTCAACTCGGACAGCGAGACAACGTTTGTCGCTAGAATGGAATTATAGGTCTGCGGGCTGGGTATGACTTTGCTAGATTCTGCTTAATCGCGTGAATTTGAGCAATCACGTTGCGCGGTTGCGCGCCAACTGAGATGGCGTTTCCTAAGCCTTCCGTGTTCTCAGCATGTTTTGGCGAATGCTGCGCGGCTTGGCTGGCGGGGCGTAGCACGTGGCCACGGCATCCTGCTGGCAGGTCTGTGTTCGTCCCGAAACGAGCGCTACTGGGGGTCCGAGCTGGGGGCCGCCAAGGGGCGAGTGGTTGTGGGGGGCAGCGCCTTGGAGGCTTTTCGGCCCGCGATCGCAAGGCGGCTCCTTACGCCTTCGAGTTGAGCGTCGGCGAGCGACAGTTCGGCATCGAGCGCTGCCGCTTTGGCTGCCCGCGGTGGGGAAAGCCCGGCGATCAGTGCGTAGACGGCGGGCGTCAGAAACAACGTGACAATGGCGGCGAGGCCGAGGCCTCCAAACACCACCCAACCGATGGCAGAGCGGGCCTCCGCCCCCGGTCCCTCGGACAAAATCAGCGGCAAGCCGGCAAGGACGGTGGAGGCCAACGTCATGGCGATGGCCCGGAGCCTCGTCTGCGCAGCCTGGGCCGCTGCGTCGTGCACCCCGATGCCTTGGTCGCGCAGCTGATCGGCGAACTCCACCAGCAGGATGCCGTTCTTGGCCATGATGCCAATCAGCATGAGCACGCCGATCTGGCTGTAGATGTTGATCGTGGTGCCGGTGAGCCAGAGCGCGAAGACGGCCGCGGCGACGCCGAACGGGACTGTGATCATGATGACGGCTGCGGACGTCAGGCTTTCAAACTGTGCCACCAACACCAGGAAGATCACCACAAGGGCGATCAGGAAGGTGAGCAAGAGGTCTGACGATGTTTCCTCAAGCGTTGCCGCTTCGCCCAAGAAGAGGAGGCCGATATCGCCTGGCAGGGTCGTTTCGGCGAGGGTGCGAACACTCTCGACGGCCGCTTGGAGCGGAAGTGAAGGATCGAGCGAGGCGTCAATTTCGATGGCGCGTCGCTGGCCTTGGCGATCGAGTTCGGCCGCAACGCCTTGCTCGCTGAAATTGACCAGCTGAATGAGCGGGACGAGGACGCCGCTGTCGGAACGTACCGACAGATTGAGAAGGTCAGCCGGGTCGCGCACCGCCCCAGCGGACGACTGAAGCATGACCGGCACGGCCTGATCGTCGATGGTGATCTCGGCGATCTCGTCTTCATCGATGAGCGCACGCAGCGCGGCGGAGAGCTCGGTCATCGGCACGTTGAGGTCGGCTGCGGCGGCCCGGTCGATGCCGATGGAAAGCTCTGGTTGTGTTGCCTGATATTGGACCCGGACTTCTGACAGTCCGTCCACTTCGTCTAACGCTTCTGCGAACGGATAGGCCGCCGCGGCAATGGCGGGGTAGGAGGGGCCGGTCAGCGCGAGGGAAATGCCCCCGCCATCGCTGCCGCGCAGGCCAAGACTGTTGCCGGACGTTGTGCGTGCGCGGGCCCCGGCGAGCCCTGCGAGTTCCGGCGCGAGTTGCGCCTCGATCTCGGCTTGGGAAACATCGCGCTGATCCCACGGGACGAGTGCGGCTGAGATTTCGCCGCGGTTCAGGTCCCAGCGCCCGGTGATTGAACCGATCCCGACCGCAAGGCCCTGGTCCACGAACGGGGCGAGCATGTCCTCGACCGCAGCCACCTGGCGGTCGGTGTAGTCGAGCCCGGTGCCATCCGGTCCTTGCAGGCGCACTGTGATCTCGCCGCGGTCTTCGGTGGGCACGAGCTCTTGGCCGACGTCCTCGAAGATCCCGACAGCGACCCCGGCCATCAACGCAAAGGCTGTGACGGTCACAAGCGGTGCGGCGATGACCGGCCTCAGGAGTGCACCGTAGAGCGCGGCGAGGGGGCCTCCAAGGGTATGGCCAATGCCGGACTGACTGCCCAGGGAGGGCAGGAGCGAGGCGAGCATGGGGCAGATGGTGAGCGACACGAAGGACGAGATCGCCACCGTCAGCGCGAGGACGAAGCCGAACTCGGAAAACATGCGCCCGGCCTCGGAGGGCAGGAAGGAGATGGGCAGGAACACGGCCACCAGAGTTGCGGTGGTGGCGATGACGGCGAAAAAGACCTCCTGCGTGCCGCGCACGGCGGCTGCCAGCTGACCCATGCCCTCCGCCCGTCGCCGCTGAATGTTCTCGGTGACCACGATGGCATCGTCCACCACCAGGCCGGTGGCGAGCACCATGGCGAGCAGCGTGATGAGGTTGATGGAAAAGCCCATCAGGTAGATGCCGGCGAGCGAGGCAGTAAGCGCGACGGGGATTGCCACCGCAGGCAGCATCGTGACCGCAAGCCGGCCCATGAAGAGGTAAATGACTGCGACGACAATCAGGAGCGCTAGGGCGAGCGAGGTGAGGACTTCGTTGATCGCCCCTTCGATGAACACCGAATCGTCGCTGATCACGACGAAGTCGAGGTTGCTGAACCGCTCCTCCAGCCGGTCGAGTGCGGTGCGGACATCGGCGGCGATGGCCACCGTGTTGGAGGCCGACTGGCGCACGATGCCAAGGTTGATGACCAGCTGGCCATCGTAGCGGGCAAAGCTCTCCGGCGTTGCGAGCCCGAAATAGACATCAGCGATGTCGCCGAGCCGCACCGGATCGCGCACCATCAGCGCCTCGATCCGCCCTGGGTCGGTGACCGTGGCGTCAGCGCGGACGAGCACTTCGATTTGTCCGGCTTCAAAGCTTCCGACGGGGATATCGAACTGGGCAGCGCGCAAGGTTTCGGCGACTTCTCCGATGGAGAGCGAGAACGCAGCAAGTTTTTCCGGGACGACGGCGACGCGGATCACCCGTTCCTGCTCGCCAAAAAGCCTGACCTCCGCAACGCCGTCGACTGCGGTGAGAAGGGGCACGATTTCGGTTTCAACGCGCCGCGTCAGCTGGTCGATGTGTTCAGTGCTGCTCGACACCGAGACCTGCATGATCGGGCTGGCGTCGCGCTCCGATTTCACGACGAAGATGTTTTGAACGCTCTGGGGCAAGCGTCGCTCCACCCGGCTGACGGCTTCACGCACGTCGTTGGCGGCGTTGGTGAGATCGCGGCTCGGCGAGAATTCTACACGAATGCGGAAGTTACCCTCTTCCGAGGAGGATCTAACGTTGGTGACGCCTTCAACGCGGGAGACGGCGGCTTCGACGATGGAGGTGACCTCGGCGTCCACGGTGGAGGGAGATGCGCCCGGGTAGTCGGCGCGCACTGAGACCACGGGGCGGTCCACATCGGGCAATTCGCGCACCTCAAGCCCGAACAGCGCGGCAAGGCCTGCAATCACCAGGAGAAGGTTCATGACTGCGGCGAGCCAGGGGCGACGGACGGACAGGCCTGGCAGACCGTCGCCGGAGGGGGGCGGCCGGGCCACTAGCTGCTACGCGCGGCGCGTGTGCCGATGACGTTGACCGTGCGCCCGTCAGACAGGCGCTGCGTGCCTTCCACCACGACCACGTCGGCGTCGCTGAGCGGACCGTCCACCAACACCGAGCCGTCGCGGCGGCGCACCAGGGTGACCGGCACCTGCTCGGCCGCGCCGTCCACCACACGCCAGACGTGAAGACCGTCACGGTCAAAGAGCAGCGCCAACTCGGGAACAGCGGGGTAGGTGGGGCCGGGCAACAGCAGGCGGATCGTGAAGGAGGCCCCAGGGCGCAGCTCGTCGTCTGGGTTCGGGATGGCAACGCGCACGCGGGCGGTGCGGCTGGTCGCATCGAGCCGGCTGTCAATGGCGCTGACCGTGCCGGTAAAGGTGCGTCCCGGCAAGATCGGCGTCATTGCCTCGACGCTGAGGCCGGTGCTGACGCGCGACAGGGCGGCTTGCGGAAGATCGAATTCCACAAGGATAACGCTGCGGTCATCGTAGGGGGCGATGTCAACGTCGCTGTCGATCCAGGCGCCTTCCTCGACCAGCGGCAGGCCGGATTTGCCGGCAAAGGGCGCAAGTAAGGTTCGCTCGTCGAGGGCCTGTTTTGCGCGCTGGACCTCCAGCCGGGCGATCTCGAAGGCGGTTTCCACCTCGCTCAATCTGGCGTCTGACGCGACGCCGCGGTCGGTGAGGCTGGCGACGCGTCCGCGGATCCGCGTTGCTTCCGCAAGTCGCGCCTCAGCGAGCTCGAGTGCGAGACGCTCGTCGTCGCTGTCGAGTTGGAGAAGAACGGTGCCGGTTTCAAACGGCACGTTCGGCTCAAGGGCGAGGTCGGTGATGCGCCCGGAGGCTTCACTGCGCAGCATGATCGTGCGCAGCGCACGCCCCGTGCCAACGATCTCGATGGTGATGTCGTCGGCGGCGCGCTCGACCGGGGCAACAATGACGGGCGTTTGTCGGGACCGGGTTCGCCGCTCCTCGCTTGCTGCTTCTTTCGCTGAGAAGAACGGGACGCGCTGTTTTAGCTCGGCCGGCGCCACCCAAAAGGCGAAAGCGCCGCCGATCAGAAGGCTGGTGAGGATCAGCTGCTTCCACATGGAAACGGGTTGGCCCATTCAATCCTCGCCGGCCCGGTATCGGCCAATCCAGTTCCCCGTCTGCCGCACAAACATAGCGTTGTCGGAAGTTTGCGCCAGCGGCCTGATCAGGGGTGGCGGCCGGCATTGGGCCGCCACCTGAACCTCAGCCGCTTTACAGATCGAGCTGGTAGCTGGCGGGGATATAGCGGAAGCCCTCGCCTTGTTCGGCAATAAACCCGACTGCCGGTGCCGGCATGTGGTAGCCCGCAAACGGGATCCGGTCTGCGGCGATCATGCCGAGCACTCGCCGGCGCGCAGCGGCTGCCCCCTCTTTGTCCATGTCGAACAACACATGCCAATCGGGCCGCTGCATGGACAGGACGAAGTGGTTGCATAGATCCGCGCAGACCATCAGTCGCTCGCCTTCACTCTCGATGTGGTAGGCGGCGTGACCGGGGGTGTGGCCGCTGGAATCGATCATTGTGATCCCGGTCACGACGTCCTGGCCGTCTTCCAGAAAGGTCATCTGGTCGGGCAGGGCAAAGACCGTGGCTTCCAAGATGCGCTGCAGGCCTTCGCCGCGTGCACCGGGGTTGGCGCGCCAGAAATCGAACTCTTCGCGGCCCGTGACGTAGCGCGCATTGGGAAATGCCGGTGTTTCGCCCTCGAACAGGCCGCCCACATGGTCGGGGTGGAAGTGCGTGACGACGACGATGTCGACGTCTTCCGGTGCGATCCCGTTGGCGGCGAGGGTTCCCAGAAGGGCACCGCGGCCCGGGCGGCGGGCGGCACCATTGCCGGTGTCGAACAGCACGACTTCATTGCCGGTGTTGACCACCACAGGCGTGTAGTCGTTCTGCAACATGTTGCCCGGCAACAGGTTCGCTTCCGCGAGGGCGGCGACATCTTCCCGCGGCTGGTCGGTGCCAAAGATTTCGTGCGGGTTTTCGCGTTGGATGGCGCCGTCCAGGATAGTCGAGACCTCGAAAGCGCCGCGGTTGAAGCGGTAGATCGACGGCCTGATGGGCCCCGTTTGGGGCGCCGCGGCGTGGGCGGTCTGCACCGTCTTTGCCGTCGCGGCTGCGGCGGTGGTTGCCGCAGCACCAATCAGCGCGGTGCGCCGGGTCATATTCAGCGAGCCCATGAGGTTACTTCCTTTGGCGTTCTGTGAAATGCCGCCCTGGGAATGAAGCTGGGTTGCTCACTGCAGTCGTCCAGACGTGATTTGGCGGCCTCGTAGGTACAATGTGGAATCGAGCCGCCGCTGCTGGCACTTAAATTATCGTAAGTGCCTCGACTTGGTGCCGAGTGTCGCAAGTATTTCATCTTCGCAGGGTTTGGCTTTTGGCAAGTTTGACGAGGGCTCTTGGCGATCGCGCCACTTGCCGTCAGGATAAAGCGTTGCGTCTGATCGGCTTCACCACGGCGGAGTGATTCATGACTGTCTGCCTATCTTTGCGCGCGCGCGGCCGAGAAGCGCCGATTTACCTCCGATTTCAAAGTTTTCTTCTCCGGGCCGTCGCCGCCATTTCTTTCGTGTTCTGGCTGGGCGGTGCGGCGGCCGCGCAAGATGTTGAACTTGAGCTGGTGTTGCTGGCCGACGCGTCTGGTTCGATTACCGAAGCTGAGATCCGCTTTCAGCGCGAAGGGTATGCGGCGGCGCTGACAGACCCGCGGGTTTTGGACGCGATCGCTGGCACCGCCTACGGAGCGATTGCGGTCACATATGTGGAGTGGGCGTCGGACACGGCGGTCGTGGCGGACTGGGCCAGGATCGATGGCTTGGAGAGTGCGCAGCGGTTTAGCGATGAACTTATCGGCAAGCCGCGTCAGGCATTTGGGCGCAACGCCATCGGGCGCGCGTTGCTGAACGGCAAACGGCTCATCGACACGAACCGGTTTGATGGTTGGCGCAAGGTCATCGACTTTTCCGGTGACAGTCCGAACAACTACGCCGGTCCGCGGATTGAAGATGCGCGCGACACGGTGGTGGCGGCGGGCATCACAATCAACGCTTTGCCGATCCTGTGCCGATTTTGCGATACGCCGCAGCGCTATCCCGATCTCGCCGCCATCTACCGCGAGCGGATCATCGGTGGCCCCGGGGCGTTTGTGGTGACGGCGGCGAACGAGCAGGACCTTGCAGATGCCATCCGCCGCAAGCTGATCCTTGAGATCACCGGCGATGTGCCAGCGCGACGGTTTGCAGGCGATAGCACCAGCGAGCGGTGAGAAGAGGGTTTTCGCCGAAGGGCTCCTACAGTCTGGTCGACCATGTGCGCACCCACGATGGGGGACGTGCGTGTGAGCGGGGAGGGCGGACAGCCTCACCATTGTGCGCTGTGATCACGAAGGGGTGTTAAACCGGGCGCCGGTGCTAGTGGGGCTGATCGCACCAACATCGCGCTTGTCGGAAGTGTGGGTGACGGCCAAGTTGGCACAAGCACGAGTTAGTTCGTCGTCGCCTTGAAAACTGAAATTGTCAGCGAGTGTCTGGTGGGTGGATCCAAAGCCAGGGTTGATCAAGAGAAAGCGACCGACGCGCTCGCAGGACGGCGTGGCCGGGGGACGTCTTGCCATCCGCCAGCTGGCGTTGGGGTGAGTTGATGTCGCTCGCGCCCAGGCTCATCCGCATGCATCCGTCGGACAATGTTGCAGTCGTCGCCAACGACGGTGGGCTGCCAGCGGGCACGGTGGTGGATGGGCTGGTACTAGCGCAGGCCGTGCCGCAGGCGCACAAGGTTGCGCTCAACGCGCTCGCGCAAGGCGAGCCGATCGTGCGCTACGGGGTCAATATCGGTCACGCCGCTGAGGCTATCGCGCAAGGCGCGTGGATTAACGAAGCGAACCTTCACATGCCGAGCGCTCCCGATCTCGACGCTTTGCCAGCGCCTCCCAGTGAGGCCACTCAGCCGCAACCTCTCGATGGCTACACCTTTGAAGGGTATCGCAATCGGGACGGCAGTGTGGGCACGCGAAACATTTTGGCGATCACCAACACAGTTCAATGTGTTTCTGGCGTTGTGGGGCATGCCGTCGACCGGATCCGTCGCGAGCTGCTTCCGCGATACCCGGGCGTCGATGATGTGGTGGCGCTCGACCATATCTATGGCTGTGGTGTCGCGATTGATGCGCCGGGTGCTGCGATCCCCATACGGACGCTGCACAACATCGCCAGGAATCCAAACTTCGCAGACTCGACCATGGTGGTCAGCTTGGGGTGCGAGAAATTGCAGCCCTCGCGCCTGTTTCCGGACTTGTTCGGCTTTGGATCCAATGGTCGGGACGGTGACGGGAGCCTCATCACCCTTCAGGATGAGAACCATAACGGGTTTGAATCCATGATCGCGTCGATCTTGAAGAGCGCGGAGAAACATCTCACCCAACTCAATGCACGCAAGCGCGTGACGTGCCCAGCGTCCGACCTTGTGGTGGGAATGCAGTGTGGCGGTAGCGATGCGCTGTCGGGCGTGACGGCTAATCCGGCGCTTGGGATCGCCGCTGACATGATTGTACGGGCGGGCGGGACGGTAATGTTCTCGGAAGTCACAGAAGTCCGCGATGGGATTGACCAACTGGTCGCCCGTGCCGCCACTCCTGAGGTTGCGGTGGATTTGATCGAGCAAATGCGATGGTACGATGCGTACCTGGCTGCCGGAGACTCCGACCGCAGTGCCAACACGACCCCCGGCAACAAGAAAGGGGGTTTGTCGAATATTGTTGAGAAAGCCATGGGCTCGATCAGCAAATCGGGGTCGATGCCCATTTCCGGTGTCGTTGCCCCGGGAGAAAGAGCAACGCGCAAAGGGTTGTTGTTTACCGCAACACCGGCGTCGGACTTCATCTGCGGAACCTTGCAGATGGCCGCCGGCATGAACGTTCACATCTTCACGACCGGCCGAGGAACGCCCTACGGCCTGGCGGAAGTCCCGGTGCTCAAGTTGGTGACGCGAACCGATCTAGCGCGCCGGTGGCACGTTCTTGGTGTTATCGTTGCGGGTGAGGTGATCTCGGCCAATAAGAGTTTGGAGCGGGTCGGCCAGGAGATCTTTGAAACTATATTGGCGACCGCAAGCGGGCAAAAAACCCGCGCCGAGAGGCTTGGCTTGAGTAACCAGCTCGCGCTGTTCAATCCTGGACCGGTGACCTGACTATGGAACCAGAGTGGAGACCGTCGCAGAGATATCCGGACCCATCCGTGATGTCGTTGGATCCAAGCTTTGATGCGCTTCGTCTTCCGCTTGCTGGGGTCGAGCGGCTCGCCACCGGATGCCGTTGGAGCGAGGGGCCGGTCTGGTTTGGCGATGGTCGATACCTTTTGTGGAGCGACATACCCAACAACCGAATAATGCGCTGGGATGAGGCGACCGGTGAGGCAGCCCCCTTCCGCCAGCCCTCCAACTTCGCCAACGGGCAGACGCGCGATCGGCAGGGACGGCTCATTACCTGTGAACACGGCACCAGGCGGATCACGCGGACGGAGTATAATGGCGACATCACCGTGTTGGCCGACAGGTTTGACGGGAAGCGGCTGAACTCGCCCAATGATGTGGTTGTGAAGTCGGACGGAACGGTGTGGTTCACCGACCCCCCGTTTGGGATTGCAGGCAGCTATGAAGGGCATAAAGCGGAGCCGGAACTCACCCAGAATGTGTACCGCCTTACGCCGGAGACGGGCGACTTGACGGTGGTTGCGGACGATGTCCTTGGGCCCAACGGGCTGGCATTCTCGCCCGATGAGCAAAAGCTCTACGTGGTGGAATCACGGGGCCAGCCGACCCGGAAGATTCTCGTTTACGATGTGTCCGCCGATGGGACCGAGATTAGCAACAAGCAGGTGCTGATTGACGCACGGGGTGGGACACCAGACGGATTTCGTGTCGATGCGCTGGGCAACTTATGGTGCGGATGGGGGATGGGTTCGGCGGAACTCGATGGCGTGATGGTGTTCGACCCGAACGGCAAACCCATCGGCCGCATCGCGCTGCCCGAACGCTGCGCCAACCTGTGCTTCGGTGGACGGGCAAACAGCCGATTGTTCATGGCGGCCTGCCACTCAGTCTACGCACTGTACGTGAACGTTGCCGGTGCGGTGAGCGTTTGAGCGGATGCCAGACCGGCCTGGCACCCGGCTCCGCCGTGTTTGTTTGAGTTTTTTGAATATGTCAGCGCTCTCCGAGATTTTAGGTTGATGATGGGCTCACCCTACTGCTTACACTGAGCCAAGTGTTTGGCGTATTTGAATGTCGGTCGGGAGTTCGACGCTTTCCATGGAGCCATCCCCGCGCAGCATCTTGGTGATCATGCTTGCCGCGCGACGCCCCATTTCACGGTGTGGGACGTGGACCGTCGTCAAGGCAGGATCCGCCAGCCGGGCAAGTTCAATGTCGTCAAAGCCAGTGATTGAAATATCGTTCGGCACCCTGAGACCCGCCTCGCGTGCTGCGCGCAAGGCGCCGACTGCTAGCACATCGTTGGCGCACATGATGGCCGTTGTTTGGTCAGCAACGGCCATGACCTCTCGAAAGGCTGTCTCTCCATTTTCGATGCCGTACGGTGTCTCGACAATTGGCAGGGAGGCTGGATCGAACCCTGCCTCCCGCATGGCATCTTGAATGCCATGAACCCGCCCGCGCGCGCGGTCGTTGGAGGCGACGGGTGCGGTGATGCAGGCGATGTTGCGGTGACCTTGTCCCAAAACCAAACGCGCTAATTTGGCCATCCCTTCACGATTGTCGAACCCTACGGCTATTCTGTCTTCGGTTGCTTTGTATGACCAAGTGATCAGCGTCGGCACGCCCCTTTTCTCCAAGAAATCGTAGACTGCGGGGTTGCGATCGTACCCGATCAGAAACAACGCGTCGGCACCCCCAGCGACAAGCGCTCGGACCTGTTCTTCCTCAAGAGCCGCGCTGTAGGCTGATGATGCGACGAGCAGCGTTTTGCCAAGCCGGCCCAACTCTTCCTGGAAAGCTTGCAGTCCGCGGGCGAAGACTGCGTTCTCCATGGTCGGAATCACGGCACCAACGGTGTTGGTTTGCTTGGCGGCAAGGGCGCGTGCGCTGAAGTTGGGCGCGTAACCAAGCTCCCGCACAGCTTCCATGACGCGCTCTCGTGTTTCTCGAACAACTTGTTCTGGGTTGTTCAAGCATCTTGAGACAGTTGCTGTCGAAACCTGAGCGCGTTCTGCGACGTCGGCCAACTTTGGGATGGCTTTGTGGGAGGCTGACTGTGCCATGGAACGGGTGTGTTCCCTTTCTTCGCGGCGAAAACGCTTTTCAACAGCTGTATCACATTAGCAAATGTAAGCTCTTGCACGAAAGTACTGTTCGAGCGAGCGCGAGACATCAAATGCTCCGTGACGACCGGCAAACCTGGCGTACGGATTGCTGAGGTCGCGAAAGACATTGGTACCGATCTGATCATCGTCGGTGCGCATAACTCTTCCGCAGTCGATTACTTACCTGGTTCAACGGCATCGCGGGTTGCGCGCCGCGCGCTTTGCTCGGTGTTGATCCCGCGTCCTGGAGCCTGAACGCCCGCAACATGTCTATGGAGTGGCGCGCAAGCTTTACGGGCGGGCAGGGCGCCTCGCCCATGGGTCCCCAGCCCCACGCGTCTGGTCGAACCAATTGAGTCCATCGGTTCGTGGGGGCCTCCTTATCGGATTGCCGCACTTCGATCTGAAATCGCTGCGCCGGCTTGTCAACGCGGTGGAGATGGGGAACTGAGGCGTTGAGGTCTTACGCATTTGGACTCAAGGGTGGGCGTGCAGGCGGGTGTCGATTCCGCCGTCGTTCGGAACACGCGCTCAGCACGTTAAAAATTGACGCGAGTAAGATATTAGGGCTACTCATTGGTGAGATCGAGGGAGAGTGAGATGCGGCCTGAGCGGGTCAAAACCATGGAGGAACTCGCAACGCTTAGCGGCATCTCTCGGCCGACCCTGTCGAAGTTTTTCCATGACCCCAATTCGGTGCGGCCCTCCACCCGCGAGCGTGTCGAGCGGGCGCTGCAGCGCTACGATTATCGACCCAACGTTTACGCCATCAATCAGAATCGGCAGCTGACCCGCAACATCGGCATCGTGGTCCCGTTCCTTGCCGATCCATTTTTCGCCGAGGTCGCCCGAACGCTGGAGCCGATGTGTGCTCGGTCGGGCTTCAATCCCATTCTGTTGAGCTCCCACGGCGACCCGAAGCGTGAAGTGGAAAACCTGGAGAGTCTGTCCGTCATCCGGCCAGCCGGAGTGCTTCTGGCACCGCTCGGCCGCCGCTCGCAACGCGACGCGCTTGAGGCGTTTTGTGAGGACGTGCCGACTGTGCTTGTCGACTGCGATGTGAGCGGTGTCGGGGACGCGTTTTTCGGCTCGGATAATATGCAAAGCATTGGTTTAATGGTGGATTATCTCACTCGCACGGGTGAACCGCCAGCCTTTCTAGAGATGCGTGAGGCGCCAAATCCCAACGCCAACAAGCGCCGCGCTGCCTATGAAGCGGCGATGCGAGCCCTCGGGCACACGCCGATGCTGCTGGGCATCGATGGTACGGGCTGGAACTTTGAGGAGCTGGCCGCGGAGGCCGCAGCCGACCTCATGCGCAACCGCGCGCTGCCCAGCAACACCATTTTGTGCAGCAACGACCGGTTGGCGATTGGCGTCCTCTCGGCGGCCTACGAGCACGGATATCGGGTGGGCATTGGCCATGGCCATGCGCTGCGCGTTGCCGGCCACGACGATCATCCCTACACCCGCTTTTCGTGCCCCTCGCTCACCACCGTGGCGCAGGACTATGCGTCCATCACCGGAGGCAGCATGGCTGCGCTCCTGTCCATTATCGAGACCGGCGTGCGTCCTGCGCAAAAGGCGAGCCACGTATTTGAGGGGACGCTGATCATGCGTCGGTCTGCATAAAAAGCTACGCGCGTAAAGTTTTTGATTGACGCGACGTGGTTGTGACGGTACCGATTGGGTTAATAAAAACTCGGAGGAAACCATGTCACTTAAGCGGGCCCTCGCTGCCACGACAGCACTCAACCTTTGCGCCGCCGTTGTCCCTGCTGCCGCGCAAGACAGCTCCATTACCATCGCCACCGTGAACAACGGCGATATGATCCGCATGCAAGGTTACACCGACCAATTCACCGCGGAGACCGGAATTGGCGTGGAGTGGGTCACGCTGGAAGAAAACATCCTGCGCCAGCGCGTGACGACAGATATCACCACCCGCGGCGGTCAGTTCGATATTATGACCATCGGCATGTATGAAACGCCGATCTGGGGCGCCAATGGTTGGCTTATCCCCCTGGATGATCTGTCGGCCGAATATGATGTCGACGACCTTTTGCCGGCCATGGCGGGTGGCCTCAGCCATGACGGCACGCTCTACGCTGCGCCGTTCTATGGCGAAAGCTCCATGATCATGTACCGCACCGATCTGATGGAAAAGGCTGGGCTGGAGATGCCCGACGACCCCACCTGGGAGTTTGTGCGTGACGCCGCCATCGCGATGACCGACCGCGACAACGACGTTTATGGCATTTGCCTGCGCGGAAAGGCCGGCTGGGGCGAGAACATGGCGTTCCTCACCGCCATGTCGAATGCTTTTGGTGCGCGTTGGTTTGACGAAAACTGGAGGCCCCAACTCGACAGTGACGCGTGGTCCGAAACACTGAACTTTTACCTCGACCTGATGGAAGAGGCCGGTCCTCCGGGGGCATCCTCCAACGGCTTTAATGAGAACCTGTCGCTGTTCCAGCAGGGCAAATGTGGCATGTGGATCGATGCCACCGTGGCCGCTTCGTTTGTGACGAATCCGGACGACTCTGCTGTCGCAGATAGCGTGGGTTTTGCGCTCGCGCCCAACACCGGCAAGGGCCGCAACTCCAACTGGCTATGGGCGTGGGCTCTCGCCATTCCGGCGGGCACAAATCAGCAGGCCGAAGCCAAGCAGTTTATTGAGTGGGCGACTTCCAAAGACTACATCGAGCTGGTGGCCGAGAACGAAGGCTGGGCTAATGTGCCTCCGGGGGCACGGACCTCGCTCTATGAAAACCCGGACTATCAGGCGGTGCCGTTCGCCGACATGACGCTGAAGTCAATCCTGTCCGCTGATCCGCTGAACCCCACCGTCGAGCCGGTGCCTTATGTGGGCATTCAGTTCGCTGCCATTCCTGAGTTTGCAGGCATCGCCACGCAGGTGGGGCAGGAGATTTCTGCCGCGCTTGCTGGTCGGCAGAGCGCTGAAGAGGCACTGAGCAAAGCCCAAGCATTGACCGAAGAAGAGATGGAAGCGGCCGGCTACTAAAGCCGCCTGCCACGCCCCGGGCCGCAGGCGCGGCCCGGTTCTTCTGCGACAGGCAATGGTGCCTGCCGCCACGGTCTCAATGCGCGAGGGCGATCCGCGATGGCCACCCAACAGTCCCGTTCCGCGGCGCGTCTGATGATGGCGCCGGCAGTTGTCCTTTTGCTTGGCTGGATGCTGATCCCGCTAACAATGACGCTGTGGTTTTCTTTCCGGCGATACTTGCCCCTGCGCGGTGGCGATCTCGGCTGGACCGGATTTGACAATTACGTCCGTTTTTTCACCTCGAGCGCGTTTTGGCCAAGTGTTCAGACGACGCTGATTCTGGTCGGTGGCGTCCTCGTCATTACTGTGGTGCTCGGCATTCTTCTGGCGCTGCTGCTTGATCAGCCCATGTGGGGGCAGGGCGCGGTGCGCGTTTTGGTGATCGCGCCCTTCTTCGTCATGCCCACTGTCTCGGCGCTGGTGTGGAAGAACATGTTCATGGATCCGGTGAACGGCCTCTTCTCCCATTTGTGGCGCGCGGTGGGGGCTGAGCCTGTCGCGTTCTTGTCAGATGTTCCGCTCGGCTCGCTCATCGTCATTATCTCATGGCAATGGCTGCCGTTCGCCACCCTCATTTTGCTTACGGCGGTGCAGTCTCTGGACAACGAGCAAATGGAGGCGGCGGAGATGGATGGCGCCTCGGTGCTGTCGCGCTTCCGCCATCTCGTTCTGCCGCATCTGTCGCGCGCAATTACAATTGTCATCTTGATTCAGACGATTTTTCTGCTCTCGATTTTTGCGGAAATCTTCGTGACGACTGGTGGCGCCTTTGATACGCGCACTCTCACTTACCTCATCTATCAACGCGTTCTGGAAAGCCAAAACGTCGGGCTCGGCAGCGCCGGTGGCGTCTACGCCATCATCCTCGCCAACATAGTGGCCATCTTCTTGATGCGCATCGTCGGCAAGAACTTGGACCGGTAGGAGCGAAAATCATGGCACGAGCAGTTACACCTAAGCAAAAAGCCATCAACACTGGCCTCGCTTGGACCATCGGTCTTCTGATTTTCTTCCCGATCCTGTGGACCATCCTCACAAGCTTCAAAACTGAGGCGGAAGCCATCGCGAGCCCGCCGGTGTTCCTTAACTTCAGTTGGACGCTTGAGAACTACGCGATTGTGCAGGAGCGGTCTGATTATCTGCGCTTTCTTTGGAACTCTGTGATTATTGCTGGTGGATCCACAATCCTGGGCGTGATCATTGCGGTCCCTGCAGCCTGGTCGATGGCATTCGTGCCATCGCGCCGCACGAAAGACATTCTGCTTTGGATGCTCTCCACCAAGATGCTTCCGGCGGTGGGTGTGCTTTATCCCATCTATCTTATCTTCATTCAGCTTGGCCTGCTCGACAGCCGGATTGGTCTTGTCGTCATCCTAATGTTAATCAACCTGCCAATTATTGTCTGGATGCTCTACACTTACTTCCGCGAAATCCCCGGCGAGATCTTGGAGGCGGCTCGGATGGATGGAGCAGGTCTGCGCGAGGAAATACTCTACGTGCTGACACCGATGGCGGTGCCCGGTATCGCATCCACCGTGCTCTTAAGTTTTATTCTGGCGTGGAACGAAGCGTTTTGGACGCTGAACTTGACGGCAGCCAACGCGGCGCCGCTCACCGCGTTCATCGCGAGCTACTCCAGCCCTGAGGGTTTGTTCTACGCGAAGCTTTCGGCCGCATCGACCATGGCGATTGCGCCGATCCTCATCCTCGGCTGGTTCAGTCAGAAACAACTAGTGCGCGGCCTCACCTTTGGCGCTGTGAAGTAAGGAACCGACATGGGACAGATTACACTCGAAAATGTGACCAAGTCGTTTGGCGACACCGATGTCATACCGCCGCTCAACCTGACCATCGAGGATGGAGAGTTCTGCGTCTTCGTCGGACCCTCCGGCTGCGGTAAGTCAACACTGTTGCGGCTGATCGCTGGTCTGGAAGATCTGACGTCCGGCACCATTCGGATCGACGATCAGGACGCGTCGCAAGTGCCGCCGGCCAAGCGCGGTCTTGCCATGGTGTTTCAATCTTACGCGCTGTATCCGCACATGTCGGTGCGCAAGAACATCGCCTTTCCGATGCGCATGGCAAACATCCCCCAGGATGAGCAAAACCGGCGTATTGAGGCGGCCGCCAAAGCGCTGAACCTCACCGATTACTTGGACCGGCGCCCGGGTCAATTGTCTGGCGGTCAGCGGCAGCGGGTCGCGATCGGGCGGGCGATTGTGCGCGAGCCCGCGGCCTTTCTGTTCGATGAGCCGCTTTCGAACCTTGATGCCGCGCTGCGGGTGGGCATGCGGCTTGAAATCAGCGAGCTTCATGAACGGCTGAAGACCACGATGATCTACGTCACCCACGATCAAGTGGAGGCCATGACGATGGCCGATAAGATCGTTGTTCTGCGGGCCGGGCACATCGAGCAGGTGGGGAGCCCCTTGGAGCTCTATCGCCAGCCTAACAACCGCTTCGTTGCCGGCTTTATCGGCAGCCCGAAGATGAACTTCGTCACCGGTGCAGAAGCTGAAAAGCTCGGCGCGGATAGTATTGGCGTCCGCCCCGAACACATCGACATCGCTGACGATGGCCCATGGCGGGGCACGGTGGGGATCGCTGAGCACCTCGGTTCAGACACCTTTCTCCACGTCCACGATACTGGCCTTGCAGACACGCTCACGGTCCGTGCCAAGGGTGAGGTGGGATTGAGGCACGGCGACCCCGTCACGCTCGCCCCGCAGGAGAGTCAGGTCCACCGCTTCGACGCGGCGGGCGCGCGCCTCGGCTGATGCGTCTTTCGGGCAAATCCGCGCTCATCACAGGGGCGGCGCGCGGCATCGGTTTCGCGTTTGCCCGTGCGTATGTGGCGGAAGGTGCCCGCGTCGCCATTGCCGATATCGATGCTGAGAGCGCGCGGGAGGCGGCAAAATGCCTTGGGCGAGCCGTTGCGGTGCCCATGGATGTAGCGGATCAAGAGTCAGTCACCAACGGCGTTGCAGCCGCCGTGGACGCGTTCGGTGCCATCGACATTTTGATCAATAACGCGGCCGTCTTCACCGCCGATCCCATCGTCGACATCCGCCGCTCGGATTATGAGCGCGCCTTTTCCATCAACGTCGCTGGCACGCTGTTTACGATGCAAGCGGTGGCCCGGCACATGATCGAGCGAAATGCCGGGGGCACAATCATCAACATGGCATCTCAGGCGGGTCGACGGGGCGAGCCGCTCGTCGCCGTCTACTGCGCAACGAAAGCTGCCGTGATCAGCCTTACCCAGTCGGCAGGCCTAAACCTGATCCGCCATGGCATTAACGTGAACGCGATCTCTCCTGGCGTTGTTGATGGGGCCCATTGGGATGGCGTCGATCAAGAGTTCGCGCGGCTTGAAGGTAAAGCACCTGGTCAGAAGCGGGCCGAGGTCGACGCAGCCGTCCCGTTCGGCCGTATGGGTGTGCCGGACGATTTGACAGGTCTTGCCGTGTTTCTCGCAACCCCGGAAGCTCGCTACATTGTGGCTCAAACCTACAACGTGGATGGCGGACAATGGATGAGCTGATGCGCCCGCTCGTCGCTCTTAAAAGGGACGAGCTGGGGGCGCTCCCGGCTGCGGTTGAACGGCCGCACTATTCGCGCAGCGCGCTTTCACCCGGCATCGTGCACATCGGTGTTGGCAACTTTCATCGCGCCCACCAGGCGTTCTATTTGCACCGCCTCATGCAGGAGGGTGCCGCGCACGATTTTGCGATCGTCGGCGCCGGAGTGCGCCCCGGCGATGCCACAATGCGCGAGAAACTGCTCGCGCAGGACCATCTGACGACGCTGATCGAGCTCGATCCCGATGGATCGTCCGCCGAAGTGTGCGGCGCGATGGTTGATTTTGTGCCCGTGGCTGGCGGAAACGCTTCCCTGATTGCGCAACTGGCGGAGGACTCAATCCGCATTGTGTCGCTGACGGTCACCGAAGGTGGATACTTTGTTGGATCCAATGGCGACTTCGCCGCGAACCATCCGGACATTGTCTACGATGCCATGCATCCGGATGCGCCGTGCACGGCGTTCGGTGCCATCGTTGCGGGGCTCGCCAGGCGACGCGCAGCGGGGAGCGGGCCGTTCACGGTGCAAAGTTGCGATAACCTACAAGGTAACGGCGCAATCACCCGTGCTGCCGTTTTGGGGCTCGCCGACATGCAAGACCCCAGCCTGGCGCGATGGATCGCGGAACATATCACCTTCCCCAATTCGATGGTGGACTGCATTGTTCCCGCGACAGGCCCAGCCGAGCTTACCGCCGCGCGCGCATTTGGGATCGACGACCGCGCCCCGGTGACCCATGAGAACTACCGCCAGTGGGTGATGGAAGACGCTTTTTGCGCCGGGCGGCCCGATTGGGACAGGGTGGGCGCTACCTTCACAAGCCGCGTGCACGACTACGAGACCATGAAGATCCGCATCCTCAATGCCGGCCACCAGGTTCTGGCCAACGCGGGGGAGTTGTTGTCTGTCGACACGATCGCGGATTGCATGGCCGACCCTTTGATCGGTTCATTCTTCCGTGCCGTTCAGCACCGCGAGATCGTTCCGCACGTTCAGCCTGTGCCTGATATGGCTCCGGTCGAATACGTGGCGCTGGTGGAGCGCCGGTTCGGCAACAGCGCCATCCGGGACACGGTGCGACGCGTTGCCTTCGACGGCTCATCTCGGCACACGGGCTTCGTGATGCCCATTGTGCAAGATGCCATTGCTGCCGGAGCGCCAGTGGAGGGGCTTGCACTTGTGGAAGCGTTGTGGGCGCGGATGTGCGCAGGCGAGCGCGAGGATGGCACGGTGATAGAACCCAATGACCCGCACTGGGCCACTTTGCGCACGCGTGCCGTAACCGCTCGGTCGGCGCCAGAGGCATGGCTCGACCTGTATGGTGCGATAGGTGCCGACAGTCGGTTCGCCGGCGCGTTTGGCCGATGGCTTGGCTACCTGTGGCGAGAGGGGACAGCTTCGGCCCTCAAAGCCTATACGCATAGCGAGCCACTCGCATCATGATCCTGTGCTGCGGTGAAGCGCTGATCGATATGATCCCGGTGGAGGGTCCGGACGGCCGCCAGGCGTGGCGCGCTGTTCCCGGCGGGGCCTTGTTCAACTCCGCAATCGCTCTGGGGCGTCTCGGTGCGCCCGCGGGACTGCTGACCGGCTTGTCCTCAGACGGCTTTGGCCGCCTTCTCAAAGACGCTTTGACCCACAGCAACGCTGACTACAGCACCGCCATCGTCACAGACCGCAAAACCGCACTCGCGTTTGTGCATCTGGAAGACGGCCAGGCGCACTACACATTTTACGATGAGGGCACGGCTGCGCTTGAGGTCCGGATCGACGATATCGCGCCGCTGCGCAGCAACATCACGACCCTTGTCTTCGGTGGGATCAGCCTTGTCGGCGAACCGTGCGCCAGCACAATGGAGGCGCTTCAGGTCCGTGACGGGGAAGGGCGCGTTGTGATGCTCGACCCGAACGTGCGCCCCGGCTTCATTCATGATCCAGCTGCGTTCCGCGAGCGGATCTGGCGGATGATGGCCCGCTCGCACATCGTCAAAGTATCGGACGATGACCTTGCTTGGCTTTACCCGGAGAAGCGTTCGCCTGAGCACGGTGTGCGCGCAATCCTCGACATGGGGCCGGACATTGTTCTGCTGACGAAGGGGAGTGCGGGGGCGAGCGCGACGTTACCGTCAGGGCAGGTGGTGTCTGTGCTCGCAGCGCCGGTGGAAGTGATCGACACCGTTGGGGCCGGGGACACCTTCAACGCCGGTGTCCTCGCAGCGCTTTTCGAACGCGGTGCGTTGACCCCGGAAAACATAAGACAGATTGATCCCGACACTCTTCGACAAGCTCTCGAGTATGGTGTCAAAGCGGCTGCGTTCAGCGTCTCGAAGCGTGGCGCGGAACCGCCCTGGAAGAGCGATATCGTTTAGCCCGATCAGCAACGCTATGCGATCGGGTGTCTGCTGGACTCGGAGGGAGGTTTCAGCGGCCGGCCATGGCCAGCCGGCGCGCGGGAGGTGCCGGCGGCGCCGTTGTATCGCGGCACACCAATTCGGCGGGCACCATTGTGACAGCGCGCAGCATGTGTGGATCGGCGATCCGGTCCAAGAGTGTTCGCGCCAGCCGTCGGCCGAGTTGGTAGGGGCGGATTGTCATTGTCGTCAGCGGGGGAGTGGTGACGGCGGCGTCTTGGATGTCGTCGAACCCGACGATCGATAGATCGGGCCCCGGGCGAAGTCCCATCCGCAACAGCCCTTGGGTTGCGCCGATGGCGACCATGTCGCCGTTGCACACGACGGCAGTCACGTCAGGGTGGGCGTTTTTCAGCGCGATCATGGCGTCGAGCCCCGAACGCTTGTTGTCCTCGCAGTCCCACACGATGGGTCCGAAGGGGCTGCGTTCGCTGAGCGTTCGATGGTAGCCCGCGAGACGGTCCACCCGCACACCAAAGGTCGCGATCCCGCCGAGGTAGGCGATGCGTTGATGGCCAAGATCGGCAAGGTGGTTGACGGCCGCTGAGATTGCCGCGGCATCCTCAATGCCGACGTGGTCGAAGGGCGAGTTGGGCAGGCGGCGAAGAAACGTCACCGTCGGCATCCGGTGGTTGGCGAGGAGGTCCACCTCATCAGACGGGGTATCAGCGGCTGGGACCCAGATGAGGCCGCTGCGGGACGAGCGGATGAACGCTTCAAGGTGGCGGCGCTGGCGTTCGGCGCTGTCGCGGCTATCGAGGACGGAAACCAGGAACCCTTCGCTTTCCAACAGGTCGCACACACCGCTCATGACTTCGGCATTGAGCGGGTTGGAGATTTCGTGGATGACCAGCCCGATTTCACGGTTCACACCGGACCGCATGGCGACCGCGCGGGCGTCCGGCACGTAGTTGAGGTCGTCCGCGGCCGCGAGAACGCGTTTTCGTGTTTGTTCGGAGATACGGCCCGTGCCGCGCAGCACTTGGCTCGCTGTCGCAACGGACACGCCGGCTTGGGCGGCGACGGTCGCAAGCTTTGGCTTCTTCACGGCGGAGGCTCTCACTGTGCTAAATCGTTTTATCGGACTGGCGCGGATGGAAGCTGCCACAACTGCTGAATTTGATACAAACGAATGCTCTATAGCAAAGAATACCTAAACAGAGGCTGTTGACAACTGATATATCGATATATCACACTCTGCGGGTGGCGGTCAGAACCTCGTTCCGACCCCGCCATTCGCTCTGATCGAGACCGGCACCTCGTCAAAACAACAACCGCCGGCGAAACATGGGAGGATCGATGACCTACTCACGCACACTCACAGGGGCTGTCGCAGGCCTCGCATTGCTCATGACCGGCACCGTGGTGTCGGCCGAAACACTGTTCTGGTCGACCCAGGCTCGCCCCGCCGAAGAGCGCCAGGCGATGCGCGACGGCGTGCTCGACAAGTTCGGCAGCGAAGTGGACTACCAGCCCAACGAGAATGGGCCGTGGCTCACCCGTCTTCAGGCCGAGCTGAAGGCCAACGACGGAACGATCGGTCTGCTCGGCGGGCTTCACGGCGAACTCGCCGCACTCAGCGCCGATGACCTTGTGGACCTCGACACGCTGGGCCTGTCTGCTGACAGCGGCACATTTAACGAGCTGGCCAAGCTCGGCGCCGAGAACATGCAGTACATCCCGTGGATGCAGGCGAGCTATATTATGGCCGCCAACAAGAAAGCGCTTGAGCACCTTCCAGAAGGCGCTGACATAAACGCTCTGACCTACGATCAACTGATCGAGTGGGCGGCCAACGTCCATGAAGCGGAAGGGCGCCCCAAGTTTGGTTTTCCCGCCGGCCCCAAGGGACTGAAGCATCGCTTCTTCCAGGGCTATCTGTATCCCTCCTACACAGATGGTGTTGTGCGCACGTTCGCGTCTGACAAGGCGGTGACGGCGTGGGAGAAATTCCGCGAACTATGGGAGCACACCAACCCGGCCTCGACGAACTTCTCGTTCCTGCAAGAGCAGTTGCTGTCTGAGGATGTGTGGATTGCTTTTGACCACACGTCGCGGCTGGCTCAGGCATTTAACGAGCGCCCTGACGACTTTGTAGCCTTCCCCGCGCCCGCCGGGCCAGAGGGGCGGGGCTTCATGCCGGTCCTTGCTGGCATCGCCATCCCGCGCACAGCGCCGGACATGGATGCAGCCAAGTCGTTGGTGGCTTACCTACTGGAGCCGGAGACGCAGATTGCGACGTTGAAGGCGACCAACTTCTTCCCGGTGGTCGCGGTTGAGCTTCCCGACGACTTGCCGCCGGCGGTGAAAGCGTCTGGCGAAGCGATCGCCAAGATGAGCTCGGCACCGGACGCCAACCCTGGCCTGCTGCCGGCCGGCTTGGGCGACATGGGCGGTGACTTCAACCGCGTCTTTGTGGACACGTTCGAGCGCATCGTGCTTGCCGGCCAACCCATCGAGCGGGTGCTGGAAGACCAGAAGCGGCGCCTGGCAACCATCATGGAGCGTTCCGGCGCGCCGTGCTGGGCACCGGACGCACCGTCGGACGGACCTTGCCCCGTGGAGTAAAGGTGATTTGGCCGGGCCTTGTGTCCGGCCGCTTCATTTATGGGATCGACCGCGCTTGGCCAAACAGCGCCGCCGGTCCCACCGAACCTCCCAACATTACGCTGCGACTTCATCCGACCAGCCGGCCTTGAGGGGCGTGCGCGATGGATGAAGCCGTACCCTAGAACTAGCGACGGCACGTGTGGGCATGCCCCTAGACGACCGATCGCGCACGCCCGGAGCGGTCCCATGAATGTGCGGTACTTGCCCTACCTGTTGATTTTACCAGTCACGCTTTTTCTTTGTCTGTTCTTCATCTACCCGTTCGTTCTCGTCTCGCAGCAAGCATTCAGCGGTCCTGAAGGGCCGACGCTGGAGCATTTTCGCGAGGTGGTGAGTTACTGGAAGTTCCCCATCTCGCTGCAAAACACTCTGCTTCTTGCGGCGGTGGTGGTCCCAATCCAGCTGGCGCTGTCGCTTCTCATGGCGACCATGGTGAGCCGCATGGGAAAGGGACGGGACCTGGTCCTGTACGTCTGGACCATCCCGCTTGGGATCTCTGACCTTGCGGCCGGGATCATTTGGCTCGCGATCTTCGAGCAGTCCGGCTTTCTGAACTCGATGCTGTACGGCATCGGGGCGGTGAGTGAGCCCGTCAACTTCCTGTCCTATCAGAACCCGGCCATCGTCTTCCTCGCCATCGTGCTTGCTGAGGTGTGGCGGGCAACTGCGATCATGCTCGTTATCCTGGTCGCCGGCATCGGCCTCATCCCCAAGGAATATTACGAGGCCGCTGAAGTCTTCGGCGCCTCACCGTGGAAGCGGTTCGTCAAAATCACCTTGCCGCTTCTGCGCCCATCGCTTCAGACCGCGCTTGTCCTTCGCGTCATTCTCGCATTCGAGGTGTTCGCTGTTGTGGCAGCACTTGGCGGGACGCTCTTCCCAGTCTTGATGAGCGAAACCTACGCTTACCAGTTCGATCTTCTGAACAGCAATGCGGCTGCCGCGATGGCGCTGATCATCCTCGGCATCTCCATCGTCTCGACCATTGTGATCCTTCGCGCGCTGCGCGTCCCGAAAGGAGCCCGGGTATGACCGCCGTTGACGTCGCTGCACCGGCCCAAGCCAGCACGGTGAAAACTGGCCGCTTTGTCTACATCGCCTCGGTCTTTCTTCTGTGCGCTTGGGTGCTTGTTCCGCTCTACTTCCTGCTGATCAACACACTCTCATCGCCAGAGGCTGTCACGAGCTTTCCAAAGTCGTTCGTGCCGGAGTTTAATCTTGGGAGTCTGGAGTTTTTCTGGAACTTTTCGGGTATCCTGAACGCGATCAAGAACTCCGTAATTGTCGCGGTGCTGACCATGATTATCTCAATCGCGGTCGGCGCACCCGCCGGATACGCCCTGTCGCGGTTTGACTTCCGCGGAAGGGAGCTGTTCCGGCTTCTAATCCTTCTCACCCGGGCCTTCCCGTTGCCACTTCTGGCTCTGCCGCGTGCGGTGATGTTCATCCGGAGCGGGCTTGACGACACCGTGTTCGGTCTGGCGCTCGTCCACGCGACGCTCGCGATACCGTTTGCAGTGCTGATCACGTTCTCCCTCTTCTCCGGCATCCCGCTGGAGTTGGAGGAGGCGGCGTGGACGCTCGGCTGCGACCGGCTGACAGCGTTCCGCAAAGTTGTGCTCCCGTTGATCCTGCCTGGGATCACCGCGTCAGCCATCTTTGCTTTCGTGATATCGTGGAACGAAGTTTTTGCGGCCGCAGTGCTTACCATCGAGAACCGGACTTTGACTGCCTTCTTGTTGGCGAGCCTGGCGGAGTCACCGCTTTACTTGAAATTCGCTGGCGGCTTCATCCTCGTCGTCCCGGCGCTTATCTTCATCTTTGCCGTCCGCAAATATTTGTTTGCGATGTGGGGCATCGCCAACCGCTGATTGGCACAACCAAGAACCGGAATTATCATCATGGCACAAATCGAAATCAAAGGTGTCGCCAAGCAATTCGGTAGCTATCAGGCGCTCCACTCCATCAACCTGTCGATCTCCGACCAAGAGTTCATGGTTCTTCTTGGTGCGTCGGGATGCGGAAAGACCACGCTCCTACGAATTGTCGCTGGGCTGGAAACCCCCACTGAGGGCGAAGTTTGGATTGGCGACCGCCGGGTGGATCACTTGCCGCCGCGCGACCGCGGCATCGCGATGGTTTTCCAAAACTATGCCGTCTTTCCCCATCTGACGGTGTTTGAGAATATCGGCTTCGGCCTCCGAATGGCAAAAGTCTCAAACGATGAAGTTAAGCGTCGTGTGGAGCGCAACGCCGAGCTCATGCACATCGAGCAGCTTCTGGCGCGCTACTCTGGCGAGCTGTCGGGCGGGCAACGACAGCGCGTCGCCGTTGCGCGGGCCCTTGCGATGGAACCCGACGTCATCCTCATGGATGAGCCGCTTTCCAACCTTGATGCGCTCTTGCGGCTTGAGATGCGCGCCGAACTGAAGGGCGTGCTGGCTGAAAGTAAAACCACCGCGATCTACGTGACCCACGATCAGGTCGAGGCGATGAGCCTGGCTGATCGGATTTCCGTCATGCACCAAGGCCGTATTGTGCAGTCAGCAACTCCGGTGGAAGTCTACCGCAATCCCGCCGAACACTTCGTGGCTGGCTTTATTGGCAATCCGCCGATGAACTTTCTGTCCGCTGTTCCCGAGGGGGCGGGACGTTACCGCGTTGCCGATAAAGTGTTGGACGGGCCGAACGGGGCAAGTGAACCGCTTGTCTTTGCCATTCGTCCTGAAGACCTGACGCTGTCGAACGACGGGTTCGCAGCGACTGTGAAGATCGTCGAGCCACTGGGTCCGCACCTTCTTGCAACGTGTGACGTCGCCGGGACGATGTTTCGCGCAATCCTCGATAGCGACATGACCGTGAAGCACGGCGATAAGCTGACGCTCGCTCCGCAGGACGGGCGGGTGCGCTGGTTCGATCCGGAAAGCCAGAGGGCCGTTGCATGAGGCCTGAGACTGCTCCGGCCAACGCACCGACCGTTGAGGACGCGATCGCCGTTCTCAAGGCGAACGATTTGGGCACCTACACGGTCCCCACACACGGGCTGTATCCCTTTCAGTGGAACTGGGACAGCTGTCTGACGGCGCTCGGCCAGGCGCACTTTGACGAGGCGCGGGCCTGGACCGAGATCGAAACTCTGTTCACCCATCAGTGGGAAGACGGGATGGTCCCGCATATCGTGTTCCACAAACACGATGACGGGTACTTTCCAGGCCCCGATGTGTGGCAAACGAACCGACCAGTGCCAACCTCCGGGATCACGCAGCCCCCGGTCGCGGGTTTTGCTGTGAGGCGGCTGTTTGAGCGCGCAAGCGACAAAGCTCTCGCCGAGCAACGTGCCCGAGCGTTACTTCCAAAGATCGCCGCCTGGCACGATTGGTTCTTTCGTGCGCGGGACCCGGAGGGCACCGGGCTCGTTGCGATCCTCCATCCGTGGGAGTCAGGTCGCGATAACTCAATCGACTGGGACGCTGCGCTCGACCGCGTCCCCATCGATGGGGTGATCCCGTTCCGGCGGCGCGATACGGAGCATGCCAACCCCGATCATCGCCCGACGCAGGCGCAGTATGAGCGATACATCGGGTTGGTGCAGCATTTTCGCGGCCTTGGCTGGGATAGCGCGCGCCTTCACGATGCATCGCCCTTCAAAGTGGTCGATCCCGGCTTCAACGCCATTCTCCTGCGCTCCTGCGCCGATCTCGCCGCCCTAGCCGAAGCGCTCGGCGAGACGAAGCTCGCGACGGACGCCCGAGCTCGCGCCGAGGCGGGCATCGCGGCGTTGGAGATGCTGTGGAGCGAGCCGTCAGGGCAGTACCTATGCTTGGATCGCGTGACGCGTGAACTTGTCGAAAGCTTATCGGTTGGTGGTCTTCTGGCAGCATTTGCACCAATTCCGCCGCACCGCGCTGCGCGGCTCGCCACCCGGATTGAAGAGGTTGCGGCGACGGCACAATACCTCGTGCCAAGTCACGACCCTACCGATCCGCGCTATGACGGCCGGCGTTATTGGCGCGGCCCAGCTTGGCTCATCGTAAACTACATGGTCGCCGACGGCCTTCGGGCAGCCGGTCAGCCCGCGATTGCGGAGCGCATTGAGGCTGACAGCCTCGCGCTTATCGCCGCCGGGTTCGCTGAATACTATGACCCAATCACAGGCGAGCCGTGTGGGGGCGGCAAGTTTACTTGGACAGCTGCGATTGCCGTGGAGATTTTAACAATGTCTGAGAAGCGTTCATGAAGCGCTCGCAGGTCAACGACATCATGGCGAGCGGCATCGATTTAATCCGCAGTCACAACTTTGCGCTGCCAGCTTTCGCGTGGTGGACGCCCGCCGAATTTCTGGCGCGCAGAGAGCAAGCGGCGCATTTGATCGCGGCGCGGTGCGGTTGGGATATCACCGATTACGGCACCGGAGACTTCAACCGTATCGGTCTTTTTCTCTTCACCTTGCGCAATGGCCGTCTCGATGAGCTTTCGCGCGGATGGGGGATGACTTACGCCGAGAAACTACTGATCTCCCGACAAGATCAGATTTCGCCGATGCATCGGCATGTTCTCAAAGCTGAGGACATTATCAATCGCGGTGGGGCCGACCTGATCGTTGAACTTTTCGGTTCCGACGATAATGGAAAATTTGCTCCAGACCGTGGCGGCACAGTGCTGTGTGACGGGATCCTTTTGACCTTCGCGCCTGGCGAGAAGCTGCGCCTCAAGCCTGGCGAGAGCGTCACGCTGATGCCTGGGGATTGGCACGCGTTCTGGGGGGAGGGCGGTGATGTCCTCATCGGAGAGGTGTCGACGGTGAACGACGATGAAAAAGACAACATCTATCGCGAAGCGCTTGGCCGGTTTTCGAAGATTATCGAAGATGAGGAACCGCGCCACCTGCTGGTGAGTGACTACGCAGTGCGGTTGGCCGCGTAACATCCCACTTAATAGGATTATGCTTTGAGCGCCATGGGACATGAGCGTCCGTCAGCCGCTGTGAAGTGTGTCGCTGGCGTCCAAGATTTCCGCGAGCAATGGGTTCGGGAAACGGCGCTGGAGTGTCACCGCAAGAAACCGCTCCGTGATCCCGTCGAGTTGTGCGCGCTCGACTAGGAGGCCCGAGGCCAGCTCGTCGCGCACGACGATCGGCGGTAGGACGGCCAGGCCCGCGCCCGCGCGTGCGAGAAGGCGGAGTGTGGCCATGTCGTCTGCCTCCGCAGCGATCTGGGGGACGATACCGAGGCGAGCGACGAGGCTGTCGAAGCCAGTACGTACTGCTGTTTCCGGTGTCGGCAGGATCAACGGGTTGTCCGAGAGGATCGCGGCAAGGGGTGCACGCCTTGGCGCGCTCTTCGGAAAGCCGACGATACTGACCGGTTGCTCATAGAGCTCGCGCACAAGGTAGGGGCTCGCCGAATCGCGTGCTGGGATCAGGTTTGTGAGCGCGATATCCAAGGTGAGCCCATCTAGCCCGCGCATGAGATCAGCCTGGGTGCCCGACCGGATCACAACCTCAACGTCTTGCCGCCCGATCATCGGAGCAACGAACTCGATCAGAAAGTTGCGCGACAGCGTCGACAGCGCCCCGACGCGCAGCACGCCGCGCTGTCTGCGCGATCGAGCAAGCGTCGCGCTGAGATCGTCGGCCGTGCGGAATATGATCTCGGCATGATCAAGCGCGATGCGGCCGGCTTCGGTCAGCACCAATCCTCGCCCTTTGCGCTCAAACAAGTCATGGCCAAGCATCGCTTCCAGGGTGCGAAGCTGGGTCGAGACTGCCGACTGCGATAGGTTCAGCGCGCGGGCCGCTCCGGTCAACGTCCCCACGTTAGCCACGGCACGGAATAGGCGGAGGTGATGAAGGTTGAGCTGAGCCATCGTTCGATATTGTAGAACGTTTCGTCCTAATGTTTGAAGTTTTCTTCAGCATGCGTTGCGCCATATCACTCGCCGATCTGCCGCACGCACGAGGCTCTGCCCCATGACGATCCCGATCCTGCCGCTGCTCGCTCCACTGATTGTCTTCGCAGCGTCTATTTTGTTCCTCGCGGCGCCGGGACGACGCCCTTCGATCCTGCCGCAGGTCGCCGAGATTGCGGCACTCATCGCTCTCGGCTTGGCCGGCGCGGGGGTGGTTCAGTTGCTGGCCTCTGGCCAATCGTCGTTCTCCGCCGCGAGCGGAATCATCGGGTTCCGCCTCGACGCGATCAGCGCGACGATGACGCTCCTGGTGGCGTTTGTCGGCTGGGTCGTGGTGCGCTATTCCCGCTTCTACCTCGACGGCGAAGCCCGCGAAGGCGCGTTTCACGGGTGGATGCTTGCCGCGTTGGGGTCCGTGTTGGTGCTCGTGCAGGCGGCAACACTGCCTGTCCTGATCGTTGCGTTCTTGGCCGTTGGACTCGCGATGCGGCGGCTCCTGTTATTTTACGCAACGCGCCCAGAGGCACAGCGCGCGGCAGCGAAGTTCTCACTCGTCTGGGGCATCGGAGACGCCACACTGATCGCAGCCACCGCGCTTATCGCGTTTGCGTTCGGGACCACCAACATCGCAGAGGTGAACGCTGCCGCACAGAACGGTTTGCCGCTGGCGGCGCAGTTTGCGGCAGCGCTTTTGGTGGTGACCGCAGTTCTGAAGACGGCTTGCTTTCCCCTCCATGGCTGGCTGACCGAAGTCATGGAGGCTCCGACGCCCGTCTCGGCGCTTTTGCACGCAGGCATCATCAACTCCGGTGGTGTTCTCCTGATTGTCACCGCCAGCCTTGTGGAGGCGAGCACGGCGGCCATGGCTGCACTCGTGATGATCGGCGGATTTACCGCGCTTTTCGGCGGGGTGGTGATGCTGACGCAGAGCGTTGTGAAGACAGCGCTAGCATGGTCCACCGTGGCTCAGATGGGATTTATGTTGCTGCAGTGCGGCCTCAGCCTGTGGCCGTTGGCGCTCCTGCACATCGTTGCGCATTCGCTCTACAAGGCGCACGCGTTTCTGGCGTCCGGCGGCGCAGTCCAGGCGGTGCTACAGTCGCGCAAGCCGGGCCCCATCGCCGCTCCCAATCTCGGGGCCGTTTTGCGCTCGTTCGTGCTGGCGTTGGTTCTGTACGCGGCCGTTGCATCTACCTTCTGGTTGGTGGTGGGGCCGAAGTCCGCCCAGGCGCTCGCGCTTGGCGCAATCTTGATCTTTGGCGTCGCCTACCTGGTCGCACAGGGGCTGGCTGAGACCGCCCCGAAGGCGTTGACGGTGCGGACTGTACGGGCGTCGGTCGCGGCCGCCGTCGCCTACTTCACATTCCAAACCGTGGCTGAGATGCTGTGGGGGCCATCGCTGCCAGCTGCCCCCACGCCGGACCCGCTTGAGTGGGCGTTGATCACCTTGGCGGTCATCACCTTCGGTTTGGTCGCTGTCGCGCAGGCACTCTTTCCCTTGTGGGCGCATCATCCTGCGACCGCAGGCCTGCGCGTTCACATCGCAAACGGCCTTTACCTGAACGCGCTGCTCGACCGCGCCCTGGGCGGCCTCAAAGCCCCTCAGACGAAGTAACCGCACGCACCGACCACCCGCGGAGAATTGCACAATGCTCATGACGCAAGCAGCGACCGAGCCGCTTATCATCTCCAATGTCCTCAAGGCGGCGGAGACCGCAGCACGGTTCATTCCGCCAGCGTTCCCGCTGGATGCGACCGTGGCGGTCAACCCATTTCTCGGGCAAGCCGATGAGGACATGGCCCACGCCGCCGCGCGCCTCGCCCGCGTTGCCGGTGTGCGGGCGACGCAGGAGCGCACCACCTACGCGAAACAGGTTTCCGAGGGACGGATCAGTGACGACGATCTTCTCGCTGCTCTCGACGACAGCGCGTCTGCGCTCAAGCCCGCGAACGTGGCGGCGCTGAAGGCAAGCCTTTCCGCCCCGAGCCCCCGGCCACAAGCGCTGCCGACGATCGCCGATCTCGCTCGGGCGGCGAGTGGCGCGGATTGGCCCGCCATCATCTCGCGCAGTTTTGGCCTTTGGGCAGCTGGCTATTTCGACCGGGGCCAAGCGTTCTGGACGCCGGCACCAGGCCTTGGCGCGTTTGCATCTTGGCGGGCGTGGGCGACCAACGACATGACGCCTGAGATCTTTGGGCTTCGCGGGTTCTGCGCCCACGTCGCCGCAGCGCCCGACACCGCTGATCGCGCGAACATGCGCGCTGCAAACGCGCTCGGGATGACGGCCGAGGCCGCTGAAACGGCGTTCCATCGCTTACTGATCGATCTGGGCGGCTGGTCGCAGCACGCGCGTTGGCTCTTGTGGCAGGCTGAGCTCTACGGTCAGACGGACGAAAC
>ERZ1740058.437-NODE-437-length-32247-cov-12.522770_pt1 | contig 32247 bp, 15 predicted proteins | sample MGYA00581745_ERZ1740058 | MGnify/ENA primary metagenome ERZ1740058 (study PRJEB43018, sample SAMN04849742) | marine metagenome | isolation source: floating plastic debris | place: Pacific Ocean | collected 2008-08-30 | study: EMG produced TPA metagenomics... | reverse complement strand
ATAATGGAAAAGGCGTTCCCAAGCAATCACATTCATCCCGTCACTGAGCAACGCCCGAAAATCTGTAGATGCCTAACAGAGCACTCAGCTTAATCTTTAGACAGAACCATCCCTTCTAATTCAGGGTTATCCAATTATTAGAAATCAGAAATATAGTCTGGAACTCTGATTCTCTGGGATGTAGTAGCCTTCTTGTCCCTAGCTAACCCTACTCAGTCTCAACATAAAGACTAGAGATTGTCGAACATTGTCAGTATCTTTCTATGCAAAATGATATTTCAATCATCCAATTTCCTAATCTTCCTCAAGTTGAAGTTGCCACCAATTGGCTGGCAAAACATCGCCACCAAAACCCTGCTTTAGAATATGCCTTGGCTCATTTCTTAAAGGGGAAGATTCCTCCCCAAGCAAGACCAGCAATCATGGCGATCGCCCATACATCTTTAACCGATCGCTTGGTTCAGGACCGCATTAGGGGAATTGTCATGGCGCAATCTGGAAATGCTGTCATAGCTCTAGAGAGTAGCGATCAACTGACTGCCGAGCAGTTATTCAAACTCTCTCTACCTCAGGGTCTCCCGCACAAGATCCAGACTTCTAGTCAAGTAAAACAGTGGCTTCGTCCAAGGTTGCTTCAGCATTACTCGTTAGAACGTGAGCATGACTCACTAGTGATGGTTTGTACACAAGCTCCGGATGGTGGAGCAGGACGATGGGCTTTGCCACAAGATAAACCCGCTCTACAAGCTTATGCTGAAGCATACCTAGCAGAGCGAGGGAGTGGTAACTTAAACCAAAACTGGGATGATTTAATTCAACAAAAGCGAATTGCTATTTTAGAACATCAGAAGCAAATTGTTGCTGTGGTCAAATGGGGGGCAACATTACATCAGGCAATAGTCGTCGGAATCTTTACCTTTCCAAAGTTTCGCAGGCGAGGTTTTGCTCAACGTCTAATGACATTTCTGATTCAGAAAATACTGGAAGAATCCTCATATCCTGCTATTAAGCTTTGGGTAGACAGTGACAATCTCAAAGCGATCGCTCTTTATAACTCTCTGGGTTTTCAGGAAATGGGTACTTTCTATTCCGGCTACTTTAGCTCGCTTAAATGAGCCTCTCAGAACTCTCCAAGGCATGAAATCCCGAGAATGTAAATTTGGTGAGCTTAGCCATTTAATGAATTAGCAGACCCGTTTGATCATCTGACAGTGCAGAGATCTCCTTCGCTAGTCTCTATGTGTTGTGGTCATTGTAGCCATCACCATTTAGGGAGCCAGCGCCCGACTCCTTAGAGGTCGTTATTCGGTTTTCTAAAGCCCCGGAATCCCGAATCGGGGCTTTTTCTGATCAGAGAACACCATGACCTGAATTTCAGGTTACGGAACACATCAAGTTTTCCGAAAAAACCTGAAATCCAGATCTGGGTACTAAGGACATCGTTACTTCGATTAATCAGAAACGATTATTCATTTGTCGCAAGTGTACCCAATTTCAGCAACCCCTATATCTATAGTGCATTTTCCACATTTATAGACAGCAGCACCGATGCACACTGCCGCGAGAGCGCCAGCAACAGCCCAAGGCACCCATGCTACCGGTTGTCCATCTGGTGCCGTAAATCCCAGTGCAGCGGGAGAAAAACCAGTCGTTGTCCATGTCATTGAAAGTTCATCACCAGTCCGAATGTGTAGTATTCCAGGCCTTTCTTTATGCCCAAGTAGTTCGAGGATGCCAAGATAATCTCCCTTTCTCTCACCTTTCTCACATTCACAATCCTCAACTTTGCGCTTGTAGGGAATAGAGACAACTTCCTGACCAGGGCGAGAGAGACCTGGTATCCCTCTCAATTTCCGTATGATTTCTTCAGTCGTCAAAGTGAGCTTCAACGTAGAAAAGCGATTTTGATTTCGAATATCTGCGGCTTGGAATACCATTTTTGGTACCAAATCAATAGGATCAATGCCTATGCTGCTCTCGAACTGGACTTGTCGCTTTCCATCAAATCCAGTAATCCGTCCAATGTCGATCTGTTCTGAAGGGATAACTGGCCCGGGTAAAACGGTTGGCGTTGAAAATATCGAATAACATTTTCTTCCAACTGCAGTCATGAAGCATACTTCAGGGAACAAGTCGCCTGTACCTGTTTTTGGATCGATGGGGCTTTGAGGCCTTTGTGCAGATTGCATAACAAAATCTCCAGAATCAGTGTTAGGAAAACGTGAATAACGAAGAGGGGGAATTTGAAACCTCTCTTTGACTCACACCTGCATCAAACCAAGGGGATGACTGAGTTCAAGACCGAGAACAGCCTGAGTTATGTCTGACAAATAACTGAATGAGACTGAGGTGACTGAATTATTCCTGGAAATTCGGTTTTATATACTGATGTATCGACTTAGCCCCCTCATCAAAAGTGCATTCCTATGCCACGCTCTCTGAAAGTCAAAGCCGGCTCGATTGACCGCGTAAAGCAAGCTGTCAAGCAAAGAGGCTACCTGACGCAGCGATCGCTCGCAGAGTCTGCCATGCTGTCTTTGTCAACGGTCAGCAATTTCTTAAACGGCAAAACCGTTGATTTTGCCACCTTCGTTGAGCTCTGCAATTCACTATCGCTGGATTGGGAAACGATTGCTGACTTAGGAGGTTCTGGAGCAGTTCCTGCACGACAAGCAGAAGCCTCATTCCCTGTCGGGGCAGCGCCTACTCGCATTGATTGGGGAGATGCACCAGATGCCTCTAGGTTTTATGGCCGCAGTGAAACTCTGAAGCAGTTAGAAAATTGGGTTTGCTCAGAGCAATGCCGTTTAGTAGCCATTTCGGGGCAGGGCGGAATTGGGAAAACGTCGCTCACAGTAAAATTCGTCACTCAAATTCAGAATCAATTTGATTTCGTTGTGTGGCGATCGCTGCGGAATCCTGTCGCCATAGAAATCATGCTGGCTGACTTGATCGAGTGCGTGTCTGATCAACAAGAAAACAAGCCTTCAGAAATCATCGATAAGGCGATCATTACGCTGCTTGGATATCTAAAAAAACACCGCTGTCTGCTGGTGCTTGATAACTTTGAATCGATTCTCCAAAGTGGCGATCGTACTGGAAGTTATCTAACTAGCCACGAAGAGTATGGTCAACTATTAAGAACAATTGGCAGTACCTCTCATCAAAGCTGCCTGATTCTTACCTCTAGGGAACTACCGAAAGGTTTAAGCGTGCAGCAAGGTCAACACTTACCCATTCGATGCCTGCAATTAGATGGCCTGCATCCTGATGAAGGACGTCATTTGCTTCTAGATAAAAATAATTTTCAAGGTAACGATCAAGAATGGAGTCAGATCATCGAGCACTATGGAGGAAATCCCCTCGCACTTAAAATTGTGGCATCTGTCGTTGAGGAATGCTTTGGTCAAAACCTTACCAGGCTAATTAAGCTATTGAATCAAGGATTATTAGTATTTGATGATGTCAAAGACCTCTTTAAAAGACAGTTTCAACGTCTAACCGAGGCTGAACAAAAAGTCATGTACTGGTTGGCGATAAATCGCAATCCTACTACTATCGAGCATTTAATCTCAGGCATGACAAAGTCTGTCTCTATAAGTGACATTCTAGAAGCACTAAAATCCCTCAAAAGAAGATCTTTAATTTATCAAACAAGTAAAGGGTATACTCAACAGCCAGCTGTCACAGAGTATGTGATAAATCGATTGACAGCCACTATTCTTGAAGAAATCAAGACCCTTCAAATCCAAAGCTTTAATGACTATCCAATTAGCAAATCTCAATCAGAGGATTATGTGAGGGAGGCGCAATTACTGTTTGTCGTCAAGCCTCTTGTTGAACAACTTATTCAGCATTTTGAGTCTGAAGAAAAATTACATAATAGGCTGATCAACATGCTGGATGTACTGAGAGGAGAGAATTCTCTCAGGCCAGGATATTGTGCTGGCAACATCCTGACAATCCTTTGTCAACTATCTCTCCCTTTTGAAAAAATAAATTTCTCGCAACTACCCATTCGGCAAGCCGACTTACGGAATATCCCCCTCTCTAAAATCGATTTTTCTGGTGCTGATTTGAGCACATCTATCTTTTCAGAGACTATAGGTGCTCTTTTCGGCGTAAGCTTTTGTCCTACTGGTAAATTATTGGCCGCAAGTGGAGAAGATACGATCTGGATGTGGACATTTCCAGACCTATCTCCAATCGCCCAGTTCAAAACTTATTCTCTCCTATCTTTTGGACTTTCCTTTAATTCAGATGGGAGTTTGTTGGCTTATTCTAATTGCGATGCCAAAACAATCAGAGTTTGGGGTACTCAAGATGGCCAGTTAAAGCATACATTTCAACAAACTGGGAGAGCTTATAAAATAGCTTTTAGCCCAGATGGAAGGCTGCTAGCGTGTGGTGGCGACGATGGAATAATTAGTGTTTGGCATATTGAGACAGAGGAACTTGTACATCAACTTACAGAAAACATGGGATCCGTTTGGAGCGTAGACTTCAGTCCGGACGGCAGGAGGATTGCTAGTGGTAGCGACGACAACATCATAAGACTTTGGAACATCGCAGATGGGGAAATTCTGTATCGCTGGCAAGATACAGATTCAATTCGAGCAGTGATTTTTCATCCCCATGCTCCATTTTTGATTAGTGGTGGATACAATCGCCAGATAAAGATTTGGCATACTGAGACTAAAGAATTGCTACAAACACTCAGTGGTCACGCAAGTCCTATTGGTTCGCTTGCAGTTAGTCCAGACGGCCGATTAGTTGCCAGTGGTAGCCAAGATCAATCCGTCCGTATTTGGCAATTAGAGACAGGACGTTGTATCAGAACTTTGCTAGGGCATTCCAGCTCTGTATGGGATGTTTCATTTGGTTCTGACGGAACTGTGCTTGCCAGTGTGAGTGATGATCATACGTTACGAATCTGGGATTGCGAAACTGGAAAATCTTTAACTAAGAAACAAGGACATAGTTATCGAGTATGGAGCGTTCAGTTCAGTCCTGATAGTAAATGGTTGGCCAGTGCTCATAGTGATCACAATGTCAGACTATGGAATTTAGAAACAGGACAATGCATCAATACTCTTAAAGGCCATAAGAGAGTAGTTTTATCTCTAGCAATCAACCCTACAGGAGAAGTGCTTGCGAGCAGTAGTAAAAGTGTCCGTCTTTGGGACACGAATAGTGCAGACTGCTTAATAACATTAGACGATCACATGAGTTGGGTCTGGTCAATTGCCTTTAGTTCTAATGGCCACTACCTTGGGAGTGCCAGTAGCGATCAGACTGTGAAACTTTGGGATGTCAGCGCAGGCAATTGCATAAGAACTTTTCAGGGCCATTCCACTATTGTGTGGTGTGTAGCTTTCACTAAAGATGATGAAGTGCTTGTTAGCGCAAGTGATGATGGACAGGTAAGATTCTGGGATATTGCTACTGGGAAATGTCTAAATTCCCTTAGCGCTCACAAAGGAGGAGTTGGGACAATCTCGTTAAGTCCTGATGGAACACTCTTAGCGACTGGAAGCTATGATCATACTGTTAAAATTTGGGATTTGCACTCCTTGCGTTGCGTGTCTACATTCCCAGGCCATAAGCATGCAATCAAATCTCTGAAATTCAGTCCTGACCAAACGATGCTTTTGACTGGAAGCTATGACCATATGCTAAAAGTATGGAGTATGGAGACATTTCAAGAAATTGCTACCTTAAAAGGACACACTCAACAAGTAATGACTGTAGATTGGAGCGATAATGGTAAGTCTTTGGCAAGTGGTAGCCCCGACGAAAAAATAAAAATATGGGATGCTCCTACTGGAGAATGCTTGAAAACACTTGAACCTTCCCGTCTTTATGAGGGGATGAATATCAATAAGGTTAAGGGATTATCAGCTGCTCAAATATCAGATTTACAAAAACTAGGGGCTAAAGCTTGACGACCTAGATCGGCAAACGGCAATTATCGACGCCGAGGGGAATCGCACCACCTTTGAGTATGACTTGGTGGGCAACCTGATTGCCCTGGTCGATGCCAACAGCTTAAAGGGTGACAACCCACTTCTGATCTATATACAGCGATAGTTTGCGAGAATAGAGAGGCAAAAAAATAGGGGAGATGTTCGCTCCCCAAAACCAAAAATATGTTGCCCCCATTCTACCAAACACTCCTCCGTCAACATCTCAGCGAAAGCCAGTATCTGACTTTGGAACTGCTGTTGCTATTGATACAGACTCACCGCTGCGTCACGCTGTCCGAGCTGGCCAGTGTCTTCCCTCAACCGATTCAAAAAAAAGTCGTCTGCGAAACCTACAACGATTTCTCACTCTGTCCCAGTTAACGGCTCAATTACTTTGGTTTCCACTGATTAAATATTGGATTCGACAAGTGGAACGGGGAACGGTCTTAAATCGTCAGCAACGTCGCCATCTCAAACAACTCAAATCTAAGCATGGTGGATTTTGGATTGTGGCGATTGACCGCACGCAGTGGCAACAGCACAACGTGTTTATGGCGAGTGTGATTTGGGGAACGCATGCCTTACCGCTGTATTTTGAGCAAATTGACCATCTTGGCCACAGTTCTAAAGCTCAATGGCACTGACTTAAGCGGCATCATGCCGTCAGCTCAGCTTTGAGGGCAGAGCGAGGTCGCGTCATGCGCGGAAAGGGTTTCGGTCGTCGCTTGACGACTCGGGGTTCCTGCCGATGGGGCCGATCCGGCAATAACACAGTGGCCGTTTGGTTGAGCAAGTCCTCATATAATCGCTGTTGTTGACGCGGCTCGCTCGCGGCAAGTTCCGAGAGGATGGCCCGAAAGCCTTGACGGGTCTGTTGCAATGACAGTCTGGGGCGTTGATAGTCAGCTTGCGGAGCGGCTTGCTCCATGAGGGTTCGCAATAGGTTGTAGCCCAGCAAGTGGGCCCAAAATTCTTTCCTCACCATGGCTGGCGTTTTGGCGGTCAGCAGCTCCATCTTTAGAGTCGTTTTGAGATGGCGCAAATTGACTTCCGCCGCGTGCCACCGCCAGCCGTAGAGTTCAGTCAACTGTGCCGCACTGTAGCGTTCGGCATCAAGCAGGGTGGTGACCACAATGAGGTCTTGCTCACGCCATCCGGGGCGGCTCAGGCGGAGAGACACCTCTCGTACCATCAAGGTTAGGGGCAGCGCACCAAAGGCTTCTGGACTCATGTGCTGAGGTCGTTGCTGAGGTTTTGACCAGACCACTTGATGGTCACCAATCCCATGCTTTTTCCCAGTGCGAAAGTCGGTCTTGCGGGCATGATGTTTGCGGAGCATGCCATCGGCTCCCTGTTGTTGAATCAGCACTAAATCGACATAGCTGCCGTGCAGTTGGTCAGCCATCACCACATACCCAGGCTGCAATGTTTGATACAGCGCCCGACTCAGCTCGGTTTCACTGGTTTTCCAGGGGCCGATGGCAGCGGCCATCACCGCCCCCGTCACCAGGGAAAAAACACCACAATTCGTGCGATAGGAAACCCACAGCCCGGTTGCTGATTGCCATACTGGGGGTAGACCTGTTGATTGGCGGCGCTATCACTCATCAGCACCGTGCTGCCATCAAACACCTTGACCGGACGACCACACCACCAGTGCGCTGCGGATACCCCCTGCGCCAACGCCGCGCCACTCTCCGTGACTAAACGTTCCAGAATGCTTTCCGGCAGTCGTGTGCGGGCCTTGCTATAGCCGCCAGCATCAGAACTGGGGGCGACTGCATCCGCCATCACTAACCATTTGCGCAGCCATTTGACGGTATGGCTCAAACTTTTGTCCGCACTCAGCAATTGGTAGACCATCGCCCAGATGGTCACCATCGGCGTGTACAAACGGTTGCGATAGTGGACTTCTACCTCACTCAAGAGCGTTTCTATCTTTGAGGCGGGTAGGAGCTCTTGCCAGGGGCGCGCCACACTATCGAACAAGTGTTGCTTGAGAATCTCACTGCGATTTGGCATGGCAGAAGAACTGGGGTGTGAAAACGCTATAGCCTACTATTATCAGGCTTTACACCCCTTTCTCACTCCTTATGTCAGTGCCATTGTACTTATTGATAGGGCATTATTCCAAAAAGTGACATTTTTAGTCTCGAAAAGGTATGTAAGCTATACGAAATAGCGTGCCCCACTCCTCATGGCTAGACCTAACTATGGTCCTCAGGCGCATCAGCGTGCAAGGCAGTTACTCAAAATACTAATCGCTTATGCAAATAACGATTTAGACGATTGCGATCGCCTACAGTCACATATCAAAATTCACTGGCAAAGCGAAAAACGCTTGGTGGTCAGAACCAAAGTCAGGTACCTCGAAGAACTCACTAGCTTGGGTGAAAATGGCGTTCGCCTAAAAGCCGATCAAATCAAAGAGGCCCTGAAGAGATTTGCCGACCATGTCGGTGTCTTGGAAGATAATCGAGCCGCCACTCAAGGGTCTGATGTCTGGCATTTTGCCCTCAACTTATGGTCGCACCGCTTCGATATCGATGGAAATTTGCAGCGATTTGACGCTGCGTGGGAGGCGAACCGACCGGAGAAATCGAAGGCTGTCGCTGGCAATCTTACTTCCTCAAAGACTCAGGTGAAGGCTGCTGAGACTGACGAACCGACTCCATCGAGTTTGGTTGTAGGCAAGAGCTTAAGGAGTTGGGGAGAGGCACCCGATATCGCATCCTTTTGCGGGCGAGAAACCGAACTAGCAACTTTACAAACCTGGGCGATCGCAGATCGGTGTCGTCTGATGACGTTGCTTGGCATGGGTGGCATTGGTAAGACTGCTCTTTCTGTCAAGCTGGCGCAACAGCTAGAGTCCCAATTTGAAGGGGTTATTTGGCGATCGCTGCGAAATGCTCCCCCGATTCAAACCTTGCTCAATGATCTATTGCTAACGCTGTCAGAGCAACAACGCGTAGAAGGGGTTCAAACCGTTAATAGCGGAGTTACTGAGCTGTTACAGACTTTAAGAAAGCATCGATATATTTTGGTGCTAGATAATTTTGAAGCCGTTCTGGAGCCGCATCAAGTTCAGGGAGCATACCGAGCTGATTATGCCGATTATGGTCATCTTATTCGTAGCTTGAGTGAAAGCCCTCATCAAAGTTGTGTTGTCTTAACTAGTCGCGAAAGGCCGATGGGCATTAGAGCCGAAGAGGGAGCCCAGCCGATTCGGTCTTACCAGCTTAAGGGTGTTGAATTGTCCACGGCACAGCAGATTTTGCGGGTGCAGGGTATTAAGCCTTCAGACGGTGAGGCCCTTATCCATCGCTATGATGGCAATCCGCTGGCGCTAAAAATTGCGATCGCCACCATTCAAGATTTGTTTGCTGGAGATATTACTGCCTTTATGGCGGAAGATACGGCTATCTTTGGGGACATTGCCGATCTATTAGACCAGCAGGTTAATCGCCTCTCAGCACTTGAGCTGCAACTAATGCAGTGGTTAGCAATTTGCCGAGAGCCCGTGTCGTTAGCTGTGTTGCGGCAAAAACTGTTGCCGGTTGCGTCCACTCAGGCGGTGCTAGCTGCTCTAACCGGATTACAGCGCCGGTCATTGATTGAGCGCGATCCACACACCCCTACCTTTACCCAACAACCCGTTGTCATGGAATACATGACAGCACAAATTATCCAGTATTACTATGAAGTAATGTGGGCCAGTGAACCAAATCTCACGGGCATTTTCAATACCCTAGCGTTAACGGAAGCTGATGCGAAAGACTATATTCGCCAAACTCAAAAACGCGTGATCTTGTTGCCCATTGCGCAACGAATTAAAGCCCAGCTAGTTACGACTACGGCCATTCGGCAGCAATGCGATCGCCTGTCAGCACAATTACACGCCGATCCGCAACCAGGATACGCTGCTGGCAATCTGATCAATCTGATGCAGGCTTGGCAACTCGATCTGACAGGTTTCGACTTTTCCGATTTGGCAGTTTGGCAGGTTTATTTACCAGAGCTGGCGCTACCCAAGACGAACTTTAGCGGGGCAGATCTTAGTCGCTCTGTGGTGACTCAAACCTTAGGCGGCTTTCTGGCTGTTGCCTTTCATCCTGATGGACAACAGCTTGCCACCGCAATCAGTAATGAGATTATGGTTTGGGACATCCACAGCGGTAAGCCCCTGTTTTCTGGACAAGGACATACTGCCTGGATTGTGTGTTTGGCATACAGTCCAAATCAGAGGCTCATTGTCAGCAGCAGTCGGGACGAAACCATTCGGCTTTGGCATGCCGAAACTGGGCAATGCTTAAAAACCCTATCTTGCTCAGGCAGTTGGGCACAAACGCTGATCTTTGTCCCCGATAGTCGGTCACTTGTCAGTGGCGGTAGTGACGGTCTAATTCGAATTTGGGATGTAGAAACAGCATATTGCCGACAGACGTGGCAGGGACATCTTGACCGTATTCAAGCCCTCAAGTTCTCTGCTGATGGTCGCCGTTTGGTCAGCAGTAGTCAGGATGAAACTATCTGTGTCTGGGACTTTGAGAGTGGCGATCGCCTGCAGACTTGGGAAATTCCTGTCAACTGGACGCTGGCAATGGATCTGAGCCCGGATGGGCAGATTCTGGTAACCGGTAGTGAGGGCAAGTTAGTCAAATTTTGGCATCTTGCTACAGGAGAATGCTGGAAAACCTTGCCCAACTATCATTGCCGCATTTGGTCAGTTTCCTTTAGCGACGATACCCAGCAAATTCTTACCGCTAGCGAAGATAGCACTATTAAACTCTGGGATGTGACTACTGGCGAGTGTTTGCAGACGTTTTTGGGGCATCAGCATAGTGTATGGTTGGCGTCGTTTAGTCCGGATGGGCGATCGCTCATCAGCGCTAGCAACGACCAAACTGTGAAGCTCTGGAATATCACGACCGGGCAATGCGAAAAAACGCTGTCAGCCTACAGCAACTGGATTCAGGCGATCGCCTGGAGTCCGAATGGAGAGTTTTTAGCCAGTGGCGGTGAAGATCGCCTGCTGCGTCTGTGGCAAACAGCAACAGGGGATTGTATTCGAAACCTATCGGGGCATACGAATCAAATCACTTGTGTAGCCTTTAATGCTACGGGTAACTACCTCGCTAGTGGCGGCGACGATATGACGATTCGTCTGTGGGATAGAGCTTCTGGAGAATGTCGAAGAATATTGCAGGGACATTTAGGATGGATCAACGCAATCGCATTCAGCCCAATCGCCTCAATAATCGCCAGTGGCAGTCACGACCAGACGATTCGCATTTGGGATGTCATTTCTGGCGAATGTCTCCAACAATTGGAAGGGCATCTAAATCGAGTCAAGGCAGTGGCCTTCAGCCCAGATGGCGCGCTGGTTGCCAGTGGTAGTGATGATTGTGCTGTCAAACTGTGGGAAGTTGAGTCGGGAGTTTGCCTGCGAACCCTGGAAAGCCACACTGATTGGGTGTTATCCGTCGCGTTTCATCCCCAGGAGCCGATGTTGGCTACCAGCAGCGGCGATCGCACCATCAAGCTTTGGGATCTTGAATCGGGTGAGTGCATCCGCACTTTCCCTCTCAATACCCATCGCGTGCGATCGGTGGCGTTCAGTCTTGATGGCCGGTGGTTGGTCAGTGGCGGCGATGATTGCACCGTGCACCTCTGGAATGTGGCGACGGGCAACTGCGAGCAAGTCTTTTCAGGCCATACCCGAGCAGTTTGGCAGGTAGCCTTTCGTCCCGTTCGCGAAGCGTCCCCGGAGGGGTTAGGGCAAGCAATCGCCAGCTGCAGCGAAGATGAGACTATTCGCGTGTGGAATTTGTCAGACGGAAACTGTTTAAAGCTGATGAGACCCCAACGCCCCTATGAAGGTATGAATATTGCCAGGGTTACCGGGCTTACATCAGCCCAGCGACAGACTTTGATGGCTTTGGGAGCGGTAGAGCAAGATTAAATTCCTTGTTTTAGAACCTTAGTTTTACAGAGGATGACAGTATGAGCCAGCCAGCGAAAAAAGATTCTGCCGGGGATAAAGGCAATCCCAACTGGGCAGACCGAGATCCGTCTAGCCAAGAGGCAACTGCCAAGGCGAAGAGAGACGCCAGTTCAGAAAGTAATTCAGATGCGGCTAGCGAGGCTTCATCACCGCCTCGGTACGGCGATCGCAACCCCAACTGGACTGATCGGGATCTGCCAATACAAAAAAGCCAAAAGCCCAAATCGCCTACAGAGGGATCCGATTAGCCTTAATACGGCGATAATAATCCTCGCAGGACTGAAAAAGGCGTTTCACTAAACTTCGGCAAATATGGAGACGCTTATCTTTTATCCTGAAATGCTAAATGCGATCTCTTTCAGTGAGCTCATCAAGAGCTAAATGTCTTCACAAAGACGGCGATCGTCATCACTAACATTAAGGTTGTTGGTCAGATAATCGTGCAGCCAGTTACAGCCCCGAACAAGGAGATCATCCAGGTCAAAGTTCCACAAAATAGCTGCTTCATTATCAGCAGTAGAAGCTAACTTTTTGCCATCAGAACTGAAGCCGAGATGAGTGATCTTACTTCGATGTCCTTCGAGGGTATCCAATAACTTACCTTGAAGGTTCCAAAGCCTGACCTTGCCATCCTTGCTTCCTGCCACAAGAAGCTGATCATTGAAGCCGAAAGTGATATTGGTCACCCAATTATTATCACCAGGAAATGATCTTAATTCTTGCCCCTCTAAATTCCACAACTTAACTGTTCCGTCTCGACCTGCAGTCGCAATTATTTGACCGTCAGCACTTAACCCAACACTCATGACTGAAGCAGTAGTCAGTCCAGGGATGAACAAGGCATTATGCGGTCTACTAAGAGAGAGGATTTTTTCGCCTTCTGAATTCAGAATATCAACTCTAGCAGTCTCGTCAACAAATTCATCTTCCCTACAAGTAGCAGCAATGACTTTGCCGTCAGCACTAGAATTGGCGTATTTGCAATCTTCACGATAAGCTAAGGCCTCAAATAAAGCTCTAGATGATTGATCATTTAAGATAAAATTAAATTCACTAGTGCTATCAGCATTTTCTTCTAAGATTTCAATCTTCTCACCATTGGTACTCCAGAGCCTTACCTCCGGCACCGCATAGTTTGAATCAAAGGAAGCCATCGTTTTTTCATCAGGACTAAAGTTAATACTGTCGATACTATTGGCATGGCCTTTGAACATCTGAAGTAACTGTCCCTCAAGATTCCAAAGAGCAATTTTACCGCTATTGTCACCAGTAGCAATCTTTTGGCCATCTGAACTGAAGCGAAGAGTCCTAATCCAACTATCGCCAAACTCAAAAGATTTAAGCTCCTGACCGTCTAAACTCAAAAGCCTAATATTTCTATCATCTTTACTAAAAGTGACAATCATTTGACCATTTGGGCTTAAATGAAACTTCCAAATCTGGTTTTCACCAACATTCAAGGATGTGATTTCTTTACTGTCTACATTCCAAATTCTGATAGTCTCCTCGCTAGGCGCTGCGATGAACTTACCATCAAAACTAAAAGCGATAAAATTGATTGGGTTATTAATTTCGCTTAAGATATTAAGCTCTTGGCCGTCAAGGTTCCGGAGTTTAAGCTTTTCAGTAGTTCCTTCATGTTCTAAAGTTGCCACTGTCTGGCCATCTGGGCTGAAGCTAACGCTAGATATATTTGTGCTGCAATTACTGACTGTATAACCGATATCGAAGGCCCTAAGCATTTCACCATCTAGATTCCAGTGTTTGAGTTTCCCATCAGGTCCAAGTGTGAGAAGACGTTGACTATCTGAGGTAAAGCCAAGACTATCAGGCAGCATAGTTCGGCATCCCGGCGCATTACGAACGTGTCCTGCATCAAAGGCCTTACGTTCTTGGCCATCTATAGACCAGAGTTTGGCGCTACCGTCACCTCCAATTGTTGCAATCGTGTTGCCGTCTGGGCTAAATTTCAATCCAGCAATGCCTAGAAGGTGATCCGTACCCAAACGATTTCGCTCTCTGATGCCATAGACGATTTTCCTCAGTGCAATGACAGTCTGATATTCGGCTGCGGTGTGCTCTATCTTCAAATCCTTAAGTCGTTTACCGGCTTTTACTGCAGAGATGAGAGCTTCAAGCTGCTGGTCGGCCGCCCAAGCTGATTCGGCGGCTTCCGTGAGGGCAATAATATCTTGGCGTTTGGCTTCCAGGGTGCTCTTCTCGGCTTCAGTGGCTTTGTCTTGGGCGAGTTGACTTTGGCGTTCCGCTTCAGCGGCATTGTCTTGAGCCAATTGACTTTGCCTTTCGGCTTCTGCTGTTTGCTTTCTGGCTTCTGCCTGCAGAAAAAAGGCGAAGGTAGTTAACCCGCTTAAAGCGAGAATCACCGTCAGCAATGAACCAACTAGACGCAGGGTATTGTTGCGTTTGTGCTGTAGGCTATGACGGACAAAATCATACTCTAGTCGATTTAACCAGCTTTGGGCAGACTTGAGGTTTGCCGTCAGCAAGCTCAAGCGAGGATTGTTGTTCCAGAGAAAGCCTTTAGCTTTTTTGCCGCGCTGATGATGAGCCCATTCCTTGGCGGCGGGCGTCAATAATCTTTGCAGGTTCAGGTTTTCCTGTTCCTTATGTTTCCAACGCTGCAGCTGATTCCATCCCTGCACCAGCGCATCATGGGCCGGTTCCACATAGGGTTCGCCCCCAGGCTCTTGCCCCTCTACCAGTAGTCGCGCTGCCGTGAGTCGCTGGATTACCACTTCAACCCGGGCATTCTCCGCTTCGCTGGGATACACCAATTCCGATCGCGGCACTCGCCGACGGGCCAACTCGCCCCCCTCAACCGCTACCATCCGCAGCATCACCCGTTTGAGGGTGTGCTCATAGGCGAGGTCTTGCTGTTTCAGGGCGGCATATTCCTGGGTCGCCCGCTGGGTTAGAGAACCTGCCACGCCACCCAGAGCTTCGTAGTCGGCTTGGGTAAGGGCACGGTTCCCATCCTGACGCTGTAAGTATTTCAAATACAGTTCACTCAGAGTAAAAGAAAGCAGGGGCAGCGCTCCCGGCATTTGCACGACTTCATTAATCAGCTGATCGGCCAGGTTGTAGGGCTCAAACACCATCACCCGCTCAGCAGCAGGGGCTTCAATCGCTTGACGCAACTCATCCTGGGTCATCGGTTTCACCAGGAAACGGCTCTGCATCCAGATGTCGGGTAACCACGACTGAAACTGGGGCTCGAAGTCAGAACGCAACGTCAGGACAATCCGGGCTCGCCTTTTTCCCAGCCGCAGCGCCTTTTGCAGTAGGTCCAGAAACTGCTGTCTTTCCTGCTCATGGGGGCATTGGGTCATCAGTTCTTCAAACTGATCGACTATCAATAGCAACCGGTTTTTAGGGTAGCGATCGCCCCACGCCAACACTCTTCTCATAAGTTCTTTGGGGTCTTGAGCCAAGTTTTCCGCCAGGGCTTCAACTGCAGCAAACTGAGTTTTCCCAGTGGAATCCAAAGCCAAGATGGCGCGAGCCAGAGCCTTCAGCGGGGCATCGCCAGGGCGAATGGGGGGCAAAATCTGCCAGTTAGCATCAGCAGATTTTCGCAACGCTGGTATTAGTCCAGCTTTCACCAGGCTGGACTTTCCGGCTCCTGATGGTCCCAGCAACACCGTTAGAGGGTGCTCCACTACAAAGGCTTGCAGGTCTTCCGTCAGCTGACTGCGACCAAAATATAAGGGAGCTTGAGCCTCTTCAAACGATTCCAACCCGCGATAAGGGTTATTCGCTGGGTTCAACTCAGGCGCTGGCGGGAGATTTAGCTCATGGTTAGGAGCCAAAAAGATATATTCACCTTTATCATGTCGGCGCAGCGACCACAGGCCAGGCGTCTGTCGTTGGTTGCGCTCCTCCGTCGCGATTTCTACCCGGTCTCTCAAATAAAGATAGAGTTCACTCGCAGTGATGACACCATCGCCCCCCGGTTGACCATTGTGCGGGGCCGGGAAGCGATCAGCATCCCCTCGCAAAGCATCAAAGAGGGCTTCGGCAAAGGGCGAATGTTGTCCGGTCTGACCTGTGCCCCGATTGTCTTCCAAAACATCAAAAGCTGTTTGATCATAGGCAGCAGAGGTAATCACCTGCCAGGCGGGGTCTCGAATAAAGCGATCAAAGCGTTCTTTGTAAATCACTTCGGGATGGGTTGCGATATCGCGGGTGCTCGACCAGCGAAAGGCCCCAGAAAAGCAACAGTCTAAAATGATTAAGGAATGGCGGCAGGGCAAAGCGACAAGGCTGTCGTGCAGTAACCGCATTGATAGGAATGACGATTTGTCTCCGGATTTGGCATCTTGTGGCACCAGATAGCCAGCCGGGCCATCCTCACCATCTATTGCCAAACCATGCCCAGCAAAGTAGAACAGTACTCGGTCGTCCGGTGTCACGTTTTGAGGCAGCCAATTTCTGAGAAGATGATGCAGTCGCCGCCGCGTCGCTACTTCATCCACCATCAGCAAGACGTGGTATCCATGGGCTGACTTTAAGAGCTGAGTTAGGGCTCGGGCATCGTTGGCAGCCGTCTTTAAAGGCGGAACCCCGTTGCCGTATTGATTAATTCCGATCGCGATCGCAATACTGCGAGAAAAGGCTGCAGGTGACATGGGAGCACCTTGGAAAAGGACTCATTTGTTAGCTTCAAAGAGCCTGGTCATGATTCCGACCATAAATAAAGGTGTTTAGGGGGGCAGTTCTAAAATGTCTGCATAAACCAACCGACGTTCACTTTCTTGATCAGAGGTGGGGCTTCCTGGGGTAGAAGTTGAAATGCGTTCGTACTCCTTGATGACCAGTCGATATCGTCCGTGACCTGAGGCTTCTGCGGGAAGAAGAACCTTGCCGTCCCATAAAATTCGGCTATTGGAAGGTTCGAAATCATCTTTGCCTATCACTTTACCCCTGCTAATGTGAGAACTAGTGACTTTAGCGTTAGGCACTGCTTTCCAGGCGAGATCAGTGCCAATATTGGTATCAAACCATTCTACTGAAATTTCTATTTCAGGGAGCGGCAAATACCTTGATTGAAGAATTTCAGCAAGATCCACATCAGCAAGACCGCTACTAACGTTGGCATCAAATCGGATCTGTGGATTTTTAGCCTGAGACTTCTTGATGATTTTGCGGTGCTTTGTAACTTTAGTCTGAGGCTTCTTTGTAATATTGCGATGCTCTACGGTGGAGTCGATTTTACTGTACGTCGGGAAGTAGGTCTCAGCGAGCAGACTCGACACTTCGCAGCGAACCCCTGTGACCGTAACATGACGTTGTTTGGGGTCTTGAGCATTAGATTTAACTGTCACCATTCGGTCGGGCGCGATTTGGGCAAAGTCGGCCATCACCACTGGAGATAGATGGCAATTTTGAACCGAGGCTGGATGATAGCGAGCTAAGGCCAATCGCACAAATGGATAGTAGGATACTCCTGCATCGATCTCAATGTCGCAGTACCACAGACGGCGTTCTGGATCGTAATGCACCGCGTGGGGAGCTACATGTACCTGACCAGATTGCTCCGCAAGGGAAAGGTTATTTACCTGGAAATTCCCGATCTTGTCTGGTAATTGTGCCTCTTCACGCGCTCCTTCCTGCTGAATTGATTGCTGTACGTTTGTAATCGCCTTAGGAAAATGCTTGAGTTCTGGAAAAGGAGCCAGTTTTGTACCCGCTCGTCCCCCACCGGTAAAGGCAATCGGATCATGTCCCCACTGTGTGACATAGGGCTTAAGCTCCTCAGGAATTCGCTTCCCCTTAGCAACAATAGGGAGAACAACGGCCAGCATTTCGCCATACCCTGTGGAATACCAAGGACGATTGAGATAGACCCGTAAACCGCCGCCTTTACGCGTACTGGTCACCTGGCTTTCAGTCTCCGTTCGTTCCCAGCCAAAGGTCGGAATCACGTAGAGGATATCGGGGGTATCAGGGCGAGCAGCATTGCAGATATAAGTCTCAGCCTTTGTCGAGTAACGTTCGAAAGCTCCTTGGTATTTTTTGTCCTTATCGGTAGTCATCTTGTAGGGCAGATATTCTCGAAAGCGGCTAGTTGTTTCCAGCTGATAGCTCACCTTTCGGTAGCGAGTATCGCCCAGCTCATGGCGGAGTGTCACATAAGATTTGCCCTTAGTTTTATGCTCACCCGGTTTATCTTGCTTGTCGTCTCGAGACGGGCGATCGTATGAGAGTGATAAACGATTGACTGAAATTCTGTCAAAAGGTGCTTCGGCGGTTACAGGGGCTGAAGAAACATGTTCACTCCGTTTGATGTTGCGTGGCCCCGCTGCGTCCTTGGGATCGTCTATAGGGTCATTCCACTCGGCTAGTAGATCAAATTTGGCAGTACTTTTGCGGTGCAGCAAGGCGTCAAAGGCCGGTATGACCGATGTTTCCTTGGGATTACGCATCGTCACTAAGTTTTGAATTTCAGGGGTACCTAGCGGCTGTTGTACCGCATGAACGACGACAATATCGCGCCAGGGAGTCAGTAACCACTGTCGGCCATTGAGTGCACGGCGCTTTAAGTTCTTCAGCTCTTTCCGCTTCTCCCACACATAGAGTCTAGCGATCCCAGCCTCTTTGCCCAATTTAGACTCCTTATCACTCCGACCTAATTCTTCGTTTTCCCAATCATCTAGTTTTAGGAGCTTAGCCGCTTCAAGCAAGTAACTATCATGGCTAATCTCATCTTTGATCCAACGCCATATACCCATCTGTTCCAAATCATCTTCGTGGAAGTAGCAGCTGATCTGCAGCCGAGCCACTTCTGCCTTGGGTAAAGGAACGGTCAGGATACGAGTCTTGCTATCAAAAGTTGGCTGGAGACTATCAGAGGGTTCTACTATTTGAATGCGGAAGGGCATCGCATTGGGCCATGTCGTGGGCGCTTCGCCTGCTTCCGAGTAGAAAGAATACCTGTGAACCTTATCAGGATCGACCTCCGGAAGGTCGAAGAACCGAACAGCAATCCCTCGAGCAAAGGGATCAGGTAGGTAGGGCATAGGATTGAGCGGCACCTCTCCAGCCACATAGGTTGTCTCCGATCGCCTTTTGGACAATGCTTTTGAAGTGTTAACTTGCTTAGTCTGCTGTTGGGGCGGTTCCCAAATCTGCTCAACATCAACTTGTTTGAGATTGCCCTGCTCTTTGGTAATTTTGTAAGATAATTCTTCAGAGATAACGACCTGTTTGCTCTCTCTCAGTTCGTTTTGATGAGGGTCTCGATCAGCCAGCATTTGGTAGGTTGAAGCGCTGAGACGACCGGCTTCTGTATCTAGCATGCCGTGAGTTTCCGCCTCTGCTTGAGAAATTCGGGGTGGCATCACATAACGCTGGGCAGTTTCTTCAGATGCGATCGCATCGGCAATCGCTGGATCTCTATTATGTTCGGCAAGATCGTTATAGCTGCGAATGGCCAAGCGCTCTGTTGATTCGCCTTCTTTAGGAATGTTGACAAGTCCACCTTCTTCAACTAATGCCAACGGTGGTGAAGACACGGGCTCATAACGAGCATAAAACTGCACATCAGTAGTGTAGGCATCATTTGCGTCCTTCAAGGTTAAACTGTTACCCGCCAAGTCAACTACCCTAGCCCGTAGCTTGTAGCGTCGCCCAAATCGCAGGCGAGGCAAACTACCTGGCACGGCTCGAAAGTCAACCTTGAGACCTAAGCCATCCAAGGATTTGTTAAGCTCACCTTCTCCTTGGGCTTGGCCGTCTGGGGCAATCTTTTTCCCTGGACGAGGAGCACATAGACTCCATCCTTGCCAGTTAAATAGCTTTTGATGGACAAAAATTTCATCGTTTTCAGCCGATTGCGTGACACTATTCTGAATCCAACCTTCATCCTGAATCACTTCTATAGACTCATTACCGGTAAAGGTATAAGTGCCAATTCGTTCGCAGAGCGATCGCCAACATTCTGTTTGCTCATCCCAAACGTCAATGCGAAATCCTCGCACGAGTTCTTCAGCATAAAGATCGAGGTCAGATGATTGAATTTTCTTGTTGTTTTTATCCCCTGTCGTCAACCTAGTTACCAGTTTTTGGTCACAGGTCGTATCGATGATGGCCAAACCGTCCGTTCGAAATGCCGGCAGCCCCTCCTCCTGATCTGGCTCTTCAGGCTGCGGGCGATTGCGCTGGCTACTATCAGAGACCAGGTTTATCAGCTGCGTGGCTGCACCATCCACATCAACTTGAATGATTTTATACTCCTCTGAATCGTTGAGCTGGAGCATACCGTCAGCGATTTTGCAATATTTTGCTATCTTGGACTCCTCTTGTGATGGATGACCAGCGGCATAAAAACTGCTGTCAGTGAGGGTCGTGAAGGTTTTAGGTGACACCACAACTGTTTGAACTTGCCAAGCAGTATCAGGCTGGATCGTCACTCCAATCGGTTGAGCTGGAAGAACAAGTTGTGGGTCAACCTGGACGACAAAGTCTATCACTAGCCCCAGCTTTCGCAGCAGTGTTGGATATTGCTGGAGGACAGCAACCCGTTTGTGAAAATCAAGGCAGTCTGATGATTCGGGATTAGTAAAGTCAGTCTCTGATGGAAATTGCAGCCGTTTTCCAGGTTCATGTCCATTTCGTGGAGCGATCAAATTGGATGGCATGCTGGCATCTCGCTCTCGCCCAACCGCTGGGTTATGAAAGAGTTTGAATTGTTCAATCGCATTAGGCTCTGGTGCCGTGGAATTGGGGGTGATTTTCCGTGCTCTAAATTGATTGAGCTTCTGGAGCTTTTCTTGCTGTTTAATATCTAGTTTCTGAAGCTTTTCCTGATGCTCAATATCGTTAATAATGCTGCTGAGGTTGCCATTATGCCTAGCTCTTAAGTCACGAACTACCGTCGTCAGATTACGCCCAGTACTACTTAACTCCGGAGAAACCTGAGTGACTGTCTTGGCGATTTCGCGGACGTGGGGAAGGCGATCCATCACGGTTAATCTTTTGTCGATATAGGGCCTTTTGACTGTGGCTAAGACTTTGTCCACCGGATAAGAGATCGGTGTTATTGTTGCTAGGCTCTGGAAAACATAAGGTCGTACAAAGTCTGTTGATTTAAACAGAACCTTCCACAAAGCAGAATCGAGGTTGTCAATAATGGGCATTGCTGAGTAGTCTCGGCCTTGCAACGTCATCTTAAATGTCGTGTTGCGAATCGTCTCGGGCCAGTCAAGAAAATCCGAGAAATCGTTTAAGGTATGGCTGTTTTGTCTCTGACGAGAATTTGCTTGCCGCTCAAGCCGAGGTGAAATCAGAACAGAGAGTTTAAGGATTTCGTTGTTCCGACCATTGGGTAGAACGGTCCACATGATAGTCTGTTTGGTGCTCATAATAATTTCTCCTTATGCAAAGGCTCCACAGTAGTCTTGCCAGTTGTTTTCAGTGATTAAGTCTTGGAAGGACAGCTCCTGTCCATTCGCTTGGGGAAGCGCCCTTGAGGCATAGGCGGTAGAGTTTTGTTTGTGTGCTCGAGATGTCCTTTCTTGAGATGTGCTTGAACTGGTAGCTGACCCAGCGAATCGGCGCTCGACCTTAAGTTCGACAGGAATGCTAAACAACAAAATTTCGATTTCAATGGTCAACCTCGCCTCGCCATAAACGCTGTTAGTCTTGGATTCATAACGTAGAGCCAGGTAAAACGTCAGCGAGATAGTAATCAGGCCAAGTACCGAAAGGGCACCACCCAACTCCATGTAGCCACTCAGAATCACTTCTCCTGTTTCTGCTTCTGGATTGAGCTCGTAGCTAAAATAAATGCCGACTCGGGCATAAACACCACCGCTGGCAACTCCAATATTGAGCGCAAGCTCACCTCGAACCTCTAGGGCCGCTTCTATCTTGCGAATACCGCTTGTCCCAACTGTGATGGCAAAATAGCCGCCCCCCCCCAGGAAGCTAATCGTCAGTACAAAAGGATCGTGCTTCCTGCAAAAGTTGAATCGTACTAGCGCCTCACTGCCATCAAATGGCAGCTCAAACCCGGCGCCTAAACTGAGATTTCGTAGAGAAAAGACGCCAAGAGTGATGTCAGGCAAAGCCAGGCTATAGCTAGCGACAATACCTCGCTCCGTGATATCTAAATTGGGAGGATCGCTAAAACCATCAATGGGGATATACTTCTTTAAGTCGTTTACAAACGCGAGCTCTCTACCAAATGAGACTGGCTCTAGCTTATTTAGACTGACATTGAGATCGGGCTTCTTGCCGTTCCAGCTCTCAAATGAAATCTGATCAAAATTGAGAACAATATAGCTGAATATATTGATTTTAAAGTCATTAATCTCGGCAAAAGTATGGGTTTCAGGAGCTTTAGGTTTATGACCTGGTTCAGGTATGTCAGCCATACTTGTGGCTCTAACAGAAAGTTTTGTGGTATCTTGATGAACAAAAATTTCAGTTTCCTTAAAATCGCTTGTTTCCCAAATGAACTCGGTTATCTGCTGATTTCCACGAACTTCGGAGACTAAACGTGGTATACGATTGTCGTTATGGTCTAGGGGATTAAGATCTGATACCTCACCAAGAATATCGCTTAGCAAAACTCCGCCTAACAACTTCGCTCCTTCAAGCAAATCTTTAGGCTGGTCTTTTATGGACTCGAAAAAATATTTTGCAGGATTGATTTTGGAGTGATTAGAGATTTCTTCAAGTTCATCACCGACAGGACCATAGACACGAGATAATCCCGAGATCATAAAATCAGGTGTAATGATGGCTCCCGCTTTATCACCTTTTGCTTCACCACCAAAGGAAAGAAGTTGGGAGCTAATCAGCTTAAGATACACCTCACCTTTGTTAGTATTTTTATCAAAGCCATGTTTCAAATAGGCATCAGAATATTTTACATCAACAGGCTTACTGAGGCCGAGAAGCTGCTGGATAGCAGGGCAATCTACTTTAGCTTCATCCAATGCGGGATAAAATGACGGCTTGCAATTCTTGCTATACTTTCCCTGCAACGTGATGCTTTTAGCCTCTAGGTCTGTGTCACCATCTTTTCGGCTCTCTGCAAATCGAATTTTCTTTGATGAGCAATCTAATGTTCGCCACTGTTTTGACGCATTATTGTATTCCTGTAAAACAGTATCGATAAACCCCTTATTGAATGCGGTATGGTTTTCATTGTTTAGAAATATAAAAGGGATTGTGCAGAAATGCCAACGTCCTGACCAGTCCTCAAAAGCAACCTGAAAGCGGAATGGTTGACCATTTACGCTAGGCCAGAAGGCTGCAATGTCAGATGCACCAGACACTTGGATTTTTCCACTTTCTGGTGGGTCAAGATTTGGAGTTTTTTTAGTGATAAAACGCAGTCGTCGGAACGGTAACTCTCTGCCTTTGTAAGGCATGCCTTCGCAGGGATATTCTCGCTCTATCTCTTTTATACAGAGGTAGTATCGCTGCTTGAGAAAAGCCACATTATCATTCGCAGTGTCATCATCATTCGCAGTGTCATCACACTTACGCTCAGTCACCTTGATCAGAGAAGCCGCATGGCTACAAGAACAGAGGTAGCCTTCGTAGACCACTTCTTCGTAGTGAGTCCTGCCCATGGTAGATTGGTGCCTCCATGCCGAAAGCTCAATGCCTTTAGGGCGAACATTCCAGTTCCCTTCAGCATTTAGCCAACCCCCTAAAGCCGTTAGCATCATCTGATTGATTTGTATGGGCTGAGGCTGGTACGGACTGTCTAATTCTGTCGTCTCGTTTTTTGTCATCTCGCGCCAGCCAGTCGTGTTCCGCACAATCAAAGACCGATCTCTGGCATCAAGAGACATGCGAAAAGGTTCGTTGCTATGCACAGGGCCGGCCTCACCTACTGAGTTTGGAGGCTCATAGTCTGGCGTCCAAACGGCTCGAGCTTCATTACTTAACAGGCGGGTATGCCAGAGTTCAGTCCGTCCATCACAAGTGATTGGATTAGGACTGTGAGTCCAGCGTGCCTGGGTATTCGAAGGCGATAGGATAAGCCGATAGGGGTGTTCGATCGCAGTTTGGATTGGGCTTGGTCTAGATGGTTTTCTTAGCGGATACGATACCTGCGGTCTTTGACGTTTTGACTGCGACGGTCTTTTGGGAAGCCATAAGCGCTCATTAGATAAATATGATGAAGGCAGGGGTGTTCGTTCTCCTGTGGCACTAGATGCCAGATGCAGCCGCCACTCCTGACACTTTGCTAAGAGAACAGGAAGAGAGTATGGAATTTCTACATCTTGCTCAGGAACCTCAAAAACTAGCCTTGAAGAACCGGCCAAGCGCGCCCTCGCCATTCCAACGATGGTGGATGGCGTTTCATCTTGACGAAGGAGGGGGACGGGTTCTTGAGACCCCTCCAAATCCTTGAGGTTTGGATCTCCCCCATTGGAAAAAGCTTCGTCAATATCCTTGGCGTACTCGTATAGGGCTTCTTCAGCAATATGCTGAGGCGGAAAATGAAGAATCAAAAAGGCAAAGTATTCAGGGTTAGCAATGACAAGATTGCCTTTATCTCGACTCAAGTTTAGGAATTGCAATTCTAGAACCAGTAGATCCTCTGGACGGATAATTGATATCCTCCAATTAGGAACTCGAATGCTGACATTATCCGGATCTTCTCGTTGAGGACGACGCTGATTATTTTGTCGAGTTCTACCTTTGGAGTTGGATGGCACTCTTGTAAATTTATTTTTAGACATTTTTGATCTCCTTTAATAGGTTCGAACTTGCTTGAAACGAAGGCGTCAGATGGATTCATGAATTATTGATGTCGAAATATTTTTGGGTCAAAAAGGGCGGAATCTAAAGATACATATAAAGGCCAGCTTTTATGATTTCTTGGATTCCACCCTTACTTCACCAAATCAAGACTTACTGATCAAAAGAACACAAGTAAGCCCTAACTTGGTTGAGAGCCAGTGAATAAATTAGCCAAAACTTAGTGGATAAATAGGCTACAGAGAAACTTTTACAGTTTTCCTATGCGGAAATAAAGTCTATAGCTCCAGGTAGACCAACCAATTCCTCCTTCCTTAAAATCCCAAACATGGTGCTTCCACCCGTAAGGCATTTGATCAACAGAGATGGGCGCAGTTGGCTCAAAATCCCTTAGGCTAGCAACCCCGAGAGTGTCATCTCCATCAAGAGCAAAGAAAGAGTTGACTACAGTAAATACTACAGACGCGATGGGTGCATATGGATATCTAGCTATATCCCGTTCAATCGTTCTTGTAACTGCTTGGAGTTTCCCGACATCTGATGAAGCATCTTGATCATTTGCTGTCATTCCAAAATCAAAGAAACAGCCTGAAGGTAAATCTTGCTCAAAGACTGTGCCTCCTGAAATAACGTTTCCGGTATTTTTGTCAATTCTTACTATTGAGCCATATTGGCCGTCATTAATGCGAGTTGGTCGGGTTGTGAAACCTTCTTCAATAATCTTTCCATCGCGGGTTTTTGCCCTGCCAGCACCTGCAAAATATAGATGATCGGCACCTGTAACATCTTCTGTGTCGGCACAGTAGGCTTTGTCCAGTACAACACTGATCCTAGGCATGATAATTTCCTCAATTTGAATTCAATAATGAAACACTGTTTTTTCTCAGTGTTGAATTCAGAATATTTGGAGCAACTTCCCTCAAGCCAATAGAAATTTAGATCACTTAAAACCATTGTTGATAAAGCTCCTAAAAGTTCGGGGATGGTGCTTTACTTCGGGGATTCCCCGAACTTTATGAGCTAATTTTGTTCGTTAGGGCTTGTGCAGCTGAGGCTGATTACGACTAGAGAGTGCTTAAAGAGGAGTACACAAAATTTTGAACAATGCCGCGTTTTGCCTCGCGCTAACTGACATCAGCATTGAATCAAGGCAACGTGCTTTGATGACCAAAAAGACTTGAAGCATTGAGCTAATGTTGTCCTGTAGCTTCTGGGAAGAGCACGGTTGAGCTTTCGTCCTGGCAGCTGCAGCAATTTATGGCTTCTCTAAAGCCGTTCTGAGTGCTTTTTGCCCGCTTTGCGAACTCAGGTAGGTGAAATGGTCGCTAGCCGCCCGTTGAACCATAGGAGCGGGAGTCTGCTGACTTAACACCCGTTCCAGGCTGTGAGTGCTGGCAAATAAATCATTCGGCTGACCTAAAAAGACCAGGTCAGCCATGCTGCTAGGTAACTTGTTAACCAATCGCTGCAGAAGGCTGCGATCGCCTCCTTGCACCTGTAATGCCGCAGACTTGATACTGGCATCCCCATAGATCACAGAGTAGGGAACACCAGAATGGGGACTCGCTTCTAGGGATTTCAGCAGATCCGAACCGGGCTGCATTTGATCGAGCGTTACATCAAACATTTCTAAGGCCGCGACCAAACTGCCGATCACTTTCACTGGCCAGGCGACTGTTGAGAGACTATTCAAGCCAATGGCCAATGCCGTACTTACCCAGCCCTGAACGGTAGACCAGGGCGTTCCGGCGTTGGGGGTTCCGACCAATACCAAATGGCTCACGATTTCATGGCCTCCTTCCCGTTCCACCAGCCAGCGACCAATCAAGCCGCCCAACTCATACCCGATCGCATCTAATTGCTTACGGTGATTAGCATGAAGTCCGACTGCTTCGAGTCTGGTTTTGAGCTGACGGGCTGTTTCTTCCACAGACGTATTGAAGCTTTCATAATCGAGTCCCAGAATCAGGTCGTAGCGATCGCGCAGCCAATCGGCTAAATCACCTCTTTGCAAATCCTTAATCAGATTGGGAGTATCGCCCATCAGCCCGTGGATGAGCAGTAAAATTCGCTTAGCTTCTGCAATTTGCGGACGTAGCGTGGCCGGTTCCTTTTCATAAACGACCTGCCCATCGTCCAACAAATAGATGGCAGAGAGCTGCGGATATTCAAATGCCAAACCTAGTTTGCTGCTGAGAATTTTTTGGAAGAAGATGCGCACCGTGCTCTTGAGACTGCGATTACTCGTGGGCTCTAAACCAACAGTCGCAGAAGTCGTCGGGGCAGGCAGGCGTTCTAGTAGCACTTCTGTACCGCCATTAGTCACTTGTGATCGTCCTAGCGGTAAAAAGAACTCGCCATCATAGGCAATCGGTAATATCACTTCGCCCGCCTCTAGGGGAAGTGGCACTGACAACCGCAGGGGATTAGTCGGCGTCACCGTCTGTAAGGAATCGGGTGCGATCGCGGCTAATTCCAGCACGCTAAGTCCGGGATCACTGCCGCGACTGTGGGTGAAATAGAGTCGTTCCGATTCGGCATTGTCTTGGTTAAAAATCAGCGGCAGAGTAGGCTGATCGAGCGATCTCGTCATATCAGGCATTGAAGTGAGCCGAGCCGTAGCCCTTAAACTGTCATGGGGATACAGAGTCACTCCAGCTCCTAAGGAAAGCGGTGTACCTTGGGGGACGATTGCCTGGGTCGCTTGGGGGCGAACTGTCACCACTGTGATCTGACTCGTCGACCAGTCATCGAGCAATTCGCTGTCTTCGGGTTCGGCCCCGATGTCGCGCTGTTGCACTCGTCGCATGAGGCGATTAAGGGTACTGGGTCGCTGGGGCAAGATCGATACTTCGCTGGAACGGTGAGTAGGGGCGTCAAGATTGCCCTGTGCCATCAGTCGCGCGTCAAACTCAGCTGTGCAAACCAGCAGCTTAAAGATGTCGCGACATTCCGTGACGCCCTGTTGCCACAGGTCCTTTGGCACAGAGGCATACAGCGGTTGCCCTCCTTGTGTCCAAGCGATTTCTCCCGGCTGCAGCCAGACACCGCCCGCTTCAAACCCGAAGGGTTGAATAGCATAGCGCTCCGTTAAATCTAATAGGGCACAGTACAGCGGTAGGTCGCTGCAGTTCGTCAGCTTGACTTGAAAGGTGGGTTGCCGCCAGCGATCGCCTGATTGCTGATAGCGCAGTAGAACCGGAACCCCAGTAAGGACTTCTCCATCTTGTAAAATCTCAAGCTGAATTGCCTCTGCTGGAATCCGGCTTGTCGGTGGGTTGCTCAAAGCTGCGACGGTTTGCCAGCGGGCAATATGCTCTAGCTGTCGGAGGACTTTATCCGCGATCTCGGGTTCATAACCCACTAAATCATGCACCAACGGCTGCTCACCAACAGCTGCCAAAATTTGATAGCGTCCGTCCCATGCCTTAACGCGCAACTCGGCCTGAGCTGCATCATCCACCCGAGTGAGATATGGAGAAGACGGTTGAGTGCCGCTTTCTAAGCTTTGACACAGGAGGTCAATGCCAGTGCCGTCGCCAGTGAACACTACGCCCGCCGGTGCAAGCGGCATTGAGGTCGCGATCGCTTGATACACTTCGCTCTCATTCAGCGACGGCACGCTGGAAACATCGATACGGCTCAACTGCGGCAGCACCTCTAGCACCCTGGCTTCACCCATCGTCGCTGACAAATCTGTCGGGTCGACTTGCTCAAAGGGAAACAGCGCGAGGTGCATTGTTTCTTGGGCGGTGGGGGCGGGAATGCCATGTAGTGTTCCGGCATCCATCGTCCAGCCTTCAGCGTCACGATAGGAAACGGTAAAAGATTGCCTGCGCTCACGCCGTGCTCGTCCTGCCCCAATGTCTAAAAACGGTGCTTCTAAATCAGCTTCGTAGGTTGCTTCTAGTTGAGGGGTTTGGTGGGGTACTTTGGCTGTGACCAATGCCTGGGTACGCTTAAACACCTCGCGATAAGTCAAGCCGTCCCCTGACTGACTAAGGGTTTCCAACAAATAATAGGAGAAGGCACCACGCTTTTTGGCCAGATCTTCCTTAGCAGTTTCCCAATCGCGACAGGCCGCCAGCAACACGTGGCGTCCCTGAGGCACGATTACCAAAGGCATTGCCATATTGCGGGTATGAGTCTCTGCCCAGAGATAACTCTCAATCGGACGCGGACGGCGATCAGGTTCTATATAGCGGGTGTTGATGGGCCGACTGCCTGACCCCGCATGGCAACAGTCGAGAATTACCGTAATTTTGGGGCCATTTTCCGCAACTTCAGCAATTAGGGTAGCTAATTCTTTATCTGCCAAATCGCTACTGGTGGATAGCCGACTATCCCAGCAGACTAGAGTTTCGTTGAGGCGATCGGGCTCCAAATGCCAAAGTTCTGGTGGTGCTTCCTCTTGAGAGCCGTGTCCATTAAAGGCAAATAATACTTGATCGCCAGCTTTCGCATGCCCCAAATGTTCCCGAAATACCTGAATTACAACATCTCGACGAGCTTCCTCGTTTTTGAGTGTTCGTAAGTGGAGTTGAAGATTACCTGTCGTTGCTTTGTTCTGCAGGTAGGCCCCAAGCGCTTCAAGATCATTAAGACACCCCTTCAGGCCAGGAACGGGGTCGGGATATTCGTTGATGCCGATTAACAATGCGTAGAAATCCGACATGTTTTAATCCTTATCAACCAACAATCCTGATGATTCCAAATTTGATGAGGCGTTAGTTTTGCTTCGCCATAGATGGAACTCGAGGTAGTCTGAGTCTCAACCTCTAGAAGCAATAGCTGAACTTACCCCCAAGGCGTGTAGCTAATCAAAATCAACAAGTTATTATACAGCCCTCTTTTAGAGGGTAATTCCTTCAAGGAAAACGCTCTGAACGATTGCTCCCTCATTTCTAAAAATGCCGTGATAAGGAGATGAGCACGATCCGCTAATTAGTGCTTGTCGCATTGTCTTCCTACGCAAACTTCTGCAAGCTCACGCAAGAAAATAGCGCAGAATTTAGTACATAATTCTTTAGAGCGCCTCAAAGACCTGCGAGTGAAGGTTTTCAGAATATGTGCAGATGATTTGTAATCAGCCGGTCAGTAAATCGCGCGAAGTTTAGCTCCCGTTAATAATCATTACCGTTCCCATGCGCCAACTTTATTTTCATGCTTTTGGATGGATCAATACAAATTCTTCGCGCTCATGCATCAAGTTTATTTTTTCTGACTCCAAAAAGTTGGATAGGAAAATGAGTGTTTTAGTCACTGTCATGCGCCGACTTCATTTTTGATGCGCCCTTTCGAGTATTTTGAGACTCACTCTGCAACTTTGACCGCGACTCTTCTAATGGGACTACTGGCTGGCGAGGCAAAAAGCCGAGTCTCCAGCTTTTTCAAAGTGTTAGGGAACAGATGGCCATCGAAGATTCAAATATATTCTCTAACACTTTGGAATCTTTGCCACCGGCGACTCATCTTACTTAACATGCTCTTGTCTCACTCACCGAGCTGTGTAAAATACAATCACCGCCACTCTAGCCTCCATATCAAGAAAGGCTCGAATTAACTATTGAAATGGCAGGCATCGGAAGTGAGTCTTAATCAGGCGGCCGCGGAGTCTACGGCTGCTCGGATAGGAATGCACCAGCAAACCAGCACGAGATCGTAGAGGGCGTGGGTGCGATCACCCACAAACTCCTGCACCCGCTCCACCTGCCAACCTTCCAGAGGAGGGGCTTCACGACCGACATGGGGCAGGCACTCGGATGCCTCTGGCCAAGTGAGGGCAAAGTCTTCGCTACTGAAATAGAGATGCAACCGTCTCTGGTCGCCGACGCGAAGCACAAAGGGATTGGCCAAGGTGCCATCCGGCGTCAGTAGCGCCAAATGGAAAGTATTGTTGGTCTCGGTTGAAGCGGCATAGATTTCGACGTGAGCAACTTGCCAAACCTCATCGTCCCAACGACGCACGTCGCCTAGCTGCAAGGGGATTAGACCAATTTCGAGGGAGTGACCCTCGTCTTTATAGCCATTATGCGTTTTTCGGGGGCATAAAAATATAAGTTGAGTGATATTCATGGGGGTCTCTTAAATGAGTTGATGAAGGAATGAGCCTGCTTCAAGCAGCTCAAAAGAGCTAAAAATTCGGACTGCAAACTGAGCCTCACCGCTGGATGGGTGATGACTTGAGGGATATTTCTACGGGCTTCAAAAAATCTGTTATGTGGCTAGCAACCTATCGCTTATCCGTTGCCGTCCTCGTTCTCGGACTGTCGATCTAGCAAACTCCGAATCGCAGCCCGAAACTCGTCATGATCCCGCTGATTAGCTTCTCGTTGACGACGCATCTCGTCACGATCGGCTCGGGCATCGGCTAGCAAATTGTTGAACCGTAAGTCGTTCTCTGCCTTATGGCGCTCGTAGCGCTCCCAGTTGGCGCGATTTTCCGTGATGAAGGCATCAATTCTGCGGTTTGTAGTTTCAACGGCCTGGTTGGTTGTGGTGATCGCATTTCGCAGCTCGTTATAGTCCTCGGCCCGCTGAATACGCTCATCCTGCACCGAAGCCGCAATCCATTCCATACGGTCTGTGATGCGTTCTAGAACCATTTCAATGCGATCAAGGCGATCGCTGGAATGACCGTTCTGGTTACTGTTGGACATAACAATCTCCCAGCTATTCATCGCTGTAGGTAATTCACCTTATTCCTCAGCATCTCTAACAGCTTTCACTACCAGGAAATTGCAGAGATTTTGGGGATGGATATTGTACATATGTTGAACAAGATGCTGAGAGCCTGCATCGTATATGCACCATCTCCATCGTCAAACGGCTGCCATATTGGGTTGAGATTCCAGAGCCTCCGCGATCGCTTTGCTCAATTTCTGCATTTCTCTTTCCCGTGCAAAGTCGGCAGCGGCTCTAGCTGCTTCAGCCAATACGACGGCTACGGTCGGCAGTCCTAGTTTGGTCTTAGCAGAGTTTCAATTCAGTCCCTCGTGGCAGAGGGATTTCAGCTTCAGCGCATCAGCTTCCTCCTTGGCGATTTCTTGTTTCAATTCAGTCCCTCGTGGCAGAGGGATTTCAGCACTACATTCAGCTTTATCAATTGCCCATCGAGAAGTTTCAATTCAGTCCCTCGTGGCAGAGGGATTTCAGCTCCATATCCATCGATAGGGGCTTTTGTTACCCCTGTTTCAATTCAGTCCCTCGTGGCAGAGGGATTTCAGCATGAACGATAAGTCGCAGCCCTCCAAATGATTTAGGAGTTTCAATTCAGTCCCTCGTGGCAGAGGGATTTCAGCGGGCTCTTGAAATTGGTGTAACCCGGTGCAGATTGCTGCGTTTCAATTCAGTCCCTCGTGGCAGAGGGATTTCAGCTTGATCTATCACGGCGTCATCGTGAGCTATTAGCGTTTCAATTCAGTCCCTCGTGGCAGAGGGATTTCAGCGTTCATGGTAATGCGGAACTCTGTTGGTTAAGAAGATTCAATTAAGTACCTAGTGGCAGAGGGATATCAGCGATTCACATCC